>Ga0210247_100726_pt1 | contig 30007 bp, 22 predicted proteins | sample ChrtobMetP3_16mM_FD_155449 | JGI IMG/M metagenome (GOLD analysis project Ga0210247, IMG submission 155449) | Chrysochromulina tobin associated microbial communities from unialgal haptophyte culture, Seattle, Washington, United States - P3_16mM | ecosystem: Host-associated > Algae > Haptophytes >... | reverse complement strand
AGAGGCGCCATCAGAGAGCACTCCGAGGCCAATGAGAGGCGCCATCAGAGAGCACTCCGAGGCCAATGAGAGGCGCCATCAGAGAGCACTCCGAGGCCAATGAGAGGCGCCATCAGAGAGCACTCCGAGGCCAATGAGAGGCGCCATCAGAGAGCACTCCGGGGCGCTCACCGAGAAGACGAGAGAAGGTTCCCGTACCACCGGCCTCTCCACGGCCCCATCCTGCAGCTTGCCTAAGACTTTCTTCTTCGACTTGGCGGAATTGGCGACGCCGTTGGCACGATTGACTTCGACAAACTTCTCGAGCTTGTCCATGTCGGCTTGCTGCTTCTCATACACCCTGAGCTGGAGTCGCTCCTCCTCCTCAACCGTCGCCACGAACTTGGCGTAGTTGCCGCCATAGTACTTGATCGTGCCGTTCGCGAGCCACATCGTGTGCGTGCACACGGCGTTCAAAAAGTCCTGCGAAGGCGTCGTGTTGGGCATACCGTCGTGTGGGGAATTTACATCATGTTGTGTGATGGCGTCGTGTTGGGCGATGGCGTCGTGCTGGGCGATGGCGTCGTGTTGGGCGGAGGCGGGCCGGTGGGCGCACGGAGCCGCTGCCGAGCGCGCCGTGCCGAGCGCGCCGTGCCGAGCGCGCCGTGCCGAGCGCACCTGGGAGTGCGAGACGACAAGCAAGCACTTGGAGTAGTTTGCAAGGTGTTCCTCAAGCCACACGCACGCCTCGAGGTCGAGGTGGTTCGTGGGCTCATCCAGCAGCAGCAGCTCAGGCGCCGCGAAGAGCGCCTGTGCCAGGGCGACGCGCATGCGCCACCCGCCGGACATGTGCTTTGTGGGCCGATCGGCCGGTACCATGTGATCCGCGAAGCCCAAGCCAGCGAGGATCTTTCGTGCACGTGGCTCGGCACCGGTGGAGTCGAGTTCGTCAAGGCGCGCGTTGATGCTGACGAGCCTCTCATCCTCTAGGCCGCACTCCTGCAATCAGACGCCATCAGTGGCTCTCAGCTGCAATCAGCTGCAATCAGCTGCAATCACAGTAGCAGCACCCCGAGCCATCAGACGAGCCGCTCGTCCTCCGGGCCGTCCTCACCTCCATGATCTGCTCCACCATCGCCTCGAGCCGCGCCGTCTCCTCGACGACATGGTTGATGACAGCTTCGACGCCGCTCATTTCGCTTGGCGGCGCCTCCTCGTGCAAGTGGAACACGCTCATATGTTTTGGCACCGGCACCTCGCGCTGTGCAATCGCTGCGAGCACTGACGACTTTCCGCTGCCGTTGTCGCCAAGCAGCCCATAGCGGCAGCCCTGGGTGAGCTCGAGGTCGCAATCCGTGACGAGCGAGCGGCCGCCGAGCGAGACTGAGAACGAGGCGAACTTGATGTCGCGCGCTATCGCCGTCGACGCGAGCACACCCGTCGTCGCGCGGTTGCTTGCGACGCGCTGCTGCTCCTTGGTGATCTTCAGCCCCGCAGCGTCCTCGGACAGCTCCTTGACAATGTCCAGCGGCACTGATGTGCTGCCATCTACATCGCTAATGTCGACCGCATCCGCGCCTGTCGCCTTCTTGGCATTCGGGTTGGCATCCTTTCCGGCCTTCTTCGCGGCACGCTCCGCCTTCTTGGCCTCCTTCTCGGCCTTCTTGTCCACAGCGACCTTGGCTTCCAAGGTCACCGGCTTATCCATGACTATAGCTGCACGGACCAGGACACGTTTTTGTGCGTCGCAATCTCGCCGCCGTCCGCGGGGGCGGGCCTCTACTGAAAGTCAGACTGCGACGCGTCGCCGATCACACGAGGGGCCGCGTCGGGCCGATCACACCATCTGTCAAAAACCTCACACGAGTTACCGGTAAAAAGACACCGGGGGAGCCGGGACACACACGGGACACACGGGACACGCGGACGCACAAAGGCACGAGTTACCGGTAGACCACGCCGTGTCCCACAGAGAATCACCAGGGCTCCCGCGGGTCTCGAGGTCCCTTCATCTCCCGCACTACTCTCTCGCCACGCACTCGCGCCAGGCAACACGCTCGGACCTGAGTTTCTTCAAAACTTTGGCCTCCACGCTGCGTCGGCCTCCGTTCCCGCCTTACTCGCCTGCGTGTGCACGCAAATCTCCATGCGCTGCCAAGGTGGCTCAGTTGGATCCCAGCGCTCCTCATCGTAGCCTTTCAGCGGCGAGTTCGGATCGACCATGCCCGCGGCGATCGCAAACTCGCTCGCGGCGCGATGGCAGGCGGTCAAACGGCTCGCGAGGCCGTACATCCACACTTGGCACACTCTGAGCTCGTCCACGTCCATTTCAGCCGCCGACGGCGCGAGCGACACCTGGCCCTTGCCGCCATCCGAAGCTCTCCGAATGGAGCGGCGCAAAAAGCCCTGCTCGTTCGCGCGGCGTAGGAAGCCTAGTTGCAAATTGCGGCGTAGCGGCTCCACCTCGCCCACGGCACGCTTCCAGTCGGAGGCTGCAAACTGCCTCCCACCTTCATTCTCCACGTGGTCGAGTGTCACCGCAGGGTTGACGCCGATGGCGGCGCCACGATCGAGGATACACTGTGCGAGCGGCTCAAAGCCTGGAAGCATCACCGCCCGTTCCGTGTGCTCTGCCTGCAGCTGCTTGGGCAGCTCTGCAGCCGCCTGCTCCTTCCATTCATTGTGCTTGGATCGGCAGGCGTTCAGTTGAGCACCCATGCAGGCGACCCACCACATGCGTGCGGCCGCGCGGCCGTCATCGTCGCTCGCCTTGGCCAATGCCTCGAGGATGGATCTGCAACCGCCAAACGCAGCGCGCCATTCAGCGACGGGCTCGCTGCGAACGCTGTCTTGCGGCATCACGTGTCGCGAGACAGAGGCGCGAGAGGTCCGCGAGAGGTTGTTGTGAACGATAGCGCGCCTCGATATTTTCCTTTCGTTGCTTGTGCGTCTGGTCGAGAGTGCCCCAGAACGGGTTGGAGTTTTGAGAGATGGACCCCAAAACGGAGTGGCGATCGCCAAATTTGGCAATGGCGAGCGCCGCGCACAGAAGCCAAAATCCGCTCTCCCGATGCCGATCGAGATGGAATCGACGCCCGCTGCCGAGCCGATGCGCCGTGCGCTGTGCCCCGTTGCGCGCTACAACGAGCGTGTCAACCGTGCGCGCTCCTCGAACAAGAACCTCTCGACGAACAAGTTGAAGGAGGTCTCCTCGCCGGGCCCACGTGCCTCATCGCGCAAGGAGCGGCCGCCAAAGGAGGGCCTGGCTTCCACGCGCCGGATGTCCGGCGCGGGTGGAGAGAACAAGGGCCAGGTTGCGCCGCCCAAGCTGCCGCCTAAGCGCTCACTCGAGCCCTCCTATGGGGGTCACAGCATGTCAGAGGGCATCAAGAGCAACCCGTTTTTGCTTGCGGACCAGAAGAAGAAGGTCGTGACTGTGCCGGACAAGAAGGACATTGAGAAGTGGGTGCGCTCTACTCCGACCAAGGGGGTGCCGCCGCTCATGCTGTCGTCTGCGCTTGCCGAGCCGCGCCCCATCGGGCCCTTGAGCGATGAGCAGCGCGTGAGCGTGCAGCGCAAGCGCGAGTCCATCCTGATGGAGAAGCGTCGCGAGTCAGTCCTTCTCGAGCAGCCGTTGGAGGCCGAGGAGCAGATGGCGACGGGCGAGGCGCCGGAGGAGGCGCGCGATGAAGAGGCGTACACGGACGAGGCGCTCAACGAGTGGGTGCTGCCCATGGATGATTGGGAAGATACCGAGTGGGGAGTGCCCATTGCTCCGGCTCCTCCACCCTCAGCCGCGTCTCCTATTGACGCACTGTGCGAGCCTAGCCTTGAGCCGCCGCCGCCCTCGAGCGAGGAGGCGTCCTCGGCCGTGGCGACGCAGCTCATGCGCGCACCATCGGCGGCCGTGCCCAAGACGGCGCGCCGACCGCGCGGCGACCTTGCTTGCCTGGAGACGAACGCGTCCTCGGAGCTGCTCGCCGCTCTCGCCGGCATGCTGCCGGTGCTCGACGGCGCACTGCGCACAGCCGAGGCGGTCGAGCGTACGGCCATGCCACTCGCGGAGCTCGTTCGTCAGCAGAAGCGCCGGCGCTGAAGGTGCGTGCGCCGAGAGGGCGTGTCTGCCATCTCGTGTCTGCACAGCCTGACCACGGCGGGGTGGCGACAGTCTCTGGGAGAGAGACGGGGCGGAGGATTACGGAGAGATTCAGGTTAGAATTCAGGGTGCCAGCGGGGCTGCCGGAGCCCACCAGCAACCCTGCGAGCCCTAATGTGCGGTATGCCATGTAATCCGTGCGGTATGATTACGTATTGGTGCGGAACGCCTTTGCGTGCGTGCGTGGGCATCTGATTTGATTCCAAACCCGAAAACGCGGAGCCGTATTTTGAGACGGTGGAGTGGTGAGCGCGGGGAGGACCGCGCCTCGAACAGCGAAGTTGCTGACGAAACGCGCTCTGACGGGCGTCTGTTTCGTCGGTCGGCGTTCGGACGGACGGTCTCTCAAGCCACAGTGCGTCAATGTCTTCCTCCTCCTCCACTCTTGCCGACGTGCATGCACCCGCTTGGACACGGGCCAATAGCCTCGCCTTCACGCAGGCGCGCGGCGGCCTCGCGGCGACCACGATGAGCATCTTGAACTACGACGCGCTGTCCAGCAAGGCACCACCGATCGCCAACGCGGCCGCCGCCAGTAAAGTCGCTGGCACAGCATCGAGGTGCCTCTACGCCGGCCCCTGGCCAGCATGTAAGGCGGGCATCAATGGCTGGGACCGACAGATTTCAGTGGCGATGCTCAAGGGCGCAAAGGTGTACTCGCACATGGGCTTTGAGCAGAAGCTTGGGCAGGTCGGCGCGAGTAATGGCGGCGTCGGCGCGCCCGCCCTCGCTCATGGCGCTGGCTACTTGCAGGCAACAGGCATGGCGCCAGCGCGGGTGATGATAATGATGGGTCCGCCGCCGCAGCAGCAACAGCTGCAGCCGGGGCAGCCAATGATGGTGACGATGGTGCCCGCGCAAGTGATGATGATGATGGCACCCGAGATGAGGAGATAGTCTTTGTAAGATAGAAACCGGTGACTCGCTACCGTCTCACTTCACGCCGTGTCGAGACGTCTCGAACCACTTAAACTTACTTACGTTTGCAACATTGATTGGCAAATGAAGGCGAAAAACGCGAAATCTATGGGTCACACAGACACGAGACACAGAAACGGAAACGCCCGGCGCGCCCGGGTCCTTCGTTCGTTCGTTTCAGGGCCCTCTCGGCCAGACACACAAGCGCCCGGGCCCGCTCGGTGCGCGCACCGACAACCGCACGTCCGCACCGGATCCCAACCTTCCCAATGGTCAGGTCAAGTCAAGTCAAGTCAGTCTGACTGCACGGGGGCCGCGAACGGACTGACTGCTGCTGTGAAAGACATGACGTGCACACTCTCCGGTCCCCCTAGCAACGCGGCTCCTTCGCAACAAGTGAAGTGTTCGGCACGGCGCCTTCGCTTGCTGTTGTCCGGTGCTTTTGCAGAGCGGAGGCTGGCGCAACGTCATGCCTGCCGTCGCGGACGCGAAAGCGTTCCTGAGGAAGACCAACGCTGATGGCGTATCGGTCTACTCGCACCTGACTGAGGTGCTCGCGACGCTGCTCGACCAGAAGCCTGACAACGCGCTCGACGCGCTGGAGGGCGTCTCGCTTGCCTGCAAGCAGAAGCACTACATCCCTGCACTGGCGGTGGTGCCTCAGCCGCCGCCCGAGTTGGGTTCGGTGTCACATGGCGAACACTGGCACATGGCGAACGTGGCCATCTTGACGCCTCCCAAGGCGGGCGAGGAGCCGGCGGAGCAGGGCGTGGTGACGGATGTGCTCTCAGAGCGTGCTCTCTTTGAGTGGTGCGCGGCCGCCATGGCGCCCATCGCAGCCGCGAGCGGCACCGGCCTCACCGCCATCAGCGCCGCTGCGACCACCGCTGCAGGCCAACCCCTCAGGCGCTGCTGCAACGGCCGCTGCGGCGAGCATGATCTGCCTGCCGCGCGCTGCTGCCACACGCCGGCCGCTCGCGCCGCCCATCCCAGGGCGGAGCGCGGCTGCTGCGGTTGCTGCGCCCTCTCCCATCCCTCTCTGCTTCTCGCTCGCTCGCTCACCGTGCTCCATCTCGCGCGTGCTTTTGTTCGCTCGCTCGCAGTGCGGGCGTCGGCTTGAGCGAGCTGGAGACGTACCGCGTGTATGCAGGGCTGCTCGCGCTGCAGCAGGCCAAAAAGCTGTCGCAGGTGCGCTTTTTTGGCAAGGTGCTCGGCACGGGCGCCGACTACTACGTTGCCGAGGCGAAGTACGAGTCGCCGCCTGACCCTCCGGAGGGCGATCCTCCGCCGCCGCCGCCGGGCGCACCCGTCGAGGAGAGCGGCACCGGCTCCAATGAATTCGTCTACTTTGTAGCCAACGACCCGGCGGCGGCGTGGACGGTGCTGCCGGACGTGACGCCACACGCGATCGTGTCGTCGCGGCCCATCTACAAGTTCCTGACCGGGAACCTGAGCGCCGAGGTGCGTGCTTACCCGCCCTTCCCCGGCAAGGAGAATGAGTATCTGCGTGCCCTGATCGCTCGCATCGTTCACGGCACGACGCTGACGGCGGTCAACAAGTTCAAGATGCCGGAGGAGTACGAACCGGGCGCGATGCCCGCGCAGAACGAGGACGAGGACTACAAGCCCACGCCCACCGCCAAGCTTGGGGACGTCAAGGGCTGGTGCACGCGCTATTACGGCCTACTCCAAATCGGGCGGACGGTCAACCCGCCACCGCCCGAGGAGGAGCTTGCCGAGGGGGAGGTGTCCAAGCTGCCCAAGCCAGAGCCAGAGCTCAAGCCGCTATCACCCATCGACGCGAGCGCGTGGATGGTCACCACGTACACGCACGGCGGCCCCGCCGTCGCCGTTGCGCGCTCTCTCAAGTGGCCAGGCGCGTACAACGCGTACCAGCTCGTCGGCAAGAAGGACACCGTCGCTCAGGTCTATGTTGGTTTCGGCCTCGAGGCGCTCGACGCGCCGTTCAAAATGCAGCCGCCGCCACCCTTCCAGCACGAGCCTGCGGAGCTCGAGGAGCAGCTCGACACGCCGCTCGACGAGGAGAACGCCGCCTTCGTCAAGCTCGCCATGGCGGCGCTCGCCGAGGAGGCGGCCGCCATGCCGGACCCTGCCGAGTGAGCGAACGCGGAGCGTGCGTGATGACGCCCGTCATGGCGCGCAACCTGTTGGGGGCTTGGGGCTTTGTGCAGAGAACAGGCCGCGGGCTCGAAGGCGGAGCGTGCGTGATGGCGCAATAGAGACGGGGCATCCGCATGGAGCCGGGTCGCGTCACAACAACGTCCGCCGCGTCCGAGAACCCGGGGGGTGGAGTGTCACGTGTTGCTTACGAGGGGCTCCCTGAGTGTTGTGCCCAGAGTGTGATCCGTGTGGCATGTCCATGTGGGATTCAGCTGCAAATGGTTGCTTTTTGTGCTGTAAACAACCGAGCCCAGGGGTGGAGGAGTAATCAACCTGGAGTGCGCGGCGGACCGCGACGAAACTGACTGACTGACGGAGTTTGCGGAATTCGAAACGCACAGGACAGCGCGTCCGAGGCACGCACCATGGGAAAACGCGACTCGAAAGCCGCCAAGGCCAAGCGGGCGGAGCGGCGCGGAGAGACGCGCGCGCACACCGAGGCCAAGGTGAACAAGTCGCAGGCCAAGAAGGAGAAGCGTGGCGCCAACAAAAAGGACGAGGAGGACCTCGAATCGATCCTCGACGAGTTCCGAAAGATGACGTCGGCGACAAAGGTGGTCAAGGAGGAGGTGGTGCCGCCACCGTCGCCGCGCGCCAACGGCACGCTGACCGTGCACCCGAGCAAGGATGAGTTGCTGTTCTTCGGCGGCGAGCGCTACGACGGCAAGAAAAACGTCTTTTACGCCGACCTGTACCGGTACTCGATCAAGCGCAACGAGTGGAAGCACGTGCTCATCCCGAACACGCCGCCGCCGCGCTCGTCGCACCAGGCGGTGGCGGTGCCCTCGGCGGGTGGCAGCCTTTACATCTTCGGCGGCGAGTTCTCCTCCGGCGACCAGACAAAGTTCCACCACTACCGCGACTTTTGGTGCCTCGACCTGACCCGGATGGAGTGGGAGCAGGAGTCGGCTAAGAACGGCCCGTCGCCGCGTTCGGGGCACCGGATGGTGCACGTGCGCGACCAGCTGCTCGTCTTCGGCGGTTTCTTCGATAACCTGCGCGACGTCAAGTACTACAACGACCTCTACCTCTTCGACCTGACCCTGCACAAGTGGACACACATCACACCCGAGCCCGGCGCCCCCGTCCCATCGCCCCGATCGGGCTTCCAGCTAGCCGTGGACCCAACGGGCGGCGCCGACTCGCAGGGGCTGGTGCTGCTCTACGGCGGCTACTTCAAGAAGAAGGTGGCCATGCAGCAGTTCGACTCGCATAAAGACAAGGCGCAGGTCGAGGAGCTCAGCGACGTCGGTGTCGAGTATCGCGATCTGTGGACCTTCGACCCCTCCACCGGCCGTTGGGATACGGCGAAGAAGAGCGGCGCGGCGCCCTCGGCGCGCTCGGGGTTCGTCATGGTGCAGCACCGGCGCCGTCTCCTTGTCTGGGGTGGTGTACACGATGAGGATACACCAGGTGAGGATGGCCTCTGATTGCCTCCTGATGACCTCTGATGACCTCTGATGACCTCTGATGACCTCTGATGACCTCTGATGACCTCTGATGACCTCTGATGACCTCTGATGACCTCTGATGACCTCTGATGACGAATCCTCATGTGCGCTCAGACGGCGAAGGGCTCGTCTCGACCTTCTACAACGACCTGCACGTCTACGCAATCGAGGCGGGCAAGTGGTTTGAGCTCACCGTCGCGGCACGCAAGCCGACGGCCGCGGCGGCGGCGGCCGGAGGCGGTGGGGCGGCGGCAGAGTCGGAGACGGCGGCGGCGAGCGGCGGCGGTGCTCCTGGCGGCGCCGGCGGCAAGCCCCGCAAGGGAGGTGGCAAGGAGGGGGACGAGGAGGCGGTGGACGAGGAGGCGCTCGACGGCAGCCTCAGGTTGCTCGAGGTGGGCGGACGGCGCCGCAACCGGAACAAGGACGACGACGACGACGACGACGCGTTGCTGGGCACGCGCAAGGGCCTCGCTGCCGCCACCGCCGCGCCTGCCGATGGCGGCCTGCCGCCTCAGCCCCCACCGCCAGCGCAGGCTGCGTCGGCGCTCGCCACGGCGCCTGTAACGGCAGGTGCGAGCGGTGCGGCCGGCCCAACGGTCGTGCCGAGCGCCGTGCCGAGCGCCGTGCCGAGCGCCGTGCCGAGCGCCGTGCCGAGCGGCGAGGGGCCTGCGCGGACCCTCGTGCCGTGCGCCCGCATGAATGCGATGGCGGCGCTGCGCGGCTCGACGCTGTACGTGTATGGCGGACTGGTGGAGCCTGAGGAGGCCTCAGAGCTGACCCTCTCGGACCTGTGGTGCTTGGACGTGCAGAAGATGGATGGGTGGAGCTGCTTGTATGAAGGCGAGGCATTCGAGACGAGCCTGGCGAAGGAGGAGGACGACGAGGATGATGACGAGGACGAGGAGAGCGATAGCTCGGACTCGGAGACGGACACGGACGAAGACACGGACGAAGAAGGTGAGGGCGAGGGTCGCAAGGGTGACGGCTCCAGCAGTGCCGCCAAAACGAAGTCGTCGGCGTCGTCGGCGTCGTCGGCGTCGGCGGCGTCGTCGGCGGCGGCGGAGTTGCTCGCGGCCGCACCTGAGGAGAAGCTCGTGGCCCTGGAGCAGTACCTCATCGGTCAGCTGGCGCCCGAGACGGCGCCCGGTGCGCAAGGCGGCAGCGCCAGTGGCGGAAGCGGCGGTGGCGGCAGCGCCAGTGGCGGCAGCGGCGGTGGCGGCAGCGGCAGTGGCGGCAGCGGCAGTGCGCCCGGCGGCGCGGGTGCCCACGAGGGCGCCTCGCCTGCCGAGCTCAAATCTTGGATCAAGTCCAACTGCCTGAGTGGCGCAAGACCGCTCGCCCCGTGCCCGATTGCGCGCGTCATCATGCGCTGCGTGCTCAGCACGGCGCGCGCACGCGAGGGGCGGCCGCTCGGCGTGGGCGCCGTGGCGGCGATCACCCAATGGGCATCGCTCCTCCGGCCGTATACGAAGGGGAGCCTGGCTGTGAAGGGGAGCCTGGCTGTGAAGGGGAGCCTGGCTGTGAAGGGGAGCCTGGCTGTGAAGGGGAGCCTGGCTGTGAAGGGGAGCCTGGCGGGACGCGAAGGCACTCCGGCACAGCTCGCCTGCGTGGCGGAGGCGACGGCCTTCTGCGCGCGGCACGGCTGGCCTGCGGGCTTACTGCCGCGGCTCTTCATGGCGCTGTACGAGGAGGACATCGTCGCTGACGCCACCTTTGAAGCCTGGGGCAGGGATGCGAGCGACGAGACGCCCGGAAAGGACGCGACGCTCGACACGGCGCTCGCGCACGCGCGCGAGTTCCTCGCGTGGATCGCAGAGGCCGAGGAGGAGGAGGAGGAGGAGGAGGGTGAGGACTGAGGAGGATTGAAGCCGCCGTCGGCGGTGAGCGTGACTGAGCGTTGTCGAGGTCGAGTTTTGTAGAGTTCACTGCCAATTCACGGGGTCGTCTCGAAATTTTGGCGATCGGCAGCGCCATGCATCGTGATGATGACGATGTGTGCGGTTGCGACCAGTGCGAGAACCCTTGCACGTCGGAGCGACTCAGACGTGCGATCAGCATCAGCGTCATCGCCGTAGGCCTCATCCTTGGCGTCGCCCTCGGCCTTCTCGCCGCTCCCAGCCCGCCGATTCGCATGGAGTGGCTGTGCTGCGAACACAGCCCGCTCAAGGGCGTGGCGAGCTGCCTAGACTCGCGCCAGCTGAGGGAGAGCGTCGCACAGCACGGCGAGAGCGGTGACAGTGGCCGCCGCCTCGGCTTCCTGCCGCCGATTGTGTCCAGGCCGCCGCCGCCGCCGCCGCCGGCAATGCTGACCAGGACATTGCTGGCCAAGGTCGGTGTGTCTCCCTCTGGAGGAGGTGTGGAGGACGCGCCGCTCTCACTTGAGGAGGCCATCGTGGGTGCGTGGGACGTGTGGGGCCACCCGCTCTTCATGACGATCACGGGGCTGTACACGCTCGTCCACTGCATGTACTCCAGCCAACGAGGCATCATCTTCTCGGTCGCCGTCCTCTGCGGCACCCTGCTCGCGGTGGCGACCTCGATGACGCGCACCGTGCTCCAGTCGGAGCCCGAGCGTGTGGGCTGCTGCCCGTGCCGCGTGGGCGAGCTGATCTCGCAGCCGGAAGTGCTCGCCGAGCTCAAGCTGTGGATGGGGACCGGCCTTGCCGCCCTCGCCCCTCTCCTCTCCCTCATTCACCACCTCGCGACTACCGACGGCACTGAGGCCGGCGCCGTGCGCGGCGCGAAGGCGGCGGTGTCTCCGGTGGCGTACGAGGCGTACGAGGCGTACGAGGCGTACGAGGCGTACGAGGCGTGGCACGACGATGTACCGGTAGACCTGGACGCTCTCTTTGATCAGCTTGACGACGGCAGCGGCACGATCGTCTTCAACGAGTTAATGGATCTCCTCTCGAAGCAGCAGCGCTCGTCGAGTGCGGCGAGCCTGCGCAACACGGCGGTGCTCGTCTTCGCCTCGCTCGACCGCAACGGCGACGGCGTCATCTCGCGCGACGAGATGCAATCTGCGCTCGCCTCGTCTGGCACACGAGGGCACGCCGCCTCCGTCGGCGAAGCGGCGCAATGGGCCTCTCCCCGCTGTGAGCGCCTTCAGAGCATGCCGAGCTCGCAGCCGCCGCCGAAGCAACTCGCGCCGCCCGCGCCAATGCACGACGGTGCGGCCGCGCGCTACCGGTACAACGACCGGTATGAGGAGAGCGGCGGCTCTGGCGAGGGCTACGGCTATAACGAAGGCAGCGGCGGCGGCGGCGGCTATGGTGTCCGTGTCATGTCGGTGGAGGCGCCACGCGCGCCGCCTCCAACCGTATCGCCGCCACCCGCGCCGCCTCCCGCGCCGCCTCCACCCACAGCCGCTCTCACGCCACGGGCGCACACTCGCTTTGGTCCTCGAGCGTGCGGGCACGGCGCAGGCGGCCGCGATGCCGCCGTCTCGGGCGGTGAAGGCATGGGAACACCCGGCGCCTCGGATGGTGATGAGCCAGTGGTCATCAGTGGTCATCAGAGAGCATCAGAGGTCGTCAGGGACGGTGATGAGCCAGACGCGCTCTCGTATTGGCTGACGTCGTTAGGTGCACCGCCTGCTGTGGCGCCGTCGCGCTCACAGCCGCGCTCACAGCCGTCATCGCTGCAGCATCCGCAATCGCAAGTGCAAGCGCCACCGCCAGTGGAGGACGAGGACGAGGACGAGGACGAGGAGCCGGAGCCCATGCGGCCCCTGGAGGCCGCGCGAGCGGAGGCTGCAAAGGCGAAGGCGGCAACAGAGGCATTGCGGGCGGAAGCGGCGCGGAGAGAGGCTGTATTCGCGGTGGGCGCGCGGGAAGCCATCGAAGCGGAGCGAAGGAAAGCATTCGCCCAAGCCGTCGTCCAATTATCAGCTGATGCCGCGCACCTCACCACCAAAGCCCTCGAAACTGAAGCCGCAGACGCAGTAACCTCCTACCGTTATGAGAAGCGTCCGGCAGACGAAACTGAAGCCGCAGACGCAGTAGCCTCCTACCGTTACGAGAAGCGTCCGGCAGACGGCGGTGCGGCGCCGTCGCGGCACGCGCCGCCCTCGCCTCGGCAAGCGTCGCCCTCTCGTGCAACCTCGCACCCTCATCTCGTCCCTCTAGCCGGCGCCGTCGCGGGAGGCGGCGCCGCGGCGGCGACAGGGACCAGGCACAAAGGCACACCGAGGGGCTCAAGCCCGAGGAGATCGGCCAACGGCCACGGCGGTGGGAACGATGGCGGCGGCGGCGGCAGGGGCGGCAGCGGCGGCGGCAGCAGCAGCGGCGGCAGCGGCGGCGGCAGCGGCGGCGGCGGCGGCGGCGGCGACGGCGGCGGCAGCGGCGGCGGCGGCGGCAGCGGCGGCGCGCCTCCGTCGCCCCTGGTGCCCAATCCGTACCCTCGCGGCCCCTCACCCTCCTCCATCCGTCCGTTTGGCAACGGTACCGTGCCGCAAGCGGTCAGCGTGTGCTTTCGGCCGGCGCGTCCGCATACCGGTCCGCCAATGGATCTGCCCGACGAGATCACCTTCTTCCTGCGCACTCGGAACGCGAGCGGCCGTTATCCCTTCCCACCCGGCGTTGATGAGAGCCGCGTGCTTCACACCGCTCGGATCGCCTCATCGGACCAGATCCGGTCTGTTCCGATGCGGCTACACGCCACGGAGCCACGCGCGACCGTTACACTCGAGCCCTCGGCCATCATAGGCCTCGAGCACGCTGCGTCGCTCTACCCTCTGCCTACGCTTTACGTGAGCGTGCCCTCTGGATGGTCTACCCAGCGCGGCGCGATGCTCAACCCGACACTCGAGCCCACAGAGCAGGTCTTTCACTTACTCGAGGGCGGCCGAGCGCGCGCCGAGGCGGCGCGCGTCATCGTGCCGTTGCGTGTGAAGCAGCTGGTGTGAAGCAGCTGGTGTGAAGCAGCTGGTGTGAAGCAGCTGGTGTGAAGCAGCTGGCGTGAAGCAGCTGGTGTGAAGCCTGCACGCGGCTACCACCCCGCCGCCATGCGCGCCGCGCCGCTCGGCTGGAGCTGATCCCTGCCTCCCTGCACGACGACGAGCTGCACCTCAGATTCAATCTCTAATGCAGCTCGTCGTCGATTGAATCAATCAAAGTGATTGTGCACCCCGCGGCGCGGCTGCGCGACTGGCGGACTGCGCATTCCGCATTCAATTCTCAAACAGGTGTACTGTGTAGGGAAAGTTAGAGCGATGGGCCCTTGTAAACATGCTAGCGACCACTCGCGACGGCCGACGTGCCGCGCGAGTCGCGAGCGCTCATTTTACATTTTAAACTTGCGCGGAGCTCCAGACCGCGGAGGATTGGAGTACATGGATCGAGTAGCCGTCGAAGGCCTCGAAGCTCGAACCTCCACCGCCTCGGCTCGCCAAGAAAAGGGAGGTCAAATGCATGCGGCCCTCCGCCTAAATGAACTCCACAACGCCAACTCCCGATGTGCGCTGGCTCGCCCCGCGCCGCCTCTATCCTGCAAGGACGCGGACTTTGACGAAGCACACGTGAGGAATTGTGGACCCTTCGAAGAGAAATGCGCATCTTCCTTGGTCCTTCTGCGCAGCTCTTGCTGCTGACGCACGCCGGCTTTAAACCATATATGTGCACTGGCTCAGACCCCGCCGACCTGTTGACCCGCAAGAAAGCCGGCGATGCGGTCAATCTCGGCGGCGCAGGCAGCGCGGGCATCTCAGCACTGGAGGCGATGCAGGCGGAGCAAACCAAGCGATTGGAGTTGCTCGGCGCGTCGAGCTCGCCTCCGCCTCCGCCGGCGGCGCCCGCGATGCGCCTCAGCACCTTTTCGGTATCTGACAGCGCGGCCGGCCGAGCGGAGGCCGACGAGCTGCTGCGGCGCATGCTGATGAAGGATAAGGGTGAGCTCGAGGAGCCGAACGCCGACTTGATCGCGCGTGCACAGCGCGGCTCCAAGCAGTGGCAGGACGCCGGCTTGCACGAGCGCGCATACCAGGAACTTCTCGCCGTCGAGAAGTACGTTTCTTACTCGTCGGCCTTGGGTGCACGCTTCCACCTGGGGCTCGCCGACGCGGCGCAGGCCAGCGGCCGAGAGGCCGAGGCGAAGCGGCTGCGACAGCGGGTGATGGCGGACGCGCAGAGCAGCTCGCTTCGCTGGCAGGCAGAGCAGGCGCTGAGCAAGATGAGCAGCACCACCAGCGGCAAAACCTCGACCTCGTCCTCGTCCTCGAACCCAGAATTGAATAGCTTGTTTCGCATGCCCAGCCAGTGGGATTGAGAGAAGCACAAGTAGTAGAGCTGCAGTCTGTTTGTCATCTGATTTGTCATCAGACACACCGTAGTACAATGCGGGGTCAGCAAAAGTCAGCAATTGGGAATACCCTGGGTACAGGTCGAGATACTACCGCAAGCTCCGGCTCACAGCCGTTTCACACAGAGATGGCCTCGTCGGTGGCGAGTAGCGAGCCGAGTCGCCCGCGACAGCGCCATTGGCCTCACGAGGCTCGTGATTGTCTAGGATTGCGTCGGGGCTTCCAAATCCAACGTTTCGTCAGATTTGATCACGTCTTGTGCTTGCCTTCGAAATGCTGTACTGTGGTTTGTTTTTGCTCGTCTCCTTGCAGCCGACCGTTTGCTTCCGGTGTACACACGCGCCTCGGTTTTTGAATGTCATCTCGAGGCCTCGAGCGATCGTTTCCATGGCGGCGGAGCGCGGTACCTCCGCGGCCGATGAGAAGCGGCCTGCCCCGAAGCTGCCGACACCAGCAGAGCTGACCAAGTTTTATGTGCCGTGCCTTGCGCTGTGGATGAGCGGCCCGCTTTTGTCTCTCGTGGACACCTCAGCCATCGGCCTCTCCGCTGCGGCCGGCCAAGGTGCCACACAGCTCGCGGCTCTCGGCCCAGCGACGACGTTTTGTGACGGCTCATCATACCTCTTTGCCTTCCTGAATGTGGCGACAACTAACCTGTACGCGAGCGCGCGCGCCGCCGAGCTGGCCGGTGGCGGTGCGGCCGGTGGCGTTGCACCCTCTGCAGTTGTGCAGCGCGCCGCCAAGGTGGCTAGCGTGTGCGGCTTGGCGGCGCTCGCCATCGTGTGTATCTTCGGGCGGACGCTGCTCGCTCTCTACGTTGGGCATGCGGCCGCGGCGAATGCGGCGCTTCTCGGGCCGGCAACGGCGTATGTGACCATCCGAGCCCTCTCGCTGCCCGCCGCGCTCGTCGGCGGCGTCCTGCAGGCCGCTCTGCTCGGAGCCCAGGACTCTGCGGCGGCGCTCGTCGCGACAAGCGTAGCGACGGGCGTCAATGTAGTGGGCGATCTGCTACTCGTGACGTGGCTCAAGCTTGGGCTGAGCGGCGCGGCGTGGGCGACGGCGGCCGCGCAATGGGCGGCGACCCTCGTGCTTGTGCGCACCGCCAACCGACAGCTGCTCGGGTCCACTGGGCTCCAACTACTGCCCAGTATGCGACGTGTGACCCGCTCGGCGCACAGCTCGGCGGCTTCCGCCTCACCGGTGGCGGAGGCAGCGGCGGAGGAGGCGGCAGTGCCCAAGGCGGCGCTGCTTGGCAACCGTGCATTTCTCAAGTTCGCGGCGCCCGTGCTCGTCCTTGTCCTTGGGAAGATGGCCGCGTTTGGCTTCATGACCCACGCGGCTGCAAGCCTAGGCGCCGTCCCACTCGCCGCACATCAGATCGCACTCACCCTCTACTTCTTCTTCCTCCCCCTGTTTGAAGTTCTGTCCCAAACCGCGCAGGTGCGTACCGCTGATGGCCGCCGATGGCCGCTGATGACCACTGATGACCACTGATGACCACTGATGACCACTGATCCCTAACCGCGCAGGTGCGCACCGCTGATGGCCGCTGATGGCCGCTGATGGCCGCTGAGCACAGCCGATTGCCGCGCATGCCACTGGTTGCCTCTCATTGCCTCTGATCGCCTCTCATGGCCACTGATGGCCTCTGATGCTCTCTTCCCAACCCGTCATGCCAACCGCACAGTCCTTTCTTCCGCGCTACGCCTCGCCGCCTGCCGGCTCCGATGAGGCCGAATGGCGCGCGGCGAGCGATGGCCTCGCAGCTACCCTGCTGCGCTACGCTACCGCCCTCGCGGCCGTCAGTGCCGTCGCGATCGGCCTCATTGCTACCAGTGGGACCGCGCTCATCACGAATGACGAAACCCTTCGCGCCGCCGTGAGGCCGCTCGCCGCCCCTCTCGCCGCGTCGGTGCTGCTCACCGGGTTCGTGGGAGCCTCGGAGGGCGTGCTTCTCGCGAGGCGGGAGATCCCGTTTCTTGCGTCCGTGTACCTCGCAACGTCTGTGCTGCTCCCGCCGGTGCTGCTGGCGGTCAAGCGGCGCGGCGGACCCGTGGTCCTCGTGTGGACGGCGTTCGGCGTCTACCAGGGCTTTCGCGCCGCGCTCTTCACAGCGCGCATCTGGGGGCCGCGGCTGCTCCGGAAGACGAAAGAGGAAGAGGAAGAGAAAACTAAGGCATCCTGACCTGCGCGCTGCGGGTAACATACAGTAGATGGAAACACGCTTTGCTATATAATCCGGATAATGCATATACTCAACACCGACACTTCCGTACGGTAAACAAGATGCGAGACGCAACTGGTCTTCATCCGCTTGTACACACGTTACGTTACTCTTTATCCTCTTCGACACCTCTTGTACCCCAATCCCTTGCGCGCCTTGGTCCCGGCCCATAGTTTATTTGCAATGCTCGCGGTTATCCAGGGGTCTGGGCCACAGTGCACAGAGCCGCGTCAGTCACATCGGCCATCATCATCAGGCGCCCATTTCCGCCGTCTCTGCCGGCTGCCGGCTGCCGGCTGACGCAGACGGTTCCACAGCTGACGCAGACGGTTCCACAGCTGACGCAGACGGTCCCGCCGCGTCCTGCGCTCGCGCGACGGGCATGCCAAGGGGCGCACTCGACGCCTGGGCCGCCCCTGACGCGACCGAGATTTGGAAGCCCGCTTTGGCGCCGCCGCTGCCCGCCCGCGTCACAGCGCCAGGCGCGCCGGGCGGGGGCGCGCTGACGTGGGCAAGAGCATCTTGGCGCAGCTGCTCTTGGCGGCGCGGCGACGGGGCGAGGAAGAGGGCGCGGCGCGGCGAGGCGAGCGGCGCGCCATTCTGGGAGGAGCTCGATGAGGAGCGCTGCAAGGCGCTGGCGTGGGCGCTCGAAACGGCGCCCGCGGTGCCAGAGGGCCCTCGCGGGGTCGCACCCATGCCGCGGGAGGTGTGCTTGATCTCCTCCTCCTCCTGCCGATCGGTGTCGTTGCGCTCCTTGAGCTTGCGTGCGGAGCGGAGAGCCTCCGGCAACGCGGGCGCGTTCGGCGCGCGGTCGGTGAGGGGGAGTGCCGTGGTGAGCGCCGGGGTCGTCGGTGGCTTCTCGCGCGCAGCGAGGCGCTCTGTTCGTTGGGACTCGAGGGCGGCGCGCTCGGCATCGCGCTTTCGTGTCGCGGCATCGACGAGCAGGGGAGCTGGGAGGCTCTCGTCCTGCTCGCTCGGCGGCGCCGGCATCCCAAGCTTGAGCTCCCAAAACTGCCTGAGAGCACGAGGGGTGGAGGGAGAGGGCGGAGGGAGAGGGAGGAGGGAGAGGGAGGAGGGAGAGGGCGAGAGGCGAACGAGGACTGGTGAGCACCAGAATGGACACTGGGCGCCGGGGCAAGAGGGGGGGCACGAGGGGAGGGGCAAGAGGCGGGGGAGTCAGGGGGCACGCGTGCCGCACGCACTGATCCTGTACATGTGCTGGCCCTCGGCGCATGCTAACGGTCAGCTTTCCCATCCATCGACTGACAGCGGCGCGGCGCTTCTGTGAGCTGACGGTGGAGAGGCCGGCCACGCGCCGCTTGAGCGACGCAAAGGCTGCGAGGCTCGAGCCGATCACCACGCTCTTATTGTCATCTGGACGTGGCGCGAACCACGCGTGCTGGAGTCCGTGCATCGCGCTGAGCCGCGTCGTCGTCTCGACTTGCATGCAACTGAGCACAAAGTCCTTGGCGGAGGCGGCCTCGGGGCTACTGCTCCAGAAGGGCTGCTTGAAGTTGGGCGGCGTGTCGCGCACGTGCGCATACAAGTCGCCTTCCCCCGGGAGATCGTGCGGAAGCTCGCCCACTAGGAGGACATACGCGGTCACACCGACGGACCACATGTCGCATGCCTTCGTGTACGGCTGGCCAACGTCGTCGAGCCAGGCGAGGACCTCGGGGGCGGCGTACTCGGGCGAGCCGGCCAGCTCGGTCAGACCCTCCGCCGTCTCTAACGCCGCGTACCCGAAGTCGATGACCACCAGCCTACACTTGGAGGGGTCGCCGATGTCGCTCACCATCAAGTTCTCGGGCTTCACGTCGCGGTGCACGACGTTATGGCGGTGCAACGAGCTGAGGGCGCTGATCAGCTGGGCGATGAGCCGGCGCGCGCTCGGCTCCGAGAGGCTGCCGCCCTCGAGCAGCTCGAACAACTCGCAGCCGCGCACCTGGTCCATGACCACGTAGAGCATGTCCTCGCCCACCTGCACCACCTCGTGCAGCTTGGGCACGTGCTTCGACGAGGCAGCGTACGCGCGGCGCAGCGCGGTCGTCTCCTGGACGAGGGCGTCCACTGCCTCCTCGTCCTCCTCGAGCGTGGCCATGTCCATCTCCTTGAGCGCAACGTGCATGCGCCCTTTGGTTGCCGAGTACACCTTCGAGAAGCGGCCCTCTCCGAGCATCTCGCCGAGCTCGTAGCGCTCGGCGATGTCGCCGACCTTGCGATCGATGACCTTGGCCTCGTCCAGCCTCGCGCTCAGCGCGACCATGGCACCGAACCCTGCGCTGCAGCCGGGCGCGGATCAAGTTTTGGATCCGCAGAGCATCCCCCATGAGCCCCTTGGAAAGTAGCAGGCGAGCCAGATTGAAAAACGCGAAGGAGTAGAGGGACGTGGTCTCTTCCACCTGGCCGCCACCACACCGTAGTAAGGTATTAAGAAGAAACTGATATGTTCAGCTGTTGTAACATTTTGGGGGCCAGAATGGTCCGCGTCTCTGACGCCGGTGTTCGCACGCTTGCTCGTGCTGTAGCTGTAGGACCTGAGTAACTGACTTGACTTGCCTGTGCGAAAAAAGCGCCGAGAAGAGCGCCCACGTAATCCTGCGGGTCGGGAAGACGGCGGTGAGGAAGTGAAGCAAATGAGGCCGCGGCGCCGGGAGGCGCACATGATCGGCAGCAAGTGGTGGCCCACGCGGCAGCTCGACACCGCGTTGCACTGCAGGTTGGCCATGTGCTGGTGACGAAGCTAGTCGATGACAATTTCTTTTGCCACGTGCTTCAGCGGATACGCGACGCTGCTACCCGACTACCAGCGGCTCGCCGACGCCGTTGTCATGAGCGCGCATCTCCAGACGCCGCCTACAGTGGTGCTGGTACGTAGTACTTCATAGTCCTAGGTGCGCACCGCTGCCACTGCCGCTTCTGCCGCCTCTGCCGCCGCTGCCGCCGCTGCCGCTGCTGCCGCCGCTTCGCGACGGTCGAGGCACGAGGTTTTCCATCCTCGTACACTCAACATTTTCCGAAGCCACAGCCGATACCTTTCGGGGTATAGTGCAGCGCCTGCTCATCGCGCCGCCGATGGCCTCTGCCAACGGATGGTGGCGCCCGGACGCTGAGAACATACTCTTGCACGTGCACATGTGCACTCAGGCACGCACCGCTCCTGCCGCCCGCGCGGGGCTCACGCGAGCGCACGTGCGCTCCCGGAATGCGCAGGAAAGGGACGGAAGAGCGAGAGGTCATTCTGTGGCTCTCTACAGACGAACCCACACTCAACACTCATCACTCTCCTCCAACCGCGCGACTTCCTAGATGATAAGGAAATAGACCAAAGTAAGCTTGTGCATGAGCGGCCGAAATTCAACCATCCAACTGTAAAACACCTAAATCTGAACCGCGCCACGTGGACGCCGTTCGTACATAATACGCTGCGGCGGGCACTTTCGCGACAAAGGCGGGAGGAGCGTCGCCGCTTAAGAATTCATGGCCGCGCCCGTGTTTAAGCTCGTGCTGGTTGGAGATGGTGGCGTGGGCAAGACTACCTTCGTGAAGCGGCATCTCACCGGCGAGTTTGAGAAGAAGTACGTGGCGACCCTCGGCGTGGAGGTGCACCCGCTGCAGTTCCACACGAACTTCGGCGAGCTGTACTTCAACGTGTGGGACACCGCCGGCCAGGAGAAGTTTGGGGGGCTCCGCGATGGTTACTACATCCAGGGGCAGTGTGCCATCATCATGTTCGACGTCACCTCGCGCATCACGTACAAGAACGTGCCCAACTGGCATCGCGACATGGTGCGTGTCTGCGAGAATATCCCGATCGTGCTCGTGGGCAACAAGGTGGACGTGAAGGAGCGCAAGGTGAAGGCCAAGCAGATTACTTTCCATCGCAAAAAGAACCTGCAGTACTATGACATCTCGGCCAAGTCCAACTACAACTTCGAGAAGCCATTCTTGTGGCTGGCGCGCAAGCTCGTCGGCAATTCGGAGCTCGCGTTCGTAGCATCCCCCGCGCTCAAGCCGCCCGAGGTGTCGATTGACCTTGAGACGCAGCGGCAGTACGAAGCCGAGCTTGCCAATGCCGCCAGCGTCCCCTTGCCCGACGAGGACGAAGACCTGTGATGCGGTGATCCGACGCCGACGATCATCCGGGGGGGTGGGGGGGACTCTCTTGTTTGCTCGGAGCGAGTTGCTCGCGAACGGGCAGCGTGGCGCACTGCCGCCATGCCGCCCGGCGTCGCGACGATTCTCTTGAGGCCACGCAGGATACCGACGGCGGCATGAACGTGAGTCTCGTGGTGCTAGCGCTGCGTACTTGTGCACACGGGATGCCGCCGCAGTTAGTGAGGTTACGCCTTAGCGTTTCGTGGCTTTTGCGGGGCGGGCGCGTGCGACAGGGGCCCGGGGCAGGCGCCTATACAGGTTGGTTTTCCAAAAATGCGTACAAATATATATATATTGATTTGGCGACTTTTAATTGGTCACTGGTGCCAACTCGTGTAGTGCCAGCCTGACGGCGGGCGACACCGTCCTGTATCGTGTGTTCGTGTCCTTATCGCGTTATCGACGCGCCATTGCGAGATCTCGCGTTCGCATGCTGTGGATTCGAAAGTACAGGGCACGATATGCGCGCATGATTGTCGACGGCCGCGCGCCTCACCCGCTGCGAAACGTGGGCGCCGAGCGCGCAGTCGCGTCGATCTCAAACTCACGCGGCAGCAGGTTCTGCTCATCGGGAATGATGAGCTCGTCCACATTCCAATCCTCGTACGAGCCGTCGGGCAGGAAGCGGCGCACGGTGAGGGGAATCTTGCGCGCTCGCAGCTCCTTGAGCGCAATCTGAAGCGGGTCCGTTTCGCCCTCCAATTCTACCATCACCGGTGCATTCATGCTGCGGAAGCGGCCAGCGCGCAGCACGTCAGCTTGTTGCGTCTTCAGCACGCCAAGTGGGACGAGCGAGGATGTGCGTGGTTCGAGGCTCCCAGATTCAAAGGCACCTGATCTGCACTGCGCGTGTGCCGAGGATGCGCGCACGTTCGTACTTGGTCATGTACGGTGTTGTGATCCTGTCATCCTTGTCGACTGCATGACCTGCGACACCATCCTCGGGTGCATCGCCCACCTCAACCACACCCTGATCGGCTCCCTCCTCTCCCTCCTTATCGCCCTCCTCGCCTTCCTCGCCCTCGTTGTCCAAGTCCGGCTCGTCAGCGTCTATGTCGTCATTGTCGAAGTCCCTGCAAAATGCAGCGGGCAGGCAGGAGGTCAGCGTCTGACCCTCACATGGAGTACTGCAAGAGTTGCATGTGCGAAGTCGCGCACCCATCGTCGCCGCCTCCAAAGCCGCCCTCGTCGTCACTCATGCTTACACCGAAGTCACTGCGCACCCGCACCGACCGGCGTGTATGGACAGTACACGAGCCACGCAGCACAGCTCTGTGCACGATAGCGCTCGCGCGGCAAGTTTCGCCACGACGGCGCGCCGTAAGCAAACAAGCCAGCACGCAGGCAACTGGGGTATTCGGTTGCGCTTGTGTTGTTCCGACTAATTAGCTTGCTTGCTTGGCGCGCCTCGTTTCAGACGTGGCACAGCGCTGGTCCCGAGGTACCTAGGGAGAGCTGCAAGTCTATCGAGCAAGTCTACACCTACTAGTGTTTTCATCATACATCTACGATACGTGTGGCCGGAAAGACTCTCCGAGGTGACACCTGACGACTACATGAGTTATCACCTGCTTCTCCAGGGAGCTGCTCTTGCTGACAAGCATGCGTATTCCGAGCTTCTCGGTGGGTCGTCTCACCTGATGGCGACACTTTCCTCATCCGCATCGGGTTTGAACGTGAGCCTGAGCACCCCATCCACCACGGTGACCGAGTCGAACTTGCGTTCATACTCCTGCGGCACCTTGAAGGTGAGTGTGAAGTCGCCGTACTGGCGCTCCTGACGCTCGACCTTTTGGACAAGCAGCTCGGGGTACGGGCGCAGCCGTGTCCCCTTGACGATCGTGGTGACGTTTTGACGCGAGAGCCGGATGTCATCACTCGTCATACCGGGCACGTCCATGATGATTGTGTAGAGGGCATTGTCACGCACAATGTCGATCGCGGGCACAAATGAGTTGGGGCGGGTGAGCAGGAGGCCCGAAGCGTCGACCGACGTCTGCTGCAGCCGAAAGCTGTCCTCGGTACGTGCCTTGGCGCGGATCAGACGCGTGCGCGGGTCGTCTGTCATCTCGACAGAGAGCTCGGGCTCGGTCTTAAAATAGGCGGAGAGCCGCCCGTTGCAGCTCTGCAGCACCGACTGCAGCACCGAGAATCGGCGGTTGACGGGCACGAAGGCGGAGCGCAGCCAGTTCTTGAGGAGTGCAAAGGTCCAGCCGTTGGTACGGTCCCCCAGCTCGCAGTCCTCGTTGGCGAGGATCACGTGCCGGCTGAAGTCGGTCTTGAACCAAAGGACATCTTTCTCCTCAAGTTCTCCCGTAATTGGATTGAGCGCGGCGATGCGTGTGGTCTGCACCTTGCCGCGCCCGTACACGAAGAGGATCTGGCTGTGGAAGATGTGGTCCATGACCTCCTGCTCCATCACCGTCTTGCAGTTGTGCACAACGATCACCTCCTGGAAGTGTTTCTTTGAGTTTTGGAGCGAGCGCGTCAGCCGATCGAGGTAGCGCTGGTCGAGCGAGGTGAAGTCATTCACGACGCACAAAAAGTAGTCGGCCAGGTCGAAGATGACGTCCTGGATGAAGCGCTCGGAAATCTCCTTCTCGACGACCGAGAGCTCATTCTCCACCTTGACGGGCGCATACGAGCCTTCCGAGTCCAGCACGATGAACTTGGTGCCCTCGACGTCCACGTGCTTGAAGGAGAGGCCCTTGGTCGACACCTTCTTGCCGCTGGGGAGTTGCGAACCCGTCAGATGGTTGAGTACAAATGTCTTTCCCTTGTCGAAGAGTCCGAGCACTGCCACGACGGCGCCGTCCCAACCATCGGAGGCCGAGGAGCCCTGAGCCTCGTCGCCATCGCTTACCAGGCACGCTGCTGTCCCTAGGTCGATGGTGCGGTCAGGGTCGTCGTCGTCGCTGTCGCGCGTGCGTTGACGCGGCTGCAGCGGACCTGCCGCGCTGCGGCTCAAGGGCTCTGTGCCGAGCACGTATCGCTTCTCGTCCTCACTGCATGAGGAGAGGAAGCGTTCGCTGTAACACACACGCCATCCGTGCGTGCTCACGTCCGACAGCTTGGTGATCTCGCACACCCAGTCGTACACCTCCTGCTCTCTCGAGGCTGCGGGTGAAGGGCTCGGTGGCAGCCGGAGCTGCGCCGCGCGCGAAGGACCGGCTTGCGGTGAGCTCGTGAGACTTGTCGCTTCGCCCGTGGGATGCTGCTGCTGCGTCGGCGAATTGGGTGCGATGGACTCAACTGCGCTCACGCCGTCATCAAAATCGGGGCGCTTGCGTCTACTTGAGCGCTGCTTAGCAATCAGCTCCTTCTGCTCCTTGGTGAGCTCCGCCTGCGCTGCCAGCAGCTCCTCACGCTGGCGCTGCGCGATCAGCAGCAGCGCCTCAATCTCCATGGCGTGCTGCTCGATGGCTCGAAGGCCATCCTCGGCCGTCTCTAGCGTCAGCATGGCTGGGTGCCACGAGGATGCGGCAGCGGCATCATCCTCGGGCATACTGTATTGCCGACGACCCTTGAAGCGGCTCTCCGGCACGCGAAGGCATTTCGTAGGGAGCGCGGCGGGGCCTTACAACTCGGCTCTTCCTGTATCAGAGCTTCCAAACCCGGCTCCGAACTTGATTGATGTTCCCCCATGTCTTCGATATACTCGACGGGCTATGGCACACTCGCCAGCGGCCTCGTTCTCCGCACGCCGATTATGACGCGCAGCGCACTGCATGCAATCTTTACGTTACAAGGCCTTTTTCCAAGTGCAAAGAACCTGAGAGTCGCTAGAAGGCCACCGCCGAAGATGGCCTGCATGAGCTTGCCCCGCCACGTTCCCACCCTCGACCACTCGTACCCCGCGCCCTTGCCCTTGTATGTATCGTGGCTGGCACAATCGACGGGAAACAGCCCTCCGAATGCGAGCCAGGTCGGTCTCTCGCCTCGTGGAGAGACCTCAGCGCGTAAGTGGCCGGTCTCAAGCCACGGCCATCTCGAGGCAAAGCCCACGTACGCCGGTCTGAGCGTCGGCCTGGGTTGCGTTCCCGGATCCGTGCAACCTGACGGGATGTCCGCGGCCGCGCTGCGCTCGAGGCCCGCTTTTGACGACTGCAGAGTCTTCTCCGGCCCGAAGCATGCCGATCCGAGCGTGGGCAGCGTCGTCAACTACCACCGATCGCTCGCAAGCAATAGGGACGGCAAGCTCACAATCCCACTGGAGCAGACGGCTATGCCACTCGCCAGCCCGCTCCGCGCTGTGCTGAAGCCCATTCGCCTCTTTAGCGACGACACTGTCCTTCACCCCGCAGCTCCACGTGGAGAACACCTCGTCCCTCGTGGGCGCGCCCGCTCTTCACGCCGGGCGCTCCGACGAGGGCCGGACGCTCGCCCTCATGGCACGTACAGCAGCCCGCGCACAGGCGAAACCCACCCGACCGCGCATGCCCTTAGCATGCCCGCAATTGCAGAGGAGCGGCGGCGCACGATCAAGATTGCGGAGGAGCATGCGGCCGCTCAGATCGCTGCACAGCTCTCCTTTGCAGCCTTTCAGCAGCATCAGCGTGACGTCCACAAAACAGAGCGCGCCGCTGCCAAGACGCTGCGGCCCAGCTCGCTCGCAGTCTTACCCAGAACCCCCGAGCCGGACACGCCACGTCACCTCTCCTTGTCCTCGCCCAGGTCGGCGCCCATCACGGCGCGCCTCGAGAGCCTCGCTACGCCGCGTCGTGGCCCATCTGGAGACCTTCTCGAGCCATTCTCGCCTCGTTCGGCTTCCTTCTCGCCGGGAGTGCCGCGCTTCAACACGCTCAAGGGCACCTACGAGGTGTGCGACGCGGACGGCCGCATCGTGAACGACGAGCGCAACCTCGAGCTGTGCACCGACAAGCGCTACCTGGCGAGTACTCTGACGTCAGAGTCAGACTGGGAGTGAGGCAGGTCGCAGGAGTGCTGACAAGAGTGCTGAGAGAGGTCTGGTTGTGTCGACATTTGTCCCCCATGTAACCCATGGGGTTGTGTCGTCATTTGCCCCCCATGGGGTTGTGTCGTCATTTGCCCCCCATGGGAGGGTAATGGGAGGGAGTTAAAAGGAACGAGTTTCACGGTCATGCGGGGCGGAAAATGCAAGCACTTTTCCGTCATCAAGAGGTCGCGCGAGAAGCGCAATCTTGCGCTGAGCTCGGCAGGACTCCGTCACTCCGTCGAAGCTTTTGTTGCATTCTCAGATTTCTGATTTTCCGTCACGCTAGATTGCCATCATGGTGATGACCTTGCGAGTTGCCGCGCTGCTCGCGTTCGCGCTCACACCCGCTGGAGCGGGATTCGCACCGGCCGGTGTATGCACCAAGGCTCACCGGGTAGGCGCTTCGCGCGTGGGCCCCCTGATGCTCTCTCCCGACAAAAACCGCCTCGCGGCACTCGAAGACGAGGTCCAGATCCTGAAGCTGCGGGCAAAGCAGCTCGAGATACTGAAGCAGAAGGCGGAGCTGGAGGGTCAAGTCACGATCCCAGCCTCATTTGGCACGGGCACGCTCGAGGATCAGGTCGACCTCATGCAGCAGCGGGCGCAGCAGCTTCAGCACGAGATCCTCGAGGCGGCGGCTGAGCTCGTGCAGATGCCCGCCCCCACCGACTGGGAACGTGCGTACGAATGGGAACGTGTGTTGCCTCGAGTTGCAAAGGCGACCTCTGTCGCCGCGCCAGTGCCACCGCCGCCCGCCAATGGAGGCCGTCGTACCACACCCGAGCTCGCCGTGTCGGCGTTCATGACGTTGTTTGCTTTCGAGTCGCCGCTCGACGCGGCCAAGTCGGCCGTCGCGGAGCTCTTGGGCACTGCCAGGGCCGCCACAACCGCCGTCTCGCACAGCGCGAACGCGGCCAACGCCATCAATGCCGCCACGAGCATCGCCAGGGCGGCTGCTGGCACGGTGGGGGGGGCGATTGGCAGGGCGGCGGGGGGTACGGTGAGCAGGGCGGCGGCGCGTAGTGCGGCTGGCTCGGAGGTGTTCGCTACCCTTGTCGAGGCGCCCCTGGCGCTCGGCCTCGCACACGGCGCATGGGAGGCGTGTTTCCTCGCGGGACATTTTGGCCTCAGCCACACAGGCCAGCTGTCCGAAACAGTGATGGCGGGGAGACTCGGAGAGTTGCTGGACGATGCACGCACTCTGGTGCCCCTGCGGCTTGCCCTTGCCCTTGCCCTGGCTCCTTGGATGCGTCTGCCCGCGCCAAAGTTTGGGCCGAGCGCGCCGGCGAGTGGAGCGGCGAACGCACCGACGGGCTCGCCGACGGATGCGGCCGCAGATGCAGATGCAGATGCGGCGTGGCATGCGGCCGCCTGGAACGCGGCGGGCATGATGGCGGCGGCGGCGTATCGCCCGACGAGCACGGGGAGTGCGCCCCCTCTCTCACCCGAAGAAAGGGGCGCCCTCGAGCGCTTCATCAGCATGCGCGATGGCGCGAGTGCCTCCATGGCGGCGGCGGCGGCGGCAACGTGCGACGTGGCATTTGACGAGGCTCAGAGTGCTGTGGCACGTTTGTCAGCCGAGGCGGCGCGCCAGGCCAACGGACGCCTCGCGACCGTCCGAATGGACTTCACGACGCCTTCGGCGCAGCCCTTTGCGGCGGCAGCCGAGGCGGCGGTGGACGCAGCGTACGTGGCCAGCAAGATGGTCGAGGCGGTTGAAGTCGGAGCGCCGCCGTCGCAAGCGCCCGCTCCTCACGACCACGAGACCGCAGCCAAGGCGAAATGGTTGACCGAGCAAGCCCAACGATTCGACCGCAATTTCTTGGGAGTCAAGAGTGAAGCCGCGGCGAAGGCGGCGTGGCTCGCAAAGCTTGACGCGCCAAGCTGGGGCCAAAGGGGCACCATCGCGCCAGCAGAGCACGGTGCTCTTATGGTGCCGACGAGTGCGCCGACGACCGCTGCGATTGTGGCGGCGGCCACCACCACAACAGCTGCGTCAGGGGTGTCGAGCGAGGCGGCAGCGAAGGCGGCGTGGCTCGCAAAGCTTGATGCGCCTGTGTGGGGGAGTCAGCGGCAGCCCGAGATGGCGGGGGCCACCACCGCTGCCGAGCCTGAGATATCGAGCGAGGCGGCAGCGAAGGCGGCGTGGCTCGCAAAGCTTGATGCGCCTGTGTGGGGGAGTCAGCGGCAGCCCGAGATGGCGGGGGCCACCACCGCTACCGAGCCTGCGATGTCGAGCGAGGCGGCAGCGAAGGCGGCGTGGCTCGCAAAGCTTGATGCGCCTGTGTGGGGGAGTCAGCGGCAGCCCGAGATGGCGGGGGCCACCACCGCTACCGAGCCTGCGATGTCGAGCGAGGCGGCAGCGAAGGCGGCGTGGCTCGCAAAGCTTGACGCGCCAAGCTGGGGCCAAAGGGGCACCATCGCGCCAGCAGAGCACGGTGGTCTTATGGTGCCGACGAGTGCGCCGACGACCGCTGCGATTGTGGCGGCGGCCACCACCACAACAGCTGCCGTGCCTGCGACATCGAGCGAGGCGGCAGCGAAGGCGGCGTGGCTCGCAAAGCTTGATGCGCCAGCGTGGGGGGGTCAGCGGCAGACAGTGCAGCATGAAATTGGTGCCATGGCTACGCGCGTCGCCCCAGCGGTCAAGGCAAGTGGCGGCGTGGCACCACAGTGCTCAGCTGATTTGAAGCTTTCCGCTCCGGTGGATCTAGAGGCGGAGGCCAGGGCTGCATGGCACGCTAAGCGCGAGCAGCCCGGATCGTGGCGCCAGCTCCACCAGAAGGAGGCGGAGGCCAAGGCGGCGCCCAGCATAGCGACCAAGACGGCGCCACGTCTCCTAAAGGAGGAAGAGGCGAAGGCGGCCTGGCTGGCAACACTCGAGCCTGCAGTCTGGGGTCGTCTCAAGAACGACGGCGCGACGAGCGTCGGCTTGGAGACTGCTACGGCCCAGTGGCAGGAGGGTCCCTTGCGAGGCTCTCATCGAACCCGCCATACAGGCGAGTACGACGCCGTCACGGCCGACGTGACAGGGCGGCGTCACGGTGTGACAGAGGCCGACGGTGTGACAGAGGCCGGCAGGCCTCCAGGCAGGCCGGACGAGGCGGCGGCCAAGGCGGCATGGCTGGCCAAGCTCGAGGCGCCCACATGGGACCGCCAGCACTTCTCGCCGACATCGGCACCGGCAGCGCCTGCTCACGTCGCACCGGCGGTCGCCCCGTGGCCTACTTTAGGTGCGGAGGCGGCGGCTAAAGCGGCGTGGCTTTCCAAACTGGAGGCACCGACTTGGGGCTCAACGGCCGCCGGCACCACGGCGCCTCTTGCCACGGAGACGCCCACGACGGCGCCCCATGTCGCTGAGACGCCCACTCGCAAGCCAATTAGTAAGCTAATTTGTAAGCCCGCTGACGTGAAGCCGGTGGCAAAGTACGTGGCCGCGGTGCTGGCTGAGGCGGCGCCCGCGCCTGCGCCCGCTGGCGAGGCTGCGGCCAAGGCGGCGTGGCTGGCTAAGCTCGAGGCGCCTCGCCTGAGCATCGCCATCTCAGAGCCGCCGACGCCGGTGGCCTCTCCAATCGCCACCGCCGCCACCGCCGCCACCGCTGCCACCGCAGCCACCGCAGCCACCGCAGCCCCCGCCGCCACCGCCGCCTTCGCCCCCCCCGCCACCTCCGCCCCCCCCGCCGCC
>Ga0210247_100722_pt1 | contig 30069 bp, 19 predicted proteins | sample ChrtobMetP3_16mM_FD_155449 | JGI IMG/M metagenome (GOLD analysis project Ga0210247, IMG submission 155449) | Chrysochromulina tobin associated microbial communities from unialgal haptophyte culture, Seattle, Washington, United States - P3_16mM | ecosystem: Host-associated > Algae > Haptophytes >... | reverse complement strand
AGGGGAGGAGGGGAAGGCGACGGTGGGGGGGGAGAGGGCGAGGGCGGCAGGGGAGGAGGGAATGAAGGAGGTGGTGGCGACGGCGACGGCGGCGGCGGCGACGGCGGCGGCGGCGGTGAAGGTAGAGGTGAAGGAGGCGGCGACGAGATGGTGAGCAAAGCTACCGGTCCGTAGATAGTGACGGCATACACGCAAGTTTGCGGCTCTGTGATGGTGCCCGTGATAGTCGACGCCAGCACGTCTGAAATCACTGTGAGCGTGGTTGCGCGTCCGCCGCCGCTGTTGCACGTGCCGTCGCCGTTCGCGTACGAGTGGACGAACCCGGTTGTACTATTGTACGTACCGAGCAAGATAGATCCCTGAGCATTGGGCCAGGCGTTCGCACACGCCGCAGGACTTCCCTGGTCTCCAAACTGCTGGATGCGATCGCGGACAGAGATGCGGTAGCACCACCCACCCACGGACAGGAACACGACCAGATTAGAAGATAAGTCCGCATTAAGAAGCGCTGGTGGTGGCGAAGGCGGTGGCGAAGGCAGCGGCGAGGGAGGTGGTGGCGACGGTGACGGCGGCGGCGGCGACGGCGACGGTGGCGGCGGCGACGGCGGAAATGGCGAGAAGGGAGGCGGCGACAAGACGGTCAGCAAGGCTGCGGGCCCGTAGAGAGTCACTGCATACACGCACGTAGGGTTTTCTACGACGGTAGCCGTGATAGCCGTCGCCAGCACATCTTGAATCACCGTGAGCGTAGCAGCGCGTCCGCCGCCGTTGTTGCAAGTGCCATCACCGTTCGCGTACGACTGGACGAACGAGCTCGTCTGCACGTACGTACCGAGAAGATAACCTCCGCTAGCGTTGGGCCAGGCGCTCTCACACGCTGCAGCACTTGCCGCATTCCCATATTGCTGCATGCGATCGCGGACAGCTACACGGTAGCAGTACCCGGTCGCGAGAGCGTACACCACCAGATTTGCAGCGCGGTCCGCATCAAGGCGCTGAGGGGGCGGGGACGGCGAAGGCGAAGGCGGTGGCGGACGAGGCGGTGGCGAAGGCAACGGCGAAGGCGGTGACGGTGGTGGGAAAGGCAAAGGGGACGGCGCTGGCGGGCTCCTCGGAGGCGGCGGCGAGACGGTCAGCAGGGATGCGGGTCCGGTTAGTGTGAATGCATACACGCAGGTAGGACCCTCTACCTTGGTGCCCGTGATACTCGTCGCCGTCGAATCTGCAATCAACGTGAGCGTGGAAGCGCGTCCGCCGCCGCTGTTGCACGTGCCGTCGCCGTTGGCGTACGAGTGGACGAACCCGGTTGTACTATTGTACGTACCGAGCAAGATAGATCCCTGAGCATTGGGCCAGGCGTTCGCACACGCCGCAGGACTTCCCTGGTCTCCAAACTGCTGGATGCGATCGCGGACAGAGATGCGGTAGCACCACCCGCCCACGGACAGGAACACGACCATACCAGCGGCGTTGTCCGCACTTAATCCCTGTCTCGCGCCGCTGCCATAGCCCGTCGAGCACACCTGTGAAATGGGTGTGGGGCGGGGGGGGGGAGGAACGTTTTCTGCGTTGAGCTTTTGAGGTAGGGTGTGAATGGGTGTGTGTGCGGCGCGGGATGTGAATGGGTTTGTCTGCGGCGCGGGGGTACATTTCCCAGGGACGGGGAGTTTGCGCCCGTTTGCGCGTTCGGCTGGAAGTAAACCTTGGCGTTGTGCACGAAGCAGCCCTGCGGCCATTCGGTGCCGACTGTATCCGATTTGCGGCAAATGAAAGCGCCGCCGCCGTCACTTGGAGCGGGCACGTTCGTGCCAGTCTGTCGCTTCATTTGGGAGAAGACGTTGGAGTTGTGGATGAAGCAGCCCTGCCTCCACTCCGTCTCGACGTCCGAGTTGTACGAGAAGGTGGTGAACGCAATGTTGCCGGAGTTGCTGCACTCGGCCACGCTCGCCATGGCCGTCGGGCCAGTCGCGCACTGCGTCGTGCGCTGGTAGGAATTCCAGGAGTAGCCAACCACGGAGCTGGCCTCCATGCAGCTGGCAATTGACGCGACGATGGTGGAGCTACCAGAACATGTAGACGACGTCGCAAAGCCTGAGCGGCACAGGAACGGACTGAATCCATCGGTGGGGGTCGGCCTGTTCGTGCCCGTCTGCGTGCTCCAGTATGCGGTCGTGCCGTGAAAGAAGCAGCCCGCAGGCCATTCCGCGCCGGGGTTCGCGCCAGTGTTGTAGCCGTACACGTTGAGGGCTAGCGCCGCAGTCTGGCATTCCGACTCGGTCGCAATGACCTGGTTGCCCGTGCATGCTGTCGCAGATCGCAGGTACGCGTGGCTGCGCGCCACGAGCACCAGGGCGAGGAGCGTGCGCATTCCATGAGTTTCCATGCGTGAAATTGGGGTTCCGAAGTTTCGTTTCGGGAAACTGGTGCTTCGTTAATCAGGGGACTTGCGAAGCCAAAACGCGGTTTCGCCTTGGAGTCGCGTCCGAAGGAAATGCTTAGTTAGGCTTCACCAGTTCAGGCGAATCGAATGCGACCCGCTCGGCCGTGACCGGGCCCTGCCCGCTGTTAGCCCGCTGGACGGTCCTTTCCGTCACGTGTCAGTGTGTGCCCCCTGAGTGTGGCCCTAGCCCCTTTGTTGCCCCCGGAGCGAGGCACCCAGGCACCGCGCCCCGATTGCCTAATCGGGCGCGAACTTCTTCTGAGGAATCGCGATCATTTCCCGCAAGCGCGTGTTTCCCAGGCGTGAGTCGGGGGTTGTTTGTCTAGAACACTCTCTGCGCACGACTCCGCGTGCGACGTCTAAGGCTACTCACTACTACTCAAGTAGTTACTCTTCCTACAAGGCTTTCGTGCGGCCCCCAAAATATTCATTTTTTGAGGGGCCGCACGGACCCGCTTTTTGTTTCACGATAAAAGAGCCAGCGCGTTCACAGCCGGGGAGTCGAGGGGTAGTTTCGGGCCACCGACTGATCTATTCACACCTGGGGAGTTAATGTCGGAGTAAGCGGCTACGCTCTCCTTCCTCGCCGGGTCGCGTCGCCCGCCCGCCACGCGCGTCAACGCGACGGAGAGTACAGGGCAAAGAATGCTCGGTCTCGCTGTGGCAGCCTCCGACGCTTTTGCCGCGCCGACAGCGCCACGAAACCTATTGGTCGTGTTTCGCGCACGCTCAAGGCACACGTACGGGTTCGGGCCAGAGACGAATTATGATCTTCCCCGGCTCGAGCTCTGTGCGCTTGCCGCCGGTTGCACACTCAGTCCGGCCGAGCTTCAAGTGGAAGATGAGGATCCTCAGGCTTTCTGGGCTCAGAACGTCTGCGAGCGCACGTTGCAGCAGGCAGTAGGCCGTGCCATCCTTGCGCATGGCGCTTACTGCATCGTCGCTTCTGCTGACGATGCTGCTGGTGCCGGTGCTGCTGCGAGGCGGGAGCTCGGCTTGCTTCCTGCGGCTGTCGATGTTGTGGACCTATCGCTGCCCGACCTGCGTCGCGCTTGTCGTGACGAGATGCTTGATGCGTGGCGCGCCGGTGCTGCTGCGGTTGGCTGTGCAGCTGCACCGGCTCTTTCTCATGGCGAGCGCACTCAGCCTTGGGTGCTCGTGCGCGAGGGGCGCAGCGGCCGAGTTCACTTTGGATGGCGGCTCGCCACTGGCCCCGCGGCCGGTACGAGTGCTCCTGGGCTGGCGACGGGCCGCCGCTCCTACACGGGCTGGTTGGGCCAGTATGCCCTCAAAGATCGGCTCGGGCGCGGCCCGACGGCCATGGAGCCGGAGATCGCCTTCGTGATGGCCAACCTCGCGAGGGTAGGGCCGAGATTATCACCGAGGGTCGGGCGGGGCTCTCTGACGGTGCTCGACCCGACGGCTGGTTCGTGTGGGCTGCTGCTAGCGGCGGCGGCGCTCGGCGCGACGGAGCTGGTCGGCGTGGACTGCGACGCGGCCGCCTTCCAAGGAGCCGCTGCGGAGTTTGCGAGGCACGGGCTGCCCGCGCCGCAGCTGCTCGAGGGCGACGTGCTGACGAAACGCGCCCTTGGAGCGTTGACGACGCCGACGACGTACGACGCGATCCTATGCGACCCTCCGTATGGCATGGGTGCACCCGTGCTGCGTGAGGGCGAGGTGGTCGCCGAGCGCTCTTCCTCGGCCGAACCTTCCGACGAGATCACGGGCGCTGTGCTCGAGCTCGCTGAGGTGGTGCTCGCGCCGGGCGGCCGCTTAGTCCTCTTCGTCCCTGCCCGCGGCGACGATGTGTCGCTCTCCCTCGAGGCCTTGCTCGAGAAGCGGCTGCCGTCCGCGCACCGGCCGCACCTGCGCCTGGTGCATGGGCGTAAGCAGCGCTTCGCGACGCGCCGCTCGCGACGTGCCGACTTCCACGGCGTGCCGACCGCCTTGATGGGTGGCGGTGCATTTGTGCGTTGGCTCTGCTGCCTGGAGCGCGTCGACGATGGGGCCACGGCCGGCGAGACATCTTTCTAGGATTCGCTCTCTCCCTCAGTTCAAAATCAGGTGGTGGGGATAGTGTGAGAATCCAGAAAGACTATCTCCCCATAACCCCTTTGGGTCAAAGACTCTCGTACTCGAGTGCACAGCTCAAGTATGAAGTAAACGACATGCCAACCGAGGCAGGAGCCGCACGGCACGCGACGGCAGCGTAACGTACACAGCGCACGTGGCGCATCAAGACGTGGCGAGGGCCGGGGTTCCCAGGCATACAGAGCTTACTGTGTGCGTGAGTCGCCAGTACGCGTATTCTTCGACAAGAAGGGAACCAACCCAAGTACGGCATGCATACGATACTGCATGCGATGTTCAGCTGTAACGGCTGACATGTTACGGCTACTGTTACGGCAGAGAAATCCCACAGAGCACAAACGGCGGTGTGCGCGGTGGGCACGCGGTGAGCAGTAGCGCCAGTGCGACTCCGACGACCGGACACTATCTCACTCAACGGAAGTGAATGAGGTTGAGTCAAAAGAGAGAGATGAGTCGTTGCGCGGCCCGAGGCCGAGCACCGCTCTCGGTCCCGGTACCTGAGGTGTGACCGTGACGATCGAGCTTGAGCTGCCTGAGCCGAAGGTATGCGAGGCACGCTGCCGGAGCATGCTCAGGGTCGGGCTGCTCGACGCGGTCACGCCCGAGGTACTCGTCTCATCGGGCGCGGCCGTCTGACCGCCCTCGCCCGTGCCCGCGGCGGCGCTTGGCGCGGCGCACGCCTGGCTCTGCGAGATCGAGATCTGGCTCTGCGAGTCAACCTGGCTCTGCGAGATCGAGATCTGCCGGCTCAGTCCTTCCGCGGAGATGCGACGTCGCGACGGCGGCTCCGGCTTAGGCTCCTCCTGCCTCTCGAACGAACGCCGGCGCAACGGCACCAATCGTACCACGCCGTCGGGTGCGCTGCCCGCCGTCGAGATCGCGGGTGCGCTGCCCGCCGTCGAGATCGCGGGTGCGCTGCCCGCCGTCGAGATCGCGGAGGAGAGGACTCGCACCATGTCGCGCACCGACTTCTGCTGGGACGTGTCACCTCGTACACGCTCCCAGTCAATCAACATCTCGCGCGCGACGCTCGTAGTCGAAGCTCCAGCGGTCGAATTCGTCACAGATGGCGAGCGTGGTGAGCTCGAGCCATCTCCAAGCCATCTCCACTGCGAGCTCGAGCCCTCCCCACTGCTACTGCTCGAGCTCCTATGGAGCGGCGGCGTCGCCGCCGCGAAGCCCTCCCCCACTTCTTCGCGGCTTGTGCGCGGACTGAGCGGCCGACTGCCAGCCACGACTGCGCCCTGGGCCTGGGAGCTCGAGAACCGCGACGGCGCTCCGAGCGCCTCGATTGCACGCCGGCGCCACTGCTCGGCAGGGTCAAGCGTCACAGGCTCAATGGGCGGTGGCGGTGATTGCGATGTGGCTTGCGCGGCGGCCTGTACCGCGGCCAAGGCACTCGCGGCGGCGGCGGCGGCGGAAGAGGGGGAGGTGATGGATGAGTGCGAGGGACGGGCATCGGGGCGGCGGCGGGCGGGCGGCACCGGAGGGACGTCATCTGCTGCGGAGCTGCTGTGAATATTCACAGTCGAGAGTTCAAAGGCACCTCGCTTGCTATGACGCGTCATGAGCCGTGGCATCGGATCCCGAAGGCGACGCTCAACGTCGCGAGTGAGCTCAGCGAGATCGGGTGGACGCGAGATCTCGCTGAGATCTCGCTGAGCTCTGGTGGCGAGATCGGGTGGACGCGAGGGACCGAAAGGAAGCTCCCTCGCGCTCGCGTCCGTTGCGCCCGCGCCTGCCCTGGGCATGAGCGAGCGCTCTTGCGAGTGGGCGGGCGGCAGCGCGGGTGGTAGCGCGTGCGGCAGCGCGTGCGGCAGCGTGGGTGGCGGAGCGTCCATTGCGTCCAGCGCCGGTGGCCGTGGCGCAGGCGCGGCGGTGTACCTCGTGCCTGCGCCCCCACTGAGTGCGCCTCGCGCCTTCCTGAGCAGCTCCTCAACCTCCCAAACGGCGGCTTTCTCATCGCTCCGTGGGGAATCGAGTTGGAGCGAGGGCCTGCACGTCGGCTGGTCGGGCGGCAGCGATAGGCGCGGCGGCGGCGACTGCGGCTGCTCTAGCACTGGCACGGCACTCGCGGAACGAGGGCCGGGGGATTTATGACGGACGGCGCTCGGTTCGGGGAAGGCAAGACGCGGCGGCGACTGCGGTTCGGGGCGCGGCGATGACGGCGGTTCGGGGAACGATAGGCGCGGCGGCGACGGCTGCGGTAGCATCGGCGGTTGCTCATCCACTGCCGCCGCGAGCGCTGCTAGCGCGCTCGGCTCCTCAGCAGCACTGGCCGGCGGCCCAGCATGCTGCCCAGCAGGCTGCCCAGCAGCACTGGCCGGTTCCTGCTGCTCTTTCTCCTCCTGCTCCTTCTCCTGCTGTCGCTTGAGCTCCTGCCGTTCTTGTTGGAGCTCCCAAAACGGCCGCGCCTTGCGCAAGGCGCGCGCCGCTGGGGCCGCCTCCGCGGGCGCCTGAGCGGGCGCACCGGCGGGCGCTGTATTGGGCGCGTCGGCCAACTCGGCGGGCGCTGTCTTGGGCAACGCCCGATCGAGGCCTGCTACCGATCGAGGCGAGCCTATGAGCGCGCCTGTGAGCGAGCGAGGCGAGCGAGGCGAGCGAGGCGCCCGCGCATCCCTCTGCTCTGCCGTGCTCGAGAGTGGCCCTACTGCCTGCTGCAGCCCCTGCTGCTGCTCGCGCGCTGGACGGGCGGCGACAGGGCTGCTGACGCGGCTACTGGGCGTCGCTGGGGCGGAGGACGGGGCATCTGAGTCGTTGAGCAGCAGCGTCGGCTGCAGCACCGCCGCCAGCTGCGTCGCGGTCGCGCGCTGCGCTTTCGGAAATCGAAACGAGTAGACGCGCTTGCGGCACTGGAGCACAAGGGTTGCCTCGCCGGTGAGCCGCACCGACAAGATCTCCGAGAGCGGGATGCGCTTGCACTTGCGTAGGTCAAGGCGTACAAGAGCCGCCTCATTCGCACCGACGGCGGCCTTGTTCCCCGGGGTGGAAGGGGGCGTCTGTTCGGGCGTGCCGAACGGCGATGGCAAGGTGATGCCACCTTCAGCCGGCCACCCACGACCGGAGGCGATCGGGGCGTCGTGGTGGGCGATCGGGGCGTCCCAGGACTCCTCGGCCGTCGCGGCGGACGGCCCGCAGGACGAGAGCGCGCGCGGCGAGCGCACGAGGCTGCGCGTGCGCGCGCCGGGCGGCGTGCGCGCGACTCCGCCGTCGGCTCGCCAGCGCGCTCGGCGCGCAATCTTGGCGAGCGGTGCGTAGTACAGGCAGATCTCCTCCAGAGAGACCCACAGCTGGCGTGGCTGGTAGATGGCAAGGGGCAGGTGGTGATGGTAGATGGCGATCGGCTTAGCACGCTTGGCGACGAGGACACCCTTATCGCCTCCGAGCAAGTCATAGAGCTGCGGCAGCGCCGTCCACACCTGGGCGGACGTGAGCGTCAGCGGCGGCGGCTTTTTGCCTCTCGCGTCGGCGGCCGGTGCGAGCGCTGCGGCGGCGGCGACGGCGACTCGCCCAGCAAGCACCTTGCTCTTGAGCATGGGCGAGTCGTACTCATCGGAGGGAGCGTCCTCCTCCGCAGGGCCTTCCATCTGCTGGAGCCAGCGCAGCTGCACCGACTCGGGCGAGACGAGCGGCGGCGGCGGCGGCGGCGGCGGCGGCGGCGGCGGCAGCGGCGGCGGCGGCGGCATCGGCGCGGCGGGCTCCACAACCGTGTCGGAAGCAGGGGCGGCGATGCGCGTGCTGCTGGGCGAGGGTCGCTCCGCACGGCGCGCGATGAGGGCGTTGGGCACGGCGTGTAGGGCGTCCCGCAGCATGCGCGAGGCGCCGGCGGCGAGCGTGCTGTTGACCTCTCGGCGCGGCATGATTTGAATCTGTGCGAGCTGGTTGCCCGTGCTGCCCTTTTTTTCGAACGATAACTGCGCCGCCACCACCTCGCCATCGTCGGAGCTCTCTTCTGCTCCCGACGCCGGCGTGTCGGGCGCCGACCCACCCGACCTATCCGAGTTGGAGGGTGAGACGCCGCCATTGTGGTCGAGCTGGTCACAGAGCCGTTGGATCTCTGCCGGGATGACGGCACGGAGCATGGGCGCCTCCACGCCTGCGTTGCGCATCTTGAGCCACTGCAAGCGCAGAGCCTCCTTGGCGACCGGGCGCGCACTCACGCTCGGCTCGAGCAGCGCACGCAGCGAGGCGCGCGCGCTGTCGGAGACACCCTGCAGAGCCTCGTTCTTCTCGAGTTGGAGCGAGGCGGCGGTGCGGATGCTGCACGCGCGGAGGCACGGGCGCGAAGGGGAGTACGGGCGAGAGGGGGGCAGGGGGAGCGTGTGAGCAGGCTGGGCGCTGGGACAAGGTGCGGCGCCATGAGGGAGGGAAGCAGACAGCGTGGAGTGACGCGAGGAACGTGCGATGAACGTGCGAGGAACGTGCGATGAAGGTGCGAGGAGGCCGAGGAGAGGCGAGGCATCACGGCCGACGCGAGGCGCCCCGGCCGGGCAGCGAGGTGCATCGAGCGGCACGCACCGATGCTCGGTGGCGGCGGATGAGGGGCCGCGGAACGGGTTGCGCCCGCAGAGGAGCAGATGGAGCAGCACGCCCGCCGCCCACACGTCCGTCGTCGCAGTGTACGCTCCCTCGAGCATCTCGGGCGACACGAAGTCGAGCGTGCCGCAGAACTCGGCCAGCGGGGCGTCCGAGGGGCGCCAGCGCGCGGCGAGGCCCCAGTCAGCCAGCTTGAGGTACGCGTCGGGCGCTGCTGACGAAAAGAGCAGATTCTGCGGTTTGATATCACGGTGCACCACACCCAGGCCGTGGCAGTGGGTGAGCGCCTGCAGTAGATCATACATCACCTTGGCGGCGACGGTCTCCGAGTACGCGGGCTGCCGCGAGAGCCACTCCGGTAGCTCGCCACCCATGCACAGCTGCTGCGCCACGTACACGAAGCCCTCGTCCTGCCACCAGCCGTGGAAGCGCAGCATGTTGCGGTGCTTGGTGGCAGCGAGCTCTTCGAGCAGCTTCGCCTCGCCGTACAGGAGTTCCTGCGCGCTCTGCTGCGCCCCCCCACGCTGCGCGGCGGCCCGCGTGCGCTCCTTGGAGATGGCCTTGAGCGCCACCGCGCGCGCGCCCTCCACCAGCACAGCATAGTACACCGAGCCGAAGGCACCCACGCCGAGCAGCGGCGTCGTCTGCACCTCGACGAGGCCTCTTAGGACCGCAAATGTGGGTGCGGCGAAGCTGACCGTCCGTGACAGGCTTCCGTCTGTAGGCGTAGGCGTATGGCTGGTGTCGCGGGAGAGAAGCATCACCGCGAGTGCAATGTGACGGCCGACCTGTGAAAACACTGTGAAAACACGACTCACTCACGCATGATCAAATACCCGGACTTCGCCTTCCCTTCGTGGCACTGAGGGCACGGAACGCCAGCGACGAAACCGTGAAAATCGGGGTTTTTTCGCGCGGCTTTCACCGACACCGAAATGCTGCTTTCTTCACTTCAGCCGAGCGATGCCCCAGGTTCCGCGCCGCTGCGCGATGCCAAGCGCCAGCGCACGGCCGATGATGCCAGCGTATGTGCCGGCGCCGACGATGACGAGGAGCTCGAGTGCGTCGGTGAGGTGACATGGGCCGAGCGCGATGCGGTATTGGTCCTCATGCCTCCTGGGCCAAAGGTCACGCCTCCGATTTCACCTGACGAGGACGAGATCGCATTTGTCGGCGCGCGGACGGCAGAGGAGCGCAATGCGGAAGGATTTGCGAACGCTATCGACCTCGACGCACTAGGAAACAGCCCGCTGCCTCCAGCGCCACCGCCGGCAGCAAAGCAGCGCCGTACGGTGAAGCCGGAGCCGAAGCTCGAGGAGCTCGAACGCCTGATGGACGACATTCGCCAGGCGCCGCCCGACCCCGGAGGCGCCGCTGCCGCCGCCGCGAAGCCGCAGCTCCATCGCGGAGGCGCCGCCGCCGCCGCCTCCGTCAAGTCGCAGCTCAACTCCGAGCAGCAGCGCGCCGTCAGCCTGGCGATGGCGGGCGAGAATATCTTCCTCACGGGCGGCGCTGGCACCGGCAAGAGCTTCACGCTCAACCAGATCATCGAAGCCCTCCGGCAGCATCATGGCGACGACGCCGTCGCGATCACCGCCACCACGGGCATTGCGGCGACGCACATCGGCGGCACGACACTCCATTCATGGAGCGGCATCGGCGTGGGCAAGGGCACGGCGGACGAGCTGTTTCGCAAGATGTCGAAGCATGCGGCCACGCGATGGCAACAGTGCCTATGCCTCGTCATCGACGAGGTGTCGATGCTCGATGGCTCACTTTTTGACAAGCTCGACGCCATCGGCCGCCGGCTGCTCGACAAGACGCGCTGCTTCGGCGGCGTTCAACTCGTGCTGTGCGGCGACTTCTTCCAGCTGCCGCCTGTCGGGCTTTTGCGCGATAAGCTCTCCTTCCTTTTCGAAGCGAATGCGTGGCCGCTCGCTGCCAAGAACGTCGTGCTGCTGCGTACCGTCTTCAGACAGACCGACCAGTCGTTCGTCGATCTCCTCAATGAGATGCGACAGGCCGAGCTCTCGCCGTTCTCGGTCGCACGGCTCCAGCATGCCGTCGCCAACCCGCCCGCGCTCGCCGTCGTACCCACCAAGCTCTACCCCCACAACGAGCGAGCCGAGGAGGAGAACTCGACGCGTCTGCATGTGCTCGAGGGAAAGCCCCGCGTGTGGAGAGCGATCGACACGGGCTCGATGCCCTGGCTCCTCAAGGACTTACTTGTGCCGCAGGCGCTCGTCCTCAAGCCCGGCGCGCAGGTGATGCTCCTCAAGAATCTCGACACGGGTGCCAAGCTCGTCAACGGCTCGCGCGGCGTCGTGGTGGGCTTCGAACCTGACCCGAGCGCAGCGGCTGCGATGCAGCGTGATCTCGAGACGCACCGCCGCCTCGAGGCGCTCAGGGAAGCTCTCCGTCAAGCCGTGCCGGCGCCGGCCGCGGGTGCGATCTCGGGTGCGATCTCGTCGCTGGAGCGCAATCTCCCGATGACTGCGTCTGTCTTTGCGGCCGTCTCGGCCGTGGCCGCGGCGCAGAGGGAGAAGAGGAGTGGGGTGGCGGCGGCGTCCGAGGCGGCGGGGGGGGCGGGGGCGGCGGGGGCAGCAGCAGCGGAACCAGCAGAGGTAGCAGAGGCAGCAGAGGCGGCGCTGGCCTCGCTGCCGCTGTCGGCGGGTGTACCGACGGAGGCCGACAGCTGCTCGTCGTCCATGTCGGACGATGCATGCTATCCGAGCAGGCCCGCGCCTCCCACCAGCAACCAGACTGAGACGAGCAGCAGCGGGCTGGCCGCCTCCTCCGCCGCCTCGGTCGCGGCCGCCCTTCGCCAATTCGATTTCTCGTCGCAGTTCGGCGAACCAGAGGCGGCGGAGTGCTCCTCCACCCCTTCGTCGTCGTGCGATCCCAGCTCCGCCGAGATCGACGCCGCGATCACCGCCGCCGCCGCCCGCGCCGCATGCACGACCGCGAACGGCGCCGGCGCGTCTGACGCCACCCTCGCCGACGCCACCTCCGCCGCCGCCGCATCCGAGGTGGCCTCGATGGCTCAACTGCCCATGTACCCTGTCGTCGATTTCGAGGTGGGGACGCTCGCACGGCCTCAAAAGCTACGTATGCTCGTCACGCCTGCCTCCTGGGAGCTGGAGCAGTCGGGCAAGAAGGTGGCGCGGCGCGACCAGGTACCTCTCAAGCTCGCGTGGGCCATCTCGATCCACAAGAGCCAGGGCATGACTCTCCCCGCAGCCGAGGTCGACCTTGCGCATTGCTTCGATGATGGGATGGCCTACGTGGCCCTCTCGCGTGTCGTCTCACTCCAGTCGACGCGACTACTCTCCTTCGACCCAAAGAAGGTGACGGCGAATGCGCGCGTCGCGCGCTTCTACGCCAGCATTGGAGACACACAAGCCGCGGCCAGAGCGAACTGCACCGCCACATCAGGCGCCAGTAGTAGTCCGGGCGGAAGTCAGAGAGGCAGTGCGCTCAGCCAGGCCCAGAGGGAGCGGCTGGAGGCGAACAAGGCGGCCGCACTTGCGAAGCGCAAGAACCTGGCCCAGCTGGCCCAGCCGCCCCAGCCGCCGCAGCCGCTGCAGCCGACGCAGCGGACACAGCCGACGCAGCCGCCGCTTCCCGTCTTTCAGTGGCTGCTGCCGCAGCCGCAGGCTCCGCAGCCGCCGCCGCCGGGAATGGCGTGGTCGCAGCCGTGGTCGCAGTCGTGGTCGCAGCCGGGGCCACCAGCGTTGCCAGTGCCATATGCGACGACACTGTCAGTGCCTTTTCTACAGCCCCGGCAGCCATCGACTGTCAATGGCTGGAGTGGGCAGCCGACGACGACGACCTGTGCGCCAGTGCCGCAGCCGTTGCCATTGCAGCCGCTGCCCACGCATCCGCTCCCTTATGCTCATGCACCACCCGCGCCGCTCTACGAGCGTGCCCCAGGCAAGCAAGTTTGTAATTTCGGGACCAAGTGCTACCGCAAGAACCCGGAGCACTTTGCACAGTACGACCATCCGGCCGACCATCCATATTTCATCCAGGACACCGCCGCCTGGGCCTGCCCTGCTGCGCCGCAGCCGGCTCCCGCGGCCACGATCTGAGCAATTGGATCTGAGCACTGAAAGGCTTGTTTAATAATCGGGTCTTTCTCTTCTGTGTTCATGCTTGGGCGCGGTGTGACATCAGAGAATAGTGTGATCTCGCTGTGAAGCTCGCGGACCTGCTGGGCACTCTTGCGCGCGGTGTGAACGCTCGCACCTCACAGCTTTTCACGGTGGAGCGTGAGTGAGCGCCTAGCACATTGAGCCGAGGATGAGAACAGCGAGGCGTGGATGGCGAGAACGCTCGCGGCCGCTCTTGGCTGGAATGGATCGCCTGGCACTGATGCTGCTGATTCCTGGCTGCTCCACCTCAAGGGCATCGCCGCCGAGGGCATCACCGCCGCCGACGGCAGCGCCGAGGACATCGGCTGGATGGCTGCTTGCCGCGCCGGGCGCGCCGTGCAATCTGAGCATCGCAGTGACTCACGAATCGGCGAGGTTGAGCTGGGCGCATGCGATGCCGGACGAGGGCGGGCTGGCGACGCACTACGTCGTCAAGTGGCAGGTGAAGGACTCGGTCGAGGTGCACTGGCACCCTGATTGGGTGGGCGTGGGCAGCGAGAGCGTCGTGCTCTCTGATCTGTACCCGGGCTCGGAGTACGGCGTGAGGGTTGCAGCCGTCAACCAGCAAGGGCGCGCGTGGAGCGCGGCAGCCACATTCCGGCTGCTCTCAGCCATCCAGTGCGAGGCGAGCATGGACGCACATTGGATTGAAGGCGGGCTCATCGACCAGCGAGAGGCGATCGCACTGTGCGGGCCGCTCGCGGAGCACCATGACGCCGACCCGGAGGCGCGCCGCACCACGTGCTCCGCGGACTACACGGCGTACATCTTGGCGGGCGCGGCCGCAGGCGCGACGTTCGCCGTCGTCTTCGGCGCGGTGGTGCGGCGGCGCGCCGAGTCTTGACCTCCCACACCCTCATCAGAGGTCTGCGTATTTTACACGGGCTCCACGCTAGTGTCAGGTTGGTCCGGGAACTTTTCTATTAATCATGATCACACCTGCATGGAGCACGCCGCTGCGAAACTTGATGTATTTTGGTCTGTGCTCAAAGATTGGTGCTTGTGTCTTCCGAGACGGACAAAGGCATGGCGCGAGCTCGGGATTCTCATACCTTCATGGCGAAAACTTTGGTGTTCACAATTACATATAATTCTTCTGGTCCTAAATTTGGTCTGCAAACTGTGATAATTGATGACGGAGTCCGACCAAGGACACCAAGAGCGACGGCCTCGTTCTGGATGTGAAGAGCGGATGGAGAATTTAGCCCGCTTTGAGACGTCGGAGACCTCCGCGGTGGAGCCCGTCATCGTGCGGGCGGGCAGACCGACGCACATATCCAACGATTACTTCGAAGGGACATGCTTTCTCTTCGTCCGCGACCCCGCTGTGCATGTGAGCACGCAGGATACCTTCTGCAGGCGCTACTTTGAGATTCAGCTGCAGGGCCGCTTCAAGCGGACGCCCGAGCGCTTCTTCATCGGTCTGGAGCTCTCCGAGGTGCTCCGGTTGAGCATGCTGATGCGCGGCGTCTGTAACACTCTCTTCAACTTTGTACGCTCCTACGAGCCAGACATTTGTGTCTCCTTCGGCTCGGCCAAGGGCGGCATCGACTACGAGATGCCGCACCTCGTCTCGCCGTACTTTAAGGGCTGCGACATCGTCGTGGAGACGCCCGACGGCGAGGCGCCCCCCACGCTGGGCACCGACATCACCGGCGGCAGAACACACCCAAAGGGCGGCAGGCCGATCGGGATTCGGCTTGACTGCACGTACACGATTTGCACCTTCTCGACGTGCATCGACCCTTTCGCGTGGAAGGTGAAGGGAACGCCCGTGGGCACCGTCGACATTGGCTCGGTCATCGGTCGCGACACGGCGATCCGCATCGTCATGTACGCGCTGCAGCCGCCGGCAGACGCAGGGGTCCGCCCGGCGCACGCGAGCGCACATAAGGCTTACATGCTCTGCGTGCAGCTCGAGCCACCCGCACGCCGGAGGGCGATGCTGCCGAGCCCCATCTCCGTGCCTGCCGACGCCGCCACCGCCGAGTCGGGCAGCCTCGCGGTCACCATCCGTCGTAACTCCAGCTACGAGGGCATCCGCGACGCGGTCGAAGCAGCGGCAGCGGCGGCGGCGACGGCGAGCGAGGCGCTGAAGCCCAAGAAGCGACGCAAGAAAAAGCGGCCGGGCCCCGGTAATATACTACCCTACAGGCCTGGCTCGCGCGCGCCGCTGCCCATGGACTCTCCCGGCTCGGGCGCCTCAAACCAGAACTATCCAAATTTGGCAGGTGGGGCCAAAGAGCTCTCCCCGGCAGAGCTTGAGGCGCAGCACAGGCTCGTGATTTGGATGGCCGGTCAAAAGCCGAGCAAGCGCACCGCTCGCCGCCACGCCGCCGCCGTCGCAGCCTCGGAGTCCGACATTCGACGAAACTCGACGAAACCCGCCGAAACCCGACGATGCAAGCTAGCTTCCGAGCCGCGCTCGTCGCGAGTGAGCCAGCTCATGGCGCGGCTCATGGGCCGTCGGTTCAGCTCGCCCACCAAGTCGGCAACGCCGGCGCTCGCCGCAGTTCCCTCAGCGAGCTTGCCGAAAGCGTCACCGGTGTCGGTCAGCGCTGAAAGCGTCAGCGTCGAGAGCGGCACTACCAGTGCCGCCAGCGCCGATTGCGCCGTCAGCGCGGCCGAGCTAGAAGCTCGCAGCCTGAGCCCGGGCACCGTTTGCTTTGTCAGCACGCGTCACGAGCTCTCAGTCTCGTACATCAAGCCCTTGCCATCTCCCCCAACCCTAATGCTAGAAGTAGAATCTACTTCCAGCTAAAGTAGCTCCAGGACGGGAATGTTCAAGTGTATTTGTATTTTTTGACTAACCCTAAACTCCGCGGGTAAGAACCCGACCTTTTAGACGTTAAGGCCTAACCCTACGCGCGGCGCTAGTGAATAATTTGACCGGTACGAGACGAAATGGAAGGTGAAAAATCAGAGTTCTATTTTCAATTTTGTTTGACGATGTCTAAGACATGGTCGGAAACCCTAACCGCGCGGGCTTTTTAGGCCATTGCATGACGCCGTCGTCGCGCAACCCTAGACGCGCTGCGCCGGTGTCGCTCGAGCGCGAGCTCGAAGCTCGCAGCAGCGTGCGCATGCAGCTGCACGTCGGCAAGGGCGTGCTCGCGCACCGCCGCCGCGAGCGCCCCAGGCTCGGGCGGTTCGCACGCCTCTGTCTTACGCGTCGAGTGCTTGGCGTTCAGGTGCGGCAGCGGCGGACACGGCGAGATCGCGGCGAGCTCACACACGAGCTGCAGCCACTCGCCGAGACGCTCAAAGACGCCCACAAGATCCAGACGATCGAGCAGGCGCGTCGCGGCGCGGCGCATCGGCTCATGCCCCACGTGCTCGAGCGGCGGGTACAGCCAGCGCGGTGAGGTGAGTCGCCATCCTTGGAAGTTTGGGAAAGCGGCCACAAATCCGAGCACGTCGCATGCACTCAGGTTGCAAGCGCAGCGCTGTTGGAGCGCCTCGCGCCCATACTCGCGCATCGCGTCGTATTGGTGACGCTGTAGCGACGGATAAAGGGTGAGAGGATCCCGTATCACCGTCGTCACTACCACGCGACAGCCGGGCAGCACCGCTGGCCGCATCCGGGGGAGCATCTGCAAAAAAGTGAAGGGTTCACCCCACTTACCTGCAATGCATGCCATCGGCGACAATCAGTGGCGATCAGAGGCGATCAGAGGCCATCAGTGAACGGCGTGCCCCACGCACCAAGGGCCGAGTCAGAGGCAATCCGAGGCCATCAGTGAACGGCCCCCACGCACCAAGGGCCGAGTCAGAGGCAATCAGAGGCCATCAGTGAACGGCCCCCACGCACCAAGGGCCGAGTCGGGCCAATGGAACTCGAGGAGAGTGAGAGCGTAAGTGAGTGAGGGCGCAGCTGCTGCCACGGCCGCTCGCCACTTGCCGCCATCGACGCCGCCCTTGCCGCCGCCGCCGCCGCTGTCGAGACCGCTGCCTTCGTTTCCCGCAAGCTGCCGCACGACGATCGAGCGCGCCTCCGTCACGGGCACCTGCTGGCACTCGCTCACCGGACGGGGGTCGGACGGGTGGCAGCAGTGCAAGAAGAGCTTGTTGCCGTCGCAGCGTCCACGGTGGCGCATCCACGTCACCGGACCAAAGAAGCGTGCTTGGCCCGCCTTCTCAAGCTGCAGCATCCAATCACGCACGGAGACGCCGCCAGTCTTTGCAATGTGGCGCGTGGCCACGAGCGAGCACGCAGAGGAAGACCGTGGCGGCTCCGCATGCTCGTGGTGACGCCGCGAACGCTCACACACGCCGCACGCGCGCGCGCAGCGCCGGCGAAGTGCGCGCGAGCAGCTCACGCTAGTGCCATTGCCCGCACCGCTCCCGCGCAGCAAGTGCTCGCAGCGCGCGGCACGATCGACGCAATGCCGCGCGCCACCGTGACTCGTCGACACAGTCGACTGCAGGGAGCGCTCGAGCATCTCAAGCGAGTGGTTCCACTCGCGCGTGAAGGCGCGGAACTCAGCCTGCTGCGCTCGCGACGCGGCCGCAGCCTGAGCCACGAGCCGCGCTGCGGCCATTTGCCGCGCGACGTTCACACCCGTCCAGAAAACACGGTCAGAAGACTGTCAGAAGCGGCGTGGCGAACAGTTGAAACGAACATATGCGGGCGGAGAGCGATGAAACACATGCGTGCGCGCGAGAGATGTTTCGTCAGTTTTCGACAGAATTCCGCGGCCATCATGCGCGCGGGTCGATTGAACCTCTCGTCGCCGCCGAGAACATCGATTCAGCATCACGTGCAGCCATCGCCCAAATTAGAGGTGCTCCAAGACCCCGAGCTACTCCAGCGCTCGCTGGTGCACCTCGCGCCGGCTTCATCGCTGCTTGGGCTTGGACGCCATCTATTTGGGGGAGGCGCACTGGACATTGCGGTGGTCGGCGCATCAGTGGCGCAGGCAGGAGGCTGCTTAGACCAGCCCGCCAAGCGGTGCATGGAATACCGCGGCGTCGATCGGCTATACAACCCTGTGCCGCCGCATCAGCACCGCGTGCTCATCAAGGGCTTCCTTGTGCGCTTTCTCGAGGCGATTAATCGTACCTGGCCAGCGGCGCATCGCATTCACAACGGTGCGGCCGATGCGACTCCCGCAGATCTGCTGGCCGAGTGCCTCTTTTCGCACATCCCGCGACGGCCGCACCTGGTGGTGCTCGAATTCGGCTCGATGGCCAAGTCGACCACGCCCGAGGCTGTCGAGGCCATCGTGCGGGCTCTGCTCGACGTGCCGTCGCCGCCAGCGATTGTCTTCCTCAGTGTGCGGGAGTGGGCGCATCGCCGCGACCCGCGCAACCTGACGCTGTGGGGTCAATACGAGCGCACCGCCTGGCACAGGATGGAGAATTACCTGCTGCGCCTATGCCAGCACTACCGCGTCTCGTGCCTCTCGTACTTCGAGGCGCTCGCCCCACTCATGTACTCGCGACCTTGCTTGACGTGGCGCTCGCCCCACTCATGTACTCGCCGCCGCGCCTGACCTTGCTTGACGTGGCAAGTGACGGGCTGCATCCCAGTACCGGCCGGCTCGGGGTTGACTTGCTCGCAGCCATGCTGACGCACTGGCTGGAGCATGCGCTTGCGTCTGTGCTCACGTCGGGTCTGCTCCGGCCCAGCGCGACCCAGGCTACATTTGCGCAAATGATGTCGCCACCGCTGCCGCCCTCGCCGCCGCCGCCACCACCTGCGCACGATTGGGGCCGACTGCCGCCGCCGCTATACCCCATGGCCGCTAAGTGAGTGCCACTGATGACCACTGATGACCACTGATGACCATGAGTGGCCACAATTGACCACTGAGGACCACTGATGACCACTAATGACCACTGATGACCACTCTCATGGCTGTACCCCCCCCCATGCCCGCAAGGCTCGCGAAGGTGGGCCACGCGCGCTGCTACGGCTTCGGCCGGCTGGGCGGCCGCGGCCGCTTCGGAGCGTACCAGCGCATGGCGCCCGTTGCGTGGCGTACAGCCAGCTGCAGCAGCAGCAGCATGCAACTCGACGAATGCATGCATGCCGATCTGGAAGTCCCCTGCCCGCGCACGCTGCCCGCGGTGCCCGCGCCGCCTGTGTTCATGTACTGCTACCACGCGTTCCGGGGCGGCGTGCCGGGCAAGCGCTCCCCCGGCGCTCTTGCGCTTGCGCCCGGCGCCACCATTGATCTGCCCGTGGACACGCGCATCGTTGCGACAACGGCAAGCGATGCGGACGGCGGCGGTGGCGGCAGCGGTGGCGGCGTCGGCGCCGGCGGCGGAGGCGCCGGCGGAGGCGGCGGCGGAGGCGGCGGTGGTGGTGTTCGTCACGCGAAGGAGGGCGCCGATGCGGCCTTGGTGCGAGTGACACTTGGCTACCTGACATCGTACGCGGGTGGCATGGGACGCGCGGAGGTCTCGTGTCATCACGGCTGCCGCTGCCCGGGGAGCACCCTTGATGGCCATCGGATTGACACAGACCGCAACATCTCAGTCTTCGCACCCCACCAGATACGAGTGACGGGTGCGTCCGCCTCGTGCGTGGTACGCGTGCGCGTGCTCGACGAGTCGTCAACGGTCGGACATAAATTCAAGCTGTCCACCCTCAACGTGGTCGCGGACTCGGACAGCGGAAAGGCCACGATGGTGCAGCCGCTCGGCGACGACACTGACGACGCTAAGAACGACGCTAAGAACGACGCTAAATCACCGAAAAGGTTGAGAGTACGGCGCGGCGGCAAGGGCCGAGGTGGGAGGCAGTGAACCGATCTCGCTCGGCTGTGCATAATTAGTGCCTAAGAGGCTTGTCCCGTGTACCATTGGCAGAGGTAATCAGTGCAGCCTGATCGGTAGCATCAGTCGGCTGCGGGTTTTATAAGATCCAGTATGCTCTGAACCACCTGGTTAGCGTGTACGTGAATGGGAGCCCCATTTTTAGGAGGCGCCCGTCACGACGCGACGAACACCCGCCCAAAACTTGGAATTGAGAAAAGTTGGAGGAGCATCAGAAAGCCCCTGCTGAGCATCATGCCTCCCACCATGTCTTTTCACCCAATATCATCGCGAAAAGAGAAGGAGACGACCCCGCGGGGGTCCTCTCCATCGGACTTGTTGCGTGAGCTCGATAGGATGCGCGCCGAGTCGGAGAAGCAAAAGCAGCACATTGCGGAGCAGCAGCGGCTGATCAACAGGCTGCATGGGTCGGTGGCGATGTCCGGCATCCCAAAGAAGAGCAGCAGCGGCAGCGATCTACTGAAGGTTTTGCGAAAAGACCTCATGGAAGCGCAGCAAAAGGTCGAGAGCATAAAGGTCCTGCTCAATGAGAAGCTGCCGACTGAGGCGAAGACCTCACGAGCTGGTTACCTGCGCACGCTGCCCGAGCTGATCGGCCCGCCGCCGCAGCGCAAGTGGCAGGACGAGTGGGTGCAGCTGAAGGCCGAGTCGTACCGGCTCAGCGGCCAGGGCGAGGGGAGCGTCGAGGCGGACGAGGCATACGTGCGCGAGTACGACAACTTCGACAAGTTCGTGTCGCAGGAATGGGTGCAGGCCGATACGTATGCGCTCGAGCAGATGGGCTGGACGCACGAGCGCGCGGAGTGCTACACGATGCTCTTCACCTGCGTTGAGGCGCTCGCGCGCGCGCTCAAGGACGGCGACCCGTGCTACGCGGCGTCCACGTATGCCCTCTCCGAGACCCTTTTCCTTCAGAGGCGAGATGCGGACGGAGAAGACCCTTCCTCGCCATCTCCACCCTTGCCGAGAGGCATGCGCGACGCTGCACGCGCCGCGGCGGAGAAGGCGGAGAAGGAGCTGTACTCGAAGCTCTATTGGAATCGCACTGGCTTGTACGGCCTAGAGAGCCGCGAGCCCAACTGGGAGTTCGTCATGGAGCCCGATGGAACCGGCTTCCGTGGGCTCACGTCATCGTCTCTCACGCACGCGACGGCGGACCCGCAGCTGTTCACCGAGGAGGGCTTCATGGTGCTTTACAACGACCCCGAGACCGGGGAGTCCTTGGCGGGCTGTGCGAAGCACTCCGACATCATCTGCTTCGAGAGTAGTGCCGATGACGAGCAGGGCTCACACTCTGCTGTGATCACCTCACTCTTCTCAGGAGATTTCCCGCCCAACACGCTCTTCCGCTTCAAGGAGCTCAAGGAGCCGGGCACCTGGGAGGCGCCCGCCCACCCCGGCGACGCGCCCGTGTACCCGCGGCAGCGCCTCATCATCGTAACCGCCACCTACCAGCCGCCTCGGAAGGGTCTAGGGACGAGTGAAGACGAAGGGAGCAAGATGTGCGGCATCGCCCTCACCCTGAGCTACAACAAGCGCGAGGCGTTCCTCAAGGGGCTGGACGATCTGATCGCTAAGCCGCTGCTCACCATGGAGGATGAGTTCATGCGCGAGATGAGCTGGTCAGACTGGAAGGGCAGGAGCTACACCCTCGCCGAGGAATGGGCCTACGTCAAAGGACCGGCCAAGTCCAAACCCAACTGCACCCCCGGCCACCGCGACCAGAACAACCACGGCAAGTTGCCCGAGGATTTTCGCACGAAGGTCAACGAGATGATCGCACAGCGGCGCAAGGAGGGCCATGGCGTCCTTCTCGACGAGGGCCACGCCTTCCTCACCCTTGACGAGGTCCTTGCCGTCCGCCTCTACTCAGGGCCCGCTTACCAGCCTCTCAACACCTTCCTGCGCCAGATTGCGCCTTTGTACGACGAGTTCCGTGCAACGGTGGCCTCGCACCCGGGGCTCACGTTCGCGGCCACGGTCGGCCACATTTGCCGCGCGATCCGCAAGCTGGCCGCCGTGACGAAACCCGACGAGGCACACCTCAAGCTTTGGCGTAGCGTGCGTGGGGAGCTCGAGCCCGCATTTTGGGTGCCTGACTCAGGACAAATGGTCTGCGCGGTCGACATGGCCTTCATGTCCACGTCGCGCAGCCGCGACGCGCCCGTCGGGTACATGCAGTCCAACGGTGCGAACGTGCTCTGGTGCCTGCACCCGAAGCCCGAGAGCGACAGCGGCTTTCATGTGGGCGCCTCGATCAGCGAGATCTCGCAGTTTCAGCAAGAAGAGGAGGTCCTCTTTCCGCCGTGCACCATGCTCATCGTCAGAGAGAAGGCGGAAAGGGAGAAGATCGCCGCGAAAGCGGCCGCGCAAAAGGACGTCGCCAAGCTCAAACGCATGTCGACCGAATCGTTCACCAAGGTCGCGTGGGCCCACTTATCCGTAGAGGAGATGGCCGAGGCGGGCAAGAAATTCTTGGCCGTCGACGTGACGCCGACTTTCTTGTGAAGAGAGGACTGACCTTCGGGACGGAGGACTTTTTTCGCGGTGGGCGACCATCGGGACGGCTAGAACACCACCCTGGCGAGGGGCGGCTGCCGGGCTCCACCTTTCCGACCCCCTTGCCAGAGCTCGGCGGACCTTGTCATTTGTCCATCTAGGAGTTCGTTCGAATCTTTTTCCGATTTTCCCCAACAGCTGGGGATTTTCCATCGGAAACTGGGTTTCCAGAAGAGACGTAACCCCCGAGACACGGAGACAGTGCCCATGCAGGTTGCAGCACCCGGGACGTCTCGCAACTCGCGCACTCCGTCCTCGCCTGGGGCATGCGGGGTGTCAGCGTGTCGCGCGTGACGCTGACGCGCCAACTTCCCGTCCGCTCTCACACCGCTCACACCGGTGACCTGCACTTGGGCTTATCCCCACTTATGCACACACCTCGCCCTGCACGTCGCCCCAAGCCCAACGCTGACTCTCCCCATGACGTGGAACTGCTAAGTGCTGCGCTCGCCCCACACCATTTCTGGCTGCTGTGCACGGGGATCATGCTGTTCGGCATGCTGTCTGCGTTTGCAACCGCTCCCGACCCAGATGCACATGGATGCCAGATCACGCAAGCACTCGGAGATCACACAGACGGTCTACGACCTGCCACCGATCTTCACATGTGTCATCGCAACCGAGAACCGAGCCCTCGCCCCAGATTAATGGGATGTTGCCGACCGCGCCACACAGCGAGCTGCTGCTGCTGCTGCGGCTGCGACTCATCCCCGGGAGTCCGAGTGCACACTGCCCACGACGACGCGCCCGGCATCGGAACCATCGAGTGTGCACGCTCCCAACACGCTCCCCCCGGCTTAACCCCCCGCCACATCGGCTACCCGGGTCTCGTCTTTGCCGCTCCCAACACGCTCCCCCCGGCCACATCCGTTACCCGGGTCTCGTCTTTGCCTTATGTTAGTTGAACATCTCCGCGACCTTGTCAGCAATCTTCTCTTTGTGACGTTCTCATTGACCTTCCCGCCGGCAACCGAGCCCTCGCCCCGGATGAAGGGATGTTGCCGACCGCGCCTCACAGCGAGCTGCTGCTGCTGCTGCTGCTGCTGCTGCTGCTGCGACTCATCCCCGGGAGTCCGAGTGCACGCTGCCCACGACGACGCGCCCCATGTCGTATCCCTGCACAGTCACTTCCCTCATCTCAAGCCCGGCCCGGGAGTTGGGCCCTGGGTTAGGGTTAGGTCGGCAGCATATCGGCAGCACACACACGCCAAGACACACGCAGATGCCACCGCAGAGAAAAGTGACGAGAAGGAGAACACCGATTATGATCAAAGCCAAAAAACCGATCAACTCGTCGGAGTCGGGAGGGGGAGGGGGGGGGGGAGACGGCGCTGGGCAGATCGGAGCGCCACCGTACGGGCATGAACTCCACGCAGGATCAATAATCGTACCCGCGGGGTAAGGGCCAGCACAGGCAAACTTATAGGGGCAAGTCTCGCTGTCAGCACCAGCGTTGACGACGGACCGGGTCCATCTCCCATTCGAGCAGTCGAACCACAGGTAGACATTATAGACATTAAGCCCAGTAACATCATATGCTTGATAAATGGGCAAATCTCCTCCACTGGCCACTCCTGAACAAGCACTGCAAGTATAAGTCCAAGTGGTCTTGTAGTAGTATTCATTGGCCCACTGATTCGGGGTCCCAGGAGATGTAAGTCTGACAGGCCCATAATCACAAGCGCCGCACTCAGTCCCAGATGAACAAAGTGTCAACGTTAATTGACGAGGTCCGCAGTCGGCGCAGTCGGTGCCGTAGTCGCAAGATCCGGTGAATTCGGTGCCCGGGCCACCATCGTCGCATGTGTCCTGGTTGGCGTAGAAGCACGTGTTTGTGCAAATGGCGGCTTGACGAGGTCCGCAGTCGGCGCAGTCGGTGCCGTAGGCGCAAGATCCGGTGAACTCAGCGCCCGGGCCGCCATCGTCGCATGTGCCATCGTTGGCGTAGGAGCACGTGTTTGTGCAGATGGTCTGGCTCTGTGCGCTGGTGATGCCCACCATCATGGCGAGGAAGATGGTGCAGGCGAGTCGAGGCACCGACCCAAAGCGGCCCGCCGAGCCCCGCCGAGCCGAGAGGCGGCACGACAGAGAGGCGGCACGAGCGCACATCGTCTCCGGGGAAGGCAAGGGGGCGGAGAAAGCGGAAGAAACCGAGCGTCCGAGCCTTGTGCGAGATGCGACTTTTGCCGCGAATTAGGATGCCTTTTCCGTCGGCCCTTCCGCATATGGTATGTTGAACACCTAGAACTAAAGCTGCCCAGTATGGTTGTTTCGTGTGGAGCGCTCAAGCTCTATGAAGGTTGACCTGTGAATAGGTACACGGTAGCATCTTACTATGCTATAGGGACATACTCTGTAATTGGGTCCGACCGATCCTCGGTTGCCTCTCGTGCCTTGGGCACTTCGCCGGAGCTCGCCGAGATAATCTCTGAGATTGTGTATCTCGGGTTCTCGCTTGTCTCGGCGATCATCTCGGTCGTTCTGGCTACTGTCCGTACCTGGACGCCAGCGGGTTACGTACAATACCGCTACGAGGATGTCTGCAGGTGGCTGCTGGTTAGGCTGCTGGGGTGGTCGGTGGGTGTTTTATTGCGCGAGCTTGAGCGTGCGTGCGAGCGGGGTGCGTGTGGATCGCGGAGGTGCCGATGTCGGCTCCATGGTTCGCGATTCCGCTAAAGGGCAAAGGCGGGCTTTCGCGATTCTCGGCTCGAGATTTTGGGCACGATCCACCTTGTTCCGCGGTTGCATCCGTGCGGTGTTGCGTGTGCGTCGTGGGCAGTCCCTGCCTTCGTCATGCTTCGTTCATACCGCGCGACCGGTGAGCGGCTCCTCGACACCCGGATGGCGGATGGCGTCACACGGCCAGGCTTCTTCCCTCAGCTCGCGCACCGCCTCGGCGCCCGGTCCTTCGACTTCGACACGCCCGACTTGCGCATGTCGACTCTCCTCGCCTCAGACTCGGACTTGGGCCACGCCTTTTCGGATGCATGGGCTCTTCTTAGGGAGGAGGTCGATGGCGTGGTGGATGTCACACAGTCGCCTGGCTTGCTCAGCCACCCGGCCGAGACGGTGCCCGCGCAGCACCGGATGCAGCACGCCATCACGGCCCAGCGGGAGGCAGCAGCGGCTCGGCGCCTCGATGTCCTCATGCTCGCTCTTCCCAGGACGGACCCTCGGAGACACGCGTGGCTGGAGGCTGGGGACGCCGCCCAGATCGCAGGCCGTTGGCTTGCTTCGCACCCTTCCGAGCGCCTCGGCTTGGTGGGCGAGAAAGGCGGATTTGCGGGCGACGGTTTGGAGGTCGGGCATGGTCGGCGGACCGGCGGGTTGGACGCCGTCATAGTCGACGGTGTCTTCGTCCACGTCGTCGTCGAGGACGGTGCCGGGGAGGTCGGCGAGGCCGTGGACGTGGGCGGCCCATAGGGCGGCATGCACGGCAACCCGCGGCGGTGCTCGGCGACGTCCTCGGGGAGAGGGTGAGTGAGGAGATGGTTGATGGAACCCTTTTTGAGAAGGTTCACGACGGCCCACACGAGGCAGGCGAGCTTTTCGCGGATGCCGAGCGGCCGCCAGCCTTTGAAGGCGCCGGTGGTGGCGCACACCTTCTGCAGCAAGCCGGCGCGCGGTCGAGGCGGTGGCGACGGCGACAGGCGGGGCGACCGATGGGGCGGTCGAGGCGGAGGTGGTGGCGGCGTCGGCGAGGTGAGGGAGCTGGTACCATTGGTTGATGGTGGCTTCGGCCGGAAGGGCGTAGCCGGCGGCGGCTAAGTAGGTGGCGCATTCCTCGCGCGTCGGGTGCCCTTTGTACATACTGCCACTCCGGTGCGTAGTCCACCGGGAGCAAAGCTCCCAGTTGTCGGCGATCGTGTGTTAGAAGTCACGCAGACACACATTCACATTCACACACATACATTCACGTGTGTCTTTTTACCGGTAAATCCCTGAAGAACTCGTCTCGGCAGTTCGCCGCGTGCGGCGCGAAAAGGAATGCTGCTCTCGTACAAAATCGGCGCGTGCTCGTCCGAGTCCTCGGACCATCCGGTGCGCGAGCTGCAGTCCGTGCACTCGCAGTCTCGTGGCTGGCAAAGCACACGATGGTGTGAGTTCCCGCAGGAGCTCGTACTGCAGTTCCCAGCCACGGTCACGCTTCAACAAGTGCAGGTGCTTTCGCACCAGTTCAAGATCGCATCGCGCGTGGAGCTCTTCATGGGCACGATGCCTCCGGGCGTGCCAGCGCCGACCACCGGCGTGGCGGGCGTCAAGTGGGCCAGACTCGGCCATTTCTCACTCGACTCGAATGAACGTTCTGGCTACCAGGCGCGCGAGCTGAAGACCGTGTACGTGCCTCGAGCGACCGAGGGTAAGTATCTCAAGCTCGTGCTGCACAAATGCCACGTCAACGAGCATAACCTATACAATCAGATCGGGTTGCTGGCGGTGCGCGCCATCGGCACCGGCCCAGGTGCCGCTGGAGCTCCGCCAGTCGACCCGCTGACGACGCAAGTGGCGGCCGCTCTGATGGAGCCGCCGCAGGCCCACGAGCCACGTGGTGCCGCGATGGATCCGTCAGTGATCGCGATGGTGCGGGAGCTCGAGGAGAAGAAGAAGGGGGCGATCGCCGTCGAGGACTATGAGGAGGCGAAGAGGCTCAAGGTTCGCATCGATCAGCTCAAAGCGGTCGGTGTCCAGCTGGCCGAACTTGAGAGGCGGAAGACTGCCGCTGTGGCGGGTGAGGATTACGACGCCGCCAAGGGCATCAAGGACCAGCTGAACGAGCTGCGCATTGCGAATGGCTTGCCGCAGCCTTCGCCGCAGCCGGTGGCTTCCCCTGCTGCTGCTCGTGCCGGACGCGGGGGTTTCAAGGGCGGAGGGCTCGGGGGCCCTGCCGACGAGTTAAAGGATAACATGGCCCTCGAGCGCGCCGCCGCGCAGGCGCGCATCGAGCAGTTGGCGAAGCGCGCGGGGACGTTGCCCCCCCCTCAACCCAAGATGCCGCCGGTGCATGACTACGACAACCTCCCTCCCGGTCCGTACAAGAACGGGCAGTCGGTCGTGAAGGGGCCCGCAGGGATGGGGCAGGGATTACGCAGGGATTCCGCAGGGATGGGGCCAGCGGACGGGCAGCTGCAGAATGGAGCCCCGTGCTACTCCAGCCTGCCGCCGTCCGCTCCGACGCAAGAGCCCCCACAGCTTCAAGGGTCTCCGCTTGCGCGCGGGAGCTTTGATCGGGGAGGAGCGACGGCGGAGGCTCTCGGGGGTGCTCCCACCGGCACGTCGCCGCGTACACGCGAAGAGAGCGAGCTTGGCGGCGGCTATGGTGGTGACTATGGCAGCGGCGGCGGCGATGATGGCGGCGATGACGATGGCGGCAACTTTGGAGGCGACGATGGCGGCGGCTTTGGAGGCGGCTATGCAAACGAGCTTGGCATCCGTCACCTACACGCGCCCGACGAGGCGCTGGCGCCATCAGCGGACCCATCAGCGGACCCCTTTTCACGCAGAGGCGCGCTCGCACGCAGTCCCCTAGCGTCGCGCGCTAGTCCGGGCTTCGAGCCTACGTCGGCGTCCAAGTCGGCTACGTCCAAGTCGGCTGGCTCTTCGACCCTTCGAGCGCCCGCTCGCGCGACCAACCAGCGCGAGCACGAGGAAAGGCTGGTAAGCCGCGCAGTCGAAGTGGGTCCGGAGCTGCCGCAAGGGTCGATCTCGTCCGATCTGCCGCCACCGGAGGCGCTCAGCCCAAGCGATGCGAAGGACGCGGCGCCGCTGATCGATGTGTTCGGCGAGCACCTCGTGCGTTGCCTGTACTCGAAGGTATGGAACCTGCGGCAAGCGGCCGTCACGGGCATGATGGAGCTCGTCGGCGCAGGCTCGCTGCAGGTGGATGGCCGTACCATGGTCTATGTCTGCTGCAAGGCCGTCGGCCGCTGCTGCACGGACAAGATGGTGCAGGTCTATCTGGCGGGCCTGGGCATGTTCACCGTACTCTTCGACCAGCCGGCCGTCCACACGCTGCCTCGGGCCGATTGGCTTAATCTCTTGTCCAATCTCACACCGCATCTGTTCAGCAAGCTGGGCGACGGCAACGCACGCGTCCGGGAGGCGTCCGAGGCGGCGCTGCTGGCCACTTGCCGCTTGCAACAGCTTGGGCCGGGGCACGTCACGTCGGTGCTGACGGCGCCTCTGGACCCGAGGAAGCAGATTGATTTTCGGCTGCAGCTTGGGCGGCTGCAGCTCCTAGGCGCAATGCTGGTCGAGTTCGGTGACGGGATGCGCGCGAACGCGCGCGAGCTCATGGGCAGCGTACTCAAGGCTGCCCTCGAGTCCTCACGCGACACTGTGCGGAACAAGGCGATTGAGGTGGCGCAGCAGTTGTACGCCGTGGTAGGCGACCTCAAGTTGATGAGCTCGTACCTCGGCGATCTCAACCCTGCCACTCGCGACCACTTGATCGCGGCACTCGAGCAGACTCCGATCTCGAAAGCCGGAGCGGCCTCGCGTCCTCCGACTATCCCTCCCTCGCCGCCGTCTCAGCGCGTCGCCTCGGGCGGTGGTAGTGCGGGCGCTCCGGGGGTCCGGTCTGGAGGTGGAAGAGGCGGCGGCGGCGGCGGCGGAGGCGGAGGCATCCTTCCGGCGCAACGGGCGGGAGTCGCGCGCGATGCGATCTCGGCGGAGCTCCCGGCAGATGGTGAGCTCCCTGTGGAAGACGATTCCACATGTCAATTCTGTGGCCTTCACAACCCGACGTTCACGGAGGAGAAGCTCGATCTTCACTTTTGGAAGGAGTGCCCGATGCTCATGCCATGCGAGCAGTGCGGCCAGATTGTGGAGATTGCGGGGCTCAACGATCACATCACGCACGAGTGTGACATGTCACAGACTTTTCGCTACCAGCCCCCTCTGGGCAACGATGGCTATCAAGGCTGCCCGCTGTGTGCCCTACCTCTCTCTGACGACCCTGCGGAGGTGCAACAGCACTTCAAAGTCGAGTGCCAGGGCAACCTGCGCAGGCAGCTGCGTTGATAACGTGGCGTCTCGTGAGAGTGAGGTGGACGTCATCAACGTATAAATCGCGGCTGCCAGGGTCTCATAATCTCGGCGACGGCATTGGAGACCAGACGGCGGGGAGCTCGCGCGGCGCGGGGCTGTGCTGGGCATGGAGCGCTGCTCATCTCACATATCTGAGAGAGTTAGCATCCATCACTGCGCGCAATCCTCGGGAGTCTGGATCCTGGCGGCAGAGATAGTCATGTCCATATGCATGAAGCAACTCAACTTTGACTTGAGCGACCGTCCCGGATACATGATACGGTTGTGGAGTAGCGGCGTCTGGAATTGTAGAGCGGCTCTCCTGCGGGGCAATTTGGGGTTTTGGGCGGCTTAAGGTAGTCCGCTCGCACTCATTAGGGTAATTTTGGAAATCAGCCCTACATAAATCAATGAGTCCCAAGGCCCCCGGGGCGGGGGAGGGTGGGGAAAGAATGGACAACGGTGAAGCCAAACAGTGAA
>Ga0210247_100716_pt1 | contig 30347 bp, 16 predicted proteins | sample ChrtobMetP3_16mM_FD_155449 | JGI IMG/M metagenome (GOLD analysis project Ga0210247, IMG submission 155449) | Chrysochromulina tobin associated microbial communities from unialgal haptophyte culture, Seattle, Washington, United States - P3_16mM | ecosystem: Host-associated > Algae > Haptophytes >... | reverse complement strand
GAGCGCCGCAGAGGTCGCACAACTTCGGGAGGCGGAGCGCTTGGCAGAAGCGGAGCGTCGGGCGGCGGCTGCACAGGCAGCGGCGGCCGCAGCAGCGGCCCGTGCGATGGTGGATGCAGCGACCGCAACGACGCGCGACGCGGCAGTCCAAGCGGCGGTGGCGGCCAAGGCACGTTCGATCCAATCGTTCATAACGAGCCCGATTTCGCCGATTGGCTACTTCAACAGTCACGACCGCTTGCTCGAGTACTACGACCCTCTCAACCTCGATCCCCCGCCCTTCGACTACTACGCCTCGACGGTCGACCACGCGCTCGAAGGCAAATGCGCCGCATGGCACGACCAAACAAGCGCGTTCTGCTGCGTCGGCGTGATGCAAGCCTGCAGCCGCGGCGATGCGCGACTTGATCGTTTGCCGCACAATGTCACCGCCAGCCCGGAGCTGCCGCAGCGTGCGCTTTCGCACCTTGTGAAAGTGACGGCCACGTCGATGCACGCTTTGCCGAGAATCAGCGTCTACGTGGGACGGCAGTGTGGGCTGTGCGCGCGCATGCTGCTGAGCTTAGGATGTCCACTTTCCATCGTGGCGTCGGCTGAGTTTGCGCGCGTTGCGGCCCGCGCATCGGAACACCATGCTGATGGAGTTCCTCTTGCCGAGCTGCATCTGGGCCTTGCTGGGATGTATCGGTTTCCTCTCGAATTCGATTGAATTACATCGAACCATATATGACGAAACACTGCATCAACACGCTGATCAGACGAAACTTCATGGACGGATTTTCGCGGCGCGCCCATGCGACCTTCGGAGAGCGAGCAGCGCGAAGCACGCAATTTCCTCAAGAGGTTGCAGGCCGCTGAGTACGTCCAAGGCAAGCTGGCAACAAGAACCGAAATTGCAACGATCGCGTGCGCCATCGCGCTCTACGCTGGCGAGCAGTTCACGAGCGACAAAGACGCCAATCGTGCTTTCGGAGTCCACCCGAACACGAATGTGCGCAGGCGCTGGCTGCCACAGCTTCGGCAGCTCTTCGACGAGGCCGATGTGATAGATGCCAATAGCACCGTCGATCACGACCGACAATTCCTCTGCCACCACCAGCCCGCTTGCAAGTCAGCAGCCGTGCACAACAGCGAATGCGATGCACACGCCAGCGCACACGCTGCAGCGAGAAAAAAAGAGAGCGTAATGCGCTCTGTGGAACGGGCCGCCGCCTCTGCAGCACGAGCCATCGCGTGGCGACTGAGGCGAAAGGCGTCACACGCTGCTACTCCGCCACCACCACCAGCTTCGCCGTCGCCACCTGCTCCGCCGTCGCCACCTGCTCCGCGAGCTTCGCGAGCATCGCGAGCTTCGCGAACTCCGCGAGCTTCGCCACAACGACCAGCGCCCGTCTTTTCCGCTGCTGAGGCAGCCGCCATCTCTCACTTGAGCCTGCCGCCGCAACCCTATGCTCTGGAAGAATCGATGCACGTAGACTCAAGGTGCTGCGAGGGCACGACGCAACGTGGCACAATGTGCGCCGTCAAACGCAGCAGCCCATTCTTCGACGCCGCACCACTCCGCGGTGGCAGTCACTTCTGCACCCACCATCAGCCCGACAAATTCACAGGCACGCAGTGCGCGGGGCTCACCAAGAAAGGCATGCGCTGTCGTGTGTTCAGTCAGTCTGCCTATCACGCGGCCGCCCCACTGAGGGATGGTGCCGAGTTATGCAGTTTACACACACTTCAAGCCTTGGACCTCATCCGTTGCGCCGGTGTGACCAGCCGCCGTCGGGCGTGCATGATCACAAACCGTTCGCCGTACCCAGACGCCAATCCGCTCCGGACTGGCGGGCGGTTCTGCCAGTTGCATGCATGCCAGTGCTTCCCGTTCGTGCGTTGCGAGGGCCAGAAGCGGAGCGGAGTGCGGTGCTGGGTTACAAGCTGGCAGAGCCACATCGGCGCCAACCCGCTCCAGAGCGGCGAGGTATACTGCAGCAAACACGCCCGGCCCCACGCTGAGTCGCGCGCCGGCGCATCGCGTTGCGAGGCGTGCGATGTTGACGATGGCCATCGACTGTGCGACAGCGATGTGTGCGCGGCGTGTGGGGACACGCGCGACCTCACCCACGAGCCCGAGGACGACGCTGACAGCGATGTGTACTACTGCGACACTTGCCGGGATGTTTGGCTGGGCATGCATTGTCCAAAGAGTATGTGGTGACTTGCTACGGGGTTCTGTGCTCACGTCACTCGACTGTACTCGCAGGATTACGGTTCAATAACACCGGGCGGAGGCGGGAGCCGGGACACGGGTACAGAAAAAGTCGATCTAACATCTGTGGGGTTCGCGAGCGCCGGCCCTGAAAGGCATGTTCCCACAGCCGGCCCCCTCTTGTCACGAAGACGTCGTCGGCTCCAGAACAGGCTACCTGGGTTGAGCTCGGGCGTGCGCTGGCTGAGGCTGCTGAGGTGACAAGCGGAGTGGCGAGTGTCATTGGGAATCTGCTGGCTTTCGGGCAGGCGCTTCGCGCATGGTCAGCGATTGTTGGTGGCAAGTCAAGGTGGCCGTGCAGGGCTCCGGATTCGTTTGTTGTTCGTGATTTGTCGTGCGCGCGCAGCGTGGGAGAGCCTCCAAGCTGCGTCTTCAAGAGGGTGCTCGAGAGATTCTTTGAAGGAGATGTTCGTCTGTCTGGTCATTCGTGATGGTGACCGCCATTCTGCGGTAGTCGGGTTGTAGAAGGGGTGGACTCGCGGCGATCTGAGAAAGGTCTCTAGGACCATAAAAAACCCAAAAAGGGTTTCAGGGTTGAGGGCTAACGCCTCCGAGCGCGGGCCGTCCTCGCCGCCTCTACGAATGAGCGCATCCACGGTTGTCACAGTAGAACCCAGGACCCGAACCATCGGAACCATGACTTGCAAAAGTTGTCAATTGAATGTTGAGCTATCGGTAACCGGGTCGTCGCGCTAGGGAAGTAGGAATACCTCTACTGAACTCTGAAAACGAAGCTACCTATAGGGGTATACTCCAGATATGACGAATCGCATGCATATGCGTGGGGCGTTGGAAACCGGGAATCGAAGCGTCAGTCATATAATCCCAATTTATACCCGTCCGCACTGCGCAGAGCCGCACCCGCAGACGGCAGACCGCACACATTGCCGTAACAACCTTGAGGCACCCGATGTGACGCGCGCGCGGCCACGCCGCCTGGCGTGTTCATGAGCAGCCGTAGCGGTGGCACTTGCACGGGGCGGGCTTGAGCTGATAATCCTGGCCCGGCGGGGCACCCTCGATTTTGCAGCAGTAGAGCGTGGCCATCGGGTATGGCAAGAAGCCTGAGGCGCTCGGGCAACAGCCGTACGTGCCGAACTGCATCAGCCAACTGCCGCACGGCGTGTGCGTGCTGTAGTTATACTGATAGCCATTCATGCAGCCTTGGTCGCCGCCGGCGGGCTTGCCATTGCATAGGTAGCCGCCCTCTGGCGGCGAGCTTGTGTCCACGAGAGCGTCCATGCCGACGCCTGCCTTGGGCACCTCGATGGTGACAGACTGCGACACGACGGGCGACGCGAATGGGGTGACCTCATCATAGCAAGCACAATTGTCGGGGCAAGAGAGGTCGCATTTGCCGTCGTTGTAGCTGTGCAGGCCATTTGCGCCCGAGCCCGTGCAGCAGTATTCAGCCGTAAAGTCAAACGGGCGGCCCTGCTCGCAGCACGACTCCTGCGCGTATGTGAAGATGCCGCGCGATCCGCACGGGAACTGAGTGGGCACCGCACGGCACGCTCGTGAGCTCAGCGACTCATGCCTTCCGTAGGATATCGCAGAAGTGTGGCGCGCATACTTGTTTTGCAAACTCGTAAGCCGTGTCGTCGAGGCAGCCGTGGGTTGCATTGGGAGTGCAGCCACTCAGCAGCGCTTGCGAGGTGTAGAGGTTGACGCTCTCGGGCGAGTGCGCCTTGAAGAGATGATCCGGACTAGCCATGGCCAGGTGGAACGCAGACTGAAGTGACCAGAACGACATTCCCCAGGGACTTTCGGACGTGCCAACGATGCGCATGCGTCCTTCCGTCTACAAACGGGTGTTGTCGAGGTCAAGGTTCTTCCCGTCGGTGATGCCGTCGGCGTTCACACTTCTGTTCACGGAACATAAGTTTTATCGGTCACTCCGACTTCAACTTCAACAGGACGCCTGAAGCATCATGAGTTGCATCATGCGGCTGACGCTCGCCCTCGGCTTCTTCAGCGCGGCTGCCGGTCAGCAAGCCGGCGACGCCAAAAAGGAGGTCCACCTGCCCATGCCGATCCAGCACTGTACCAAGGCGCTCGGCTGCAAGTTCGAGGATGCCACCATCGTGCTCGATTCCAACTGGCGCTGGACACACGAGATCGGCTGCACCAACTCGTCCAAGTGCAACTGCTTCCTCGGCAACCAGTGGGTCAACGCGACCTGCCAGGGCGTTGACGACTGCTCGCACGTGCGCCTCGCACATTTCGGACCACGTCCCCTCGTTGGGTTCCTCGAGCTGCAGCGCTGCACCTTTCCCCCACCCTACCCCACGCCCAAAAGGCGCCTGCAGGGCAGATTACGCCCCCCGCCTCATTCGCCATTCGCGCCCCCTTACTTCTCTTCCGCGCGCGCAGAAATGCGGCATCGACGGCGAGGACGCCAAAGGCTACAAGGAAAAGTACGGTGCGACCGCCGACGGCCAGGGCGGCGTAAACTTCACCTTCATCACCAAATACAATACTACGGGTGGCAACGGGACCAATGTCGGCACGCGCCTCTTCCTGCTCGAGAGCCCGGACAAGTACAAGATGTTTCAGCTGCTCAACAAAGAGTTCACCTTCACCGTGGACGGCTCGGCACTCCCTTGCGGTCTCAACGGCGCCGTGTACTTCGTGGAAATGGATGCCGACGGCGGCAAGAGCAAGTACCCGACCAACACAGCGGGAGCGGCGTACGGCACCGGCTACTGCGATGCGCAGTGCCCGCACGACATCAAGTGGATCGCTGGCCAGGCCAACCTCATCAACTGGAACCCGTCGCCCTCAGACCCGAACGGGGGTGCGGGCAAGTTCGGCACCTGCTGCGCCGAGCTCGACATCTGGGAAGCGAACTCAATCTCGACTCAGATGACAGTGCATGCGTGCGAGACGGCGGGGTACCACCCGTGCGACGACATCGAATGCGGCGACAACCCGAACCACCGCTTCGACGGCGTGTGCGACAAGAATGGCTGCGACGCCAACCCGTACCGGCAAGGGCTTCACGACTTTTTCGGCCCGGGCCCCTCGTTCACACTTGACGCGACGAAGCCCATGCAGGTGGTGACGCAGTTCATCACGGATGACGGCACAGACACGGGCAATCTCGTCGAGATGCGCCGCTTCTACGTGCAGGACAGCAAGTACATCTACCCGCCCAATCCGTCCTACACGCCCCCGGGCAAGAACTACACAGCCATCTCCGATGAGATGTGCCAGGTGCAGATGACGAATTTTTCGGACCGGTTCGACGTTTTCACGAAAAAGGGCGGGATCGGCGGCATGGGCGCGGCGATGAAGCGTGGCATGGCCCTCGTCTTGTCACTCTGGGACGACCACGACGTGGGCATGATCTGGCTCGATGCCAACGACCCCGATCCGAAGGACTGGCCGACGCCGGGTGTGCCGCCGCCGGGCGCGCTGCGTGGCACCTGCAACCAGACGTCGGGCAATTACACGTTCGTGGAGAAGTACCACTCGGATGCTTACGTGATCTACTCGGACGTGCGCTACGGCGAGATCGGCTCCACCACGGGCCCTGGCGCCCCGCCCCCGCCCCCCGCGTGCCCCGGTGGCACCAAGGACAAGTGCATCGCGCTGTGCGACCCTACCGACCCGGCAAAGTACGTCGCGTGCGTCCAGAACTGCGACCAGAACTGCCCGCATCTGGACGAGGCGCGCCGCAAGTACATGCCCATCTGAGAAAGAGGCGCACGGCCCGGCGCGCGCTCGACCTCCTTCAGCGCACCCGGGCCCACTTCCATCCATGCAAACGTATCCGGATCAACTACTACAACGAAGCCACAAATACGACGAAAACCGGAGTTCTTTTTTTCTCAACTCAAAGAACCTTTTTGAGTTTTCTTCGTGAAAGTTGCGATCGCCGAGAAGCCGAGCGAGATTTACCGGTCCCAATGGTCGCACTCGTGCCCGTCGTCCTCTTTGTCGTCGGCTATCAACTCAACACCCCCCGCTCATTGCATGTTTTGTTACCGACACGATGGCCAACCTCTTGCCGTATGGCGTTACCTGACGTCGGTGCTAAGCTGCCACTGCCCAGTGTCTGGTCCGGTCTCAGTGCCGTGCCTGGTCCGGTCTCCTCGCTATCAGAGCTCACGGCAAACGCAGAGCTGCTCATGCTAGTCGTAACCACAGAAGGCGCCATGACCGATCAGCTCCGGCAGACGCTGGTAGGCCTGCAGGATATCGCGACGGAATCGGCGCGTGTGGCAGCGGTCTCGATGGTCGCTCCGACGACGTATCAAAAGCTTACTCGAAAGGCCAAGGTCGAGTACCCGCTCTTGTCCGACCCTGGGCGACAATGGCTGGCCGGCTTGGGAGCGGCCCCCGATGGCTCTGTATCGGTACTGCTCGTTGATGCGCCGTCATCGGTGATCCTCAAGCGTTGGGACGGGCGTGGCAAAGTGCCGCAGACGCTGAGCGAGATCGGTGCTGCGGTCGCCAAGGGTAGGGCAGCACTCGGAAGCGAGGTGAGGGAGCAGCTCGCAGCGGCGGCGGCCGTGTCGGCAGCCAAGGCTGCCAAGGAGGCGGCGGCACTTGCTGCCAAGGAGCTCGAGCAGCAGGCGGCGCAGCGTGCGGCAGAGGAGAAGGTGAGGGCGAAAGCCGAAGCGCAGCGGCGGCAGCAAGAAGAGATCGAGGCGCTCAACCGGCAGATGGCGGAGAAGCTCGCCAATGAGCAGGCAGCCAAGGAGGCCGTCAAGAAGGCCAAGGAGGCCAAACGCGAGGCCACCCAGCAGGGCACACAGAGCAAGGCAAACAAGATCAAGGAGGCGCAGAAAGCGCAAAAGGCGGAGAAGGCAGTCAAGGTGGCCGTCACGGCGCCGCCGTTGACCGCTGCAGCAGCAGTGAAAGCGCCGGTGCCGGCCGTAATGGCGCAAAGGACGGTCGAGGTGCCCGTTGCGGCGCCGCCGTTGGCCGCAGCAGCAGTGCTAGCGCCGATGTCGGACGCAGTGGCGCCACCTGCAAAGGCGGTCACCGCCGTTGCAGACGATTATGACGTGAGCCGCATACGCAACTTTTGCATCATCGCGCACATCGACCACGGCAAGTCCACGCTCGCGGATCGGTTGCTGCAGATCACGAAGACGGTCGCCGAGCGCGAGATGAAGGAGCAGATCCTGGACAACATGGACATTGAACGCGAGCGCGGCATTACGATCAAGCTGCAGGCGGCGCGCATGGAGTACTACGCACAGGACGGCCACAAATACATCCTCAACCTGATCGACACGCCAGGGCACGTCGACTTTACGTACGAGGTGAGCTTTCTGATTGGCTCTGATTGCGTCTGATGGTCTGCCTCATCAGATAAGTCTCCCTCATCAGTGCGAGGGCGCTTCTGATTGGCTCTGATTGCGTCTGACGGTCTGCCTCATCAGATAAGTCTCCCTCATCAGCGCGTGCGAGGGCGCTTCTGATTGGCTCTGATTGCGTCTGATGGTCTACCTCATCAGGTGAGCCGCTCACTCGCCGCGTGCGAGGGCGCGCTGCTGGTGGTCGACGCTAGTCAAGGCGTCGAGGCACAGACGATCGCCAACTGCTATCTCGCCACAGGTCAAGACTTGACGATTGTGCCCGTGCTCAACAAGATCGATCTGCCCGGAGCTGACGTGGAACTCGTCTCCAAGGAGATCGAGAGCACGCTGGGGCTCGACTGCACGAATGCCATCCCCGCCTCGGCCAAATTAGGCACGGGGGTACTCGACATCCTCGAGGCGATTGTGAAGCGCATGCCGCCGCCCTCGGACACCATCGACCAGCCGCTGCGTGCGCTCATCTTTGACTCGTATTATGACGCGTACCGTGGGGTGGTGGTTTTCATTCGCGTCGTGGACGGCGTGCTGCGCCGCGGCGACAAGATCAGGTTTGCGGCCACGGGCATCGAACATGAAGTCCTCGAGGTGGGCACGCTCACCCCGGGCGGCGAGCGGCCAACAGCCCAGCTGCGCGCGGGTGAGGTGGGCTACGTCGTCGGAGGCATCAAGTCGGTCAACGACGCGCGTGTGGGTGACACGATCACGTCCGCGCGGCCCGCTGCGACGAGCGGCGCGCTTCCGGAGCCGCTGCCAGGCTATAAGGAGCCGGTGCCGGTTGTCTACTGCGGCCTCTTTCCGACCGAGCCAACACAATACCAGCTGCTGCGAGAGTCGCTTGAGAGGCTCTGCCTCAACGATGCTGCACTCCAATTCGAGCCTGAGACGTCCTCGGCGATGGGCTTCGGCTTCCGGTGCGGCTTCCTCGGGTTGCTGCACATGGAGATTGTGCAAGAGAGGCTCGAGCGTGAGTACAACTTGGACCTGATCGTGACGGCGCCCTCGGTCGTGTACAAGGTGACGCTCAATGATGGCACCGAGGTGGACGTGGACAGTCCGGCAAAGCTCGTGGATGCCGATAAGCGCAAGGCGATCGCCGAGCCATACGTGGACCTCGAGATGTTTTGTCCTAAGGAGTACTCGGGTACCCTCATGGAGCTTGCCCAGGAGCGGCGCGGCGAGTACGTCGACCTCAAATTCCTCACTGAGAAGCGCTGCGCCATCAAGTACTCGATGCCTCTCGCCGAGGTGATCACCGACTTTTTCGACGAGATGAAGTCCAAATCGCAGGGGTATGCCTCGATGGAGTACTCCTTGAGCGGCTACCGCGAGAACGACCTCGTGCGCCTCGACATTCTGATCAACGGCGAGCCCGCGCTGCCGCTTGCGGCCATCGTACATAGAGAGGCGTCCCATTCCACTGGCAAGGCGCTCACCAGCCGCCTCAAGGAGCTCATCCCGCGCCAGCAGTTCAAGGTGCCCATCCAGGCGGCCATTGGCGCGAAAGTCGTCGCTAGCTCGCAGATCTCGCCCATGCGCAAGGACGTGCTCGCCAAGTGCTACGGCGGCGATATCTCGCGCAAGAAGAAGCTCCTGCAGAAGCAGGCCAAGGGCAAGGCGCGCATGAAGATGATGGGCAAGGTGAACGTGCCGCAGGAGGCGTTCATGGCGATCCTCAACTTAAAAGGAGAGTCTGCTGGGTGAGATTGAGGTTATGTTCTGTAGGAAACATACAGCCATGTGTAGTAGGCGGAGGTACAAATAACAAAAACACGAGTCCGCACGACCATATCGGTCCCGGAACCGTCGCGCACATGAACCGTCTACCGGTGCCGGAGGGCGGCGGGCCCCGCCGCCGGGCCCGCGCGCGGCGCGGGCCGCGCGCGCGGGACGACGTGGGCCTCGGTGCCGGGGCAGGGGCCGCCATCTGGGCATGTGCGGCCCATCGGGCGTGGTAACTGAAAACCTCTATGGCTACTGTCTACCGGTACCGGGTACGGCACACGTGAATATGAATGCCGAGAGCAGGAGAAAAGCATTCAGTGTGTTGGGTAGTACGATCCTTGACTTACGTTGTATTCAGGGTGTTGGGTAAGTCTGATTCGTGCTCCACCACGCCCATGGTCGCTGGTATTGGATAGCTCGATCGGCAACATTCTGCCAAGAGCCAGGCCCTGGCGGGAGCATGGCTCGCATGCAAGGCTCGCTGTCCAACTTCGTTACGCTCCCATTGACCACGCGCTTGAGCGTCTTGCCCTTCCATCCACTTAGCCGGCTGTCCATGTGGACGAGCGGCACATAGTCGAAGACGACGCCAGCGGGCCGCCGTCCATGAGCGTGGCCAGATGCGTTGGCAAAGTAGATGGCGATGCGGTTGATGACTGCACCCCATAGCCACTCGCTCCTCGGATTCAGCGGGAGCATCGCAGCACGGAGAGCCGGGAGCATGCGCGCATCCATAAGGAGGCACGTGATCTCCATGTCGTCAACCGGGCGTGGAAGAACCCGGAATCGGAGCCACTTCCCCGAGATCAGACGCTCGCGGCCGGAAACCTCGAGAGTCCCGCCTGTCGAGTTGGCGCTCTTCGTGAATTGCGCATTCAGCGAGAAGCGATCGGAGGCCCGCCCGCCCTTTTTCGGGGCAAGAATTGCGGGCTGACTCAGAAATGCAGCGCGGTGAGCCACCAGGGCGCGAAACGCTTCAAACGAGAAGAGGCTGAAGTCCAAGTCGCTGTCCAATTTCCACAGATGGGTGTACGACTGTGAAGCAATCCCAGAGAGCATCCATGTGAGGGTATCGAGGACCGCCTCCACCGTGCACCCGGTGGCGCGCTTGAAGCCACGATGCACGATTCTTGGCTCCCGCTTGTACCACGGCTCCCGCTTGTATGCGACTGCGTTCTCATGTACCACGGCTCCATACCACGGCTCCCGCATGTATGCGACTGCGTTCTCATCCTCGCGACTGCTGCTATCGTAGTGGTATACGCTGAAGTCAATGGGCACCGCGTCCATAATCTTGCGAAGGCTCACGCGGCAGCCCTCGTCATTCTGCACGGACACGAGCGCCAGCCAATTCATTTCGCCGCCAATGCCCGCAGGGAGCCGTGCGAGACTTGCTTGGATCCGTCGAAGTGTGTTCAGTGCATCGTGGTGCACAGGCTTTTTAGAGCCTCGCCCGACTTGCTGCGCACTGTGCTTGACGACCAGGAGGTGCACATGGGATTCGTTGACAATCGTACGGACAGCATCGAGCATGCTCGAGACTCTGGATAAGTGCATCCGGACTGCCAGTAGAGCGACTTTCCGATCAAACGGGACGCCCTTCGCGTGGTGCGAACTTGATTACCGGTAGGATCCACCTAATTCATATTCCTGTGAAACGACACGAGCTCTCCTCTTCGCGCGGAGTCGGATCTTCCTCACATGTCGCTTCGTTGGTACATCAAGACCATGAGTGTCTGATGCGAGACCGGTCAATAGGTGTTTTGAATTAATTAACCATGCAGCACAAAATTTCTGCGACACTGGCAGTGTGACTCTGTGACACTCGTCATTATTGAGTACAGCGCGACCCAGCAGCCCAGCATCCGAGCAACAGTCCACCTTTCTAAAAATGAGCTCAACTCGAGAAGAGCGCCTGCACCGTGTCCCACGAGAGCACCTTGGACTCCTCGACCTTGCGTTTGCGCTTGCTCGGCGAGCCGCCCGCCTGCGCCGCTGCGCGAGCGCAGTGCGAGCCCGGCGCAGCGTTCCCTTCGGCGCCGCTGCCATCCGTAACGGCCGGCGAGGCGCACTCGGTGGCGGCACCCGCCTTGCGCAGGCCGAAGATCGTCTCTTCGATTGTGTCGTGCACGACAAAGCGGTGCACTGTGGTCTCGCGCGTCTGCGACATGCGATGGATGCGTCCGATGGCCTGCGCCTCGACGGCACGTTCGATGAGCGGCTCGACTAGCATCACGTGTTGTGCCTCGACAAGGTTGATGCCATTCGCGCCCGAGCGCAAGGGCAGCAGCAGCGCGCGAACCTCGGCCGAGTGGCGAAACGCGTACAGCTCGGCGTCGAGGGTCTGCCGCCCTTGCAGCCGGCCGTGGCGCACGCCGTTGTCATGGAGCGCGCGCGCGATCAGCGCGAGAAGGTCATCCCATTGCGAGAAGATCAGGCACTTGTCACCCACTGGGAGCCCCAGCACTGCCTCAACGACTGCCGTTACCTTGGTGCCCCAGCTGCCTATGACCCGAGTCCCTTTCGACGAGCCGTCTGCCCATCGCAGCTCAGATGCGAGAGCGGGCGCGTCGCTCGGCTCGCGGCACAGCGGACAGACGAAGCGCCCCCCGTGCCGTCGCATGATCTTCTCGGCGCACGCGGAGCAAAGGGAATGCGCACAGCGTGGCACTGTGCGCTCGCGCCCCATCTCTTCATGACACACCGGGCAGCTCTCGAGCTCGTGTGGCGCCTCGCCCGCCGCCTCCGTATCGATCTGGTCCGCTTGCTGACGCAGGAAGGCGTACTGGCTGCGCGCCGCCCGCAAGTCGTCGCGCGCGAGCAGAAGGTCCGCCTCGTACTTTTGCTTCCGCTCCGCATACTCCCAGAGGCCGACGAACCTATGCCGCTCGGCCTCGATGGGCGCCAAGGCTTCCATCTCCTCTGCGGTCTTGACCAGCTCCATGGTGGTTACGGCCGTGGTGAGCTCATCGAGCTGTGAAAGCAGGTCAAAGTGCGCCACCCACAAGATACGGCTCGCGCGCAGCTCGCGCTTCAGGTGGACGATCAACTCGTGCTCGCGCGCGGCCTCCTCACTGAGTGCCGTCCACAAGGCCGCGCCGGCTCCGCCCGCGCCGGCCGCCATGGCCGCGCCGCTGGCCGCGCCGCTGGCCGCGCCGACGGCCGCAGCAGCCGCGGGCGTTGGCACGTGGCTGGCTAAAGCGGCCTGGCTGCCGATCCAGCTGGTGAGGGCGTGAATCAGGCGAAGCAGCGGCCCGTCCTCAAGGAATGCCTCGCCCGTGTTGCCCGCCGCCGCGCCCGCGTCGGAGGCGAACTGGCCCGCCAGGTTGTGCGAGGGCACGATTTCCACCTTGCGCTGACGGCGGTGGCTGAAGAGAGTATAGAAGAACGCATCGTAGTGCCCCTCAAGATGGCAGTGCGCGCACACGGCGCCCTTTTTGCCCCAGTCCTGACGGCAACGCATGCAATCGCCGCTCTGGCGCACCTCCTCTGCCGACGGGTGCGGCGCGAGTGCGAGCAGCCCGCGCGTCAGCCGCTCGCGCTGCTCAAGACTCCTCTGGCGCTCGCGCAACAGCCACTCCACCGCCGCGGCCGCCGAGATGGCACAAGCACTCGCGGCAGCTCCGGTGAGTGAAGCCTCGGCGAGCCACTTGTCGCGCAGCAGCGCAGCCTGCTGGGCAGGTAGCGAGGCGATCGCGCGATGCGCATGCGTGAGCCAGGGCGATGTACCGATGTGCTTGAGACGACGCTCGACTTCGTCACGCGCGTGCGACCACTGCGCCCTCTGCGCGCTCGCGACGGCGCTGCGCTCCGAGACGAGCTGTGCATGCAGACGAGTGGCGTCGGCGATGAGGGGTGGCTCGTGCTCTGTGGAATCAACGGCCAGGTCCCTCTTGGGTTGCAGCAGCTGCTGCCGCTCGGCACGGCGCTCCGCTTCGTTCGGAGGCTCGTCCGAAGGCGCGTGCTCGGCGTGGCCGGGCTGGTCGGCTCGAGGTGCGTGCTGGGCTTGCTCAACGGCGTGGCGGCGGCACGCGGCGTGGTTGTGCGTCATGTGGAGCAGCTGCAGCGCGTCTGCCTCGAGCTCCGCCTCCATCAACTGCATCTCACCCACCTCAAGCCACAGGGGTACGTCGCCGCCGACCCCCGAGGTCGCGCGCGCCGTCCTGGGCGGATGCCACGAGTGGATGCGCAGCCGGTATTGGCGCGACTTGAACGGCCGATAGAACCCGAGGCTCTGCCATCCCACCGGCGCGCCCGGGACGGCGCTGGGGCTCCCACCTTGGATACCGGTGCTGCTCGGGACGGCGCTCGTAGCATGCTCCACAGAAAGGTCCATCGGCGAGGGCGCGGCGAGCGGCGGCGTGGCGGGCGGCGGCGCCACGTCGAAGGTCGCCACCTCGACAAAGACGCCCGCGGCCTCGGTGCCGCTGGCGGCGTCGAGTGTGCAGCGTGCCGGGGTGGCGTGCGGCCCTCCTTGGCAGCGCAGTCGCAGCTCAGAGAGCCGTCGGGGGCGCGAGAGTTCGATCCGCATCCAGAGATCGTCGGCAGATTGCACCTCGCCCTCGAGATGATCGGCAGATTGCACCTCGCCCTCGAGATGATCGGCAGATTGCACCTCGCCCTCGCTCGTCGCTACCGAAGCGCTCGACGCGTCAGTCGGCAACTGCCAGCGGATAGGCCCGAGTCGCCTCTTGCTCACGCCGCTCGGATCCTCGCCACGGCGGGTGCCTGCCTCTGACGTGTCATCCGCCGCCACCGCTCCCGCCGCCTCCGCTCCCGCCGCCTCCGCTTCCGCCGCCACCGCCAACGCTCCCACCGCCTGCCGCCCGCCGCCCGAGACGGCGCCCGCGGAGAAGCCCCGGGAGATCGGTCCCAAAAGCTCCACCTCAATGTCCGGCTCGAGTGGCGTGGGCGTGCGATGCGCACACGCGAGCGTGAGACCTTCTGCATACGCCGCCGCCGCGTGCGCGTACCGCCCCTTCATAGCTTGCATGGAGCCCAGTGCCGAGAGGTTGAACAGGATCCTTCGCTGCTGCTCCTCGCACTGGGAGCGCTCGTCCTCGATGAGCTTGGCCAGGATGGCGCGCATCGAGAGCGGGTTGGCGAGCCCAAGGTGCTGCTGCCCGCTGCCCCCCCGCCGCCCTTTGATCCCGAAGGCGCCCAGCTGGGGGTGGCAGCACGCTTGGCGCAAGCGCAAGACGCCATTGAGGGAGAGCGCAGCGAGGGCGCGTTCGGCCGCAGCGGCCGCGTGGCCCGCCTTCACTGTGCCTACCTTGAGGTTCGCCTGCGTGTCGCGCAGTGCGAGCGCCTTCTGCGCCGAGGCGAGGCACTCTCGGTGTTGCTTCCCATAAAAGTGCCGTTCGATGGATGAGAGGGTCAGAGTGTGGAGCGTCTCGTGTATGGGCGGGATTTCGAGCTGCGCTTCGACAGCCTCTTTTGAATTGCGCCACATGACGCTGTGAAGCAGTGCCATCAGCCGACCCTCCGCCTCTTCGGGGCTCGTGCCCAGCGGGAGACGCCCCTCTGGGCCGCCGCTGCCATCGGCCGCGTGCGCTGCTGCTGGTGCTGGTGCTGCTGCTGCTGCTGCGCGGGAGGTAGCCGCGCCCGCACCGGCAGCGGTGCCAGCAGCGGTGCCGCCTCCCTTCCCGCCGCCCAGGGGCAGCTCGATCGCATGGCTCCACCACGCGCGCTCATTCCAGGGTGTCAGCCGCAGGAAAGCCATCAGCCCTTGCAGGTCGCCGAGCCGACCCCTTCCCATGGGCGTCCCGCTCACGGCCCATCGGTTGATCGCGTGCAGCCGGCGCGCCATGGCAGCAGCCTTGGCGGTGCCGCTCTCGACCATCTGTGCTTCGTCGAGTACCAGTCGCCACCACGTCAGACTGAGCAACGGCGAGACGGTGCGGCGCACGTCGTTCGCTGTGCCACGGCCACGAGGGTACAGGACGTGGACGTCGTCGTCGCCGCCGCCGCCATTGGGACGCGCTCGCATCTGCCGGCCCGCGACTTCTTGGGCGGACTCATCGGGCGCGTGGTCGAGCTCGGCGCGGAGCGTCTCGAAGGTCGTCAGCACGAGGTCACACGCGCCGAGGTGGGCGGGGTGCTGGCTCGCCAACCGACCAGGCCGTTTCCATCCCTCATGCAGCGCCTCGCGCAGCCCACAGTACTTGACAACGCGCAGGGAGCCGCCGTGGACATGCTTAGCCACCTCATCGTGCCACTGGCCGAGGATGGCCGTGGGGCATACGAGCAGGGTGGCGCCGCACGCGCGCGGCTGGCGCTCACCCTCGCGGCACGCGCACACGAGGCAGCGGTACTCTCGCGCCGCCTCGGCCTCAGCGGCGCTGCCAAAGCCCGCGCAGCATGCATGCACCCACCGGCCGCACACGTCGCAGCTGACCCAGCTGCCATCGAAGTCGGTCGGCTGCCCCTGGCAGACGCACGGCAGCGAGTCGTCCGCGTCCGCCGGCGCTCCCTCGAGGCCCATGAGCTCAGAGGATGCCTCCGCGTCAGCAGCCCGAGGGTGGGCGAGCAGCAACGAGAGCACCTCGACCGACTTTCCCAGGCCCATCTCGTCCGCCAGGATGCCGCCACGCGTGCTGATCGGCAACACGGTGGGCGACGCCGGTGGCGGCGTCAGGCTCATCGCGCCGTTGGATGTATTCCAGTAGATCGGCGTGCCGTCGTCGCTGTGAACGCACCTCCAGAGCACCTCGCTGCCCGGAGGCACGGCGGCCGCGGTGAGGCCCTCGCGAGCTAGCATCCAGCCGAGTGCGTCGCGCTGGTATCCGCGTAGTACTGGGCGTAGCGAAGGAAGCTCTGGCAGCGGAGCCGATGGCCGCGCCGCTCGCGCGTCGACGAACTCACGCAGCCGGTCGTACACGTCGTCAGGCTCGAGTTCCGCCTGGCCTGCACCTCCGGCGCCGAACAGAGCGCACAGCAGAGCGTGGAGCGCACGAGCAACACGCCGGCGTGGTGGTGGCGTGTCGTCACTCGACGCACACTGAGCGAGTGCCTTGGAGAGGTCGAGGTGTACCTGCACTGGCAGTGGCGGCGGTTCGGGATCAGCGAAAGCAGCCTTCTTCCGCTTGCGAGCGCCCGCGGAGGAGGTGACCGTAGCGCTAGTGACGGTGACGGTGACGGTGATAATGCCAACAGTAGATAGCACCTCGACAGCGGAAGGAGGCAGCTTTGCAACCGTCGTGAAGACTTTGCAAGGCTCGGCAGTCGGACTCGCCTCGCTCGCGCTCGCCATTCGGACCTTCCACAAAACGGCCTTTCGGGCTCTTTCGGTGTGAAATGCGTTCCTGAGTGTTCTCCTACCAGCCGAGTTTAGAAAATTCTGCGTGCTCGGTCGCTCCGTGATGAAATCCTTCGGGGCCGGGCGGATTGTCGACGCGCCCGAGGGCCACCAACACGTGGAGTCACCCTAGGAAGACGCTGTTGGGTGGGGTTTGCGATCGCTCGTGGTTGACCGAACGCTCGAATGTTCATGCTCTCGACGGGACTGCAGCGTCTCTCTCCGCTGTTCAGGCGTAGCATGTCCACATCTCTACCATCGCAGCCAGACTTGAGAGTCGTTGCCGCAGCCGGTCTGGTAGGCGGCGGCTTCGGCGGGCTCGTTGGCCTCGGCGGTGGCGCGATCATGGTCCCGATGATGTCGAGCTGGGCCCGAATGACGCAGCATCAGGCGGTGGGTACTTCATCAGCTGCCGTGGCGAGCGTAGGGACATCGGGAATGCTCTCCTTTGGGAGTGCGGGCGCGGTTGATCTCATCGCCGCGGGCAGCCTAGCGTGCACCGCGCTGCTCACCGCGCGCGCGGGCGCGAAGATGACCGGGTGGTTCAACGCGGTGCAAATGGCGCGCGCATTTGCTGTGTTCCAAATCGTCGTCGGGCCGTTGGTGCCGCTCAAGGGATTGATCGTTGGCAACAAGAAGGCCGCTGACGCGGAGGTGGCGGCCTCCGATCCATCCTCTTCGTCTCCGCCGCTACGACGCTTCGCCTCCTTCGCCGACGCTACGACGTTCGAGTCCGCCGGAGCTCGCACAAGCCAGCTGCTCAAGCTTGCGGCGACAGGCTGCGTGGCGGGCTTCGCCTCAGGCATGTTTGGCATCGGCGGCGGCGTCATCATCACGCCCGCGCTCTGTGTCCTCACCGATATGCCCTACGCGATGGTGCTTGGCACGACACTCGCCAGCATGGTGCCGCCCGCGCTCGTGTCCGTGTACACGCACCACGGCATGGGCAATGTGGTCGCCTCGGCCGTCGTGCCACTCGTCATCGGATCGGCCCTCGGCTCATTTGCCAGCGGCCAGGTGGCGGTGCGCGTGCCCGAGGAGCCGCTGCAGTGGGTCTTTGCGATCGTCCTCTTCTCTCAGGGCGCTCTGAAGCTGTGGGCGCTACGGGGTAAATAGGCGATTGCGCGTATGCTCTTTACCCCAACTGTTTACCCCAACTACTGTGTAAAGAAAAAAACCCTATATAAACACTATATAGACTCTTGCGCTCACATGACGGAATTCACGAGACGGCGGCCCAGCGCGACACACGACACAGTCACCCGCGGGTCGTAGCTCGTACTTGTACCCGGTGACTAACAAGTCGATTACCCGGTGACCACAGTCCGTGTGTCATCGCCTCAAACTGACCCAATCGGCTCGCCGAAAAGGACGGCTCCGGGCTAATTACTCACACATTTATCATCGAGACCCGCTTTCACAGGCACGCTTTCATCACGATCGACGGACGCATGCGGCGTGTCCGCCTCGACACGTCCGCGCTCGATGGGCTGCGTGGTTTAGCGGCGTGGCACATCGCCCTCGGCCACTACGTCGCCAACTGCACCGGCACCGACACATTCGCGCATGGCCTCGACCTCATGGGAGGCGCATCAATCCCTGCATTCTACACCGTCTCGGGCTTCGTGATGGTCTTCGGCTATGGCCAATCGCTCATCAGGCGAACGACGTGTGGTGCCTGCGACCTCGCGTGCTGCATGCCATGCGACTGCTGCTGCGGGTGCAACGAGCCCGAGCCGAGCGAGGGCATTCCATTCTTGACCAAGGACTACGTGCGCAAGCGTCTCATGCGCCTTCTCCCAGTGTACTACCTTACCAATGCGGCGGCCTACTTTCTCATGATGGTGCGGTGCGGCTTCCATGGTGCCGTGCCGTGCTCGGGCGTCGACTACCCGACGCCCAATGTCGTCGTGCAGGCCGTCCTCACCCTAACCCTGCTGACCAGCTGGACCAGCTGGCCGTTCACCTACTTCCGGCCATTCAACTTTGTCACGTGGACGATCTCGACGATGTTCTTCTTCTACCTGTGCTTCCCGGCGATCGTGCCGCGGCTGCAGCGCCTGCCCACCAAACGGCTCCATGGTTTCATGTGGTTCATGTTCTTGTTGCAGGTGGGCCTCTTTCTTATCATCTATGCTTCGCCGCTGCCATTTGGGCGCAAGCAGCTGCTCGACCCGATCACTTCGATAGCGATCCATCAGGCCAATCTGACCGACGCGTGGGATCAGACGAGCTACTGGGCCGCGCGCACCCTGCCACCGATCAGGCTTCCCGTGTTCGTCATGGGCTGCTGCGCCGCCTTCCAGCGCCTCGACATTGCCCATCGTGCCACCCTTGGTGGGGCAATCCCCGGACCGGAGCTCTCGACACGAGGCGGCTGGCGACGCAACGCGGGCGTGCTGGTCGCCATCTGGCTCGCCCTTGTGCTCGCGTCCATTGCGATCTACGAGTGCGTCGGCGCGGGCCTGTTTGGTTCTACAGAGCTGGGCGGTTTCATCTCGTACTATGACGTTCAGACGTGGCCGCGCGTCTTTCTCGAGCTTACAATGCCACTGGTCTTTTGCAATCTGATCGTGGTGCTTGCGCTCGACATGCCGGGCGCTGGCGAAGGCGCGCCGTCAGATGCGAGCCAAAAGCCCACCTCGAGGCGCTGCGACGTGCGCCTGCACCAGCTCACGATCTCCCTGTTCCACTCGAAACCTCTGCAATTCCTCGGAGAGATCTCGATGAGTTTCTACATGGTGCACACCCTCGTGCTGCAGGCGCTGCAGGAGCTCTTCTTCTCGCTTGGGTGGGGGGATGTGCCGCTCGCGTACCACGGCAAGTGCCCCGTCTGGCTCGCCCTCATCGGGATGCTCCTCTCGCTTCTTCTGGGCTGGATGATGACCGAGATCGTCGAGAAGCCGGTCGCACGCTGCCTCGTCAAGTGCACGAGCCAACGTGCCGTCCTGGGCGTCAACGAGGGCCCCGTCTCTCCCCCCTTCGCCGCCCTCGAGCCCGACACACAGTGCCTCACGCAGGCTACCTCGAACCTCCGGCCTACAGGGACGCCTCCACGCTCCTTGGGCTCGCAGAGGAGTCATGACGTGGTGGGTGCCATGGCGTACCAGCAGAGCACACTGGAGCCGACCGTGCTGTCGGGTACCGAGGCCTCCCCGAACCGAGTGCGACTCGTTCGCTCCTCGGTGCCCACCGACCCTGCTCAGGGCGGCGAGGGCACCCGTAGCCATGCTCGCAACGATGCGTGTGGCTACAGCATCATTGAGTCCGTGCGGAGGCGCGATCGCGCAAATACCGCAATCTGAACCTCCACTCGCACCGACGGTCCGGCTTTCACGCTTTGTGTACACATCCACCTGCATGGTAACCAGCAGCTGTAGGTTCGGTTCGGTCGTGCATGTTCGGTTGCTGGTCAGCGCCTTTCTTAGATCACGGACAACCGCACTTGACACGCTCTGGATGTTGTGACAAGTGACTCTGGTGTCGTTGTTATGTGTAACCGACTAACAATCGACCTGGACCGCAGTCCGCACGGCACACGGCGGGCTCGTCCGGTCCCTCCCGCCTCCCCTTCCGCTGCCAGAAGTAGTCTGCCCGCTCTCTCTCTCTCACTTCAGCTCTCTCGCGCGCTCGCTATCAACAAGGAGGAGTGCGTCGAGCGAGAAACCCCAGAGCCGTCCCCGAGCTTCATGTCCGATGCGCGCGGGGCTGCCAAACAGCTCAGCGTCAGGTTCCAGACAAAGGACACCGCGACATTTGTTGTCACCTGATGCCGCACTGGCACGATGTAAAAGTTGGCGAAATTGAAGGGGGTGAAGATGACCCAGGAGGCCTTCAAAGAGGTCCAATACTCCCTGCTGGCCTTGCTGACGATTTCGTCCGCATTGCGCGAGTACGCAAAGCCAGTCCACGTATAGAAGAGCGGCAAGTACACGAAGGGACTCATGACCAGCAGGTCGATCATTGTTTTGCTGACGACGCTGCGGAGGCCGTTTCTCTGTGGAAACCAACGCTCCAGGTTGTTGAAATGGGTGTGCAACAGCGGTCCATTCCAGAATGCTGCTAGTGATGTGATCGCAGCATTGCGTCGTCGGTCCACAGCGAACTGGGCGGGGCTGCTGTTGGATGAAGAGGTAGCAGCGCCGTACTGGCCACACAGGTACTCGCTGTACTGAGCTGCAAGATCGCCAAGGCAAGCGCTCGTGCCACTCACGATCGATTTGAGCGCTATCGGGCGGCGTGCCAAGAGGCCTTCGTACGCCGAGAAAGCCGTGAGCATTCGCAGATATTCGTAAGGGAGATTCTGCGGATGCTCGCGACAAATTTGGACAAGTTTTCCAATCCGTAAAATCTCGCAGGTGGAAATGCAGACAGGCCGCCGGCTGTGAATTTAATTGGAGATAAACGGTGTTTCGCCCACGCATTGCATGCATATACATCTCGTTATGCTCCTCACTCGTTGCTTGACAGTTGCTTGAGACAAAGATGTGCGGCTGAGGCCTTGATGCTCAGGCACCCATCTCATCGACTCTCGTGGGATCTTGAACATCTGGCTGCTGGCTGGCACTTTTTGCCAGCGCCGCGACCTTCACCTCCTCCACATTCTCCACCTCCAGCTCCTCGGCTCCCTCCAGCTCCTTCATCTCCTCCACATTCTCCACCTCCCTGCGGTGTCCGTGAGACACATCATAACATGAACAGCTGGTACGAGACGCGATTTGCGAAAGAAGCCGACTGCTCGTCCTTCTGCCATGAGCAGTCGCCGCAGAGCACTTGGTGCCATTCGTTTCACTTCTCCACGGAGAGAGAGGGTACTTGTGAGCTCAACGATTGCCTTACGCCTCCCTTGCCGCCGATGCCCAGGCCGCCACCAGCGCCGCCGTCACCGCATCCATTTTTGCCACCACGACCGCCGCCGGCGCCACCGCCGCGCGTCCCGCCACCGCCCTCGCCATGTCCACCTCCGCTCCAGCCGCCATCTCCTGAGTGGCCACCCACCCAAGCCGTTTCCTCCCCTCCATCTCCGCCATCTCCGCCACGGTTTTGGGCCGTATGCAGTGACAGCTGCGGTGCCATCAACGACATCTGCCAGGACGGCGGCCCAAATGACAACAGCCACAGCTTTGGCCTACTGCAAGGGTACTGCTCATTGGGAACGGACTGCACGGACTGCGGGGCGCGCTTCATTGCGCCGAGCCCGCCGGATTGGCCACCACCGCCCACGCCATCTCCCCCGCCGCCACCACCATCGCTATCGCCGTCGCCGCCGCCCGCGCTGTCGCAGTTGTCGCCCCCGCTGCCGCTGCAGCCGTCCGATGCGCTCGCGATAGTTCTCGAGCCTCTTGTGAACACCCTCAGCACCAAGCTGAACGTAGCGGTGCCGCCGGCCACGCTTGCCCTCGGAGCTGGCATGGCCGTGGCTCTCTTGGCCGTTGGCGGAGCCTGCGGGCTATGGTGCTTCTGGATGGCGCAGTGCTGCAGCGGACGAGCCTCCCGACCGAAGCCAAGGCCGAAGGCGGCAGCGCGGGTGGTGGCGAGCAGCGTGCGCACTCGGCGCAGGGGCTCGAAGTACGAGTGGGTGGGCAGGGGCAGGGAGGAGGAGGAGGAGGAGGAGGAGGAGGAGGAGGAGGAGGAGGAAGAGGAGCAGGAGCAGAAGATCGCCCAACGCCGTAAGCCCCGGCCGCCCGGAGGTAAGCGCCTCTTCAACAAGGCTATGGTCTTCAGCAAGGCTGTGGTCTTCTCTGGTAATGGCAGAGAAAGCGTGAGAGAGGATGGTGTATGACGATCATCCACTCGCTGTCCACTCGCTCGTCGCTTGCAGACGACCACATAAGTAGTGATACATGTACAGTCTTGTTGTGAACCATGAGTGAATAACATCTGCAGTTCGCTCATATCCGCCTTCAATACACAGCGGTAATGTAAGATTATAACGGCGTCGGTGAAATAACGTGACTGGCGGATTGGTATTGTGAACGCAGAAAGGTGCGCGGGTGACTGGTTAGGTGACTGGTGGGTGAACTGGCGCGTCAGCGCTTAATCTTTTCTGCTCCTAAGTGGGTTACTGGCGTTGCATCACCATGTTGAACCTGGAATGTATAGGTTATAGGTTATAGGTTACATTGTACATGTACCGCCTTTCCTCGCAGTTGCATGCATTACAGTGACATGTAACTCCCGCGTACCGGTAGCAGACGCAACAATGCCAGCTCCTCGTCATGCCCCCCCTGCAAGGACGCAAGTGTCGTGGGCCAACGAGTTGGGTGTGCCGCACGTCTCATGCGTGCCATACGTGCCACTGGATACTGACTACGAGGCGTGCTTCGTCTGGTGCCCGACCAACTGGGAGAACTGCAAATACTGCAAATGCCGTGCATGCGTCGTTTGCAATTCGCCGCCGCCACCATCGCCGCCGCCACCATCGCCGCCGCCACCGCCATCGCCGTCGCCGCCACCACCATCGCCGTTGCCGCCACCACCGAGCCCGTTGCCGCCGCCGCGGCGGCCGCCGCTGCCACCCCCACCATTGCCGTCGTCACCATCATGGCACTTTTTAACACCATCCTCTCCGCTGCCGCGATCTCCTCCAGCTCCTTCATATCCCCCGCATCGTCCATCTCCTTCATCTCCTCCACATCCTGCACCTCCCTGCGGCGTCCGTGAGACACATCATAACATGAACAGCTGGTACGAGACGCGATTTGCGGAAGAAGCCGACTGCTCGTCCTTGTGCCACGAGCAGTCGCCGCAGAGCACTTGGTGCCATTCGTTTCACTTCTCCACGGAGAGAGAGGGTACTTGTGAGCTCAACGATTGCCTTACGCCTCCCTTGCCGCCGATGCCCAGGGCGCCACCAGCGCTGCCGTCACCGCATCCGTTTTCGCCACCACGAACGCCGCCACCACGAACGCCGCCGGCGCCACCGCCGCGCGTCCCGCCACCGCCCTCGCCATGTCCACCTCCGCTCAGGCCGCCACCCACCAGGCCACCTCCTGCCACGTGCAGTGACAGCTGCGGTGCCATCAACGACATCTGCCAGGACGGCGGCCCAAATGACAACAGCCACAGCTTTGGCCTACTGCAAGGGTACTGCTCATTGGGTGCGGACTGCACGGACTGCGGGGCGCGCTTCATTGCGCCGAGCCCGCCAGATTGGCCACCACCGCCCACGCCATCTCCCCCGCCGCCACCACCATCGCTATCGCCGTCGCCGCCGCCCGCGCTGTCGCAGTTGTCGCCCCCGCTGCCGCTGCAGCCGTCCGATGCGCTCGCGATAGTTCTCGAGCCTCTTGTGAACACCCTCAGCACCAAGCTGAACGTAGCGGTGCCGCCGGCTACGCTCGCCCTCGGAGCTGGCATGGCCGTGGCTCTCTTGGCCGTTGGCGGAGCCTGCGGGCTATGGTGCTTCTGGATGGCGCAGTGCTGCAGCGGGCGAGCCTCCCGACCGAAGCCAAGGCCGAAGGCGGCAGCGCGGGTGGTGGCGAGCCGCGTGCGCACTCGGCGCAGGGGCTCGAAGTACGAGTGGGTGGGCAGGGCCAATGAGGAGGAGGAGGAGGAGGAGGAGGAGGAGGAGGAGGAGGAGGAGGAGGATGTGGTGGTCGTGGAGGAGGAGTTCAACAAGGCTATGGTTTTCTCGGGTAAGAAGGCCGCGGTCTTCTCGTGTGAAGCTGACGGGGCCACTGTCGTATACGCCTTTTGAGGTTCGACGCGGAGGTGCTGAGGAGCACGACGATACTTCGCGGCGTGATGCGACCAGCACGACGCTTCATCACGAATCGCTACCGGTATCGGAGCGTCCGAGAGTCCGACTCTCTTAAGTTCTTGTGAACGAAATGATGAGTCATGTTGACGCCCTCATCCTCGGCTACGCACGCCTCGTCGTCCGCCGGCCGCTGCTCGTGCTGCTCAGCTGCATCTTCATCTGCAGCGTCTTTGTCGTCGGCGCCATTTTTCGCGGAGTGCTGCCGGACTTTGAGCAGGTGGAACGGGGGTTTGAGTCTCGCGGCACGCCTCTGGCGGGGCAACTTGTGGCAGTCGATCGCGCACTGGAGAATGCGCAGTGTGCTGGTCACATCTCTGCTCTACCTCGTGCGCAAACGCACCACTACATCGTCTCGTTTCCTGGAGCCCATTCCGACACTCTTCCCAGGTGCGAGGGGCCATCTCCCGGAGACGACTCGTGCCGCTATGCTCAGGACGGCAGCTGCGATCACTTCTTTGGAGGTGAGGGCCGACCGAAGTGCGCACCCGGAACCGACGTGTCCGATTGCACGCGGCCGCCGCCGCCGCCGCGGCCGCCGCCGCCGCGCTCGAATGGGCGTCGAATGCAGCAGGAGCCTCCACCGCCGCCTCGGCCAACTCCTCCGGCTGTGTGCTCCCAGCGTTCGCAGCTCGAACACGTGTGGGGCGTCCAGCTCGTGTTTGAGCGCGAGCAATCAAGCATCGACTTGCTCTCCGCCGCGAGCCTTCGCGGCATGTGTGAGCTGTCCGAGCAGGTGGCGGCAGAGATCTCCCACCTCTCTCCTGGCCAGCCGAGCTGTGCTCAGCGCGTGGGCCGTACTTGTTGTGGCGTGCGCTCGATCGGCACGTACGCAGCCGCAATCGCGGGGCAAGCCACGTGCAGCCAGCTGACCGAGCCGGACGCTCAGCACTTCCGGGCGCTCTTAGACAATTGTACAGTCGACTTTAGCGCGGGGAGGCTAAGCTACACGAGCACCTCGACCGAGGCGTGCCATCAACTCCATGCCGTCTTTGACTCCTTCAACGCGCTGCTCGACGTAGGATTCCTTCGGACGCGCCAGGCCAAGTACGTCAAGCTCATGCTGCCCCACGATGACAAAGAGGTCCTCAAAAAGCTTCATTTGAAGTTTCTCAAGCCTCGCGTTGGCGACAGCCACGGCGGCGCTAAGCTCACGGCGTATACGCTTCTCAACGGCAAGGTCAGGACGTCGCTTTTCAATGAGATCTTGGTCGAGACCGACATTCCGCGCATCGTCGTTGGCGTCTCGCTCGTCTTCGTGATGATGTGGCTCTTCACAGGCTCGCTCTTCGTCACCACGCTCGCCTTTGCGCAAATCGGACTCTCGATCGCGATGGCCTTTGGCGTCTACTCGGTCGTGTTGTGGCTCCCCTTCTTCCCCTTCATCAACATCACGGGCCTCTTCCTCTGCCTCGGCATCGGCGCCGATGACGTGTTCGTGATGGTGCAGAGTTTCGACGACGCCATTCGCGCCCGCAAGATGAAGACCATCGACGCGCATCTGGTCAAAGAGGTGTTGATAGATGCGGGCGCCGCCACGCTCGTCACCTCATGCACGACCGCCGGTGCCTTCTTCTCCTCGATGAGCTCGAGCATCACTGCCATCAAATGCTTTGGAGTATTCTGTGGGCTGGTGGTCTGTTGCGACTGGCTCACGATGATCTTCTTCATCCCACCCGTCGCAGTGCTCTACCAGCGCTACGTCGCGCCGTGCTGCTGCAGGCTCCAGTCGAATTTCTGCCCAAACACGCCCCTTGCGGCCAGCGATCGTCAGCTGCGCCGCCCGGCTCTGGGCGCGCTCTTCGACGCGTGCCTCGGCCACGCCCTCACGCACCGTCGGTTTGGGTGGCTCTGGATCACACTCATGTGGGCGCTTGCCCTAGGCCTTGGCTCCGGATTTCTTGCGCATGGCCTTCCGATGGCCTCTGCGGCCAAGATGCAGTTCTTGCCCTCGGATGACCCTCTGGAACGCTACTGCTGCGTGCCTCCGAATGCCATCTCGCAGTTCACGCTTGGCGCACCTGGCGCTGAGCGGCCGCGCTACGTTGCTCTCCTGTTTGGTGTCGAACCGCTCGACGACAGCAACGTGTGGGATCCAGAGAGCTACCCAATGGCGACGCTGAAAGCGGGCACCAACTTGACCACGCGCGCGGCACAGGTGTACCTGCGCGAGCTCACCGAAAAGGCGCACCGTGCCCCGTGGTTTAAGATACCGACCGACTATGAGGCGCCTCTCGAGCTCACGAGCCAGCCGGTGTGGCCGTTCAACACGACGTTTGAGATGGCGTTTGCCTTGTGGGGGCGGCCTTGTAGGGACACCCAGTTCGTGCTCGACCATCTCAACATCCAGAATCTGTCACTCTCCGGCCGCTGCTGCGGCCTCCGCAGCGAGAACTTCCCCTTCGAGCCCAATGTCTTCGAGGCGTGCCTGGGCGATCTCGCGACCGTGTTCGCCGCGTCAGAGACCCTGCGCACCGGTAGCTTCCCTCACGTGGCCGCGGCTGGTCTCGACTACTTCCACGTGACGATCATGCCGGGCATGGGCCTTTGGTTTCAGGGCGAGGTCCCCAAGGTACTCACCTTTGTGCTGCCCACGAGCTTCTTCTACTCGGAGAGCTACGAGACGACCCACGCCTTCTGGACGACGATGCAGGCGTGGGCCGACCCCGAGCTTGCTCGCGCGCCACCCGAACTGCGCGGCGGCTTCGTTTCGGTGCCGTACTCGCAGCTGACCTTCTATAGCCTCCAGACAGCGATGGCCACGTCCTCGGCCCAGTCCGCGTGGATCGCCTTGGCCCTCGCGTGCGCCGTCCTCGTGCTCTTCACGCGCAACGTGCTCGTCGCGCTGTACTCGACCTTGTCGATCTTGCTCATCATGCTCACTGTCATGGGCATACTGACGCTCAGTGGGTGGAATCAGGGCATCATGGAGTCCATGATCATTTCGTGCGGCATTGGGATGGCGTGTGACTTCACTGCTCATATTGGCTGGGCGTACCAGCAGGCGAACGTGCAGCGCGTGGCGCGCGACCGCGTCGTGCTCGCTCGACACGCCTTCAAGCGAATGGCTCCCGCGCTCACTGCCGCTGCCCTCTCCACGGGAATCATGGGTGCGATGATGACTGCCTCGGGCACGATCTTCACGATCCGCTTCGGCGTCTTCATTGTTCTGTTACAATTCCTCGGCCTCGCCTTTGCCATCTTCTTTCTCTTGCCGCTGCTCGCTGTCGCAGGGCCACTCGAAGACTGCGGCGAGCTGAGGATGTTGTTCTCCCGCTGCGGCCCCGGCCGTAGAGCTCGCACCGCGGCAGGGGTCGAGCTCAGTACTAGGAAGGCGACGCTCGCACAGCGGGACAGACGGCTCTCAGGTGTGGAGCTGCTCGGTCTCGGGGTGCGATCGGACAGCTGCAGCTCGGACGATCTGCGTTCGGACAGCTGCACGTCGGAGGACCCGCAAAGTCCAGCGTCGAGTCCAGGAGACTCGAGCCGCAGTGAACCAAACTGGTCATCCATCGTCCCGGCTGGAACCCGCTGAAGGCTGAAGAGCAGTTCTTGAGGGTAGTTCTTTTGTGTTCACATGGATTTGCATGCAATTAGCGACGAAACAAGAAGTAACGGACGATCAAAGTGTGACGTAAAACGTATCTCATGGAGACCGAATACGCTCGCGAGTGGAGGCCAGGCCTGGGGCCGCGCATCCAGCATGGGCACGAGCACGTACCCTTCACCTCTCCCAAACAGCCGAGCGGGGCGCGCGACGAGGGCAAGCAAGAGCTCTTTGGAGGTGGCCGAAGGATGCGTCCTCGGAGCAACAACACCAACATCGACCCACCCTTTGGCGTCTCGCGGCCGTCTCCGACACGAGATGCCGTACTGCAGTCTCCGACACAGCATGCCGTGCGGCACGGTCGCCGCGTCCGCAACCTTGATTCTAACCTTGATTCTGTCCCAGAGTCGGGGACATCGCTGCAGCTTGGTCTGCCGCTTGCCAGGCCACCTCCGAGCAACAGCCAATGGCGGCAACTCGACGACGCGCCACTCTCGCTCAGCGGAGCCACGGACCATTCGCCCGAGGCGCGTTCTCGGGTTCTCTGCCCTGATACGTCGTGGCGAAAGACGCGGGATGAGCCGCTGACGCTGAACGGAGAGGCGGCGGCGGCGCCGATTCATATTCTTCACCCGGACACTCGCTGGCGCGGCCCCGATCACGGGTCCCTGCCTGAAATCGTCTTCGCCACCGCGGGCCGGTTCGACGGGCCGCTCCCCTTCACCACGAGCGCCCTGTCGGCAGCAGTCATTGCACCGAGCCCGCCCCCCCCTGCCAACCGGCCGGTCCGTGACAGCGATTGGCGAAAAGGCTATGAGGATTACTCGCTGGCTCCGAAGCAGCCCCCCAAGCCGAGCAGAGAGAGGATCGTGAGCGGTCAGGAGTGGCGTCGGACTGACTCTCAGCCATTTGCCTTTGACGGGCGTCCGCTCGAGCGCGAGACGCTCGATCCACTCCGCAGCAAGCAGCTGGCGATTCGAATCGGCGTTTCGGAGCGGCTCGAAGGCGGCATCTTCAGCGATTCGCAGCCGTGGTCGTTTCAGCATGCCGGCGCTCCCAATAGCCCTCAGCATGCTCCATCGACCTCACGCCCCACCCTGAACCCCCACCCGGGGCTAGCACGGGACCACCTCGTGGCAAGGATGGCAGGGGGGTTCCTGCAAATGGTCCCTCAGCTGCCCAAGAACGGGACCCGCGAGAGACAACTGAAGAGCGAGATAGAACTGAGCGTGCAAAGGCTCAGCTATGTGTCCGGCTCGTCCGAGGAGCTCGTCAACAAGCTGAGGCGTGGAGATCGTGTCTTCATGTAAGGAATGCACATGGACGGTGTACCTCTTGGTGCACCCCGACGTACAGTTCCGTCTGCATGATTTTACCGTGATTGCGTGAACTGTGTGTGTGTGCGTGTGTGGTCCGCCGTCACGTGCTGACTTTCGTTTCCAATCGTAACATCGTGTTCGTGAGCATTCCACGGCGCGTGCGGGGGGGCGGGGGGATGTTGGTGGGATGTGTGCACGGTCGTCATTTCCGATTCTGTTCACCCCTCCCGTCCTCCCCACGCTGAACCCAACCAAATTTGCCGGCGGCTCTTCTGTCGCGGGAGACCTCGACTGTCAAAAGTCGTCAGTTGTGCTGCGCGCGTGCGTGCGGGGCGGGGAGGGCCAGGTCCAGACTGAGACTCCACGCGGATCGCGGTGTCGGGTCCCACTTCGGCGACCCGACACGCACAAGCTCTCGCACACTTGCCGTTGCGCCCGTTTCTCGTTCTATTCTCAACGGCAAGGCCTCTGCTCTCGCACATGTTCCAGCCGGTGTCTTGCGGCTTAAAGCACATAGACGAGAGCATGCAGCATGCTGACTGCGACCCTGAAGCCTAGACGGCAATCAGCGCCCCTCCCCACATGCGGCTGCGAGCTTGCGGCCACGCACACCTCCTTTTCGGTGCGCTCGACCGCTGTGCGCCCCCACCCTCCTTTTCGTGCCGAGCTCATCTGCACTCAGCAGCCCATCTTTGGGCCACTTTCACCGCGAAAAGCTTGGCTCTGCATCACGGTCATCAAGGTCGAATCAGATTTCATCACTCGTGGCCTGGAGCTGGACGGGTTTTCCGTCGATCCTGACCTCGAGGACCTTGTTCGATGCTTGGGAGCTCGTCATGGACACACCTGCTGGGGTGGCATTCGAGGCAGACACCGAGGGCTTCTCAGGGGTGCAGCGGGTACAGAAGCCGTTCTTGACTGCGATGTAGATGAGGAGGCCAGTAAAAGTGAGCATGGCGAAGAAGACCGCCGTTGCGGCGGCCGATTGCTCCCACGTGAATTGATCCGGTCGTACCTGGGCAAGCGCAGCTTCTATGGAGAGGAACCTAGGCGGCGAGGGCGGCGGCGGCGAGGGCGGCGGCGGCGAGGGCGATGGCGGTGGGGGCGACGGCG
>Ga0210247_100710_pt1 | contig 30464 bp, 19 predicted proteins | sample ChrtobMetP3_16mM_FD_155449 | JGI IMG/M metagenome (GOLD analysis project Ga0210247, IMG submission 155449) | Chrysochromulina tobin associated microbial communities from unialgal haptophyte culture, Seattle, Washington, United States - P3_16mM | ecosystem: Host-associated > Algae > Haptophytes >... | reverse complement strand
GAGGTGATGGAAGGAGGAGGAGGAGAGGTGACGGAAGGAGGAGGTGGAGAGGTGATGGAAGGAGGAGGTGGAGAAGAGGTGACGGAAGGAGGAGGAGGAGAGGTGACGGAGGGAGGAGGAGGAGAGTCGACGGTGGGAGGAGGATGATAGGTGACGGAAGGAGGAGGTGGAGAGGTGATGGAAGGAGGAGGAGGAGAGGCGACGGACGGAGGAGGAGGAGAGGTGACGGAAGGAGGAGGTGGAGAGGTTGCCGGAGTTTGGCGATGGGGAGAGCTGGGAAGACCGTGGGAGGCAATTTGGGCCCGGAGCCGAGCCAGAGAGGCTGATGACTCTCGAGAACAGCGGCTGAGACGGAGAGTGAGAAGAGCGGTTGAACTCCGAACCGAGCCGGAGGGCTGACGGTTGCGAAGAGGAGGGCCGCGGGAGGAAACCCGGGCGAGGCAAGGTGGAGGGCCGCAGGAGCGGCGGACTCCGGATCGAGCCTGATGGAGCCGCGGGAAGCGGTTGAGCTCCAGACTGGGCCGGGAAGGCTGAAGGTGCAGGGGCAGCCCAAAAAGGGGATGAGAAAGAAGATAGAAGCTGCGGGCGGGAGCCCGAGCGGGTCAGAAAGGAGGGCCGCGGGAAGCGGCAGAACTCCGTTCAAGCCTGGAGGCGAACGTCGGAAGGAGAGAAGAATGAGAAACTCCGCTCGAAGAGGGAGCGAAAAAGAAGATCTGCGGCAGGCTGAGGCCTGGTCGCGGACGCGACGCCGGGTGGAGGAGGCGTCGGCGATGGGAGGGCATCTAGTAGATGCTGGCCGAGAGGGCCGAGTCCGTCCAGTGGCGGAGAGGGACAGCCATTCGTTCGAAACGAAGTGGCTTGAGAGAGGGATGTGTGAACGCGCCTTGGTGGGCGCGCCTGTGTCTAGGGGTGTTCGACACCGGCGGGCGCCGTTGCGAATTGCATATAGTATGCTTCGGGCCGTAACCCCCCAAACACAGCTCCGCGAACAAAACGCAGCGTCATCGCATTCTTCTGCAATTGCATTCCGAAACAAAACGAAAAGTTTGGTAGTCTGTCTTACATGATTGGTTGATACATGTACATGTACCTGTTTGGTTGAAACGGATGGCTGTTTTTCCTCCTGCAGTCTGTGAAGTGCGTGAGAAGAGGTTTCATCCTGCAACTTTGGGGCCCGCTCCAAAAACCGGAAGGCAGCAATGTCGGATGCGGAGTATGGTATGCTCGGCACGGACGTCTCCAAGCGACCATCCAAGTTCTCCGACTTCAAGCCGATCGTCTCCGCTAAGACGCCCGTGTCGATGATGCAGAATCACGCCGAGGACGCTGACCCATACTATAGGCAGTCCCGCGGCGTCGTGCCCGGCTACCAGGGCCACGTGCCCCGTGCACGCGACGCCTTCGGCGTGTCCGCCATGGGCGGACTCGCGCCGGAGGCCAACGTGGGCACGCACAAGAAGATGGGAAGCATGACGGGTCACGAGAAGGAGCAAATTGTGCTTGGGCGTGAGCCGGCGGAGACGGTGTTCCCAGAGTACAAGGACAAGAAGCGTGGCGTGATGCCGGGCTACGCCGGCTTCCGCCCGGGCTCGCGCGACCACCACGCCCAATCGGCCTTCGGCGGCATCGCGCACGACGGCCCGCAGGGCCGGGGTGATGAGCCCGTCCTCAAGGCGAAATGGGATCGGGAGCGAATGGATCCGGGCACCGACTACCGGCAGGTGGTTGGCGGCATCGTGCCTGGGTACTCGGGGCATGTGCCCCTTGCGATCACGAAGGCGGGCCACAGCCACTGGGGGCAGCCGCAGAAGGGTGCGCAGGCGGGCCACGAAGGGACGGGCTCCGAAGCCTACAAGGCGTACGAAGTTCAGCAGATGGCCAAATCGGGCTACAGCGGCCACGTACCTGGCGCGCGCGATAGCTACGGCACGACCATCTTCAACGCCGAGTAAGGCGGAATCGGCCTGCCGCACGGTAGCTGGCTCAGGCTTGTAGCAGCGCAGCCACGCGAACAACTACATCTTACGTGCATCGTGGCGTCTAGTGACGTCCATCTCCAAATCTGGACGTCTCTCCCCAACAGAGGACGGCGGCCTGGTGGCGAGAAACTCCTGTGTGTTGTGATCTCTTTTTGGACTGTGCGTGCGTGCGTATTGGCATGGCTCTTGTGTGACTCTGTGTGTGGTTTAATGCATAGACAGGCATGTGCCGATTTTTTATTAAGTTTTGTTCGAGCTTTTATCGGTCGCGCGGGCGAGCACGCGCACAGGCTGACCACAGGGCCCGGATCGGATGGCCGCGGTTTGAGCGCGCGTACACGACGTACGGTATTCTCCGTGTACATGACGGTATTCAATAATTGCGACCGGTATTCGATCGTCTCGTAATTATAATAGAGCGGTGCGCGGTAACGAGGCGCGCTACAATACATCACGTCCTATCATGTGCCACGATATCTCGGACGGACGGGATCAACGGTTCTAATCACGGGTTCGCAGCCTCGCTCGCTACCTCCGGGCCCGGCGCGTCGTGTCGTGTCGGGGGGCCTGCAACACGACAATCGTCCGCCCGGAAAGGTCGAATCGATCACAATAGAAACTGTGCACGGTTGTGTATACGGATGGGAGCTCAGTAGTCACATCAGAAGCCGGCGGAAGCCTGGTCCACAGCAGCCTACTCTGCTTGGGCGTACCCCTTCTGGTCCGCCTGATGCATGCCTGAGAGCTTATCAGGCATCGTGCAGTTCTGCACGCACGTCTGCCACGTCGAGCTCTTAATCTTTAGCTGCTTCTTGCCGCTCGCGATGAGCTTTGATTTGAGGATGATGATGATGTTGTGCACGGCGCCGACGCACACGCCCGTGTAGCCGCGCATCGCCGTGTGCACCGCGTTGTTGGCGAGGCGCGCGCAGTAGATGTGGTCGTTGGGCGTGATCGGGACCGAGCGGATAATGTAGCTAGGATCGATGTAGAAGGTGCGCCCTCCCTTGGCCTTCAGGTACTTGTTGAGCGTATCGCGCAGGAAGACGCCAACGTCGCCGTACACCGTGTGGCCCGACGCGTCCTTCTTGCCCGTGGACACGTGGCGCTGGCCTGCGCCCTCGGCCACGACGATCACCATGTGCCCCTTGCGCTCGAGGGTCGCATCCACGTATGAGAAGATGTCATCGAGCTCGACATCGACCTCGGGTACGAGGCACAGGTCGACGAGGTTCGAAGCGAGCGACGCGTGCGCCGCGACGAAGCCCGCGTCTCGGCCCATGAGCTTCACGATGGACACGGCCTTGGCACAACTCGTCGCCTCGACCCAGCCGTTACGAATAACGCCCGCAGCCGCCTCTACGGCCGAATCAAAGCCGAAAGTCTTGTCGACGAAGAGCACGTCGTTGTCGATCGACTTGGGTACACCCACGATGCTAACGTCCAGCTTGCGCTTGCGTGCCTCCTCATACAACAGATGGCCGGCGAACTGCGTGCCGTCGCCGCCGATGACGAAGAGCATGTTGATGCCGTGCGCGCGCAGGGTGTCGCAGATCGCGCTCGCGTCGAAGCCGCCGCGCCCGGCCTTGAGGACGGAGCCGCCCTTCATATGAATCTCACTAACGAGCTCCGGGTTGAGCTCGATCCACTCGTTCTCGCTCGGATTCGTCAGACCGTTGTAGCCCGCGGTCACGCCGATGATCTGTCGCACGCCGTAGTCGCGCCAAAGACAGTTGGTCACGCCCTGGATGATCGAGTTGAGGCCGGGGCAAAGGCCGCCGCACGTCACGAGCGCTGCCTTCACTGTGTTCGGCTCCCACCAGATGAACTTGCACGCGTTGCCACGGATGCCGCCGCCGTCGAGCGCGTGGCTGCGCATTGCCGCCTTCGAGTCATTGAGGAGGACGGAGCCCATGACCTTCTCGTTCGGGTTGAGGAAGTTCATACGCGGCCGCGCTGTCGCCATCGGGTTGAGCACCTTCTGCATGCGCTGGCCCTCTGGCCGGGGCCAAACGGGGTGCGAGTTCTCGTCATCTTGCCAGGTGGAGAGGTGGTGCGCTGCGAGATGGCTGCTGCTCTCGGAGGGCGTTTCGAATACTTTCGGGCTCTGCATTTCCGGCGCGACATCTTCTGTGGCCTTTGAGGTCGCCGATGTGCCGCCGACGCTCTGCGACGAGCGCAACGTGGCTGACGACTTTTTTGTCGGCGGCTTGGGCGCTAGGTCCACATCGTGGTGCACCTGCACAGTTACCGTCTTCAAGACTTGCGAGACTACATCCCGCAATTTGGCACGTCTTTCAATCGTCGGTGAGGGCACGGTGCCAAACTTGCTGGAGTAAAGATACATGGCGGCCGCGCCAATTCCCACGCCGGCGGCCACCGCGAGAGCGAGTTCACGTGAGGGGAGCACGGCGGTCATCTTTCTCGGTGCAAAGTTGTTGACGAATCGCACACGTCAGGGTTGTTTTCGTGAGAGGACAAACGACACGGCAGCCTTTGGAGTGTGTTGGACAAGTAAAGTAGCACACACTTTCGAAAAGCAAAACGGAACACGTGGCTTTCGCTGGGTTACGTGGGGTCTTTGTGCGTGCGCCGACCGTGCACCAGCGAAGCAGGCTTTGCCCGACGCGCGCGCGCGCGCGCGTCGTTTGTCGTGATGCCATGGCATAGCAGCAGCCTGCTGCAGCAGCCGTGCGAGCGAGACTGAATCAATCGCCAGTCACAGCAAATTGCCACACCACCCTCGCCTCCGCACATTGCCAACTCCAGAGCTGCCGCCTGACTGCCACACCTCTGCGCGCGCGCCCCACCTTGCCAGGTTCGTGAGGATAAGAGCGAACCATGGCCGACGACGAGGAGACCACTGAGGAGCCCACTACGGAGCCCGCCGCCGAGGCCGGCGAGGCTGTGCCGGCCGAGGCGCCCGAGGCGCCGATGGACGTCGAGACCGCACTCCAGAAGGTGCTGAAGAACGCGCTGATCCACGACGGCCTACGCCGCGGCCTGCACGAGTGCGCGAAGGCGCTCGATGCTGGCAAGGCGAAGCTCTGCGTGCTCTCGCAGTCGTGCAATGAGCCGGCGTACACCAAGCTTATCGAAGCTCTGTGCGCCGAGCACGGCGTCGACCTGATGAAGGTGTCGGACGGCAAGCAGCTCGGCGAGTGGGTTGGCCTCGCCAAGGTGGACAAGGAAGGCACGGCGCGCAAGGTCGTGGGCTGCTCGTCCGTTGTGATCACCGACTTCGGCGAGGAGAGCGACGCGCTCAAGATCCTCAAGGATTCGTTCGCCAAGTGAGTCATACGCAGCGTGGGTCCCTGAGCTGTCGCGTCCAAAAATGTGTTTATCAAGAATTGTCTCTAGACTATTTGTACCTACTCCGACGCGCTAGAGTCCGCATTCTCGGCACGCCAGCGCCGAGCACTGCAGTGCACCCGCCGGGGCACACGCTGTTGCGCGCCCCCGACCGCCCGATGAGGCAATGCGCGCCCCAGCCGAAAAGCGCGGCGCCGCCGGGTGGCGGCTGGCGCGGGCGGGCCGGGCGCACGGCCCGCAGAGCGCGGACCCCGACCCGGGGGCGCGCCAGGGGCACAGGCGGGACGAATAACGTCAGGCACACCTCGCCCAGGCAACGGTCCCTCTCTCGGCCAGATGCGCAGCCGCAGGCAGCGAAGGGCAGGATCTCATCAGCTCAAATGTCCTGAATAGAGTCTGAGGATGGTGCTGAGGCCGTCGGTGCTCCGCGCCCGGCCGTAGAGGCCCGTGCTTGCGCCAGCAGCTCGTGCGCGAGGAGGAGCTCTTCGGTCGCGGCGGCGATCAACTGCTCGCCGACGGCGCCGCCAGCAGCAGCGCTCGCAGCGCCAGGCGCGGGCAGCCGCTGCGCCAAAGGCAACACCGTCTGCGCCGGGGCGGCGCCCGTCGCCTCTGCCACGTCGCTCGTCTTCTCTCGCAAACCATCGAGCGCCGCGCTGAGCGCGGCCACGCGATCCTCGAGGAGACGCGTGCGGTCCTCGACTCGCACGCTCGCATTGGTGTCTTCGAGCTGTAGCTGCGTCGCCAGCGGCCGCACCCACGTCTGCTCGTGCGTGTGCACGTTGCGGAAGCAAGGCTCGCCCGAGGAGGCCACCTCCTCGACCCAGCCGTCAGGCAGAGCTGCTGGACCGGCGACCGCCGCTGCCCCAACATCGAGCTCGCGGTCGCTCTCGAGCGCCGCACTCTCTTCCTCATCAATATGTGGCATCCAGCCGGCTTTGTCTTCATCGTGCCCGTCACCAACGACAGCGGCAATGCCCAAATGCACTGCGGCAAGGACGCCTCCAATTTCTACGAAGAGGAGGAACCCCCGAGCGCCATCAGGCAGCGAGCGGAGCCACGCCGCGAACCAGGCGGGCAGGTGTAGGTCTAACCACAGCACGCCGAGCAAGCAAACCAGCATGATGAGGACCATTCCGTCCTCCAGCAGCCGGTGGAGCAACGGCCGGTCTTTGATTGGAGTGGCGGCCTCAGAGGCGCCCTTCGCCATCTGACCTATCGCATAGACAGCGGTCGCAGCAGCTTTCAGCTGCTTCTTCTTTTTCGCGAGCATGCGTGACCGGTGCCACGATGACGGACGGCGACGTCACGAATGCCAAGGCGGTGCTGGCTTTTGGGACAAGGACTGTGAAAACAAACACACGCCGGTTTGCGTTTACCTCTCAATGTGTGCGCGCACACTGGCTGGAAGCGTGTCCTACGCCTCTTCCTTCGGCTGCCCGTAGGATGCGCCCGCCTTGTGTAGCCAGGAGAGCGCCTTGGACCCAATTTCTAGCAAGGTCGCAGTGCGGTTCCCGTCGTCAATTGCATCGAGCGCGGAGGCCACCGCCGTTGCGCCAGCCGCCGACGCACCAGCGACCTTCAGCCAATTGACGCCACCGTCGTCCGTTCCAAATGCTCTTCGAAGTGCATGCTCGGCCGACGTACCGAGGGCCACCCAGTCGACGCTGTCCAGGGTCTCGCGCATTATGCGACTTTGCAGCAGCTCGGGCAGCGGCATCTCGAACCCGGGCCACGCCGAAAGCGCGGTCTTGGCCAGCTGGTACCGCTCGCCGAGAGCGCCCGGGAGCTTATCGGCGATGAAGCGCTCAAAGGTGGCTAAGGCATCCTTGAGGCTGAAGGTGAATGAGAACGGGTGGTAGGCGTATGTATGCTCTGCGCCGCTGCCGCCGCCCCTGCTGCTGCCGCTGCCGCTGCCACCACTGCTATGGCTGCCAAATGAATGACGCCGTGACGTGGCGTCATAGCTCGCCCGCTTCTCCGGGCTGCTGAGCGTGTCGTACGCCTCGGAGATGCGTATGAAACGCGCGGTGGAATCTGCGAATCGGGCCTTGTCTGGGTGGTGCTTCAGTGCGAGTCTCCTGAAAGCCTCGCGGACTTGCTTTGGAGTTGCGTCCGGACTTATTTCCAGCTCATCGTAGAGTGTGCCGGCGGCGGCTCCGGACGCAGCGTGCGCCAGAAGGACGAGTACGTTGAGCAGAAAAGCTCGAGGGTTCATTGGCTCATGGCGTGCGAAGAAATCATTCCATCAACACCAAAGTACGTTTCCAGCATTCACAGCCAATGTTTACAATTCGACACGGAAACGCATCCGGAGTGAGAATTCAAAGTATTCATAGCAGAAAACAGAGCTTCTGTTTTCATGGAACGGCTGACCTCCTTCTGTCTGGTAGCTCGCCGTGCTGACACCCAGCGCACCCCCCGCCTGACAGGGTCGTGGTCCCGCTCACCGCGCGCATCGGCGCGGCTGCAGGGGTCCGTACGGAGAACGGTAGAATGGGATGTTTTCCATCCACCCCAGCAGCAAAAGTGGCGCCTGAGCCTCGCAACCGGCCACATCCAGATAGGCCCGATCCGATACGAGGACCGCCACTACCAGATATTCTGAAGATCGAGTACACGCCACCGAGTGAGTGCAGCCGCCGTGCCGCCTGTAGAGCTGGTGCCCAGCATGCTGCCAGAGCTGCTCCACTCTCTCGAACGTCGCGCTTTAGTGGCACTACTGACATGTCGTGCTGTCCTGCACCGCTGGCAGTCCGATTCATCAACCCAACGAATCCTTGGCTGCCTTTGCTTTCGCCAGCTCAATTAGTGGAGATCCATACGTCCTTTATCAAATTCGGTGCGTGCCACTCCGTTTGAGCTGTGTTCGGCGGGAGATGGGCGCTGCGTCACATTGGTGCAGCCGTCTCACAGAATGCGAGCGCGGTGACGGGTTGGCGCCTCGTAGCATCCGCGCTCGAGCTGCTGCAGCATGGTGGCTACTGCAGCGTGGCGGCTGCAGCATGGCGGCGGCTGCAGCGTGGCTGCAGGGCGGTTCTGAGCACGGCTGCGACCGCGGCTGCGGCTGCGGCTGAAGAGCTGCGGCTGAAGAGCTGCGGCTGCAGAGCTGCGGCTGTGGAGCTGCGGCTGCGGCTGCCAGGGTCCGCAAGAGTCCACTCTCTTCTTCTGAGCACGTGCGCTCGGACTGTGTGGCTCGCAGATGTGGACGGCGACGGGCACATTAATCCAAAGGAGATCCGAACGGTGATGAGGGACGTAGGCGTAAAGCTCACCGCTGATGAGATCAAGCAGCTGATCGCCTCCGTCGATGCCGACGGCAACGGCATGGTGCGCAAGCATGCACGAGCTAGCGACCTCCCAGCGATCTCCCGGCAGCCTCACGCTGCCAGTGTGACGTAGTACGGCGCAGTGGCAGCGTCTGATGGCAACGACAATCCTGCTGGCAGCCACAAGCGCCGGCTCCATGGCCCAAGCGACAGCACAGCGGCGTGCGATGGGCGGCGGCGCCAGTGGCAGTGCCTTCGTCGCGTGTAGGCTGTGCCGGCTGCCCTCTCACCGAGTGTGTGCGCCTGTGCCCCGTCCGGCAGATTGAGTTTGACGAGTTCGTGTCCATTCTGGCATCGAACATGCTACGCGAGGGTCGCGGCGACGCAGAGCTTGACGAGGCCTTTGCAGTCCTAGACAGAGACGGCTCAGGCATGTTAGACCTGAGCTTCGTGCGCGATCAATTGACGAACCTTGGCAGCCATCCTTTGTCCAGAGAGGAGTGTGATTCGCTCCTGAGTGAGGTGGACGGGGTCGACGACGACGGCCGCGTCAGCATGCGGGCCTTCAAGGCCATGTCCTGCTGGAAGGTGCCCAACAGCAAGCAGATGCAGCAGGCTGAGGCCCGGAGCAGGGCAGGCAGCAGTAGCGACGGGCGGCTCATCACCGTAGGCAACAACAGTGGCGTACGGCCGATGAAGAAGACGCACACAAGCAGCAGCCTGGGGGAGAAGCACGCTCGACCGGGCAGGATACGCAGCAATTCAGGTGACAGCACACCAGATACATAGCGGCCGCACCGGGTCACGACGCTCGCTACGGCGCTCGAGCCGAGATCGGCCACCTGCCGTCATGTGGTTGGAACCTCCTCCCGATGAGCCTGCTCGAGAGGTGAGGAGGAGCTATGGGGTTGTGTGGTTTCCCACTCTGAGTATGCTGCTGTCCAGGCGATTCGACTTCGTGGGCATGTGGCGCTCAGGCATGTGGGTGGCATGTTCGGCAAAGAGCGCTTCAGAAGGCCGTTGGGCGAGCCGCGGTCCAGGCCACCCAGGCGCCATGCTCACGGCTCCGGCCGCTACGTACTTACGCCGTACAGATCATGTACAACGAATCCGCATCTCTTTCTCGCCAATCAGAACCGTGTAAATCATCCAACTCGCCGATCTACGTCCGATACGGAGGCGATAGCGCTCCCCGAACGACCCGCGCGCGGGAAGCGGTATTTCCAAGACCAAGTACCCGGAAGTATCCGGATCGATGTGCGGCGTCTGTGGTCCGGTACACGGGTCAGCGGTCACCGCGGTCCGGCCGCGTGGTGGCCATGGTGGTGGTGTGGTCGGACCCGTGCGGTTTGACGGTAGAGTCGGCAACGGTGTCCCGGCAGTCCGCGTAGCGCGTAGCGGTATCCGGATACTACGAAAAACTAGAACTTACCTTGAAACTTACCTCGGCGGCGCGTGTACGCCGTGTCGCCGTCCCGAGCTACCCCGGCTGATAAGCGGTTAAGGACGTACGTGCCGGTGTCCCGGCGTCGCGTTCGGGGCGCGGGCGTCCTGGCGCCGAGAGGCACCGCCCCCGCACCCTGTCACCTCCGGTCACCCGCTTGTCACCCGCGGAGTGCCGAGACCGGAACCCCACGACGCCCCAGCCCCGCACACACGACGCGCCCCGGCAGCGGTTAGGCAGCGGACCCGAGATGGCCGCTACAGACCGGACCAGGCGCCACAGAGGCAGAGCCAGACGCCGGCCCCCTGGGCCGTGCGCTTCGGTAGTTCGTTGAGCCGCGCGCCGGACGGCCGCCCCATCTCTGCAATCTGCGCCCAGTGGTGCGGTGCGTAAAGCTTAACTCGGAACTGTAGGGTCCAACCTGACGCCCGCCAAATGGCGTGCGCGCGAGCCGATGCCCGCAGTCATGGGTGCTGCTCCGCGCTCCTGCGCAGCCTGCTTGCGCGGGAGAGCGCCATAGGGCGAGTTCGATCCGCATGCACCCAGCGTCAGGTCGATGCGCAGCCGGCAGTCGTGGTCAGTGCTGGGGGGCGAGGACGCTTGCGAGGATGCTCTCCTTGGCGACCCGGCACCCTGCTGCATCGGCCTCTCCCATGACGGTCGGCGGCAACAGCTTCGCAGGCTCGGCGCCGAGCGGTGCGCGGGCACGATCGCTGTAGTCGACGACGACGGCTGCGCGTCGTCCTGAGCGTCCTGAGGTGCCGACGTCTGCGGCGGCGGCGAGGCAGAGAAGGCCCCGGCAGCGGCGGTGGCTCCTTGGGATGCGGGCTGCATGCTGCCGACACAGAGGTCGCGGCCGTGCCCCCGCTGGGACGGGTGCTGCCCCCACTGCCGGTACGCAACCGCCGCGAGCCCCGTCACCCCTGCAGGTGGTGCACGTGCAGCAGCGCCACCTGCATCAGGCCAGTGCGCGTTGGAGGAGGCGCCGTATCGAGCGCCGTCTGCCGCCATGACAAACGCCGCCGCGGGCTTTGGCGCCGTCCGGTGCCTCGGCGCGCGCCGCCATTGGGCCTGACCCGCGGTCTGGCTCCCGCCAGCCCCGCACGGCGAGCCGACCATCACGAAAGCAGCACGTGTCACAACGCCCGCGTGTGGCTGCCGTCGTAGCATCTGCTGCCGGTCGTGCGCACAGGCTGCCGCATTAACGTCCGCCATCGCCGTCGGCAGCCCGCGTCCCGGAAAGCCAGCCGCGCAGCCGGCGCGTGCGCCTGCCGCCGAGGCCGCCGCGCCGCCACCGCCCGATGAGCGGGTGCCCTTGCCGCGACCATCTACCGGCCAGGGACCAAGCAGCTCAGCGATCGAGAACAGGGCTTGGCCTGAGGCGGCCACAGCCGACGCCGCAGCGGCCGCCAAAAGGTCGCGCTGGTCGCCTGATGCCTCGGATGAGGGCGGTGCGATGCTCGCCCGTGACGGCGCTCTCGACGGCGCCCCAAAATAGGCAGGTGCCGCTCGCGACAGCGCCGCCTTGTCGCCGGCCTGTGACGTGGCAACCTCCGGGGCAACCTCCGGGATCCGCACGTGCACGAGCGGCGGAGCGGCCGCGACCAGCTCGCCCGCTGCCAAGCCAGCTGGGCCAAGGGCCATGCGTGGCGGCATCCGAGGCGAGGAGCCCTGGGCTGGCTGCGCCGCACGGGGAACGGCCTCCTCCATCTCTGTGACTGCTGTGACTGCTTCGAGCGCTGTGGCGAGCGCAAGGGTCTTCTCCGTCGTCCCCGAGGGCGCAGCGCTGGATGGCGCAGCGCTCGATGGTGCCTCGGCCTTCGCCTCAGGCACCACGGCGCCAGTCGACAGGTAGCTCACCCCCTGGCAGCACGCTCCGGCGAGGGACGTGGCACTCGCCTCGTTCAACGTTGCCTCGTCCAACATCGCCTCGTCCAACATCACGCTCATCACCGGCGGGGACACATAGCGTGCTGAGAAAGGGGGCGGTGGCGCCACCGGCGGCGCCGGCGGTGCCCTGGCCCTCGAGGCTGCAGGCTGCAAGCCGGCGGCCGCATCGTCCACGTGCAAAGCCGCGGCCCGAATCACGGCCGCCTCGCAGAAACTCTGGCTACCGGAAGGAATGTGAGACGGCATGCTGCAGTACGTTTCCAATTGTTGCGTTTCCGCTTTGGGCGGGCGTGGCGTGCGTGAGCGAGCGGCCTGGGAAGTGGCAAGCGCCGCACGGACAAGCTGCCGCGCGGCGCGCGTCTTCGACTGATGGAGGGTGGCCATGTGGCGCGCCTGGCGCTGAGTGCCCGCCCCACACGTGTTCGCACCACCACACGAGCGTATGCCCTCTGTGAGAGTGCCCGCCCCACACGTGTTCGCACCACCACACGAGCGTATGCCCTCTGTGAGAGAAAACACGCGGTCCACCCCAACGGTCTTGAGGTCTCCACCGAGCTGTTGTGAGCCGCCGAGCTGCATCTGCATTGGCGACCTTGTGGGCGAGATCATGCTCGGCTCGTGCTGCTGCTGCATCTGTCCGCTTGCGGCGTGTGGCGGTGGGGCCGACGATGGCCGCTCAAGCGTGGATCGTCGTCGCGCGTCTGTTGTGGCCGAGGATGGCCGCTGTCGTGGCTGGCCACTGGCGCCTTGCACCACGCCGCAGCAGCCCGTACCGGCCACGTTGCCATCGTCGACGAGTGGCGGCTTTGTCGGAGACTGCAGATAGCGAAGCTGTTCGAGGTACTGCTCTCGCAGGCTCATGTAGCTGCCGAAGCACGCGCCGGGTGAGGGCAACGCCGGCGGCTCGGCCGCATGCTCCCACTGCTGCAGCGTGTCGATGTCCATTGGACCCGGGCTGGCAGCGATGAGCCGCTGCGCGTTCATGGCGTGCTGACGGCGCATCGGACCAATGTGAAGCCGTCACAAAGTATGAACAGCCGGTTAATACTACGAGATCGAGTGGGAGTCCGTGGAGCGTAAGTCATCGCTGCTCACGGTGCCGTCTGTCGATGACAATTTCCTGGAACTTCCTTCGGAAATGTCCGGACCATCCTGGCGGTACTTGTATCGCATCCTCGCGGTCGCCGCGTGCGTACACGCGCAACATTGGTCGGTCGTGCCCCGATGGCAGCCAAAGACTGTACAGGACCTCCATCGTGAGTACAGTCAGATTTTCAAGCATGGCAATCGCAAGTACGCACATGCTCTGCAAACTTCTCACACATGCTATCTGGCTTGCACAGTGCTCACACATGCTGCGGGTTCGCCCTCTGCTGCTCGCAGTGCTGCTTCACATCTGTGGTCGGCATACATCTTCGACCGCTCCGAGCAGCTGACGGCGTCCACACTCGAGCTGATGTTCTCTGGCTTCTGTGTCGTCTCTGGCTCACCGACGCGGCCAGGAGACTACACGCGCTACAGGCTGCGCCTTCCGCTCGTCGGCGGTGGCACGCGGCTCGGATACATGTACTACTGCTGCTGGCCGTGCGTGTGCGATACTCAGGACTTTATTCGCGTCGACACGCGCAACGTTACCCTTGCAGGTGGCGAGGTCCGCCAGTACCATTGGGCGGTCGTTGGCAACCCATGCGACCACCCGGCTAAGCTTAAGGAGTCGTTCACGCAGCCCTTCTACGATCGCGGGCCGACGACGCTCGAGCGCGAGGCGCCTGAGGTTCGCTGCGATGCCGACGGCAAGCTCATCGGCGCGTACCTCTCGGACCACGGCTATCCCATCATCGGCATGTTCTTTGATGCTGTCGACGACGCGCCCACGGCCGACGGCAGCAACGCGGTGCTCACGGCGGCGTCCAGCTTCGTTGCGCAGCCCGGACGCATGCGGCACGCGCCCGGCGGCGTCCAATTTCAGGACGAGAGCGAGTACGGGCCCATGTGCACCGACCGGGCTAGCAAAGGGTACAACAGTGGCATGGGGGAAATATTTCGCAAGGTCGCCTCCATCAGCCCAGTCGTGGTCCGGCTGCAGCTTTCAGCGTCTGAGGTCGGTGCGGCCGCGTCGCCGCGCGCCTTGTCAGAAGGAGCCGACGCAAATGAGTCGTGCGAGTCGCCCAACAGCGAGGCGTGAACGAAAAGGGCGTGCTTCAACGGTGCAGTAGACCGAGTTGTTCTGTCCTTCTGTGACGTGTGACCCCGGCCTCTAATATAATACGTAAGAAACGGCATTCAAGTGCGAACTGAAATAGCGATAGCTGACAAGGGATAGGCGCGCGTGCTTTTCAGGGCCACCGGGCGCGTGTATGTTACGGAAAAACGCCGGGGGCCCGCCGGGAAATACGAACACCGAACCCGGGCGGGGCCGGGGGCGCGGGGGGCGTCACGGGAACTACGTGCGATCGAGAAGTGCAAGTGGCTAACGTCGGTGCACGGACGAGCCGCATGAACGGGCGGGCGCCGTCCGCCGAACCTACCGGAACCGCCCCGCTGGACCTGGAGCCCCCGTCCTTCGAAGTTCGTATCGACGATCCCGCGTATGCTCCCCGCCGCCCGCGCGCCGCGCGCGGAAAACAGCTCGAATAATATAAACTATTAAATATAATAAACGAACGTTCTGGCAGCTCCGTAATTCTGGTTTCTGCATCGCGCCCGGTCGCCGACCAACCAAGTTATTTGGGCAACATTAAGACTTGTATGTGGCGGCCGGACTTTTCAGTGACGACCCGACCGGGCCGAGGCCGCCTTCGAAGGCCGCCTGGACACTCAGACTCACGTCACGACGTCACCCGTCGTCAGGCGGCAGGATCAGGTGTGAGTCAGTGGTGTGAACGCTTCAAGATCGAGCCGGCGGCGCCGGCGTCGTCGCGCACGCGCTTCTGGGCGCCGGCCGGCGGTTGGCCGCCATGATGCGGCGGCTGAGGGGGCTGCGGCATTTTGCTCTGCAGGATGGCGGCGCGCTCGGCCTCGAGCTTCTCGAGCTTCGCCTCGAGCTCCACGAGGAGGACCACGTGCGCGCGGCACTGGTTGTACAGGTTGATGTTCAGCTCGGTGGGCAGCGGGCGCACCGGCATGCGCAGCTCCTGCATGCGCCGCTCGAAGGGGTTGGCGAGCTTGTCGGACGCGGGCCGCTTGTTCGACAGGTCCTTGGAGCGAAGCCACACCTCCGCGTTGCGATGCTTGAGTGGTCGGTCCATCAGGCCCGCCAGTGACGGCAGCCCTGCCAGTGCGAGCTCGGTGTTCCCGCCGAGCCCATTTGCGGAGAGGTTGGCCTTGAGAGCGGCGAGGCCGGCGGCCCGGCCGCCCGGCTTGACCTGCTTCTTCTGGGCCTTCATCTTCCCTTCGAGAGCCTTCGCGTGCTCGAGACGACGCATCTCGTCCCTCACCTCCTCTTCGGAGCGCGCGTAGAGTCTCTCGAACTCGCTCTTGCGTTCGCGCTCATGCTTCGCGTCGTACCGGAACGTGGCGAGCGGGTGCTGGGAGTAGTCGGTCCCGTCGGCCGCGCTCGCCGAGCGCGCGGCCAGCAGCAGCCGGCACATTTCGTAGTAGCGCTCCTTGAGCTGCTCCATGGTGCGCCCCTCGGGGAAGCGGTCATGGATCACGGGCCAGCGAAGGTCGAAACGGCGGCACAGGTCGAAGAGCAGCGCCGTTTCGGTGCGGTCCCATGCGGGGTGCGTCAGGTGTCGGTCGTACTCCTCGTCCGTGTACGTGAGGATCTTGCACTTCTTGTTGAACCGCGCGAAGGTATACGCCGTCGACTTATCCGTCAGCTTGGACCAGTGGCGGAGCACGAGCCCGTCCTCGCGCGCTGCGTTGGTGAATTTGCGATGCTCCCACCCCGTGACGCGCGTCTTGCGCTCCTTGAACGCGTCCGTCGACGGCGCGGTCGGCACGAGCGGCACGGCAGTCTCCTTGCCCGCGGCCGCGTCCTGAACGAGCAAAGCGAAGACCTCCCGGCTCATGCCCGCGGGCTTCTGAATCATCTGCTTCTGCGCGCGTGGCCGCGGCGCTCCCGCCCCCGCCGCAGCCGCGCTCAGGCCCAAGATGTCGCGTGCATCAGCCATTGCCGCAGGAGATCCCGCAGTCCCCCAAACTAAACATCTTATAAAGGAAGGTTGTACTCCTAGGTCGCCATCTGACCGTCTGTTCGTCAGAACCAGCTCCACCATCACGACCGGGTTGAGTATTTGTGTGAACGTTCACACTTGACGGGTTCAGTGGCCCGTTTTTTCGTTGCTTCGCAAGAGAGCCGTCGAGCTTGCAATCGCTGGGGACGTCTGGATGGTGCGCGGCGGGGGGGCTGCCGACCGCTCCGAGTACAACGAGTCGCAGGAGCTCGAGAATCTGCAGCGCGTCTTCAACATCCTCGTCAAGAAGGAGTGCGGCAAGATCACCAAGGAGCAGCTCTACAAAACGCTCCGGACCCTCAGCTACCCGAAGCTGAGTATGTCGGTGGTGGAGGACCTCATCTGGGAGGTGGACGAGGACTGCGATAGCATGATTAGCTGGGAGGAGTTTAAGGCCATGTTCTACCGCGTGCGGCACGACAAGACCGGCTGGGAGCCGCGTCGCCTCTTCAACCTCGTTGAGTTTATGATGCATGACAAGGACCAGTCAGGCTCGATTGACATGGATGAGTGCATGGAGATCCTCTTCCGCCGCTTCGGCAAGGACCAGCTGGAGGCGCGCGTCAACGATTTCATGACGCACGACATCAACTCGGACAAAGAGATCTCCTTTAGCGAATTCCTGGTCATGGATCAGAAGAACGACATTGCGGGCACAGCGAAGCACCCGGGCTTCAAGCTCTCCGCGGGCATGATGACAACCACCCAGCAGGAGAACGAGCGGTTAATCAAGCAGATCCGAGGGGCCAGTAGGCCGGCCCACTGAATCAGATTCAAATCAATCGAGCATGGCAGCATGCACATCAGTGATCAGAGAACCGCCCCACTCAACTCGAGCGTGTTCTTCTGTGTTCTTAGCTCAGTGGGGGGCGCAGAATCATAGGCATGCCGTGTGTATTCGTGTCCCATCCGCTTCAGAGACGCCCGTGCGAAATGTTGAATGCAAGTTATTCGGACAGCTCAGAATATCAGATTCGCGTTCATTCGAAGACGAAGTCATTGCCTCATTCGACTTATAATTTGAACCGCGACTAGCCGGCGGTCCGCGTCCGGGGGTCGCGGGGTGATCAGGCTCGGCCTACGTGTCTTCGAGCAGATGTCCGCCGGCTTTGCGGTGGACAACGGCCCCCTGTCCTCTGCGTCGCTCTTGAACAGAAGCGAGCCGTGCAGCCGCGGTCGGTTCGACCGTGGACAGTGCGCGCCGAGTCGGGTGCAGCATGCCGACCGGACACCACTCCCCGCCGCGCCCACGGCGCGCGCGAGGCCGCGCGGCCGGCCAGTGGTGTCCGGTCGGCATGCTGCACCCGACTCACCTTTCCCCCACAGGCTGTCAGAGCCACGTGACCTTTTCCGTGAGCTTGCCGCGACGCGCCTGGAAGGACTCGGGGTTCTTGTCAGTCACGCCGACGTGGAACCAGCCGAGGACCTTATCGCGGGCGCCGTCGACTGCGCCGTCGGCGCCGACGAGACGGCGCACCTCGGGATCGTCCGCCCAGCCGTCCACACCACCCGACGACCAGTAGCCGACGTACCCGTCCGCGGTCAGCTGCAGGTGCAGGTTCTGCACCGCGCAGGCCACAGCGCAAGTCTCCTCCCATTCGGGCATGAGGAGTCCCTTCGCGTTCGGCACGCGCTTGCGCACGATGGCGACGATGGCACTCACCTTTTCGAGCTCGGCGCGCTTCGCATCCATTTTGGTGAGCGCCGCCGCGAGCTCGACTGGCTTGCTGGCCAGCTGCCGCTGTGTCGCTTCACGCTTGATCGTGTGCAACGCGTCCAGCGCTGCGCCGGCGAAGACGACGAAGCGCCACGGCTCGGTCTTGCCGTGCGTGGGCGCCCAGTTGGCCGCCTCGAGCGCGCGCTCGATTACCGGCCGCGGTACCGGTGCACCAGTATAGTCCTTCGGAAAGACGGAGCGTCGCCGCCGCAGGAGCTGGAAGGTCGCCTCCGACGAGGGCAGCGCTGGAGTAGTGCTGCTGGGCGGAGTGGGTGGAGTGGGCGGAGTGGGCGTCGCAAAGGCTATCGAAAGGAACGAGACGGCCAGGGTGAGCGCCGCGCCCAGGACGAGCACCGCGGGGATCGCGCCGAGCGGCATTTCTGACAAGGTGACAAGCCGCAGGATGGTGTCGACACTGTCAGGCGGCCCGACCAGGAGCAGAAGCGCGGCCGCCACGGCGGCGAAGGTGGTAACGGGCGTTGGGCCGGCCTTGCTGGCACCGTTGGAGGCGCCGCCGTTCACACCGCTGCATGAGTAGGCAAAGTAGAGCGCGACTGCGGCGCAGGTAAAGTAGATGGTTGCGATGAGCTTGCTCTCCGTCGTGAGCGTGACGAACGTTGGCTCGGGGACGAGCGGCGGCGGCGGTGGCGGACGGCTGAATGGGCTGCGCATCGCAGAAGTTTATCGCGCACCGCAAGTCAAGTCAAGTCAAGCCAAAGTCCCACAGCAGCCGCAATCACATTCTCGTACATGTATCTCAGGCTCTGTGCGGACGGCCCCCCGCTTGTGAGAAAGGCCTGTCAGCCCAGAAGGTTGAGGGCGACTGATTGGGACCAGACAATTCATTGCCTCGTTCACAATCGCGCCTATGACCAACCTCGCCTCCCCAAATACACAAATTGTAAGCAAGTCCCTGTACAAAAAGCACACCTAGCTAACGGACGGGGATGTGATCGTTTTTAGTTCAGTGCTCGGCTTTTTCGGGACTCCAATTTGGTGAATGGCAGGGTGGCAGCCGTCCCGTTCTCAACGCACGAACGAGTCCTCGCAAATGGGCAGCCTGCTCAGCGGCAGCGAGTACACGCCTGTGCTAAATGGCGACAGCCGCGCAAACCGCTCGCGGGCGCCACTGGTCGCGGATCATCGGCAGGCGCTGGCGGCAGGTGCTGGGCGAATGGAGCAGACGATCTCGCGCTGCCGCCAGGAACTCGAGGGCGAGCGCAAGATGCGCGGGCCCGCGATGAGCATCACCAACCAGTATGACGCATATCTCGATGCGAGCGAGGAACACGCCTTCGGAAAGCTGCGTGCCACGCTCGGCAAACTGGAGCGGAAAGCCGAGCGTGAGCACGAGATGTATGCTGGCGCGGCTGGCTGGACCACCGAGCATCGCAACGAGCTCGCAGAGGCGCGCTCGAGCCCGGGCGGCCGTCGTGCTCGTTCACCCGCACGCTTCGGCCATCGTGATCAGGGGCGTGGAGCGGGCATGGGCGGCGGCTCCGATAGCAGCGCAGTGGCCTCTCTCCTCTCACAGGGCGATTACATCAACGGCCTCGAGCAGCGCGCACCGTCTTATAGAGAACGCGCGCCCTCGCCGCGTGCACCCTCGCCCATGAGGCGGCACCCCGCTGTCCCGCCGATCTTTGGTGATCACTCCCAGGAAGAGGCCTACATGCCCAGCGGCCGTCGTGCAGCCTCTCCACGTGCCCAGCGCGCGCCCTCGCCGATGCGTCAGCGACCGGGGGCGTAAAGGGCTCATTAGACGTGCGCAGCTTATTCTGAGAGCCTCGATGCGTGCTTCACCTCGAGGTCCACCTTCTTCTTAACTGAACGGCGTGTCGCGCCTCTCATCATATCGGGCGTCATCGTCGCGGGCCCACCTACCAGCAGGGTCGTAACGACCAGCAATCCCCTACAGTGGGGTGCACACGCCTCTGTGGCGGGGACGTCGCTCGTCGGGCGCCGCGCGCGCGCGCCACCACGAGCCGGGCAGTCGATGTCGGTTCGAAATAAAACGTATCCAATTGAATGTTTAATCCGGAAACGTTATCCTCGCGGGATTATATTCGCCGGCGTGCGCCGTTCGGCGGTTCGTGAACCGGCTCCGCGTACACGCTCGGACGTTCCGTTCCTCGTCGCGTGCCGCGCTGCCGCCCCAGAACGCGGGGAGGTCCCGGCACGCACGCGCGGCGCCGTCCTGACGCGGCGGGGTGGACCTTACCAAATACCGGCAGCTGAAATCGCCCGCACGAGTCTCGCTCCCTCTGGGGTGAATATGGGGGTGAAAGCACACAGCACGCACACATGGTTTCTGTGATCTTGCTGCGGGGTCGTGTATCAGCTGTGTTGTCCCGCGGCCATGAGCCATCGCCGAAGTCCTAGATCGCGCCAGATCCGGCCCTTACATGTATCTGACTCCGGGTCGTCCCGTCTCGCTCACCATATGCACGTGCGCGATCGGGATGCATCGGCTGATGCATGCATCACCATCACGCTCGCGCCCGTGCAACACGTGCCTGCTCATCCGGCCCGCCCATGCCAGCTACGGCTTCAATCGAACACCCGAATTCATGCGGCCATCATCTCCAGCACAGCCCGATCAGCCCCTTCTGCCATGGCCAATCACCGGAGACGAGATCGAAGTTCTTTCGCCTTGCGGCCGGTGCTCTCCATGGGGATGGGCTGCACCTCCTCGGAAGGCTCTACGACCACCTCTGTTGTCTTTCGCCCCTGTCGCTGTCGCTGCGCCTCGGCCGCGCGGGATGGCGCCATGCCCTCTGCCGGCGCCATGCCCTCTGCAGAGCTCCGGTTGTCTGGGCGCCTGGCGCTACTCGTGGACACGCTCGGCTGGTGCCTGATCGGCTTCCTAAGCGGGATGTCGCCGTCGTCCGAGTCCGAGTCAGAACCGGAGTCGTGTGCTCTCTCTTCCTCGGAATCCTCACCAACTTCGGCTGCCTCCATCTCGAAGACCTCCGCTTCATCGCCCTCCTCCTCCTCCACGCCGTCGCCCTCCTCCTCCTCGCCCTCCTCCTCCTCACCCTCCTCCTCCTCGCCTTCCTCCTCGCCCTCCTCCTCCTCACCTGCCTCCTCACCTGCCTCCTCGTCGTCGTCCTCGTCGGCCTCCTTCTCCTCCTCCTCGCGTACCCCTTCCTCGTCCTGCGCCGCCTCCTTCCCCGACGCCACGGCCTCCTCCTCCTCCTTCTCCTGTGTCACGACCTTTTTCGCCTCCTCCTCCTCATCCTCGTCTGGTCCACAGTCGCCCTCTGGCCAAGTCTCGGGCACCTTGAGCAGCCCGAGGCAGTGCTTCTTCGAGCGCAGGCTCGATCCGCGCAGCAGGCACCGGCACACCGGGCACGAATGTCGCGAGTGCGGCAGCAGACCGACGCTCGCGCGAAGCTCGTTGTGGGCCGAGAACCACTTATCCAGGCAGTTCTTGCACACGGTGTGCGACTGCTCCGCGGCGCCCGTCTTCATGCTTGCGCCGCGGTGGCCGAAGCACTGGAGCAGGAACTTGCGCGAGCTGCAGATGAGGCAGTCGTCGCCCGCGCCCATGATCTCCTCGTCGTCGGCCACCGGCCATCTCTTGTTCATGTAGGCCGACTGCGGGATGAAGACGACCGGTGGGCGCCTCCGCGGCTCTCCCGCGCTCCATCCCGCAGCCACGCCCTCGCCCGCGCCCCCATCCATCATGGGATGGGAGTCGTTCCGCGGATCATAATGGCCGTGGAGCATCAGATGCCGCCGAGGCCGGCGCTCTCCACTGCGCGAGCGCTTGCCTGCACGCTTGGCCGGGTGGCGTGCTGTCGACGCGACCGCGGCGCCAGTCTCGTCTGGCTGCGCGCCATCCCCCGCGCCCACCTCGCCCGCCTCGCCCGCCTCGCCCGCCTCGCCCGCCTCGCCCGCCTCGCCCGCCTCGCCCGCCTCGCCCTCCTCGTCCGCCTCGCCCGCCTCGCCTGCCTTATGCGATCGCAAGGTCGGTGGAAGACCTTTAGACTCGCGGATGGCCATCGCGAGCATCCGTTGCTCTTCGCGCCGATTGCGCGGCGTAATCAAGGCCTTGAGTCGCTTGCGCCTCACCCCGCCGCCCTGCTTCGGCGGATGCGACACTCCGTCTTCACCACTCGCGCCGCCGCCGCCGCCACCGGTGACGCCACTACCGATGTCGACAGAACTGTCGGCCTTGAAGCTGCTGCTGCTGCCGCCGTCCCCATCGCCGGCATAGGCGCTCTGCGCGCTCATCTCGGCGTTGTGCCGCTCATGGCCTTCGTCGCGCCCGTAGCCTTCTTCGGCCGCTTCGGCCTGCGCTCGCCAATGCTCTGCCGCTTCGGCCTGCGCCGCCGCGCTGACCCAAGTAGTGTAAGCACGGCCTGGGTGCTTTGGCTCCTTACGTTTTCTCTGAGCGGCGAGAAGCTGCAGCTCGCGCGCCTCTGACGGACCAAGCGCGAGGCCTTGCCCAACGCCCTGTCCCTTGCCTCGGGCATCATGCTGCTTTGGGATGATCATCGGCGAGGGGCGTATGCCCGAGCGCTGCAGCGATGCGTTAGATGCGTTAGATGGGCGTACGCCCGAGCGCTGCGTGCGGCTGATGAGGCCGCAGGAGTGCGGCCGATGGCGCCCCTGGCACGCGAGGCAACCGCTCATAGGCGGTGCCCGCACCCCAAGCATCGCGATCGCCTCGGCGTCCTCGTCATCAATCTCCGCCCCGTAGCCGTAGTACCCGTAGCCGAGCGCAGGTGGCACCACCATCTGGGCCAGCGGCACAAGTGCAGCCTCCGCTTGCTGACGCATGAGGTACGCATCTGTCATCGGCGGCATGTGTGACATCGGAGCGGGCGCGGCCGGTGCCGTTCGAGCGGTCGATGGGTCTACTGCCGTGGGCAGTGGCCCCGTGGCTGCGGGCACGAGGCCGAATGGGCGTCCCACCTTTCGCGTCTGCTGCACTTCCGCTGCACTGCCCCCATTGCCGCTGCCGCCCCCAACGGCGGCGTCACTATATGCAGCCAGAGCGCGGCCGCCCGGGCTGCCGCCTGCGCGACCGCCGGCGTCATTGGGCATGCCGCGGATATCAGCGCTACTGCTGGCGCCGGTGTCCCTGCGGCCGAACGTCCCATCCGGTGCCTCGAGGCTGAATGGGCGGCCCACCTTGAGCCGCGCGGGCGCTGCTGAATGCTGTCCGAGTGTCACGGCTGCGTTCGGCACCGGTATCGGCACGGGTGCGGCTCCCGGCGGTACCGGCGGTACCGAGGTTGGTGCTTGCGTGCTGCCTTGCATGGACGGTGGCAGCAGTTGCTTTGGCAATGGTTGCAAAGGCGAGCCAGGCGACATGAGGTGCCAGCGGCACGGCGGGCAGAGGTAGCGCTCGAGCTGCGCGGCGTCCTTGCGCGTCAGGTTTGCGCACACGCCGTGGCACCAGCGCGAACAGCGCTCACACTGGACGTAGACGCCAGCGAAGGCAAAGTCGGCCGCGGTGGGCGCGGTGCGGCTGTTGCAGAAGCACGGAAGCTCCTCGTTCTCCTCCCTTTCGCTCTCGCTCTCCTCGCTCTCGCTCTCCTCGCTCTCCTCCTTCTCCTCGGCGTGGTCATCGTCGCCCGAGATGCTCACGACGGCGCTCCCCGGAGGCGGTGGGGACCCCTTGATCTTCGCTGGTTTGAACGGCACGGGCACGGCGCCGTCGAAGCTCACGCCGGTGCCGTCGAAGGGCCCAGCCATCGCAGCGGTCGAGCTGGACGGCTGCGACGAGAGCGACGCTCCGCAGTCGATCGGAGACGATAAGCTCGACGTCTGCAGCTGCTGCTTTGGAAGCGGCCTAGACGCGAGTGCCCCGTGGGAGGGTGCCGCCACCGCGGAGTTCCCGTAGGACTGCGCGCCGTCGCCCTCGCCCGCTGGCTGCAGCAGCGCGTGCCCGGCTGGGGGTGGGCCTTGACCTGGACGCCCCTCGGGCGACTTGGAAGCCTTGCCAGACGTCGTGTTCTCGAGGATTCGGGGGTTGTGCCAGTGAAAAGAGGCTGGCTTCGCAGTCGAGGCTCCCCCCTCGTTCGACGGCGGGTCCAAGGCCGACACATCGCGGATCTTTGGAAGGCGTGGTTCGGGTGGCCGGAACGACTCATTCTCCGCCTCCTTGCTCGCATCCTCTGTTGCCTTTCGTAGATCTTCACTTATCCGAGCATGCTTCACCGCTGAACTCACGGAGCCGTAGATGGAGGCACGGCGGATCTCACGCACGGGCAGTGACTTGGGTGGCATCTCGAGAGGGGCATGGGGACGCTTCATCGGGTGGTCGGGCATCATGGCCGCCATCGACGAGGAGGTCATGACCGCATGATCCTCCAACAAGCCGTTCACTGCAGTTTGGCATGCGGCAGGCACTGCCAAGCTGCCTCGCAGCGCCGCTCGTGCGGGGTCCTCGTGTGCGATGGCCGCGGCACTGGCTGGGAAGAGGGGGCGCGGTGGTAGATGCGTGTACATTGGATTTGGCGCGCGAGCTGCATGGGCTGGAGGCATCACTTGCCCCGGAGGAGGGCCGCTCGACGACATGGCGTTGGGGCAATACGCATAAGGCGCAGGGAGGACCGGCTGCTGCGGGTAGTACTGCGGGTACTGTGGGTACACTGCGGTGTAATGGTAGAGCCCGCCCGGCACGGCCCCCGGGTACGGCATGGGCGGCGCCATGTGCGAAGGTGCGCCTGCCATTGCGGTTGGTGGCATCGGTGGCATCGGTGGCATCGGTAGCATCGGTGGCATTGCGCCGGGGCTAGGTACCATGTAATAGCCGAGCTGGCCGGGGTTGGCGTACTGCTGAGATGCGTAACGGTACATGGTGCCGCCGGCGGCGTGGGACCCGGGCGCGTGCGCGCTGTTGTCCTGGTCGCAAGCTGCCCCCGTGAGCTCTGACCCGTGACACGCTCCGGACTTTTGCAGGGCGTAAATTCAGGTTCCAAAGAGCTCGGGACATTCAGCACCGAATGTATAATTGAGACGAACTGCCTAAAAAGTGCTCCTTCTGTTAGACCGATCGCAATTCAATCCAATGAAGAAGGCCGTCAAATCCTTCCAGACTGATTAATCAGCACTGAAATGGCGCGAGAGGAAAATAACTCGCGTAGGTCCCATGTGCAGATTCCACGCGGTAGAAAGCACGGACTTCGGTGGCTCACGGGCGGGAGACAGTGATCAGTGTGGTTCGGGGGGGCCGGATAACACAAGAACTACCTATTCTCACAGGCCAGAGTTTTCAGTTTAGAGAGCCTGACCTTGTGCTGTCACTTAGTCGCTGCTATGTTGTTCGGCGCGCTCTGGATCAGGATGTCGACGACACCCGGCTCGGCCAGCGTGGACGTGTCGCCAAGGTCCTCCTGCGAAATCTGACCGGCGGCAATCTTACGAAGGATGCGACGCATGATCTTGCCCGAGCGCGTCTTGGGCAGCGCGGGTGCCCAGTGCACCACATCAGGGGTCGCAAAGGCGCCAATCTCCTTGCGGCACTGCAGGTTGAGCTCCTTGAGCAGCTCCTCTGTCTGCTCAACGCCCTGCTTGACGGTGACGTACACATAGATGCCCTCGCCCTTGATAGGGTGCGGGTAGCCCACGACCGCCGCCTCGGCCACCTTGGGGTGCAAGACCATGGCCGACTCGACCTCGGCGGTGCCGATGCGGTGGCCGCTCGTGTTGATCACGTCGTCCACGCGGCCCGTGATCCAGATGTAGCCGTCCTCGTCGCGGCGCGCCCCATCGCCGGTCATGTAATAGCCGTCGATGGGGAAGTAGGTGTTGCGAAAGCGCTCATAGTCGCCCAGCACGGCGCGGATGGCGGACGGCCACGGGCCCTTGAGGGCAAGGAGCCCTTCGGCGGCTCCCTCGAGCTCGACACCCTCGGACGTGAGAAGCACCGGCTGCACCCCAAAAAAGGGCAGAGAGGCACATCCGGGCTTTTCGCCGAATCCTTTGGTGGGTAGGGGCGTGATCATGATGCCGCCCGTCTCCGTCTGCCACCACGTGTCGACAATCGGGCATCGGCCGTCGCCCACCACCTTATGGTACCAGCGCCAGGCCTCTGGGTTGATCGGCTCACCCACGGAGCCCAGAAGCTTGAGCGACTTTCTGCTCGTCGACGTCACGGGAGTGTCTCCTACCTTCATGAGCGAGCGGATGGCCGTTGGCGCCGTGTAGATCTGAGTGACCTCGTACTTGTCGACGGCGCGCCACAGGCGGCCCGCGTCCGGGTAGGAGGGCACGCCCTCGAAGACGAGCTGCTTCGCGCGGTTGAGCATCGGCCCATAGGTCACGTACGTGTGGCCGGTGATCCAGCCGCAGTCTGCCGTGCAGAAGAAGGTGTCCTCCGGCTTGAGGTCGAAGATGTACTTGGAGGTGGTTGCGGCGTAGACCATGTAGCCGCCGGTCGTGTGGACCACGCCTTTCGGCTTGCCCGTCGAGCCGCTCGTGTACAGCACGAAGAGCGGGTCCTCAGCTCCCATCCACTCGACGGCGCACGAAGGGTCGGCTGCCGAGAGAGCCTCATGCCACCACACGTCGCGACCCTTCTCGAGCTCGAGCTTGAGCTTGTCGGGCCCGAGCCGCTGGAGGATGAGCACCTTGGCGATGGGCATCGATGACGAGCAGAGCGCCGCCGCCGCCGCCACCGTCTCGAAGAGCTTGACGGGCTTCGTACCACGCATCACGCCATCCGCGGTGATCACAACTGTCGACTGTGCGTCGACCAGACGGTTCGCGAGTGCCTCGGCGGAGAAGCCACCGAAGACGACCGAATGGACGGCGCCGATGCGCGCGCATGCGAGCATCGCAATGGGCAGCTGCGGCACCATCGGCATGAAGATAGACACCTTGTCGCCCGGCTTGACGCCCTGCGCAAGCAGCCATGAGCCCATCTTCTCAACCTCGGCGAGCATCTGCGCGTACGTCCACGACGGCAGCTCCTCGCCCTCCTCGTTCGACTCGTGATACATTGCTATCTGGCCACCGTGGCCCGCCTTCACGTGGCGGTCGAGGGCGTTGTAACAGATGTTGGTCTTGCCGCCCTCAAACCATCTCGAGAAGATCTTGCCGTTGGTGCTCTTGAAGTTGAAGTCGACAACCTTGGTAAATGGCACCTCCCAATGGAACTGTTTGGCGATCTCGCCCCAAAAGCCCTCTGGGTCGCGGATCGACCGCTCGTACATCGTTTTGTACTCGTCAAAGTCCTTGATGTATGTCTGGCGTGACGCGAGGAAGGCCTCCGGCACAGGCATAGTGTCGGTGTCGTCCATGCGCGGCACGCTCAGCCGCGCGGCTGCCCGACGAATCAGGGCTGTGCGCGGCACCGGCGCGACGAGGAACGCGAGCGATAGCGGAGACGAGAGCAGCACGAGCAGAGTCGGGGCCTTCATTGTCGACGAGGTTTCGTCGAGGGTCGGTTTCGGCATTTGTGTGCGCGTACGGGAACATAACTTTTTGGCCGTCCCGGCCACATGCCGAAACTCCACGGGATGGCGGACAGACATCGCAAATTGGAAATGATTCTGATGTTGCTCTGCATCACGCACCTCTTGGTCGTGACAGTCATATTCGAGGCCCTGCGCGACTGGCTCGACGCGCGTACGAGCGTGCACGTGCTCGCGATCGCAATCGCCTTCGTCGGCTCTTCTCCGCCGCTGCTTCTGCCTCTGGATGCCTCAGGCACAGCTTCCGAGCGCCTCTACCTTGCAGACCTGTATCTGCTCGCGTGCTTGGGTGCGCTGAGCATGCTCTTCGGGGTCGCACCGGGCGCATTCGTGATCACCACCCCAGCACGCCGCGGCCGCAGCTGTCGCGTCGTATGCGCGGTCCTTGGTGGAGCGTGCGCGTGCGGCGCCCTCGGCCTCGTGAGCCCAGTGCTTGCGGTGAGCCGTGGCGCAGCGATCCAAGTGGCATACACGCTCCGCCACGAGCTCGAAGGCCCGCTCGCGCTCATCCTGCTGCTCGGCGGCCTCACGCTCGCCACCCATGCGGCGTGGGGCGCGCTCGCGCTGCCCTCGCTGCTTGCTCTTTCGGGGCCGCTTGATGAGCTCGACGAGCTGGGCGCGGCGCAGATTGGGCTACTGCGGCGCTCGCTGGCGCAGACGCGCGAGAGGCTGCGCAGTCTCGACATCCAGTACGTGCTCCCGGGCCGGCGCATGAGCCGCGCCGACCAGGAGCGCCACGCGATGATGATGCGCGATGAGCGCCGGATGGCCGCGCAATTGACGAACCTCGAGCAAGGCGAGACTGGCTGTGCTTCTCGGCTCTCGCGCGCGCTGCTGTGCCGACGGCTAGGCGCGGCGCTGTTGCTGCCCCCCGCACTCCTGTACGCGGGCTCCCTCACCCTTGCCCTCGCGCAGCAGGCAACGCTCTCGCCATGCGGCTGGCGCTGCGGCTTCCTAGTGCCATTGACAAGCGTCCATGCGCCGACACGTACACCGTCGCCGCCACCGCCGCCGCCGCCGCCACCCGACGTGTTTGCGGTCCACGAGCCCGTGCAACACTGGAGCGCCCCGCCTTTCGGTGACTGGAGCCAGCCCGACACCACCGGCCGTGAGCCCATTTGGTCCTTCAACGGCGCCAACGCCGCGTTGCTTGGGGGCAAAGACAGCGCTCTGCAGGACACGTGGAGCGCGGGGCGCAGCGACGGTGGCGCAGCGATGGCTCCACTGGCGCACCGGTATGGTGACGACGGCGCTGATCTTTCGATGTCGCCTCTATCTGCGACCGCATCAGGAGCTGATGCGGTGCACGGCGGCGACGCGGCTGGCCAAGAGACTGGCACGTATGGCGAGACCCTATTGGCGTACCCGTATGACGGCCACGCAGACAACGAGCGCGACGCCAACCCGTACGGCGACGGCAACTTGCTGGCTGTCAACTATGGCGGTAAAGGGCGGCAGATGACGTCTAACGGTTCGATGTCCCCTATGCCTCGACCGCCGCCACCGTCGTCGCCGCGGCCATCGCCGTCGCCGCCGCCATCGCTGTCGCCGCCGCCATCGCCGTCGCCCCCGCCCCCGCCGTCGCCCCCGCCACCGCCGTCGCCCCCGCCGCCCCCGCCGTCACCTCCGCCGCTGTTACCAATCATGGACGCCGCGACTCCGATGGACGCGATGCTCCTCGCATTGTCGCGCATGCCGCCGCTCGACGACTTAGCAGTCGCCATGCTCATCTTGCTCGTCGTGTGCTGGGTGGTCGTAGCCACACATGCCACCAACCCACCCGCCGCTGGCACCTTGTGGCAGCCTCGGAGGGCCGATGATGGCGGCGCAGGTATGCCCACTGCGGAAGTCGATGGCCCATCGGGCGCTGGCGACGAGGAGGAGGCCTTGTCCGTCGCCGGCGCAGGAAGCTCATCGAACGTGCTCGGCTCGGAAGACGGTCGTTCAACCTGCAGGGGCAGCTCGGCCAATGGCCAGAGCGCAGCTCAGCGTAGCGGCGGCGGCGGCGGCGGCAATCGGAGCGTGCGGCTACATGGCACCTCGTCTCCCGATCTGCTCTGGCTCGCACTGCGGCTCTCCGTCGCCGCGCTCGCCTTTGGCGCCACCCTTATCACGGTGGCGCCGTCGTGGGCGCTCTTCCCGGACGCCAGCCTGGCCGGCACGACACTGCGGCTGATGATGCGCCACCTGCCCTACTTTGGGATCGCATGGTACAGCGTGCAGGCGCTCGTTGCACTCAGCTTCATCACACAGATCAGCTGGCGTTGCGTTCACATACTCCTCGACATCACCTGCTGGAGCATTAGTGCCGTCTGCGGCAGCGACTCCGGGCCGAGCGAGGACGAATTAGCCGGAGGGCGCATGCCGCATCGCTTCGGCGCCGAGACGCCACCCTTCACGCCACCCTCGGAGCGGACTCCTCTGAAGGCGACCCCACGTAAAAGCGGTGGCAAGCGTGCCGAGCGCGCCTCCAGCGGACGGAGCAAACGCACGAGCTTTCGCGAGTCGCCATCAGAAGGAGTGAACGAGGTCGAACAGAGTGCGACGCGATCGGTCTGAGTGGGAGATGGGCAATTGCCTTGCACCTCCTCGACTTGGACACGCATCGCTGGTTGGCTCTAAAATTGCCGCAGCTAGACGGCAGCTGGATGCGTGCTCTCCAACGGCGATCGACCAGACCGGAATATAGCTCTATTCCATCGCCAGGCGCGGTTCGAACGCCCCTCTGTCGCTCATCGCGATGCAACTTGCCGACACCTCCCTACATACCACAAACTCTACGTTGACATTCCTCGTTGACGAGAGTCGGTCAGTGCATGTGAATGTCATGCTGGCCTCGAACCGGAACGGCGGTTGGCGACACAGCCACGTAGACGTGACCGCAGGGACCATCACACGACACACCGTTGACATCAGACCATCACAACGGCTTAGGCTACCAGTACGATACGGAACGCGGGTACGCCGTGCAGGTGTCTAGAAGTAATCAGATAGACGCGAAATCTAGTCAAGTCAAGCAAGCTAGTTAGTCGAAACAACACAAGTACCTAAACAAGCGCAACCGAATACTCCTGTAGCCAGCGGAGTATGAAAGAGTGGGCGGAGAGGATGGAATGTATGCCCAGACCGCTAACGCTCACCGGGACATGCTGGCCTCACGCTTCCCAACGTGAGGAATGCCGCCCGATTGTGACGCGCGCCTGTGGGCCACCCATAGCAGTCGTCGACGCGGGGCACTGATCGG
>Ga0210247_100709_pt1 | contig 30468 bp, 18 predicted proteins | sample ChrtobMetP3_16mM_FD_155449 | JGI IMG/M metagenome (GOLD analysis project Ga0210247, IMG submission 155449) | Chrysochromulina tobin associated microbial communities from unialgal haptophyte culture, Seattle, Washington, United States - P3_16mM | ecosystem: Host-associated > Algae > Haptophytes >... | reverse complement strand
GTATCCTGAATGTATCGTAAAGAAGGATACATATCCCTAGGTAAGATACATTTTCTTTGATGGCCAAAGTGACAGATACAAATGTATCTTGTTGTATCTCGATGTATCTTGATGTATCTTGATGTATCTTGATGTATCTTGATGAATACATGCAGGATACATGCAGGATACATGCAGGATACATCAGGATACGTATTGTATAGGAACCCCCCCCCAATTTGTATAGGAAACCCCCCGTCACCCGTCTCTCCGCCGTTTGGGGGGGGAGGGGATACCCAGGGGAAAGCCTTATAGGCACCCTGTTATGCGGTTCGTATGCCGCCCGCGCGCGGGCTGATATTGCTCTATTCGGCGAGTGAAGTATTGCCGGTCTCTGCGGCATGCTCCGAGAATGTGCCGACGGTCTCCGATCGGCGCTTTCGAATATCGATGCGTATCAGTTCTGGGAGTGTTATGTGTCCCCGCCCACCCACCGCGATTCAGAGCCTGGTCTAGCTTTAGCAGGGACCGGGATGTCGCGCTCACCAGGCTGCCGTTTGTGTAGTTTGATGATCCGCCAATCAACCAACGCGACCAAGTTTACGAGTGTGCGACGTGCGAGGCGAGAAACGGCCGCGAATTCGCTTTGCCGCTGCCCGCCGACAGACTGCGTCGCGCTCATGGCGGAATCCAACTCAGATGCGCTCCCGCTGATCCCCTTGTTCAAGGTGTTCATGGCGCCACCGGCCGAGCTCGACGCGCCGCTGCTCTCCGTGCTTCACAGCGGCTACATCACGCAGGGCAAAAAGGTCGAGGAGTTTGAAGAAGTGCTCCGCGGCTTCTTTGGCAACCCGCGCGTGCTCACGGTCAACTCGGGGACGTCGGGCCTGCACCTGGCGTTGCACCTGCTGCAACAGCCCCATGGCGACTGGCCCGGGCTGACGGAGCAGGTCGACGAGGTGCTCACCTGCCCGCTCACCTGCACTGCCACCAACTGGCCAATCCTCGCCAACCGGATGCGCATCAAGTGGGTGGACGCCGACCCGAAGACGTGCAACATGTGCCTGCTGGACCTGGAGCGGAAGCTGTCGCCTACGACCAAGGTCATCATCATCGTGCACTGGGGCGGCTCGCCCATCGACCTCGACGCCGTCGCGCGCGTCCAGGAGGTTTGCTTCCGGCGCTTTGGCTTCCGGCCGCACGTCATCGAGGACGCGGCGCACGCCTTCGGCGCGGAGTACGGCGGGCGCAAGCTGGGCACGCACGGGAACACGGTCGTCTACTCGCTGCAGGCGATCAAGCACGTCACCACCGTCGACGGCGGCGTGGTGCTCCTGCCCACCCAACGGCTCTACGAGCGCGGTAAGCTCATCCGCTGGTTTGGCATTGACCGCGAGAGGCGCTCCGGAACCGGCACGGACTTCCGAATGGAGTCGGACATCCCCGAGTACGGCTTCAAGTTCCACATGAACGACGTCAACGCCACCATCGGCCTCGCCAACTTTCCCCACATTCATGGATTGCTGGCGCGCTGCCGCGAGAACGCGGCGTACTTCGACGCGCACCTGCAGCAGCTGCCCGGGGTGGAGCTGCTCGCACCGCTGCCCGAGGGGACGCGCTCGGCGTACTGGCTGTACACGCTGCGCATCCTCGACGGGGAGCGCGACCGCTTCTACAAGCACCTGCGCGACCGCGGCATCGTCGCCTCCGCTGTGCATCAGCGCAACGACACCCACTCGACCGTGGCGCGCTTCATCGCCCTGTTGCCTCAGCTCAATACTCTCGCGGGCGAGGTGGCGTGCGTGCCCGTCGGCTGGTGGCTGAGCGCCTCGGACCGCGAGCGAATCGTCGACGCGATCAAGACCTTCTCGGCCGCCATCGCCGCCGAGAGCGCTCTCCGAACCCCGAGCATCCCGCTCAAGCGCCGGAATAAGAAGTGTCTGATCACAGGGGGCTGCGGCTTCATCGGCCACCACGTAGTCGAGCACTTCGCGCGGAACACCGACTACCAGCTGGTGGTGCTCGATAAGCTCTCGTACGCTTCCAAGGGCTTCGATCGGCTTCGCTCCACCGGCATCTTCCATCTGATCGAGATCTTCTGCTTCGACCTCTCCAACGAGCTCCCTCCCGGACTGTTCTACGAGATGGACGCGCCGCAGATCGAGGTGATCCTGCACATTGCGGCCGAGACGCACGTGGATAACTCGATCGACACACCGGTGCCCTTTGTGGAGAACAACATCAAGTCCACCCTCCACTTGCTCGAGTTCTCGCGCCGCCTGCCCAACCTGAAGCACTTTGTCTACTTTTCGACGGACGAGGTATACGGCAGCGCGGCCGAGGGCGAGGCCTTCAAGGAGGGGGATGCCCACCGCCCGTCCAACCCATACTCCGCCTCCAAGTCGGCGGCCGAGATGATCTGCCACAGCTACTACAACACGTACGGCGTGCCGCTCATGGTGATGAACGTGATGAACGCCTTCGGCGAGCGCCAGCACCCCGAAAAGTTCATCCCCCTGTGCATCAACAAGATCATGAAGGGCGAGGAGATCACCATCCACGCGTACAAGGGTGCGACCAAACCGGGCTCGCGCTGGTACATCCACGCACGCAACATCGCCGCGTCGGTACTCTTCGTCCTCGAGCACGGATCGCACGGCGAGAAGTACAATGTGCAGGGCGAGATCGAGCTCAACAATCTCGAAGTGGCCCAATTCGTCGCTCAAGAGCTCGGCAAGGAGCTCAAGTACAAGATGCACGACAACCCGACGCAGCGGCCGGGGCACGACTTGAGGTACGCGCTCGACGGCGACAAGCTGCGCGCGCTCGGCTTTGCGCTGCCCCTCACCTTTTGGGAGTCGCTGCGCAAGACCATCCGCTGGATGTGCCAAAACCCCGAGTGGCTCGACATCGGCTCCTACGAGCACCGCCCCGAGAATTTGCCCGTCCAGCGCCGGGCGGTGCAGCCGGGTGCGGCCGTGGATCAGGTCCACTTGAAGAAGGGCTCCAGCGGCGCCAGCGGCCGCGATAGTGCCGGCGCCCTTGCGGGTTCAGTGCCGTTCTCCAAGCTCTGATCGAATTTCAAGACGGTCGGGATTCGCCACCGCTCTGTGCGTCCGCGGCACGAACTCGCATTTCGTGGTGATTGCCCCCCTCCCCCCGTGTGTGCGGCCATGTATTGTGCGCTGTTGTGCGCACAGAGAGGAAGGTCAGAGAGTAAGGCATGGGAGAGTACGTCGAGGGCGAGAGCGCCAGGGAGATCAGAGAGGGCCATCGGTCATTTGCGGCGGTCGCGGGCCGTCACGCATGCCGTCACGGACACGACGCCTGCGGTGTGGTGTGTCAGCACACACAATGTGTGTGTGCGGATACTAAGATAAAAACTTGGGGACCGTCCCGCAATGTTTTAACCGCCGAAATGACATGCGAAATCGAGAGTAACCATCAGATCGGCGACGAGAACGAACAGCGCTCAGCGGAAAGCCAAAGCGCAAAGGTGACACCGCCCACGTTACGGACCCGCGGATCGTCCTGGATACATTTTAGACTTCCGACACCGACTACGGAGAAGTTCAAGTTGTATCTGAGTTATATCTCTGAGTTGTATTTAAAACATTAAATGAAGAGCAAAGCGTAGTCAATTAGTCAAGACGCACTTCTCCGCTCTTCTGGCCGCAAGTAAGTAAGTAAGTAAGTAAAACATGCCAACAGGCAGCGCACACGTGGCGAGGGGGACACCCCCAGGCATCATAAGCGTGTACGGAGGGTCGGTTACCGCTCTCTGGCCGCGGGCGGGGCACACTTGCCGTGTAGCGTGTTAAGCGTGCCGGAAGGACCGCCGTAAGGTTCCGGTTTTCGTGGCTCGTTATGATAACTTTTGCCCGCCCGCGGCTGCTAGAGAGTTCGCTAGTACAAGATCTACGAGAACAAGTAGGTAGTATCTCGTTTACATTGGCATGACGCATGTAGCTTCGTAGGTCGGGTAAAAGACGGGGGACGCCCGGTAGTGTACTTGCGAAGAGTACCGTGTGTACGACTGACGTCGAGAACTCGAGTTGGTCCCGGCAATCCGACATCGTCCACCGAACGACCCTGCACGCGCCCCTACGCGGCGGACTCACAAGCCCTCTTCATCATCAACGGGTGCGTCACTCTTGCCGCCTCCGCCGTTTGTTCTCGTCTTCATGGTTGGCATGACCTGAACCTCATTGAGGGCAACAGCCTGGCGGCCCCTCCGCGTTCGGACGTAGAACGCAAGGAAGACGAGCAGAGGGATGAAGAAGGCCACCACCACCACGGCCGAGGCCCCGCTATCGCCTTTGAATTTGGGCCCAGAGATGTCGGCCGTGCTACCGCTCCCCAAAGTCAGCGGCGGCGGCGACGGCGGCGGCGGCGGCGGCGGCGGCGGCGGCGGCGGCGGCGGCGGCGGCGGCGACGGGCAGCCGCTATAATTGGGCGGCTCGTCGCTGATGCCGTCGCACGAGCCCGCAACGACGCGAGCGCCCAAGGATGCGAGCGTGCCATTCTGGACCGGGGTGCACTGGGCAGAAGTGCTCACGTTCGACACTTCCAACGAGAAGCTGCGAATGTAGAGAGCCTCTGCTCCAGCCCCGCTCTGCAGCGAGGCGCAGACGCGCACGTCCGCGTTCACGGGTACAGTGCCCAGCCGCACCATGAGTCGTCGGAAGTTCCATTCGTCGGCCATCCTGGCCGGGTCGCCACTCTCGCCTCGTTGCCAATATCCAATTGACGAATTCTGGATGCCAAGGCCGGGTTGGCGCAGACCAAGCTCGTCGATGTTGGTGCGCGTGACGACGCTGTTGCATTGCGGAAGGAGGGAATAGGCGCCGACGCCCTCCACCTCGGCCCATACGCGTACCTCGTCCGCCTCCTCGTGCCAGCCAGCTTGTGCAATGTAGATATCAGCGATCGCGGTGAGTCCAGTAGGGGCTCCCATGTCCAGTGGGTGGGTACACACGGCTACCAGGCCGTCGGTGCCCCAGGCCTTGATCTCGAACAAGTTGACGACGGCCGGACGACCGGGGGCGTTGTAGTTGGGTAGGTAACTTGAACTGATGACGCCTACTTCAGATCCATTCGAGCAGGGCGAGTGCAACGCTGCTGAGCCGTCCGCGCCGAGCGTGTCTGCATAGAATGACTCAAAGCCGAGCTCGTTGCCGCCAATGCCATCTGCCGGTTGCACTGTGGTGGTATTAATTTCCCCGTCCCGCTCTACTTGACGATGCGCGTGGCCGTAGTGGTGTGCAAAAGTCGTCTGCATGGGGGCACGCAGCAGCTCGTGCGTGCATCGGTGGCCGCTCTCATCGTGATAGCGCCACGTTCGGCCAGTGACGACATTTGTGAAGTTCTCGGTGTAGACGACGGTGCCGGACGGGCTCTGTGCAAGGACGAGCGTAAGGACGAACAGCATGGCGCCTCAAGGGGTGATCCCGTCTGGCGACCCGGCTCTCAGCATGTAAGCCAAAAGTTCGCGCATGTTTGGGACTGACCTTGCGACCGGGCTCCTCGTGTAGAGGACGACCGGCCGGCGCGAACCCCCCAGAGGCCGACCTCGGGGGCGACGAAGCCATGGAGCCCCAAGAGGTCGAAGACGCGCGTTCAGACCGAACAAGACCACGAACACTCTAGACGCTCCCGTGACATCATGTCCCGTGAGAATCCCTTCCGGATCCCCCGGTACCTCGTCCGATCTCCTACGGCGGTTACCGGTCTAAGTATCCGGTTCCCTTAGCATGCCTAAAGGACCGCCACACCCTTCCGCCGCTCGCACCCCCCACGCTCGAGGCATCTTGAGCCGCTGAGCGAACAGAGCGGTGGAGTTTCATGCCTGCGGGACCGCGTACGGGTCCGCTGCCTGCTGCCCCCCATGTTCCGAGTCCGGGACCAAGTGTAGGTCCCTGGGTCAGATTTGGGCTGCGTGCTCACCCGTCGCCACGCAGTCGAAGGCGCACCCGAAGGGACGAGCACGTGTTGTGAGCAGGCTTGCGCACCGTCATCTCTGTTGACCCCCCAGGATCGAACACTCGGGGTTCGAAGCCCCCTGGCTTCCAGATCCAGTTGTCGGGCTCGGCGTCCGATTGTGGCTCTGGCTTCTGAGGCTCTGGCTCTGACTGTTGCTTTGGATCCCGTGGCTCTGGCTCTGACTGTGGCTCTGGCTGCACCTCAACTGTGGCGCGCAGCTGCTGCGGCCGCTGCACGAGAGCTGACTGCTCCTTGTGCTCACGCGGGCTCTCCGGCCCGAGCTGCGTCTCTGCGACGCGCGGCTGCTGCGGCCGCTGCACGAGAGCAGACTGCTCCTCGTGCTCACATAGGCTCACTGGCTTGAGCTGCGTCTCTGCGACGCGCGGCTGCTGCGGCCGCTGCACGAGAGCTGACTGCTCCTCGTGCTCACATATTTGGCTCACTGGCTTGAGCTGCGTCTCTGCGACGCGCGGCTGCTGCGGCCGCTGCACGAGAGCAGACTGCTCCTCGCGCTTCCTTTGGCTCACTGGCCCAAATTCCGGCTGCTGCGGCCGCTGCACAAGGGCTGACTGCTCCTTGCGCTTACGTGGGCTCTTTGGTCCGATCTGCGTCTTCGCGACGCTCGACTGCTGCGGCCGCTGCACGAGAGGAACGCTCTCCTTGTGCTCACGCTGGCTCCCTGGCCCTGTTTTATGCGTCTTTTCGACGCGCGGCTGCTGCGGCCGCTGCTCGTGGGCTGCCTGCTGCTCGCGCTGAAGCGGGCTCCGTGGACCTGCTTGCGTCTTTGCGACGCGCGGCTGATGTGGCCGCTGCACGAGAGCTGACAGCTCCTCGAGCTGCTGCACGAGGTCTGAGCACGGCTCCTCGTGCTGTCTGGTAGGCCCGAGCGTGGCGCGCGGCTGCTGCGGGCTCTCTGGCTCGATCTGCTGCGGCCGCTGTGCGTCGAGGGCGGACTGCACCTCGCGTTTCTGAGGGCTCCCTGGCCCGGTTCGCGGCACTGCGAATGCTGCTTCCGCTACTGCGACTGCTGCTTCCAGGGCCGCTAGGAGTTCATCTTCGCGCCCCAGCTTCTCGCGCTGCGCAGCGTCTAGCTCGCAGCCTTGCTGCACGCGAAGGTGGAGCTCTTCGATATGGAACAGCTCATTCGCGAGACGCTGAACGACCACTGTGTGAGCCCGAAGAACTCCCATTGATTCGGTTTCGATTGTTGCTTCTTGTGGAGGATCAGGATCATCCACCGCTACCATGCGACCGGGCTCCTCGTGTAGAGGACGACCGGCCGGCGCGAACCCCCCAGAGGCCGACCTCGGGGGCGACGAAGCCATGGAGCCCCAAGAGGTCGAAGACGCGCGTTCAGACCGAACAAGACCACGAACACTCTAGACGCTCCCGTGACATCATGTCCCGTGAGAATCCCTTCCGGATCCCCCGGTACAAAGTCCGATCTCCTACGGCGGTTACCGGTCTAAGTATCCGGTTCCCTTAGCATGCCTAAAGGACCGCCACACCCTTCCGCCGCTCGCAGACCTTTTTCGCAACGTCGCGGCGGAGCGAAGTGTGCCGCCATGAGCTGACCTTTTACGCAAGTTTCTAACCTCCACGACTCCCATGCAATCCTGCAATCCCATACCGGTGCGCCGCTGCTGCTGCGATGACGCGCGAGGCCGCGACCTTGACAATGCTTGACCGCCCCCAAGGCACAAGGGCCGCATCTCTATGGATTGGGCCCTCCACACACTACACTTGACTCTCTTCCACCATGGGCGCCCAATATCTTTGTCAAGGCAATTTTGCGAGGCTCGCAAATGGGTCTGGCGCGGCGGGGGCGGGGGCGGGCGCCGGGGTGGCCGGGGTGGCAAACATGGAGGAAGGCAAGGCGCCCATCGGCGGCATGCCACCCATGCCGCCCATGCCGCCCATGCCGCCCATCGGAGGCATGCCACCCACCATGCCGGCACCCATTCCCATGCCGCCGCCCATGCGGCCCATGCCGGCACCCATTCCCATGCCGCCGCCCATGCCGCCGCCCATAGCGCCCATCGGCGGCATGCCCCCCATGCCCCCCATTCCGCCCCCCATACCCATGCCGCCCATTGGAGACATGCCGGCGCCCATCACGGCGCCAAAGTCGTTGGCCGACAGAGGCGCGCTCGGCGTCACCCCGAAAGTCATCGAGGAGAGTCCCGCCGTCATGGAAGATACGCCCGCCGGGACAGGCGCTGCGGCCGGCATCGGAGCCAGTGGCCGCGGCGCGGGCGCCCCGAATGCGGATGAGTCACCAAAGGCCGAAGACTCGCCGAAACCCAAAGGCGCCTGTGGGAATCTGGGTGTGCCGGCGGTGGGGGCCGCGGCGCCGGTGCTGCTGCTGATGCTGCCGCCGAAGTCGGAGGATGAGGTCGGGAAGGCAGGCACGAAGTCGGAGGAGCTCCCGAAGCCGCCGGCCGCTGTGCCTTGGCCGGGGCTGTCGCCGCCGCCAAACAGACCGTCGAGTAAATCGACCTGGCCGTCCTCGTTGCCGCCGCCGCCATCGCCGTCGTCGTCGCCCCCCAAGAGATCCAAATTAGGCAAGGGATCCATACCGGGATCCACACCCTCCTCCGAGCGCGCGGACACGTTGCTCGGGGCAGCCGTCGAGCTCAAGGCGGCCTTGCCCTTGCCCGGGTTCCAGAGCAGCAGCGCCGCGACTGGCTTATGGTCCGAGACAAGCACGGAGTTGGCCGAGTCGTACGCCAAGCACGCCACCTGCTTGACCTCGGAGCGACTGCCCTCGCGCCAGAGCACTCGGTCGGTCCACGACGGCACCCGCGCCTTCTCGCTCGTATCGTAGACTTGGGTGCCCGCGTCATACTTATACGTCGGCGCGAACTCGAGGGGCGCCTCTACGAATTCGTCAAACGCGGCGCCGCTCGCCTTCGCGATCGTGAGCTGATCGTACTGGAGCATGGCCTGCAGCTCCTTGGCGGCCTGTGGCGCCGGCATCGAGGCCGCATCGGCCACGATGCGTCGCACCTCCTCGTTGGGACCTTCGAGCCGGTAGTTGAGATCGCCCAGCCAGACACACAGATCGTGCTCAAGGGGCGGCGGGTGGGGGCCCCCGCGGCACGCGGCGAATCCGCTCTTGAGACCCTTGAGGATCTCGTGGTAGGTTTCGTTGCGCTCTTCCGGGTGCGACTGGCCCGCGGGTAGGTGCGAGTTGATGAAGCAGACCGATGCACCGAAGAGGTCCAGGCGCACCGCTAAGCCGCCCTTGTTGCCCGCTTTGATCCCGAGCGAGTCCGAGCCGAAACCCAGCTTCACCACCTCGGCGTGCACGCCACGCACGAACGCGGCGAGGCGCGGGCGCACGTACACGAGTAGAAAGACGCCAAACATTTGCTCGGCGCCCACCTCGACGTAGCGCTCGCCATGGAGGTCCTGGAGGACGGCGAGTACGCGCGCGCGGCACTCGCGACGACGCTCTTCGTGGTCCTTGAGCATCAGATTCTTCGCATCCAACGAGACGAACTCCTGAAAGCCGAGGATGCACACGCCGGGCGGTTCCTCGGCCAAGAGCCGTGCACTCTCGTCCGAGGGCGGCACGCGCGACACCTTGGTCGAGCACGCCTGCAGCCACGCCTGCACCTCGTCGGCCGAGCCGACCTTGCCGTTGTTGTTCCAGGTACCCACCAGTAAGGTGACTGGCTCGACGCCGGCCGCCTCGGCGCCACCGACGGCGGACGAGACGCGGCGCAAGCGCTCCGAGCCCGCGCCGAGGAGCGTGTCGATCGCCGCCTGCCGCGTGTCCTCGAGGAACTGCTCATTGACGAAGCGCTGGGCTGTCTTCACACCCTTCTCGACGGCGCCGCGCGCCTTTTCGAAGAGGGACTTTTTCTTCTCGCTCGCGTCCTCGCCCAGGATGCCGGAGCCCTTGCTCAAATTGCTCGTGCCCGTGTACTGGACCGAGATCACATCTCCCGCCTCGGTCCACAGCTTGCGGAGCGCCGCATGCAAGTTCGTCTCGAGCGCGGGCGTGTTCGCCGCCGCGGGCAGTTCACAAGCAGTCCCGAGCGCGCGCAGCTGTGCCGTCGCCGACTGCAAACCGAGCACTGTCTGCGCCATGTTGGTGCGGTTGAGGCAGTCGAGGCAGTTGGTGCGCACGATGCCGCGCTGCGTGCTCACCGGTGCCGTCGTGCTCTCGGTCCCTGCCGCCGCCTCGGCCTCGTTCACCCGCATCGCAAAGTAGCCGTGTGCGGCCGGGTGCGCGTCGGCATGCTCGGTCGAGAGGCGCTGCAGCAGCGTGCGGCACGCGTCGCCGCGGCTGGTCGCCTTGGCCGCATGGTGGAAGTCGAAGGCGGCGTACCGCACGCTCGCGGAGATTCGCTCCTCGAGAGCCTCGAGACACGTGGCCAGCGCCGTGGCGAGCTCGGTTTCGTCGCCGCGCTGATCGAGGAGCGAGAGCACGATCACCTTGCCGTAGAGCGCCTGCAGCCCGTCGAGGTGCTCGCGCAGCGCGGGCGTCGTGAGCTCGGTCACGCGGCTCACGCGCGGCTTCGGGTTCACCGTACCGAGCTTTGTCCGCTGCTCCCAGAAGACGGGCACCGAGCCGCGAATCTGGACGAGCGAGGTCACCGCCTGCCGCCGGAGCTTCATATGAAGGATCTGCTCGAGCTCGACGCAGTTGGCGGCGGCGCCACTGTCATTGATCCCGCGCGTCTTGAGGCGTGTGCCCGCATGCTCGCACGAGCGGCGCGCCACGAGCGACGCGGTGAGCACGCCGTCTCCAGGCAGCAGCACCTGCTCCGTGCACACGTTGCCCTGCATGAGCGGAGTGAGCCACTCGCCCGCGCCCGCCTTGGCGAGCGGCGCGAGCGCGCGCGCGTTCCACACGAAGCGTTCGTCCGCGTCCGCGAGCGAGGGCGGCGCGCTCTGCAGCGCCTCGCGCCGCGCCGCGCGCCGCTGCAGCGTGTGCGTGAATGCGCCGCGCTCCTCGTGTGCGAGGAACACGTCGCCCGCCTCCAGAAAGTCCTTGAGGTAGCCACGCTGCTTGGCACTGAGCGCGGTTAGGCTCGCCTCGGGCGAGTACGGGTCCTCGCCGCCGGCTCCACCGGGCGAGCCCGGCTCCCCCCCACTCGGCGGCTTGAGCGCAAGGAAGACAACCTTGGTGATGTATGGCACCTGCAACATGCCACGCTCGCTGGCGACAGGCTTGGTCGCGCTCTCGCCGACGACCACGAGGTAGCGGTCGTCGGGGAACGTGACCAGGCCGACCACCGCGTCCATGCGAAGTGATCGCGCACGCGACGTTGGCGGGCCGATGAGGGTGTCGAGCTTTGATGCGTCAACGATCGAAGCTGTACCCGTCTGCCGGTCGATGACGAGGAAAGGCTTTCCGGGGCTGATGGCGATGACGTACGTGAGGTCGTCTGCAGGCGCGAAGACCCGGCCCAAGGCCGGGCGCTGCGGATTGCCTGCCATCGGGATTGAGGAGGGGCTTGGGGGAGTTGCGGGGAGGCAGTGCGACGTGGGAGAGGCGTGAAGGACCTCGTGAAGGGCTGGAAGGACCTAAAATTGGACCATTTGACTACTTCTAGTGGGAGTCCGAAAACCAGGCTGTGAAAGGTCGGCGGTCGCCAGCCGCGATGCTTCCGGCCTCCATTCTAATATCTTCATGCCTGGCGTGGACCTTGCCGCAACTCTCAGTGACTACAATGACGCGTGCCTCACGCATCGCGATGTCGGCCGATCCGGCGACGCTGAAAGATAGCTTGCTGTCGATCATCGCCGCTGGTGACATCTCCTCGCTGCCACTCGCTGCCACTCAGCAGCAGGAGCTAGCTGAGACCATCCTTGGGCTTTCGGCCTGCAATCCGACGCCGATGCCCGCAAAGAGCAACCTCCTGAACGGCGTGTGGGAGGTCGCATACAGCCAGACACCTGGCGGCGGGCTCGTCGACTCGCCCACTCGGCCACTGGCACTCAGCCTCTACGCGACCGGTTTCTCGCCCGCCGTGCTGGCGCAAGGGCTATCAAAGCTACCCTTTGGCGCGGCGTCGATTGGCAAGGTGCGCGTGACGATCACATCCATGCAAGCCGGGCAGCCGCGCGTCACCACAGCCACGAGCGTCTCACTCTTCGGTGCGGAGCAGACGCTCGAGCTGCGCGCGAATCTTCTAGCGCGCTCGGACGTGTGCTTACGCGAGGAGTTTGTAGAGGCATCGCTGCTCGGGCAGCGCTCGCTGCTCCCCGGCCCCCTAGCGTATTCTCGCCAGCTCTACATCACCTACCTCGACGATGAACTCTGCGTCATGCGCGACGATGGCGGCCTCGCCAACGTGCTGCGCCGCGTCGAGTTGTTCCCCACCGCGGCCTCGCCCTCGGTTGCGGACGAAGACGCCTCGCCGGGTGCCGGCTGAGCAGCGAGCTCCCACCACGTTGCTTGGCGCGTTAGACGCTGCGCTCGTTTCCGCCGCGCAATGTGCTTGTCTTCTTCGAGCGCCCTCGTCCAACCACGGATTTCGCGCGCGTATTGGCCACGTGCATTCCCAGTGCGCACCGCCGCGTGAGCGACGCGGTCGTTCTGTTTCGTCCCCCTGTGCCCGGTGTACTTAGCACTCTTCAAAGCATCCATTGAAGTTCCCAGTTTAGTCTATTTCGAACCGACAAGGCGCGTCTGACTCGAACTTCGCATTCGCTTCGAGCGGAAATCGGCGTCCGCACTGCGCACACCGGCCGGCACGGAGCGGGTTCGAGCGGCAGCGCCAGCGGGGACCGCACGGCTACGGATGTTCGCACCCGGGCACTGATCGACACGACACAACGCGTCGCAATACCGCCGCCGTCCCCGACCTAGAATCTAGATGCTGTGCACACGACCAGCTCGACGCTGCCGAAGGGCACGTGGCGGAGTACAGTGACGCCGGGCAGACAGCGCAGCGCCTCGACGGCGAGGGGATTGGCGATCCAGCACATCGTCGCCCCCGCGAACTGAGAGGTCACCGAGGTGACAATCGCCTTGCCGTCCAGCCCCTCTCCGATGTTGTTCCCCCAAGGTGGATTAGAGACTACGAGGGTTTGACTGAGGGAACCAGGATCGAGCTGTGAATGTGAAGAGAGGGAACCCGGATCGAGCTGTGAATGTGAAAGCGGATCGAGGTCCTCGGCGAGATAGGGAGTGGCCGCATCATGGACGAACAAGCGCACTCCCGAGCCGAGGAGCCGCGCGTCCAAAAGATTCGAGCGTGCACGCGCGACAAACTCGGCGTTGATGTCCGCGCCGACGATGCGTCGAATCCCTCGCGCGGCTGCCGCAGCGAGGATGGTCCCAGAGCCGAGGCACGGATCGAAGACCCGCAGGGTGTCCGAAGGATCGGCGCTGTGCACGTCGCTGGGAAGCGTCTGGTCGGGATGAAGTTTGAGGTGGGTGTGGAGTGCGATATTGAGAGACGCTTGGGCCACGATCGGGTCGAGTGCGGCGGAGAAGAAGAAGGCGCGGCGGTCCCACGCGCTGATCCACCGCGGCAGTCGCAGCTGATCCCGAGAACTCGGCAGCTCGCCTTCGGCCACGCCCTCGTCTACCCGTACCTTCGGCGGTGCGGGGTCGTCCTCCCGGAGCAGGAGCACAGTGCCCTTGGTCACTAGGAGCGTCAGATGAGCTACCCCATCTGGCACCAACGAAGGAGATTCCGTCTCCTCGTCCACTCCCAGAGCCCCCCGGTCGAGCGCGCGAGAGAGAGCCACACAGAGCTCGCCAACGTCGTCGAGGCAGTGGAACGGCAGGACGCGCTGGTCAGCAGGGGGGTAATGCTGCTCAACGTGCAGAGTCCATCCGTGCGCACCTCCGGCTCGAATGGCGCCGTCCTGAGCACCTCCGGTTCGGCGGGGGCCGTCCTGATCACTTCCGGCTCGACCGTCCTGCTCGTCCTTGTCGTTCTCGGGGGGACAAAACCAAGGCCCTTGACGAAACACGCGCCGGCACAGCGAGTCGCAATCACGGGCCCCGCGCAGCAGCTGCACCATCGCCGCCGCCGTTGACGCGCCGAGGAGCAGCGTGCCGCCGCCTCTCACCGCCGCCAGATGTGGTAGCAGGGTCGCCATCCTCATGGCAGCAGGGCCGCCTCCGTCGGTGCCGCGTACTTGGAGCCACAGGCCCGGAGTGAGCGGCCTCAGAAGCTCCGGCGCCAAGCCTGCGTACTCGGCGGCAGATCGCATCTCCTCGTCGAGGAGCGAGACGGTTCGGGCGGACCCGCGCACGAGGTAGAGTCGAGACCCGACAGCCGGGCTCGGCAGTGGATCTGGAGAGGCCATTGCGGCAGTGGCCGTCGCAGCCTTGCGCTGCGCGCGGGAGAGCCCCGTCAGAACGCCGTGTCGAGCTCTCGCAATCTCAGCCATCGAGATCGCACTCTCAGCCGCCGAGCAGCCACGTCGCCTCGAAACCTCCGCGAGGGTCATCGAGATCGCTGGCGTCCCGTCGTCGCGTTCGTGCCAAGTGAACTGCTCCTGGCGGGAGTCGACGAATCGGCGAAGGTGGGCGTCCCGGCAGGCGCTCCATGCACACGCGCGATCCTTATACCCAAAGCGCGCCGGGTCGAGATGGAAGAACCATTCTCGCTCAGGCGCGGCGATCACAAGCGCCTCGATGGGGCTAGGCATCGAGCGGACGAGCCACGAGAGGGGCACAGGGTCGGTTGGCAAGGATGGCCGATGAGCGTGGTACTTTGAAAGCGTGGTGCCGAGCCGCTCGCCGAGCATGTCTGCGACACCTGATGCATCCATCGATGGCGTGCCATCATCAACCATGGCGGCTGTGCCCACAGCTGGCGAGCCACCATGGGCGAGCCGAACGCAGAGCAAAGAAACATCGCTCGTTGTGGGCTCAACCACAAACGCTTCCGGGAACAGCTGCAGCAGAGCCAGGGGACGAATGCGCTCGGTCACACACCACGCTTTCAGCTCGGGGACCTTTTGGGGCAGAGCGTGAAGGCCGACAGGACCGAGCGCATCCTTGAGTGCCATCTCGACACTCGCAGCAACGTTACTCTCAGCTTCGGTCACAGTCATGGCGAGTTCACGTGACAGAGCCACAGTGAGCTGCGGCGCCCGTTGCAAGCCTATGCGTGTGAAGGATGCGGTCGCTGCAAATCGCAAAAAGCAGGCGAAGCCGGCCTTCATGTGCATCGCACACTAGACCGCGATGTCAAGTACTGTGGAAGGGCCCGCCATGAAAGACATGAAGTTCGCCCAGGCAAGTCAAGTCAAGTCAAGTCAAGTCAAGTCAAGTGATTCAAAATGGCGGTCGCCTTTCCGCCGCCTTTGGTGCCCATCGCTGGCGCGAGCGATCGGGAGGGCAGATCTCGGCGCAACCGGCACCACTGGAAGGCCCCGAGTCGGGGCATCATCCCCATCTTCTTGATCTTGATCATCGCGGCGCACCGGGCTTCAAGATCGTGCCATTTCAGGAAGTCTACAGTACGGCAATGCAGCACCGCTCCAGGCCGACGACGGGAGCGATCGGGGGCCTGCGCGAGGGCTGCTCCGATGGGCCAAGGTGTCGGTAGGGTCTGGCGTCCGCCGGCGCCGCGCGTCGAGCGCGCGCGGCCTTTCTCCGACGAGTTTTTGGCGTTTTGGGCTTGACAAGGGCACGTCAATCGATTTTGGCCAGGCAACAAGGGCGGCTGGCGCGGCAGCGGCAAGAGTGGTCGAGGGCGTTTCCGCGGTGCGCGCCACACACCCCGTCCTCTATCTCACGCACGCGCGCGCGCTCGCGACATACAGGTGTGGCGTCGATGGCGGCGCGAGAGACGGGCGGCGGGAGCAGCTGAGAGAGAGGGGCAAGCAAAAGAGCAGCGGTCAGCGGAGGCAGTTGGCGATAGCGCAGCGACTACTGGCAGGGGGCGTTGCGAGCGCGAGTCAAGCTGAACAGCGTGACTGAGTGGGTACCGGTTTCTGTGTCGGCAACGACTACAGGAGGGGCCCTCTCTCTTGCGCTGGTCATCTCGACGAACGTGACGCGGCGCCAACTGGCCACGAGCTCTTCAGTCGAGGCGTCTACGTCCCCCCCTCTTTCTCTCCCCCAGTCCCCCATCTTATGCTTGACGCCACGGTCGATCTCGAGCCGATTTCCTCTTCGGCGTAAGAGTGGCGCTCATCGGCTTGAGATCGGCCCGTTACTTCTCACCTACTTGTTCTCCGAGGGCACGTATGTCAGCACTTATGACGTGTCACCTCTAGATGGACCCCCTCCGTCATCTCCGCCTACTCCCGTCCTCCCCTGCTGGCTACCGGAGCACATTCGATAGGCTTCCGTATGGTTGTCTGTTGTTTATGTATAGACTTGACATGACGCCCACACAAATGGGGCGTGAATGTGAGTCGTGATTTATCTTGTGAACGATTTCTCGCTCTTCCTGTGAATGCACCCATTTGGGGGTTCACCGCCCACGTCGGCGGGCGCACTCCCTCCCGAGTTCATATTTGGGTCTCGCCGCACTTTCTTTTTATGGCTGTCTCTCAGCTCTCCATCTGCATGTGTCTCATGTGTGGCCTGCCCTCTTTGTCTTTGTATTGTTTTCACGGTTGTGCTGCTTACGTGTTGTGTGTAGGATTCCTATTCATAATGAATGCATGGCTGATTCGAAGCCCATGGCTGATTCGAAGCCTGCCCTGCCCCGCGTCTTCGCTTACCCCGTGCGGTACACGCCACGTTCGACGGACGCAGCGCTTGCCGCGACCACACTGCTGTTACCTCATGGCTTTCTTATCGATGGATCGCCCAGCGGCTTGCAGACCACGATCGCCGAGCGGCTCGCAATGCTGCAGAGGCCGCCAGCCGACACGGCAGATCTCTTCTTCGGTTTCCTGCCGCTGTACGGTCCGCCGATGAGCACTTGGACGGAGGATGACCATCGGCTGATGCACTCCATGGGGCCCGAGCGCGAGGACTACATTCCCATCTCGCTGCGCGTGCGCGTGCACCGCATGTGCGAGCAGCTGGGCAACTCTACTCTCATGCGCACGCAGCTGCCGCACCTGACGCGACGTACGCTGAAGCGGCACGTGCTGGTGACTCCGTTCGTGCCACATGCGTGCGATCACGAGGCACGGCTCACGGGCCGGCCTTTCCCTCCTCGGCGAGAGTGGCTCAGCCACATCATCCTCGAGCTCAATGTGGATAATCTCGTGAGCAGGGACGATATCCGCCATCGCAGGATCAGCATGCCGTATCTGTCGAGCGTGCGATGGTCGCGCGCGTGGCAGGGCGTGCCGCCGTGGCAACGGGCGCCTCCCACTGAGCGCAACGCCGCGCAGAGTCGTTCACACCTCGTGAGCTTCACAGGGTCCCTCCGAGGTCAACCGATCTCCATGCAGCTCCGTACCAGGCTAGTGGCCTCGTGCCGAGCCCGAGCGGCGCACGTGTGTGCGGCGCACGTATCGGATAACTTTCCGATCCTCGCGCCTGAGGAGTCGAGTGATGCCGAGCGCATGAGCATGCGGCGTGCGCTGCGGCTCAAGCTGCATTCGACATTTTGCCTCGAACCTCCAGGTGAGATCGCCACTGTTGGCATGCTGATGGCCCTCCCTCATTGCATGCTGACCTCGAGCATGCATCCTGCCTCGATCCTCCAGGCTTCTCACCCCCACGCAAGTCTTCACTCGACTCGATGCTCAGCGGATGCATCCCCGTCTTCTTTTACTCGGACGAGGAGTTTGCGAGCCTCTGGCCCTTCCACATGGGCGGGCTGCACGGCTGGGGAGCGAATGCGAGCGTGCGAGTGCCTCTGGAGGCCGCGCTGGACGGCAGCGTGGACGTGATCGAATACCTGCAGGCCGTGCCTGAGGCACGCATACGGGCCATGCAGTCGATGCTCGCCGCGCACGCGCACACCCTTTTGTACGGCATCGGGCCCTACTCTGGCGACGCAATCGAGACGATGCTAGCCGCCTTGCATGCCGGGCTCTCGCGGCCGGCCCGGGCTCGTCATTGACGTATCCGGTTTGCCCAGCGCGGGCGGCGGGCGGGGCGCGCCCCTGCGTTTGGTGGTGATACAGAGAGGAGACTCGTCCGAGTCTGAGACAGTGATTTTGTAATGCGACTTGCGGGGTTTTGTGCACCCGACGGGTCAATAGGTTCACATGAACGCTCCGGCGACGAGGCCCGCGCATGAAGATGCCACGATTTCTCTCTTCGATTGCGCTGCGCGGCCCTCTGGCGCGGCTAGCTCGGCCGCTGTGCGTGCGATCGCATCCGTCTCCCGCTGCGCTCATCCCGGCCGAGCAGATGCCGCACGCCTTGCGGAGGCGCATCGCAGGGATCGAGGCACTGCACGCGGAGTTCGAAGAGCTCGAGGAGGCGCATCACGAGCAGCTCCGGCTCATCGAGCAGTCGTTCACTGAGAAAAGCAATGCACTCTTTACGCGACGGCAGCGGATCGTCGCGGGCGTCGAGGAGCCTACCGATGAGGAAGTCGCACGTTCTGCGTATTTTGCCGAGTTCGAGGAGGTGCTCGGGAAAGCGCCGGTGCCGCGGCCTGGGGATGCGCCCGTTGTGGGTATCCCTGCCTTCTGGCCCACGGTGCTGCGCCGCTGCACGTCGCTGCAGCCAGATGCCATCGAGGGCTTTGCCATCTCAGAGGCGGACTGGGCCGTGCTCGAGCACCTGGTCGAGGTGCGCATGGAGCCGTGGCAACCCCAGGAGCAGATGCCGGACGACTTCGACGCCGACGTGGTGCATGACGAGCCCGGCTTCTCATTCACGTTTGTCTTCGCGCCCAACCCGCTCCTTCGCTCACCCGAGCTCACGATCTTCTGCCTGGGAAGCATGGAGGTTGCCTCGGCGACGACGCCCGAGTGGACGGACCCAAAGCACGACCCAACGGTGACGTGGCGGACCAAGAAGGTACGCAAGAAGGGCGCGGCGGAGACCATCAAGAAGCTCTCGGCGCGCCCAGTCGAGTCCTTCTTCCGCATCTTCGCCGTCGAGTCTGTCGCTGGCGACGAGACGCTCGCCGACGAGGAGGACGAGCGGATGTCGCTGCAAGAGCTGCAGCAGGACATCGTGTTCCGGCTGCGCGATGACGTGGTGCCACGCGCGTCGATGTACTACATCAGCCAGCTGCACGGCTTCGACGACGAGGACCTCGATGACGAGGGCGAGGAGCTCGAGCGCGAGGATTGGGAGCGCAGCCGCCGCGAGGGCAAGGGCCAGCGGTGAGCGCGCGGTCGGTGGAACGCGCGGGGCCGGTTTTCGCAAGGCGGTTGCGACGACATCGTATTCGTTGAATTCGGCTTTCGGGTAAAACTGGTGCATACTTCATCACATATAAATAACGTTTAAACTCGACACATTAAGTAAGAGCGTAATAACAGCGTCCGCAGACGCGTCGCGCCAAAAGTGAAGAGTCGCAGTCGGCCGCGGCGCGCGCGGCCGCGGGGACCGGGGCGACGCGCGGGACTTCCGACAAGGGCGTTACCGGCTAGCCGCAGTGGACTGGGCGACAGAGTGTTTCATCGCTGGTCCATCGCCCAGCGGTCCGTGTGCACCTGTGGCTGTGCGGCTGTGGATCATGCGTGGTCGCTGGTATCACACTGTCCCGGTCCATCTGCCGGTCATCGAACTCCCTAGGCATCCCGCGGACTTCCGATCTGCTGCCCCCGCGTGTCACGCCGCCTGCCTGGCCGAGCCGCTCACCTGCCGGTGGAGCCCCCCCCTCCCCCTCGCGTGTCCTCATTTCGCGCTCATTTTTCAAAGACGCTGATGAGCGGCAGCCGGAGTGGAGCTGAGGAGCCGTCAACCTTGGGGAGTAGCGGCTCGCGCGGCTCGTTGATCTTCCAGATCGTCCACGTGAGGACCGACGCAATCGAGATCCACACCGCTGAAGGCGCGAGCAGCTTGCCAGCGAGCGGAGCCACTTGGAAGTAGGTGTACACGGCGTAATAGACACTGGCAAGCACCGCGAGCACTCCACACGCACTCGTTCCCAGGCGACGCTCGACGTTGGTGACGCAGTTCCACGTGTCGCCCACGCACAGATGCAGCACGAGCACGAGCAGCGCCGGCGTGTAGAGCAGCCGGCCGCTAGCACGCCACACGAGCAGCGACGAGGTCGCACGTAGCCCCGAGATGGTGAGCCAAATAATGGGGAAAGCAATGCCCGGGGGCGTCCAGCTCCTGCGCGCGCGAGTCTCGGTCAGCAGACCCTGAGCTAGAAGACATCAAGCGGGCAGCAGGCGTGGATCACTGAGCGTAGCTTACGGACGCTTCACATCCTTCGGAGTTGCGCTGCCCTCAAAACCACCGCGTGGCGGACGTTTGGCCGGGAGGAGCGCGAATACGCGCGAGCGCAGCGAGAGGAAGAGAAAGATTGGAGGCACAATGAAGGAAGGCAGCACGCCAACCGTAGTGTCGATGGCCTTGAAGAGGCTTGCAATGACGGCAAACTCACCAGCCGTGGCGAGAGGATAGACAGCCAGCTGCTTGAAGTCGGTCGGAGGGCTGCTTGCAGCCCTGGGTGCCGAATGACGCGCGGCCGTCTGCGTCGTAAAGGTATTATGGGCGGGCGCGCAACGCAGTGACGTAACCACTGACACTGTGAGGGCGAGCAGTGTTGAACGCAGGGCGAACGCGCCCATCCGACACGGCTGGATATGTTCTGGTTCGCCCGGAAAATAGAGGACGCGGGGCACGGACGGGGAAACCCGCGTGTATAGCGGACAAAAACGCCGTTACATGAACGGACTCTCCGACGCACGCCTCGATGAGGAACGAGCGGAATCCTGAGTATTTGTTCTAGATCTTCTAGTCAACTCAAGACATGTCTCAAGACTCAAGTCAAGTCAAGTCAAGTCAAGTCAAGTCAAGCCCTTGAAGTCAAGTGAAGCTCCCCTTTCATGGTTACGATGTAAACTATTATGACATCTTCTTTCGACCAGCTACTATGTGCCCATTGACTTGACTTGTCTGGACTTGTCTATGCCTCTTTCGTGTTCTGCCCGTCTCGCCTTGAGATTTTTGTCTCAAACTTTTCCAAAAAGATGGCTGCATCTCCCGCGTGTTTGTCCTCTCCAAAAGTGCACGAAAAGCGTGGAAGACTCGCAGCGCAGCAGGCCAGGACAAATAATCGCCAGAGACCGACGCGTGCGTTGATAGCGCGCGTCGTCGGTGGAGCGTGGGAGCCACGACGTCAGCCCGGACGGATTCAACGTCCATAACCGCCGGGACCTCTGCAAGAATGTGGGGGGATAGCAGCTGCCGTGTTAGTACCGCCCCTGCATCGGGCTCAACAGCTTCCGGAGAGATGATAACCCATGCGCACCTCAGTGCTCTGGAGATGCGCACGCAGAAACGCTTGGGAGAGATGCACGAGACTCTCAACAAAATCCTGCAGCAGATGCCCGAAATGCTCGGGCCCTCGCGCAAGCCGACCCCCACGTCAGCCCACGGTGCCTCTCTGGACTCAGTGATCGAGGAGGCGAAGGAGGATGCAGCCGCGCGGATGCGAAAGCACGGCACGCTGACGGTAAACATCATGAAGGCGAATAACCTGATCAAGGCGGACCTGTTGGGGCTGTCCGATCCGTACGTGCACATTGGGCTGCCTGGGCTACCTGGGCAGCCCACGATGCGCACCCGGACGATCAGGAGTAACCTCAATCCAGAGTGGGATGAAAGGATCGAGTTCGAGGGAGTGCTCGAGCAGTTCGTTTCAAGCACTTGCAGGCTCGACTTGTTTGACCAAGACTTCCGAATGTCGGATGCGATGAGGCACGGGAGTTCAAAGCAGGACATTCTCTCCGACGACAAGCTGGGTTGGCTCGAGTTCAGCCTGAGCGAGCTGGGGACGAAAGATTCGATCCTCAAGAACGACTGCGTGCTTTCCGGCGTCCCACACGGCACCATCACCTTCGAAGTCTCGTGGTCGCCAGATTCGAACGCCGGCGTCAACACGGTAAGAGGACCCCCCTGTCGCCCGCGGAGCCGCGTCACGCAGTCACCTGGTCCCTCCCAGCACGCTCCCCTTTCGACCCCTTCGCCCTTGCCCCGTCGACGCAACTCCTCGGCACCCCCCGCAGATTCGCTCGCTGGTCGAAAAGGACAGAGATGTGAAATTCCAATTGCGCAACTTGCGCCGTGCCATGAACGCCCAAGCCGAGAAAGATCGCCGAAAGGCTGCGCGTGGGATGCGCCGACAGATGACTCTGAATCGGTCACCTACGCAGTCTATACACGGCTCACCTCCCGGAGGCGGGCTGCAAAAGCAGTCCACCAAAATGTGCGCTTCGCCCCGGCCGGCGTCGTCGCCCCTTCCCCCCCCCTCTACAGTCCGCGCTCCGTGTGCGTTCACTCCTTGGCTCACGTTTTGTTCCACGCGCCTTGGCCCGCGCTGCCAGTTCGATCAGTACGTCCATCTCGGACGAATCCGACATGCGCTGGTCCAACAAGGTGTGCAGGTCCCTCTGTGGACCCATGATCGACCCGAACTCCCGCTTCCGCACCTCGTGGAACATATGTCTCGCATTCTTCATCATCTACTGCGGCATCGCCGTTCCGTTTGAGATCGCCTTCGAGGTGGACATGGTCAACGCCATGTGCGGCGTCGGCGAGGAGCGTTTGCTGCGTGAGGACTGCCCCTCGTACCTCCAGTGGTTCTGGCTCAACTTTCTGGTGGACTTATGGTTCATCTCGGACATCGTCATAAACTTCCGCACTGGCTGTGCGCGTGCACCCCAGAGCCACCCGCTCCCCACCCGCTCGCCACCTGCTCGCCACCCGCCGCCACCCGCCGCTGCCGCTGCATCGATGCCTCGCCCACTCTTCCTTCCCCTCGCATACAAGCGCTCACTACGGCGCCCCCCCGCCTCGCCCACTCCTCGCTTACGCCCCACTCTCACGCTTCGATGTGCTCCGCACACCCCACCCTCAGATATGCAAGAAGGGCGCCTGGTGAAGGACGATTGGTTGGTCGCGAAGGCGTACTTGCGAAGCAGCAGCTTTTTCATGGATGTCCTTGGCTCGTTCCCGCTCAACATTGTGCTGATGATCGTCACGCCCGACAACCCTTACGGCAACGTCGACGTAGCAGCCACAGATGACGCCGCGGGGAGCGCGGCGCGCGCCAATCGATTGCTGCGGCTGTTGCGGCTCACAAAGCTGGCCAAGCTCGCGCGCATGGCCAAGCTCAGAAAGTACTTGGCAAGCTTTGAGGAGTTCATCAATCCAGGCGTGCTCGCGGTCACGAGCTTGTCTGCAGCGGCCCTCCTGTGCTGTCACTGGTTCGGATGCCTCTGGTGGCTCGTCTCGGACCTCGAAATCTCTGAACCCGACCTCATGCACCAATGGTACGCTGGCGTGGAAAATACGTGGCACCCGCCCGTCTGGCTGAAGAACGAGGAGAATCTCGGGGCCAAGTATGCCTTCTCATTCTTTTGGGGCGCCGGGATGGTCACCTCGACGATCCCCTTCGACATCTTGCCATTGACTCCCTTCGAGTCGATCGCAACGACCTTCATGATGTTCGTGGGCCTGCTGCTGAACGCGTACGTGATCTCATCGCTTACATCAGCTCTCGCCTCGATGAACTCGCAGAAGGAGCTCGCGCGCAAGGAATTAGGCACCGTGAAAACCTTTCTCGTCATGAAGGGTGTGCCGACGGACCTGCGCTCACGCATCCTCGAGTACTTCGAGTACCGGCTGACCTCGTCTCAGGGCCTCGCCAAATCCATCAACATGGAAGAGATGCCAGCGAACTTGCATTTGCAGCTCTTGATCGCCATGTGCAAGACGCTCGCTGCCAAGTGCCCGCTCTTCCGAGATCTGTCCGAGCCTTGCGTGGTGACGCTCATGTCGCGCCTGAAACCGTGCGTCTTCGTGCCGGGCCAGGTCATCGTCTTCGAGGGCCACGCACTCGAGAATGTGTACTTCATCAACAGGGGACTCGTCGAGCTCCGCGTGAACACTCTGATCGTAGGGACGCGGCGCGACAGCGATAACTTTGGCGTGGATGACTTCCTGACTGCGTACCTATCCAAGGAGGTGCCTCTCGTCATGGCCACGGCCCGAGGGATGAGTTACTGTGACGTGTACTCCCTTTCGCACGAGGTGCTTCTCGATGCCGTCGAGAACGACAAGCACTACCAAGTGAAGTCCGCCGCCCGCGCCAACGGTCTGCCAGGCATGGAAGCCAGAGACTTGCGTGCCGCGACGCGCCGCGGGATCGACACCCTTCGCTCCAAAACGGCGACCTTGTACAGCAAGGGCTTTGGTGGGCCATCGAGAGGGAGCACCAAAGGAAGTCTTGCGACCGGTAGGTCGTCAGAGGGTGTATCGAGCGATCGGGAGTTGATGGCGTGAGAGCACATTCGCCAGCAGGTACCAGGTTGTTTGAAAGCAATGCCACATATGTCATATATGTGGACGTAAAGCATACAGATACACGACGCGACGTGTGTGTACACATGTATCAGGTAGGTTAGGCTCAGGGCGTAGGCTCTCGGCGCGACGCTCCATAGAAAAGTTTTCTTTTGTCTCACCGGACCGTACCTAACGAGGCGGGCGACCATCGGGCGGCTATATAACTCGGCCTTGGCACGGCGGGAGCGGGGCGGGGTGCTTATCGTTCCGCCCGACACAGCGCTTCTTCGACTTTTTTGGTCATTCAACGCGGTCCGCGTTCTTGGACGGTGCATATGTCCGCCGCGGAGCTCGCGAGCGCGCTGCACGCGATGGAGTACAGGTTATCGAAGCAGCTCCTGGAGACCAAGCACGGCCTTCATGAAGTCATCGTAGGCGGTTCGGAAAAGAGCTCGCGCGACGGCTCTGGCGGGCCGTCCATCGTCCTGCTCCCCGACGACAGCGACGCAGCCTGCGAATCGTGTGGGCGCGAATTCGAAGCGTTCCGTCTCGCCGTTCACGCGCGCGCATGCCAAAGGCTCAGCGCGCGCACACCGCCCGCGGTAGTCGCTGCGGCGCAGCGTGCCAACAGCATGCGACAGCATGCAATGGCGCTGCTCAAGCAATTGACGAGCCAGCCTGCCCGTCAGCCGCAACAGCAGCTATTCTCGCGCTCGGCGACGCCACTCGCACCCGCGGCTGCGGACCGCGACAACCGCACGCAATCGTCGGCGCCATCGAAGCGGCCTCCCGTCGGCGGCGCGCCCGCTCCCCCAGTCGCTGTGCCGCCAGCTGCGATGCGCTCAGCTCACCCAGAGAGTCGTGGCGCATCGTACCGCCACGACGAGTACGCGTACGCTCAGGAGTGCGATGACGAAGCGTACGATTGCGACGAGGCGTATGGCGATGAGCACGAGGCTCCCTACGAGGAGGAAGAGCCGCCGCCGCCGCCGAAGCAGCAGGCGAAGGCACCGCAGCGGCCTCCGCAGCAGCCTAAGAAGCCGCCACCGATGGAGTATGAGGAAGAGGAGCCACCGCCACCGCCGCAGGCGAAGGCACCGCAGCGGCCTCCGCAGCAGCCTAAGAAGCCGCCACCGATGGAGTATGAGGAAGAGGAGCCACCGCCGCAGGCGAAGGCACCGCAGCGGCCTCCGCAGAAGCAGCCTAAGAAGCCGCCACCGATGGAGTATGAGGAAGAGGAGCCACCGCCACCGCCGCAGGCGAAGGCGCCGCAGCGGCCGCCTCAGCAGCCTCGCAAGCCGTCGCCGCCGCCCAAGCAGCCTAGCCCGAGGGCAGATGAGGATGAGTTCCCTCCGCCGCCAGCTCAATACCCGACAGGCGACCTCGGAGAGGATGCCTTCGTGGACGAGGAAGAGATGCGACAGCAGCAGGCGCAGTGCGACATCTGCGGGCGCAACTTCAACGCCGACCGGCTCGAGCGCCACCGAGCCATCTGCATCAAGCAGAGCACGAAGAAGCGAAAGGTCTTCGGAGAGTCAGCCGAGCGCATGAAGCTCCAGGAGAAGCTTGCCGAGGAGCATGCCAAGGAGCTCGAGGCCAAAGCGGCCAAAAAGGCGCTCTGGAAGCAGCAGTCGGAAAAGTTCCAGAACGCGATGAAGGCCGCGCGTGCCGTCCAGAATGGCGAAGCGCCGCCTGTGCTTGAACCCGAGGAAGATTCTCGCGTCCAGTGCCCCCACTGCGGGCGCAAGTTCGAGGCCTTAGTGGCCGAGCGCCACATCCCCAAGTGCGCGCAGACCAAGGCAAAGCCGAATGCCGTGGGCACGCCGATGAAACGTCAGAGTACGAGCAAGAACCTGCCGGGCATCGGCGGTCCCGCGCCTCCGCCTCCGCCCCCGAAGAAAGAGAAGGCCGCAGAGGCGACGCCGGAGAAGGTGAAGGAGAAGGAGCCGCAGCTCAACCCTCGCCAGATCCTCGAGGCGAAAAAGGCGGCGGAGAAGGCGGCGGAGATGGCGTCACCTGCAAAGAAGACGGCCAAGAAGGCGCCGCCGCGTAAAGCCTCGCCGCTCGGCCGCTGAGGCTTTGAGCGCGATGCGATGCTGAGCCGTGAGCTCCTCGGATGTCAAATGAGCTCGAGATGTGCATGTCTTCATCATTGGAGTAGTTTTTGTGGCGGCGGCGCGCGGGTCGGCGTCGGGTTGCGCCTTCGTGCCTATGCATGCGTCCTGAAGAGGTCGGCAGTCGCCAGCTGGTCGCATGTATAGCCCTGTGTCGCGCGTGCGTGTGTTTTTTCCGCACGGCGCCCCCCGCCGGCCCCCGGCCGGCCGCGAGCGTATAGGCGCCGTAAAAGGCGTACGACGGTCCGGGGGCCCGGATTTTTTAATACGTTCAACGTTGACCGGCCCGTGTGCGCGCGCGGCGGCGACCGGCGTGGGCGCGGTGCAGCGGGGCTTGACGCGGGCGGAGGTGACAGGACACAGGTGTGCGGCCCCGGCCGGTGCGACGTGCGTGTCCAATAGGCAACGCTCACGATTCGGTAGGATGCGTCGATTGGATGCGGGGGCCGGGGGCGCCCCGCCTGACCTGTCGAGAACGTCACGCGACGTCGGACGACCAGACCGTTCATCACACACCCTCCGTTTGCCGTTGATGGCCCCGCGGGCAGTCGGCAGTGGTACACCATTGCTTCCCCCACTCTCCTATACACGACCCACGTCCGGCCAGCGCCACAAGTCCAGGTGTGTCCGCGCGTCGCGTCGGTCCCATTCCTTTCAGCGCCCATCTGGCAGTGGCAGTGCACACACACTGCTGGCCCTCACTCATCCATGCGACTGCGACTCGTCCTTCCCAGTCTCGCCCTCATAGGCATTGGACTTGTGCTTGGGTGTGAAGCTGAAGCCCTTGGGCACTGGTCCAAGGAGTAGCTCCGTAATCTTCACCCAGTCCGAGCTCTCCCGGGAAGCCATCAGAGTCTCCAAGTCATTACGCCCGCGGAAGGCCGGCGGCCGGTCTTGAATACGCGCGGGAAGGCGCTCCAAGAGCCCGACAGGCACGTACCGGTAGAGGAACGAGAGCCACTCAAGCAGGAACTTGCGCACGTTCGCCACGCCCTTGTCGTCCGTACCCCAGTGTTCGAGGCCGTAGCGTGTGAACGTCTTCAGGATGTCGAGACGCTCAGAGGCTGAGATGTCCCAGTGGCGTCGCTCCTTAATCTCAGTGAACAGCCATGGCTTGATCAGTGCGCCACGAGCCACCATGACCGCGGAGACCTGCCCGCCGCCATCCTGGCCCTCCCACGCCGACACCGCGTCCTCGAAGCTGAACACGTCGCCGTTGCCCGTGAACGCGAAAAAGTTAGGCGCTGCGGCCGCGCGGGCGGCCGCCTCGGCCGCGTTTGCCTCGGCATCCTCCTCGGAGGCGGCTTTGGCCGCCGCGGCCACCTCGGCAGCCGCGTCGGCCGATTGGCTGGCTGACCACTCGGTGACAGCAAGCTGCTTGCGGCAGTCGGCCGCGATATCGGCGCAGCGGCGGATGAAGCCCCAGTCCGCATTCTTCGTGTAGCGTTGCTGGCGCGTGCGCCCGTGCAACGTCACCGCCGAGGCGCCCCATCCAGGGAGACGCGGGATCAGCTTGTGCGCGTTCGGGCAGTCGTTGTCATACCCGATTCGCATCTTGACCGTGAGAGGGCAGTTGAGAATACTCGACATGCTGCGCACCACCATCTGGACGCGCCCCGCGCGCTGCGCCAGCGACGCCCCCATCCCCTTGTTACACACGGAGTCGATCGGGCAGCCCATGTTGATGTCCACAAAGTCGAGAGTGCAATGCTCGTTGAGGAGCTGCGCCACGCGCCCCATGTGCTGCGCGTGGTTGCCCGCGATCTGCACGCCAAAGAGATCTTCGCACGGGTGTCTACGAAGGAGTGCCCATTCCGAGGGAGATCCCTGGAGAAGGCTGGTCGCGAGCGCCATCTCGCCGCAAGTGATGTCGACGCCAAAGTCCTTGCACACGCGGCGGAAGGGTAGGTTACCCACGGTCGTGAGCGGCGCCAGGTACAGCTTGCCCCCAAAGTCCAGACGCTGTGCGCGTCGAGACGGAGGCGCGTGAGGGGTGACGCGTCAGAGATGCATCGGAGATTTGTCAGAGTCACCAGTAAGCGGACAAGGGGATGCGGAGAGGGAGGCGACGGGTCGGGCGGGCGAGGATCCCATCGAGATCGAGATCGAGATCGACGTACCTTGCGCGGCCTGATCGAGACGTCATGAGCTCCATTCGCCAGTCGGTCACGATACGCTGCCATCGCGGCGTTGGCTGCCGCGGCGCTGCTGCTGCCGCCCGGGTCCCTCTCCGTCTCCTCCACAGCCACATCCTCTGCAGCCATGTCTGCTTCCGCTGCTTCCTCCACAGCTGGCGCCGCATGCGCGGCTTTCAAGCGTGCGCACCGTTCCTCATCGTCCTGCTCGTCGGCCGCGCCCTTAGTGCCCTGCTGCAGATGCTCATTCTTGCTGTTCACGTCATCGACGATTGCCGCCGCAATTCGATCGGTGGTCGCAAAGTCGTACTTGTTCTGCCGCAACTGCTTCGTGATCTCGAACGAGACGAAATTCATCTCCTCATATGGAGGCGTTTCGACAGGCTTGCGCAGGCTAAGACCGCTCGGGTCCTGCAGATGGGAGCGGCCGAAGCGGCAAGTGACGCCGAACCGGCAATCGCCACGGAGCGTCCAAATCGGGCACTCCTCACCGAGGTCCTCGGGCCGTTGCGCAAAGTAGGCAGCGATGTCATGGCTGTAGCGGCACGCGTTGCCGTATCCGCAAGCCGACGTTTGCACGAAGGCAGAGCACATCTTCATACCCTCTTCGGGCTGTTCGTGCTTGAAGGGCTTGCGATGCTTGTTCATGCCACGCTGCCGTTTGTGTGGATTGCTGTCCTGAGTATCTGCATCAGCGCTCGGCCGCTCGTGTGTCGGCTTCTCGCCACTCGGGGCGGACGATTCGAGTTCGTGGGAGGTTGCACGCGGTACAAACGGCGCGGCGGCAGCTGGCGGCGGAGCCAAGTACTCGGCCTTGATGGGTGCGACGCCAGAAGCCAGTTGGCTTGTCATTGCTCGACCTTTTTGTTCACGATGTGCCACACTACAGGTGCTCCGGCGGCGTCCACGCAGAGGGCGTCGTCGTCGCCTCTCGGGGCTTCATGGATCTCGCCAGGGCTGCAGACACGCCAACTCTTGGGTCCTCTGTACAAGTTTGGAGTACCGGTACGGGTTCGCTGGGGGCGGCCTCTTCTGAATCGGCCGCGGGGAGCGGTCGGCTCCGGGCCTGCGGCTCTTGAGTCGGCCGCGGCTTCGGTCGTCGCGCTGACGTGCGGGGTGTGTGTTGTTGGTGGGTTTGGATCATTGGATGGTTGTGAGGTTCGTCTGTGTGGTCCGTGTGCCTTTGTGCGTCCGCGTGTCCCGTGTGTCCCGTGTGTGTCCCGGCTCCCCCCGGTGTCTTTTTACCGGTATGGGTGTTGGTCGGCCCCTTCCCGACCGAGGCTCCGACCGAGACTAAGGTCGCCCTCGCCCTAACAAGGACGCACACAAAGGGTTCAAACGCATAAACGCAAAGCCAACACAACTTTACTGAGTACTCACTCGCTCGGGCTACTCAAATTCACAACGAGCGACCTTTCCCACTCAGCCCCGACCGACCGACCGACTCGGTAGGGATTTTCACCCGCGGCAAACTTGGGTCGGCGGGTGACAGGCAGCGACACAAAAGATAAAAGCAATTTGGAGAAAAGTTGGCTGCAGCGCGGCCAGGACGAAGGCCAGGAGCTTCTAGGAGCCGCGTGCCACCGTGCCATAACGCGCAAATCCAATTCACATTATATTAGTGAACGTAAGCCGCTTCATCGCTTGAGCCCTGGCCTCGACAACTCGACAGGAAACTCGACAGGAACTCGACAGGCTACTCGACAGAATAGCTCTTGATAGCTCGACAGCTACTTGACAGACCTCGACAGACCTCGACAGAAACCCCCCTGACTACATGTGCCGGCGGCGTCAAGTGTCAAGCTCGACAGCTCGACAGCTCGACAGACATCGACAGACCTCGACAGGCCTTGACACGAGGTCTGAGACTGGGTAAAGCCGGGTTACAAGAGCCCCACTCTTTCAAGGTGAAGGTTGATGGACCCACTCGTGGTCA
>Ga0210247_100703_pt1 | contig 30549 bp, 10 predicted proteins | sample ChrtobMetP3_16mM_FD_155449 | JGI IMG/M metagenome (GOLD analysis project Ga0210247, IMG submission 155449) | Chrysochromulina tobin associated microbial communities from unialgal haptophyte culture, Seattle, Washington, United States - P3_16mM | ecosystem: Host-associated > Algae > Haptophytes >... | reverse complement strand
TAACCCTAACCCTAACCCTAACCCTAACCCTAACCCTAACCCTAACCCTAACCCTAACCCTAACCCTAACCCTAACCCTAACCCTAACCCTAACCCTAACCCTAACCCTAACCCTAACCCTAACCCTAACCCTGACCCTAACCCTAACCCTAACCCTAACCCTAACCCTAACCCTAACCCTAACCCTAACCCTAACCCTAACCCTAACCCTAACCTCATACGTCGGTACACGCCAGCGGTCGCCCATGTGCGCCCATGAGCGCCCATGAGCGCCCATCGGTACCAGAGGGTGCCAGAAGGTGCCAGGGGGTTCTGGCTTCAATGGGCGCACACGGGCGCTCACTGGCAACCAGTGGTGACCAGGGGCGCCGGTCCTCGGTACGTTGGGCGCTCATACGTCGGTACACGCCAGCGGTCGCCCATGCGCGCCCATGAGCGCCCATGAGCGCCCATGGGTACCAGAGGGTGCCAGAAGGTGCCAGGGGGTTCTGGCTTCAATGGGCGCACACGGGCGCTCACTGGCAACCAGTGGTGACCAGTGGCGCCGGTCCTCGGTACGATGGGCGCTCATACGTCGGTACACGCCAGCGGTAGCCCATGTGCGCCCATGAGCGCCCATGAGCGCCCATGGGTACCAGAGGGTGCCAGAAGGTGCCAGGGGGTTCTGGCTTCAATGGGCGCACACGGGCGCTCACTGGCAACCAGGGGTGACCAGTGGCGCCACTCCTCGGTACACGCATTCCGTGTGCCACGGCTCCGAGCACTAAGGCTACCCAAAATGCTACACAAGTGGTCACTCTGTCCATGTGAGCAGGGCCGCCAGAGCCCTCCCTGAGCTGCTATGTCTCAGGCGTGCGGGTCTTTGATGACCACTGGCGACCACTGGCGACCACTGGCGCAGGTGCTCGGTACGCGCTCATACGCTCCAGCGGGCGCCCATGTGTGCCCATGAGCGCCCATGAGCGCCCATCGGTACCAGAGGGTGCCAGAAGGTGCAAGGGGGTTCTGGCTTCAATGGGCGCACACAAGCGCTCGCTGGCGACCAGTGGTGACCAGTGGCGCCGGTCCTCGGTACGATGGGCGCTCATACGTCGGTACACGCCAGCGGTCGCCCATGTGCGCCCATGAGCGCCCATGAGCGCCCATCGGTACCAGAGGGTGCCAGAAGGTGCCAGGGGGTTCTGGCTTCAATGGGCGCACACGGGCGCTCACTGGCAACCAGTGGTGACCAGGGGCGCCGGTCCTCGGTACGTTGGGCGCTCATACGTCGGTACACGCCAGCGGTCGCCCATGCGCGCCCATGAGCGCCCATGAGCGCCCATGGGTACCAGAGGGTGCCAGAAGGTGCCAGGGGGTTCTGGCTTCAATGGGCGCACACGGGCGCTCACTGGCAACCAGTGGTGACCAGTGGCGCCGGTCCTCGGTACGATGGGCGCTCATACGTCGGTACACGCCAGCGGTCGCCCATGCGCGCCCATGCGCGCCCATAGGTACCAGAGGGTGCCAGAAGGTGCCAGGGGGTTCTGGCTTCAATGGGCGCACACGGGCGACCAGGGGTGACCAATGGTGACCAGTGGCGCCGGTCCTCGGTTGAGGTCAACAAAGGTCAACTGCCGCTCAAAACAGCGTTTTTTCGACCTAACTCCTCAGGATTGCATTTTCAGGTCTCGAAACCAGCGGCTACGTAGGGGTTTAGGGTGGGTGTTTGGCTAGCTCGCCTCTCCCGTGTTCCTTACGGAAGTAAGGAAGCATGGATGCTCACGGGAGAGGACGTTAGGGTTAGGGGTCTCAAAAGAGGAGAATGAGAGAAGAAATGACCCTAACCCTAACCCTAACCCTAACCCTAACCCTAACCCTACCTGCATGCCAGTGGCCACTTCAAGGTGGGGTCAAAGCAGAGGCAGGCAGAGCCCGAACCACGCTGCGGTCAGCCCCGCTGGCCGGCCACCCACTTGCCCTTCTGGCGGACGGGCATCGGCAGCCCGAGGCGCTCGACGCAGCGCTTGGCCTCCTGGGGCGAGATCTCTTTCTTCACAACCTTGCCGTCCTGCAGCTGGCATGCGCTCCGCCCATCGGCCATCCACCTTACGCCCTCACCCACATTTATGCCTGCCTTGTAGAACCCCACCTTGATGCGGCCGTCGGCATACAGGTACATCCCTTGCCCCTCCTTCTCGCCAGCCTTGTGCTCGCCCTCGTAGACGGCGCCGTCGGCATACCAGTAGATGCCGCGCCCCTCGAACTCGCCAGCCTTGAACTCGCCCTCGTAGACGGCGCCGTTGGCATACTGGTAGATGCCGCGCCCCTCCTTATTGCCAGCCTTGTACTCGCCCTCGTAGACGTCGCCGTTGGCGAACACGTACTTGCCGCGCCCCTCCTTATTGCCAGCCTTGTGCTCGCCCTCGTAGACGTCGCCGCTGGCAGACCGGTAGATGCCGCGCCCCTCCTTCTTGCCAGCCTTCCACTCGCCCTCGTAGACGTTGCCGTTGGCATACCGGATGATGCCGCGCCCCTCCATCTTGTCAGCCTTGAACTCGCCCTCGTAGACGTCGCCGTTGGCATACCGGTAGATGCACTGCCCTTCCTTCTTGCCAGCCTTCCACTCGCCCTCGTAGACGTTGCCGTCGGCATACCGGGAGATGCCGCGCCCCTCGCTCTTGCCAGCCTTGAACTCGCCCTCGTAGACGTGGCCGTTGGCAAATCGGTAGATGCCGCGCCCCTTCCTCTCGCCAGCCTTCCACTCGCCCTCGTAGACGTCGCCGTTGGCAGACCGCTCGATGCCGCGCCCCTCGAACTCGTCAGCCTTGTACTCGCCCTCGTAGACGCTGCCGTCGGCATACTGGTAGATGCCGCGCCCCTCCTTCTTGTCAGCCTTGAACTCGCCCTCGTAGACGTCGCCGCTGGCAGACCGGTAGATGCCGCGCCCCTCCATCTTGCCAGCCTTGTACTCGCCCTCGTAGACGTCGCCGTTGGCGTACACCACCTTGCCGCGCCCCTCCCTCTCCCCGGCCGCATTCCTCTCGCCGACGTACTCGCCGGCCATCCCCTCGCCCGAGCGCGCCATCGCGTTGCCAATCAAGGTGATGTAGTTATCGAACAGATTCACGACCGTCGCACGGTCGGCCTCGCTCGAAAAGGCCGCCGACCGGATGCTCGAGCGCACGCGCTCGATGCGAGGCGCCCCGCCCTCGCTCCCGCCGTACTGCTCGCGCGCCGCCTCGGGCGCCGCGCCGTCAATGTCGACCAACTTGGGCGGCAGCCGGTCGAGGATCGCCTTGATCTTCGGAAAGTAGGCACTCTGCGCGACCCCTTCGGTGGCCACGCCGGTCTCCTCGCAGCACCATCCGCGCGCGCCATACGGGCGCGGGACGTGGAGCGTCTGCAGGCGCGTCGCGCCGTTGACAATCGACTGATCTCTGGCCGCCGCGCGCTCGGCCTCGGCGTGGCTCTGGAACCGCGCGCGCCACCGGTCGACCTTCTCGTCGCGCGACACGCTTGCGAGCGCGCCGTGGTTGGCGAGCCCGCTGCGCACGTCTTGCTCGGTCACCGCGGCGCCGTAAACCACGACCACCCCGTCGAGAGACGCGGGGCGGGCAGGGACTCGGGTGTGCCGGATCACCGTCGTCGAGAGCACCGACGCGTACGTGAGCGCCATCACGCCGAGCGCCTCGCCGAACACCGCCTCTTCGCTCGCGCTGCGCGGCTCCTGCGGCAGGCAGGGGCAGTCCCAGAAGACGCCTCTCACGTGCTCGCCCAAGGCGCTCAGCAGGTACCGGCGGACCGCGGCCAGGTACTCGCCCGTCGGGTCGTCGCCATCGGGGGTGTCCCAGCCGTACGTCAGCGAGGCGATCTCGCGCTCGTAGCTGCCGTGCACCTCGATCGAGCGCTCGGGCGACAAGAAGAGCCGCACTCCACGCTCGCGCTCGAGGCGTTCGAGGTCCTGCCGGCGCATGATCTTCGTGATGGTGCCGTCGCGGATGCGGTCGGCGTCGATGAGCTTGACGGCGCTCGAGCGGAGCGCGTCGACGAGCGGCTTGTCGAGCGCCACAAGCAGCGGGAGCGCCTTGTGCTCGCTCAGCTGCACGGACGCCCTCTTCTTTGAAAGCGGTGCGTGCGATGGGCGATCGGCGAAGGGGCCAGATGGAGCTGCCTCCGGCACGTCAAGGCCGAGACTCACTAGCTTCCTCTTGTGTTGTTCGCCCACATCGACGAGAAACACCGACCGCTCCTGCGCCGATGCACCTTCGTAGGCAGCCTTGATGTCCGCGTCTGGGCTCTCGTCGGTCAAAGCAGAGGCACCCGCACCCATGCCGCCTCGGACGCGCAAAATCCCCGCCAGTCGCTCTCCTGCCGCCAGCTCAATCACGTCAACAATGGAGATGATCTCGACGTTCGTCGGCTCGGCCACCGCCCCTGCCGACACCACCTCTGCCGACGCCGCCTCTCCCTCCGTCGCCGCTCCGGCCGCCAGCAGCACAACTTCCGTCTTCTTCCACCCACGGTTGGCGGCCCTGGCGACGAGCCTGAGGATCTTGGTGCACGAGGTGATGAAGAAAAGCACAGCGGAGAATACCACGAAAAGCCAGAGGCAAGGATTAGTGAGGAACCAATTCAAAACTACGAGGATGGAGAGCGCGCCGTCCTTGTCGCGGTTGAACGCATTGAAGGCCACGAGCTCCTCGATGAATCGAATGGCCGGGTCGATGAAATACCACACGGTGGCACGCTGCTTCGCCCAGTGGCTTTGCTTCATGCCATCGAGAGAGCAGTTGTGAGAGGTAAGCCCCATCGCAGCCTCACGCGTCCACTGAGTGCCATGGGCTATGAAATCGGCGATGAAAGCGCCGCTGCTTACCGTGGCTGCTGCCGCAGCAAGCGACGAGTTGTCGCGCTGCAGGGATGAAAAACGGGCCTGAGTGGCATTATCGGGGAGCGGATCGAGTCGAGTGGAGACCGTCATGAGCGCGAGGAGAAAGCTGTACAGTACGACATTCGTGAGCGACGCGTTCCTTAAAAGGTCTGTTCTACGTTTTCCCCACAGGGGAGCCAAAGATAAGCCATGCACGCCGGACTCTCACGCTCCGCGTGGGAGCCCCCTTCACAATGAGAAAGGAGGGCCTGGAGCGTGCGAGAGGATCCCAGGATGAGAAAACTTCTCGTCTTACAACACTCAACAGGCGTTCCGGCTCCCCCGGTGTTTTGAACCGACGGAGACAGATAAGTGCTCCGCAGCCGCTCCGCGGCCATGAGTGTCCTGTTGCGTGTTGGGGAGTTCCTCTTAGGGTGATCGTGCAAATTGCGAGCGGACTATACCTTAAGCTGGGAAAAAGCTTAAAGAATGCCGCTCCCCGCCCTCCCCCCTGTCGGCCCATACAGCATACTCGCGATGTCGTGTTAACAGCATACACCTCCAATACGATAGCCATACGCCGGCCCCGCACCCCCCCCGCCCCCCCAAAAGGTGGCGCCCCTCTTTCAGCTTGTGCCGTGCCGCGTCGGGAGCGCAGATAATCTTAAACGCAAACGGGGGGGATCTACGGCTGCATCTCCATCCGATCTTCATCAACCGCCCGAGCTGCGTGACATGCTACATGGCAACAAGCAGACGCCCTTCGCTTTCTTCCTCACCTCACACTCCGGCGCACCCTAAGACGTGTGCGACATGTCGGGTCCACTCCGTTCAGCCAGTCTATTTACTGCGCGGGCTCATTGGCGCTGGCGCTGGGGTCGCTGTCGATTTCCATCACGTCCTCCGGGCCGGCCGCTGCCTTGTCGCCCGACGACTCCTCGCCTTCGACCTCGCCCTCAACCTCGCCCTCGCCTTCAACCTCGCCCTCGCCCTCGCCTTCCTCCTGCTCCACGGCGTGCGCACTGTATGTCTCCATGGGCGCTGTCTCCATGGGCGCTGTCTCAATGGGCGCAGGCTCGGCGGCGGCAGCCTCCGCTGGCACCACATCCTCTGGCGGGGGTGCCTCCTCCTCCGCCTCCTCCGCCTCCTCCTCCTCCGCCTCCTCCTCCTGCGCCTCCTCCTCCTGCGCTTCCTCCTGCGCCTCTTCCCGCGCCTCATCCGCGTCCATGGTATCCACAGCCTCATCCTGCCGCACCTCATCCAACTGCGCCTCCTCCTCCGCCTCCTCCTGCTGCGCCTTCTCCTCCTGCGCCTCCGCCTCCTCCTCCTCCTCCTCCTCCGCCGCCGCCGCCGCCGCCGCCACCGCCTCCGGCGCCACCTCCTCGGCCTGCTCGCCATCCTCGCCATGTGCTTGGTGCTCGCCATCTGCTTGGTGCTCGGCCGCTGGTGATACGTCGGCGGACGGTGCAACGGGCGGTGCTGATGCATACTCGCCCGACGCTGACGACTCCGCGCCCTCGCCCGCGCCCCCCTCGCCCGGGCCCTCACCCTCTTCCTCCTCGGGCCCCTCCTCCTCGGGCTGGTCCTCCTCGGTCCCCTCTAATGCGGCGCCAGGCGCATCCAGCGCGTCGCGCGCGTCTGCCTCCTCGTCCGCTTCATGGATCGCCTCCCTTGCCTCCATCAGCTCCGCGGCGCTCGATGGCCCCACCGCTGCCTCGGCGCCCTCCTCTTCGAGCTCCTTACTTGGCATGCGAGTGCTCACCACGGCGCCCTCCTCCGCCACGGCATCCGCGGCGCTGCCGTCGGCCTCGGCATCGTCCTCGATGGCTTGCGCCTCGCCCAACTCCGACGGCACCGCCGAGCGACCGGCCATCTCGGATCGAATCTCCGACCCATCGAGCTCACTCTCGTCGTACTGCTCCTCGCCCTCATCCTCATCCATATTGGGCAGCTCCTCGCCCTCGTCCTCATCCATATTGGGCAGCTCCTCGCCCTCGTCCTCATCCTCCTCGGCCGCCTCCTCCTCCTCGCCCTCCTCCTCTTCCTCGCCCTCGTCCGCGACGGACTCGTCCGCCATCTCCGACGACCCTTCCTCCGCCGGCGCCGGCGGCGCCGGCGCCTCTGCATCAGCCGCCGCACCCGCCGCCTCAGCAGGCGCGCCACTCTCGGCAGCACGCGCGGTGCCCCCGTCGGCAGCCTCTGCAGCAGCTGCGGACACCGCGCTCAAACCAGCTCCCGCCACCACCGCCTCGCCGCCGCCGGCCGCAGCAGTCGCCGACGCCGCCACCCCCGCCGACGCGGCACCCGCGCCAGAGATGTCCGCAGGCCTCTGCACGAGCCCCGACGAGGCCACGGGCACACTCGCCACCCCCGCCGGTTGAGGCATCCCTCCGCCCTTGGGCGCCACCGCCTTCGCGTGCGCCGCGACGGCCGCCGCGACGGCCGCGACCGCCGCCGCTCCCTTGGGAGCCGCGCTGCTGCTACTCGCCGACGCGGCGGCATGGGCCGCGGCCGCGGCGGCCGCAGCGGCGGCCACGAGAGCCGCCGCGGGCGCGCCGGCTGCGTTGCCACCCACCGCCGCCGCCGCCGCCGCCGCCGCCATCACCGCCGCCGCCGCCGCCGCCGCCGCCGACGTTCCAGCGCCCTTGGCTGCGGCTGCCGACTGCACGGCGGCGGCGGCGCTCGCGGCAGGCGCCTTGGTAGTGCTCGTGGTTCCCTTTTTGGCACCCGCGCTGCCCTTGGGCGCCATCTTGGGTGCCTTGGCGGGCGGCCCGGCGGCACCGACGGCCGAGGCGTCGCGTTTGGCGCCCGCCTTGCCCTTGTCCGCGACGTCGTTGCTCGCGGGAGGCGGCGGCAGCCGATCTTGCATCGGCAGCCGGTCGCGGTAGTTGGCAAAGTAGTTTTTGCACTGGGTGGCCGTCTTGGTGCCGACATGCTGGGCCACCTTGCCCCACTCGCCCAGGCCATGCATGCTGACGCCCTCGGCGAGCCGCCCGCGCTCCGCCTCCGACCAGCGGTTGGTGGTGCCGCCGCCGCCGCCGGCGGCCGCCGAGGCTGACGCCGACGATGACGCGAGCGGGGCCGACGGACCTGCCGGCGCGGCGGCGGGGGGTGCGCCAGACGCGGGCGCGGACGAGGCCGGTGGTTGCGACGCAACGGACGCCGCCGCGGACGCGCCACCGCCGTCAGCACCAGCGGCCCCACCCTCGGCGCCATCGCTCGCAGCGCTCGCGACGCCGCCTTCCTTGTAGCAGATGTGGCGCGGGCGCGCGCGCATGCCCTCTCGGTTGGTAGGCACGACCATGTCCTCGTACAGCTCGAGCACGTGGCGCGGCAGGTTAGCAGAGGCGGAGCGCGCGGCGGGCGGCGGGCGAGCCGAGGGCGTGCCCGAGCCATAGCCGCCCTTGACGCGCCCCTTTTTGATCATCTTCTTGAGCTCAAGCTCGTGCTTCTCTCGGTAGTAGAAGGCGACGCAGTCGCCCACCGTCTTGAACTCGAAGTACGTTGCGAGCTTGCGGAAGTTCTTGGGGTACTGCACCCAGCGCTCGGCAAAGGTCTTGCGCTCAGCGGCGGTCCACACGACGAGCGCGTTGCGCCGCTTCTCCTCGAGCTTCGCGTCGTCGACGAGGTGCGAGCGGCTCGCAAAGCGCGGGAGCGCCTTGGCGAGCGGCTCGAGCAGCATGGGCGTCACGCGTGCGCACTGGTTGGCGATCCACTCATCGCTCTTCTCGCGCTTCTCGGCCGCGGCGAGCTGCGCGATGACGGCATTCATCTCCTCCTCTGAACGCACCGCGTCCGACGAGCCGAGCGTGCCGCGGCGCGAGCCGCCGCCGCGCGCGCCGCCCGCCCCCTCCTTGCCGCCCTTGGTCGCGGCCGCGCGCGCGTCCTCCTCCTCCTTTTGCTGCCGCCGCTCGAGGCGCGCGTCGCGCTCGCGCTCGCGCTTCGAGAGAGATCCGTCCCATGCCGCCTGCAGCTTGTTGTACTGCTCGCGCAGCGAGGCGGCGAGCGCGCTGTACTCGTGCACACGCTGTGCGATCAGCGGGCGCAAGAGCCCATTCATTCGCTCGCGACGCGCCAGGTTGTGCGCGTACACGGGCTGCTCCTGCGCCGCCACCCCGGCGACCGCCTCGCGCTGAGCCTCAGGTGGTATGCCACTCGGCGCGAGGATGGCGGCACGCGCCTGCTCCGCGCGCTGGGCGTTGAGAGCGAAGACGAGCTCGACGAGATCGCCCAGCCGCGGGCGCGCGCCGTCGTGGGCGGTGGCTCGGCCGCTCATGAGCGATTCGATAGCGGCGCCGCCCGGCGAGTTGACGTGTGGGGAGGAGGAGGTGCGTGCGGCGTGTGCGGCGAGGCGCGCCGCGTCCGCCTCCGCCTGGCGACGCGACTCGGCCCGCAGGTTCTCAGCCTCCTCGATCTGCGCCTCGAGCTCTTCCTCAGCCTCCTCGAGCTCCGTGATCTGGAGCAGCAACTCCTCACGCGACGGGCCCGCCGGGCGACGGGGCGGCGCGAGCGGCGGCGGCGGCGGCGCGAGCAGTGCTGCGGTTGCGGAGGATGCCGAGGGCGGCGGCGGCGGCAGGAACGGCGGCGGCACGGACGACTGCGACGCATGGGCGGGCTGCAGCCGCGCGGAGGGGCACGCGGCGGCCGCGGCCGCGGCCGACGGCGGCGGCGCGACAGGATCGAGGGGCGTCGGCAGACTCGCGAACGCATCAAAGGGCGACAGCATGCCCGCCAACGCTCCTGACCGCTCGGCCGCCCCCGCCGTGTCGAGAAAGAGCGCCGTGTTGAGCGAGTGCCCCTCGGGGGTGCCGAACGGGTGCGAGAACGGCGGCAGGGGTGGCGGCGGCAGGGGTGCCGGCGGCCCTCCTCCAAGGTTGCTCAGGCTACCGAAGCTGCCGAGGCTGCCGAGGGCGCTGTACGACGGATCGCGGCTCATCTCGCGGCTCATCTCGCGGCTCATCTCGCGGCTTATCTCGCGGCTCATCATCTCGAAGCCAACGCGGCTGCCATGCGGCACGGCGCTGCTCGGCACGGCGCTGCTCGGCACGGCGCTGCTCCCGCCGCTCGCGTCCGAGGTGGCCGACGCGAGGCGTGACGCGTGCGCCTGCATCGACAGGCTCGAGAGTCCCACGGAGCTCGCGGGCGCCGTGCCGAGCGCCATCTCGAGCGCCGTCTCGAGCGTGCCAACGGCGCCGGCACCGTCCACCTCCATCGCGTCGTCCGCGCCCTCCGCCGGCGCCATCGGCGTGGCGCCGGCGGCAGCAGCGGGCGTCGCCTCGTCCCCTCCCGCGTCGACCGCGCCCGCAACGGCCGAGGGCGTAACGGCCAAAGGCATCTCCTCCGCCGCCTCGCCCGTGCCCACGGCAGGGGTGGACGGCTCGTCGATGCCAGGGGTGGTGGGCGCCTTGGCGACGAGGCCACGGGCGGCGAGACCCTTGCCCCATCCAAGCTTGCGCCGCCCATCACTCGCCTTGCCATCGTCGCGCATGGGGGAGGTGGATGGAGGTACGACCGACGAGGTCGAGCCGCCGGCCGCAGGCGCCGCGCTCGCCGCCGTCACGTCGATCCGAAAGCTCGGCATGGCGCTCGGCATGGCGCTCGGCATGGCGCTCGCCGCCGTTACGTCGATCCCAAAGCTGCTGCCACTGCTGGCGATGGCACTGCTGGCGATGGGCGATGGGCCGGTGAGGGCAAGGCCGGAGGGCAAGGGACCATCGCAAGCGCCGAGTTGAGCACCGAATATGGGCGGCGCGGGGCCATCCCAAGCACCGCCCCCCACCCCGCCCCCCACCCCGAGTGGCAGAGGCGGCGGTCCCCCCCGGCCGCCGGGCGAGCGGCCCGCAGGCATGTCACGCGGAGGCATGTCACGCGGAGGCACATTGCGGGGCGGCATGTCGCGAGCCGGCATGTCGCGAGCTGGCATGTCGCCGCGCACCGCAAGGTTGGCGTCGCGGGAGGTGGTCGCCCCCCCATCCCGTGCGCGTGGCTCGCGATCCCGTGAGGGAGGCGCGCCGCCCATGCCGCCGCACATGCCACCACCCATGCCACCGCCCATGCCACCGCCCATGCTACCGCCCATGCTACCGCCCATGCTACCGCCCGTGCCCTGCGCCGGTGGCCCCCCGCTCATGCCCGCGACGGCGCCGCCACCACTCGTGCGCCCGCGAGGGGGGGCGTCGGCGCGAGGGGGAGGGTCGGCGCGAGGGGGGGGGTCGGCGCGGCCGCCGCCGCCCTCCCGTCCCAGCGAGCCCAGCGGTAAGCCCAGCGGAGGCCACTCGTACTCAGCGCCGCCACGCTCGTCGCGCCGGCTGGGCGGCGGTCCTCGCTCGCGGGGCGGCGGCGCGTCGCGAGGTGCCGCCTGCGAGGGCGGCATGCTATCTCGGAGGGTATCACGGAGGGGTGCCGCCTGCGACGGCGGCGGCGGCGGCGGCGGCGGGCCGCGGCTGACAGCGCCCGCGCCAGCCACACTTGGCGGTGGAGGCGGCGGCGGTGGCCCTGCGCCCCCACCCCCGCGCGCCGCCGGCGGCGGCGGCGGCGGTCCGCGATAGGCGGGAGATGGCGAGGGCCCGGGCGGAGGCGAAGGCCCCCCCCGAGGCGACGGCCCCCAAGTCTCGCCACCACGCGCCCATCCGCCGCCACCGCCTCCAGCACCTCCACCGCCAGCACCTCCACCACCCCCTCCTCCGCCACCGCCACCAGGCCGAGACGGCGGCGGCGGCGGGCCGCCACCGCCACCGCCACCGCCGCCGCCACCGCCGCCAGCACCGCCAGCACGGGCATCCGCCCCCATCGGAAGCGCTGCGGGGACCCGCCCGCCTCGCCCCGACGGCACACCGTCACCCTTGCCGCCGCTGCTCGGTTCGCGGTTGAGCGCGGGCATGCCGCCCCCGCCGCCGCCGGGCTCGCGGCCCAGCGGCGGCCCGTCGCCCTTGCCGCCGCCACCCTGCGACGGCATGCGTGCCAGCGGCGGCCCCTCCCATGGCGGCAGATCAGCGCGAGGCGGGCCACGGCCGCCGCCGCCGCCCTTGCCTCCGCCCATGGGCGGCGCGTCCCAGTCTTCGGGCCCTCGCTGGGGCGGGCCGCCGTAGCCGCCCTTGCCGCCGCCCTTGCCGCCGCCCTTGCCGCCAGTCGGACCCGGCGGCGGGCCGCGCCCTCCTCTCATCGGCGGACCATCCTCACGCGGCGGCGGCGGGCCGCCGATGCGCGGTCGCTCGTTTGCAAATGGAGGACCCAGCTCGAAGCGGCTGCCGCCAAAGCCGCCTGCTGGCGGTCCTGGCGGTGGCCCACCACCGCGACCAGGCGCAGGCCCACCACGGCTGCCGCCGCCGCTGTACCCTGCAGGCTCGATCTCCCCTGGCTCGAGCTCGCCCGGCTCGAGCTCCGGGCCGCGCCGCTTGCGGTTCGGGGGCGCCTGCGCGGGCGGGCCGTCCCAGCTTCCCGGGCGCTTGCCGCCATTGTTGCTGCTGCTCATTGCCTCAGACTCCTCTCGGGGCAAGCTGTGCAGCCCTCAGGGCCTTGTGCCGCGTCAGACCCTCTTTTCTCATTGTGAATGGGGGCAACAAACGCCCGCGCCGGGCTGAGGGAAAACGGGGAGGAGTGAAGTCTGTGACAGGACTCTTGTCGCGATCCGCGATGGGACCTCTCAGCTTTCACACGTCTTCGAAGTCTGCACCACGAACATGAACGTGCTCAGAGCCTCATCCCCAGTACGCGCATGGAGTAGGATAAGAATGCCGGCTGTGTATAGACCGAGAATGACATACTCTGTCTCTGAGTCGAGTATAGTGTCAAACTGTTAAACACTTAAAGTCCTGGCGCCGGCCATGGCGCCGGCTCGGGATCTACTAAGCATTTACGAACTGCATTGACGAACTGCTGAATTCCTGTAACGCATCTATTTTATGAATGGCCTGTTTTTGTAGCATGCGGCGTCCTCATCAATTTGCTCTCTGGAATCGGGTGTTCCCAATTGGCGATAGAGCGCACGCGCGCTGCAGGGATGGCTGAGTTGGGACGGCTGAAGCTCTCACTCAAGCTCTCACTGCCAGCGAGCGTAGGCAACCACGGATTAGCACCCCCATTTGCTGCGTCCCAACTTGATGGAGTCCTGCCACCGCCGCCGCGGACTTGATAGAGTCCCACTATAAACTCCTCGTATGAGAGGCTTTCTGAGCCGTCGGTGTTGTAGCGGTCGAAGAGCGCGCGCATAACGTCCCCGCGTACGCCTCCTGAGCTCCGGCCGGGCATCAGCTCGGACGTCACCTGAAGCCCAAAGCGCTCGAGGGCGCATACAAACTCTTTGAACGACACCCTGCCACTGCCGTTGGCATCAAAGGCCTTGAAGGCCTCCTTGAGTGTTCGTTCTTCGGTGACGCCCTTCTTCGCCTTTGCATAGATGCCCTTCTTGAGTATCGACTCCAGGCTGCTCACCTCGAAGGCCGTGGCCGGCATGGATACAGAAATCACTTGCGGAAAGCGCAGGAGGATGAGGGAAAAAAACGCGTCTTCGTGAACGCTCGAAGTGGCGCTTTTCGAAGGCTCACACCGAGGCCCAGCAAAGGGTTACATCAGGGACTGCACATGCAGCTGGTGTCACAGAGATGCCCAACGGTCGCGACGAATTCGGGCATCATTCACGCATGCACCCCACAACGATACATTGTAACCATGCCCATGGCCCAGCACAAGGCCTCTGTGCGCGCGCACCAAGCGCCTAGCGCGCCGCACGCGCGCGCGCATCTCCCCCGCCCATATTCACACACACACCAGCATGTCGTCCACATCGAAGCCGCCGGGCAGACCGAGGTAACGCCCCTCGCAGATCCCCAAGCAGAAGGCCGTTGTGACGCCGTCGACATCGAGCGAGTCGCAGCGCACCGCGCCCAACACGTCGGCAGCCGGCGCCGGCTTCGTCACGCGGCCGGGCAGCGGCGCCAGCGGCGCGGCTGCCGCGGCCTCCGTGACCGAGGCCGCCGCTGCCGCCACCAAGGCCGCGGCCACGCTCACTGAGGAGGCGGCGGAGGCGGAGGTGAGTGACGGGGCGAGGTGCGGCGCCGTGGTGGGCGTCGCATCGGCCGGCTTGGCACGAGGCGGCGCCGTGGTGGGCGGCGTCGTGGTGGGCGGCGCCTGCATCTCCGCGAGCATAGCCAACCCCTGCGCCGAGGGCGGCATCGCGCCGTGGTGGGCGCCGCCTTGCTTCTCCTCGTACTCACGCATCTGGATCCGGTGCCATCGGTTGCGGATCGCGTGCTCGGTACGGCGCGGCAGCCGCTCGGCGATCCGGTTCCAGCGGTGGCCGAAATCGCGCACACTGCTCGAGATGATCTCGTCCTCCTCCTCGGTCCAGCTCTGTCGCTGCTCCACCCCCTCGACGCGCTTGACGCGCGGCAGCGCCGGCAGCTTCGCGCCGCTCAGCGAGTGTTGTAGCCGTGCCCATCGATTACGCACCGCGTCATCCGAGCGGCCGGGAAGGTCAGCGGCGATCTGACGCCATCGCGTGCCGATCGTATGCACGCCCGTGCGGATCGCCTCGTCCTCCCACGCCGCCCAGTCCTTGCGGTTCGCCACCGCCTCGTCCTTGCACGCAACCCCGCGCCCGTCGTCGAAGCATGCGTCGAGAGAGGCCGTCCGAGAGAGGCCGTCTGAGCCGCCGCCGCCGCCGCTGCCGCTGCTGTTGCTGCTGCTGCTGCCGCCGCCGCTGCCGCTGCTGCTGCTGCTGCTGCTGCTGCTGCGGTCCGCGGCGATGGCGTTGCCCGCGGTGATGGTGGAGCCCAAGCCACCGCCGACGACGAGCGCGTGCGTGGGCGGCGGCGACACGAGCATGCTCGACGAGTTGTCGTTGGAAAAGCTGCCGCTGTCCGTGTCGCTGCTCGAGCCGTCGACGCTGCCCGCGTCGGCGCAAGCGTTGTGCTGGGTGGTGTAGCTCGTGATGCGGCGCATGGCGGCGGGCGAGTCCTCGTCGCCGTCGTCGAGCTGCTCGAGCCCTTTCAGGAATTGCGAGATCGAGCCGGTGGACGTGAGGTTGATGTCGTCGGTGGCCACCGCGGTGGCGGCGTCAACGAGCGCCGATGCATCCGCTTTGGCCGGATCGTGTGCAGTGCTCGGCTCTGGCAGGATCATGGAGAGCACCTTCGCCGCCGGCGTGCGCACTCGCGACGAGCGCTTGCACGCAGGGACCTCGGGTACGTCAGTGCAGTCGGAGCGCGGTTCCGAGGGCGAGCGCGTGGGCGCCGCCGGCCTCTTTGTGCCGCGCGCCAAGGACGCGCTTTTACCGATACGCATCTTTCGGGAGGCCGATATCGGATCTGGTTCGGAGCCTAAGGCAGACTTGAAACTGACGAAGCTGGGGCAGGTTGCGAACGTCGCATATACTTTGCAAACTAGAATGGAACCACACATGACCACAAATGCCCACACAAGTTTACCTGTTTACCCGTCTAACGAGCCTCTAACTTACCACCCTGCCTGCACCCATAGGGAAGGTTACCCGACGCGCGCGGTGGCGAACTCAAAATCTCAAGCATGCTCAAGTTAAGTAGAGGCGCTATCCCACCTGTCCGCCGGACACGCCGCCCGCGCCGCGCATCGAACTGATCCATCAAGTGATCCATGACGTGCCATGAGGCTCCGACGTTGACGAGCGACGGCTCCGATCACCGCCAATATCAGAGTATCACCGCTCACCAGCGACCAGCCACCCGCTCACCGCGACTGAAATCAGTCGGTATTCTAAGTCCGTCCACGTCAAGATTCGTCACCGGAAACGTGAAATCGTCGCGGGTTCTTCACGAACGAAGCGGGGTCGACACGAGTGTCACAATGGCGCTCACGCTGCTCTTGCTCTCGACGGCGTCACTTCTTGAGCGCTCGCTCCTCGCTGCACGTTCCTGCTCGCTCGCCTTCGTGCCGCCATCCGCGATGGCAAGTGAACCCTATTATGCCGGCATGCGCGTTGTGGCACAGGTCGAAGAGCCCGGCCTGAGCGGCGCGACAATCTTCGAGTCCAAATCTACAGGCGAGATGATCATTGCCTGCCGCGGCTCGGCGAGCTTCAAAAACTTTCGCACCAATTTGGACATCGGCCCGGTGCCGCTCACGATTGGCGGTGCGGCCGCTCCCGCGGACGCACGCGTGCACAAGGGCTTCCAGCAAGCGTCGCAGCAGCTATGGAAGCAGCTGGAGCCGTACCTGCCCGCATTTGATCTGGAACAGCCGATCCTGCTCACGGGCCACTCGCTCGGCGGCGGCACCGCCACGCTGTTGGGGCTGCATCTCGCCGCGGCGGGGCGCCAGGCCGAGCTGATCACGATTGCGGGGCCGCGGCTGGGCAACGGCGCGTTCGCGGCGCACGTGCGTGGCACTTGCCTACCGGCGATGCACTTGGTACACGGCAACGACGCGGTGGTCAAATCAAACGCGAAGCTGTGGGACGACCTGGGCTTCGAGCACGTGGGCACTGTCGTGCCGTGTGCGCAGTCACAGCCGTGCCTCTACCTCAACGACAAGGAGCGCCGGCTCGCAGTGTCCGATGCGATGGACCCGTCACAGATGTCGCTCAAGGGCGTGCTGGTCGACCACTGCCAGTACCTGGGCGTGTACATCGGCGTGCGCCTTGAGCACCCAAGCGTATGGCTCCGAAGCCCATTCTAGCCAGCCGCCGAGGACGACGAGGATGCGATGCTTACAGTCGTGGGCCGTGACACCGCGCCTTGTACCAGATGTGCGGTCGGCCCAGTGCCGGTCCTCGAGTCGATACGTTCATACGTACGCGCAGAGTCACACGAAAATACACAAAATACGTAGTGCAGTTTACGTTTTGCGTTAGTCGACGGCGTATACGTACGATACCGCGCGCGCCGCCGCGGCGCGGTTTACACAGCCGACACGCTTTACAAAGGCGAGGCGTACTTCGTTCCCGTATGTGGTTATGCGTCCCATAACGCGTCCCGTGTCCGGGGGCTCTCTCCCGCGGCTTTCCGTGCATGGTTCGATGCCGTAGCCCAGAGCAAGCGACTAGCCCTACCACTCTCTCCTTTCCGCGGAACGGGGAACCAGGATCTGCGACCTCGCACACGCGCAACGGTTCGTCTCGCGCTCTCACCCGACATGCTCGCTCCTAAGCACGTGCTTCATACGGCGCTCCTCGACATGTCGATCACGCCCCGATCACGTGTTCACCGGCTCCCGCATGCAGCTCGTACGACCACATAGCACAACCAGCCGCGCACACGCCTCATGCACTCGACGAGGAGATCGAGCCGTCGTGTTGCCTTCGCCGGAGGCCCTCTGTTCGGGTTCGGGTTCGGGCAAGGGTTAGCCGTCGTCACGCCTTCGCCGGCGGCCCTCTGTTCAACAGTGCGCCCTCGTCGCCCTCAAAAGTCGGGCCACTTGTTCATGTCGGCGCCCATCCAGAGGCGCACCGCCTTGGCGCGCCCGATCTCAGGATTCTCCTTGGCACACGACTGCATCACCTCCGTCTCTGTGAACTGCATCTTGGTGCCTGCGAGCCCGAGGGCCGCGAGGGTGGGGCTCTCGGAGACGAGGGTTGTCAAGCTCGCGATCCCCACCTTGGTGATGTTATTCTTGTGCAGGTCGAGGTACGCTATCTTCCCCTTGCCCTTGCTGGCACTCTCCTTGAGGGCCTCGACCAGCGCGATCACGCCCTCGTCGCCAACCTTGTTCTTGCCCAGCCAGAGCGTCGAGAGCGCGCCGTTGGTCCTTAGCGCCGTCGCGAGCGCCGTCGCGCCCGCGACATCGATGTCGTTGTCGCGCAAGTTGAGCGCAGTGAGGGTGCCATTGTCGCGCAGGCTCCCGCGCAGTGCCTCCGTTCCGCTCGAGCCGAGCTTATTCGCTGAGAGGTCGAGCTTAGCCAGCGAAGCCGACAGGCTGAGCAGGCCGGCGAGCTTCTCCGCGCCCGCCGCGCCGATGCCATTCGAGGAGAGGTCGAGCACGCGCACCTTGCTCGCCTTGTTTTGCTTGAGCCCGTCGGCGAGCGCACCGACCCCCTCGTCGCGCAGCTGCGAGTCGCGCAGGTTGATCGTGGTGATGCTCGTGTTGAGGCGCAGGCAGCGTCCCACCGCGTGCCCGAGACGATCAGCCGTCTTGACCTCGGAGAGGTCGAGCATCTTGGCCACCGCATTCTTCTGGACGAGCGCGCAGAGCAGCGCGGCACTCACGTTCCCCATGACTGCCGAGCCCGCGTAGGAGAGCTCGAGTACCGGCTCAGCCGTGGTCCCCTTGAGCTTGCTCACGAGCAGCTCAAGGGCGTCCATGTAGACCTTCTGGACGGTGCTGTTGGCATGCAGCCCGCGCACGATCGCCTCGAGCCCCTCGGAGCTCTCCTCGCCATTGTCCTTGACGCTCCACAGCTTCGGGTTGTTGCGCAGGTCGATGCTCGTGAGCGACTGGTTCATCACGAGCGCCGTCTCGAGCGCGGCCGCCGCGGGCGCGTCCATGTCGACACCGTTCAGGTCGAGCGACGAGATCGTCTTGTTGAGCTTGAGGATGCCGCAGAGCAGTGTGAGGATCGAGGACGAGATATTGCCCTTACCTGCAAAGGAGAGGCTCGTCGTGTCCTCGCGCACCTCGAAGACATCGATCGAGAGGGCGCGCAGCGGGCACGTGCAGTCCTTTGCGAGGAGCAGCGCGCCAAAGTCGCGCACGCCCGTGTCGTCGAGCTCGGTGCCACGCACATTGAGGTACTCGAGCGACGCGTTGAACTTGAGCGAGCGCATGACCATCGCGCCAGAGAGCGGGTTGTTGGACACGTCAAGGGAGGAGAGCGAGCACTCGTCCATGCGCAGCATCTCGATGAGACCGTTGACCTTGATATCTTTGAGCGTGTTGCCCGCGAGGTTGAGCACCCGAAGGCTCGGGTACTCGCCGGTCATCATCGAGTCGAAGAGCTTGCGCGCACCTCGGTCGCTGAACCCAATGTCGGATAGGTCGAGCGCCGTGAGGCTGCCCGTCTTGCACAGGTCGCCGAGCACCGGCAGGATCGTACCCGCTTCGTCACCTAATTTGGTGCCGGAGAGTCGTAGGGACTTAACCGAAGTGTTCGAGGCAAGCAGCGCGCCCACCGCGGTGAGGCTCGTTTTAGTGAGTTCACCCGCTGCCGACAGGTCGATACTCTCGACGCGCATCGCGCCGACGAGCTCTTGTACCGGTAGGCTGACGACAACGGTCGCTTGTCCCTTGAGTTTCTGAACAGTGTGCTCAAGGACGAGCTCCTGCAGCGTCGTGTTGGTGCGTGTCGCTTGCGTGAGCATCGTGAGCGCGTCCGTGTTCAGCCCGACGAGCGTCACGCGCGTGACCTTCGTGTTGGCGCGCAGCAGCGCCATGAGCAGGACGAGGCCCTTTCGAGCCTTGGTCGAGTCTTTGAGGTCCCATCGCAGCTCTGTCGTACTCGGCGTCAGCTCGAAGTCGTCGCAGTAGCCCACGCAACCGGACGAGTTCTCGAGCAGAGCCTTGCCTAGCTGGGTGCGCTCCTGCTCGGCGATGCTGATGCCATCGAACGCGAGCGCCGTGAGGCTCGTGTTCGAGCGCAGCGCGCCCGCGAGCAGCGTCACGTCGGCGGGCAGCGTCGAGGTCCACTTGAGTGTCTTCGTCGACGGCTTTAGCTCGAAGGCATCGCACGCGACGTATGCGAGCTTGTGAGCCGGGTTGACGCGCATCGCCTCGCCGATCATCGCCTTTGCCTTCGAGGTCAGATGCTTCTCATCATCCTCGATGATCGAGAGGAGCTCGAGCTTCGCGTGATCCTTGACCAGCTGCACGAGCGCCTCGGGCCGACCCCCAGGCTGGTTGCGCGACAGGTTGAGCGACTTGAGCGGCAGGCACAGGCGAAGCGAGTTCGCGAGCTTGTTGACGCCGTCGGCGCCGAGGTTGTTGGATTGCACGTCCAGCTCGGTGAGCGAAAGATTGGCCGCGATGTGCCGTACCCATCGGTTCAGCTGCTTGTTGGAGAAGGCACCCAGGTTATTGTGGCCCAGGTTGACCAGCTCAAGATTGGGGCACGCGCTGAAGAGCGAAGCGAGCCCATTGCAGTCCACGTCCGCTTCGGCACCGCCCATGCCCGGCCCAACCGCGTTCCCGGAGAGGTGGAGACCTCGGATATAGTCGTTACTCTTCACCAGGGCCCAGAGCGCCGCCTTGCCAACCCACGAGAGTCGCGCGTCGTCCACAAACGACCACACAGGCCGCTGAAAAGCGAGGCGCTTGCCCAGCTCACCCGAGGCAATGCGGCACACGTTGTTCATGTACGCATTGTTCAGGAATTCGGAGGCGGTCTTGTCCGTCTCCCACCCCTTCCACTGCTTCTTATCTACGAGGCCGAGCAGGTCGCGCGCGAAAAGTCCTTCCTGGAAGGAGAGGTGCTTGAACTGGTAGAGGGCGGGCGCCGTGTCGGTCAGCGACTCGAGCGTCTTGATGAGCGTCACGCCCGCATCCTCCACATCGAGCCGCAGCCACAGCGGCATCTCGAGCTCGCGTCCACCCTTCATGAGCGACGAGGCCACGTGCGCCGACGTGAACTCGCGCCGCCCGTGCCTCTGGTTGTCGACGGCCACCAGGCGCAGCATGTTGAGCCCAGCCGCCTCCATCGCGGTCGACTTCTCCTTGAGCACGGAGTCGAGCATCTTGAGGACCAACGGCCGGATCCGCTTGTCCTTGGTCACGTACGCCTGCTTGAGCTCGGACAGACCCATGCGCCCTTGCGCAAAGAGCGCGAGTACCTTGGCGACCATCTTGTACATGGAGTAAATCTCGGCATCGTTCAATCCGAGCTCGTTGGCGCTTTCGCCCTGAGCAACCTTGGCACCCACCTTGACGGTTGCCGCCTTGCGAGTCTGCTTCCTTTCACGGCGTGCCTCCTGCGCCTCCAGCTCAGCAGCCGCATCCTCGGCCGCCTCGCCGGCCTCGGTCGAGACGGCACGCCCCATGGCGAGCAGCCGCTGCACGACGGCCGACTGCGTGGCCATCGAGTAGAGTTGGTATGAGCTTTGTGGGAGCATGTCGAGATCCTCCTCGCCCGCCGCGGCGCCCGTGGTCGTGAAGACGAGCACGAGCAGCGAGAGGAGCACCGGCACCGCCGCCGCCTCGATGAGGAAAGAGAGGACCTTCTCGAGCGTCAAGTCCACGTGCGCGGCCGCATCGTCGTCCGTGCCTGTGCCCGTGGACACGCGCGAACGGAAGTACTCGTAGTGTATCTTGGCGTCGCTATCCTCGTGGTACTTGCGGATATTCGCGTGCTGCACCTGCACCTCCGCGTAGGTGCTCATGCTTCCCTTGGACAGCTTGAGAGCGAAGGTGAGATTCCGGAGATGGGTGGGCCGCAGGTCGGCAAAGGTGTTCTCGAGCGAGATGACCTCGAGGGAAAGCCCGGTCGCCTCGCATGTGTACCCCTTGAGAAAGCGCGAGCCGATCTGCGCCATCTGATCTCCGCTTGTGCATGTGAGCCTGGCCTGGATCGCGTCGTGCACCGTCGCCTCCTCCAAACCCGAGGCGGAAGGGAAGGAGCGCTTCGGGCGGAGGGACGCTTGAGAGTGCACCTCGACTGGATTGAGCATTTCTACGTTCTCGAGCACCTCCGCCGGCAGCTGCTCCTCGGACAGCAAGCATTTGAGCGTCTTGGCGAAGAGCGGGTACAGCAGATCCAGCACCTCGTACAGCTCGTCCGTTCGAGCAGCGACCTTGGCCCAACTCGACTCGGTCAGCGTGAGCTTGTCCTTGCCGGGGATCGCGATCTGCCCCTCGACTCTGGAGAGGGCGGGGTCAATGGCCACCCTGCGCACCTGTTTCTCCGCCTTGATGGCCGCCTTGATGGCAATCGCGAGCTCATCAAAGTCAATCTCGCCCGAGCCATCGGCATCCCACAATTGAAAGAGGGCGTCCACGTCAGCTTCCTGCACGTCCCTGAAGCCGTTGATGCCCAGCATCGTCAAGGCCTGACGGAACTCATCCAAAGAGATTTCGCCAGATCCGTCGGTATCCCATTCTCGGAAGATGTCCTTCATGTACACCGGGTTCTGCACAAACTTGACGCAGAGTGCCTTCTCAACGATGTACGGGTTGGGCGGGCGGCTGGGGGCCGTGTCCAAATTTGGGGCCGGGGTCGTGTCCAAATTTGGGATGTGGCTTGGGGAGGGGGCCATGTCGATGCCGGGAACCAGTGGCGGCAAGGGCTGTGCGCCGTCGGGCGACGAGGGAATTGCGCCGTCGGCGAGAGCGTGGTAGTCCGAATGTGAGTCGCCCGTGCTCGTTCCGAAGACGGCAGCGAAGACAGAGTGCCGTGTAGGCGACACATTGCCTTCCACAACCACGTCCGCCACATCGAGCTCACCTTCGAGCGTGCCATTTCCCGCGGATTCTTCACCAGCTTCAGCCACCTGAGCCACCCTGGCCGCCTCCTCTGCCTTCAAGGCCGCCTCCGCCTCCGCCTCCGCCTCCGCCTCTGCCGCCTTCCGAAGAGCATTTTCCGCAAAGGACAATTCCTCCGCCTTCTTCATGGATGCCTCATCGAGCGCGGCCAGCTTGGCCGCTTCCTCGGCCTCACGCATTGCCTTCTCCTCCGCCGCCTTCTTCTTAGCCGCCAACTTGGCCGCCTTGCGCTCAGCCTTGTCCTTCTCGCGCTGCTTCCTCTCCTCTTCGAGATCCGCCTTATTCCAGGCCTCAGAAATAGACGAGAGGAGCCCGAAGGCCCTGTTGCGCTCCTCGCCCGAGAGGTTCTTCAGCCGCGACGAGAGTGCTTCGAGGCTCGAGAGCGCTGCCAACGCCTCCTCAGCGGACATGGCGGGAGGCTCTGGCTCCGCGGGGGCAGGGGGATCTGGGAGTGCCTCAAAAAGCGTCACCAGATCAGTCGGGTCGACCGGTGGCAACGCCTCAACCTCCAGTGGCGGCGCATCCTCTGCCGCAGCCTCGGCAGGCGGCGTGTCCTCGGCGGCGGAGGGAACGTCCTCAGCGGCGGGGGCAACGTCCTCAGCGGCGGGGGGGACGTCCTCAGCGGCGGGGGGAACGTCCGCAGCGGCGGGGGGGACGTCCTCGGCCGGTGGCGTCTCCTCGCCCTCCTCGCCCTCCCTTTCCGTCTCCGGCGGCGAGGGGGGCAGCGAGGGCGGCGGCGAACGCCGTGCGCCCAGCAGCAAAAGCGGCGGCGGCGGGCCCGAGGGTGGCAACCAGCCGCCACAGCGCGGCGTCTCATCGCGTGCGCTATCCGGGGGCGAGGGGGGCGCCGAGGGCGGTGGCGCCCCTCTCGCAGACGGTGTGGGCGCAGCAAATGGTGCGGCCGGCGCCGCAGACGGAGCTGACGCCTTGGCACCAGAAGTGCCAGTGCCACGTCCTCCCACCCCCTTCGGGGCGAGGCCGGCGCGCTTCGGCGCCTCCGCTGCCGTCGACGACGGGGCGTGTTGTTCGTCGCGCGGCGTGGCCACAGCAGTGTCAATTTTCACCTGCGGGGCATGCATCGGGTGGTTGATCTGCCGACGCTTCTCCTTGAGAATCACAAAGGAACGATCGTCCGTGCGCTTGCGCAGCACCAGAAGCCCGAGGCTCGTCGCGACATGATGCAGCATGCGCTTCTCCTCGAGTGCGGTCGTCTGGTCCGGCGCCGGGTTGGTCGGCATCGGCAGTGGCAGTCGCCGAACAGCACGCTCCACTTCCTTTGGGGTCGCATCTCCCGCCATCTCCCGAAATGCCTCGTCGAGCATCTGAAGGTAGGTGGGCAGCTCGTCGTCATCTACACCCACGATCAGATTCGTGTGATCGTCGCGCGCCTTGAAGCTGAAACTCATGCTGGTAGCTTGCCGAATGAGCGGCACGGAAGGCGCGGAGGGCGCGGCGGAGTCTGTCCTCTCTGGGCGGGTGGGCGAGGTCAGTAGCTCGTGCATCCGCTTCAGCCGCGTCGACTTCAAGACTGTGGTGAGCTCCGCGAGGGAGCCAGCGCGCTGCTCGCGCAGCACATGATCGCCGGTCACGTCGTGCTGCCGCTGTGCCGGATTGGGCGCACCACCTTCCAGCAGGAACAGATTGGGCGCCTCGAACCCCTCGACAGTCCGGCGAGCACGCGTCTCTGGCGGGAAGGTTTGCTCGTAGATCTCGTCCTGGCCCTTGCGGATGACCGAGAGCGAGATCAGGTGGTCGAAGAAGACGTTTCCCTTCATCTGCGAGTTGATCACCTTGCGCTGCTGCTCGTCCGTCAGCTGGAGCAAATTGATGACGATGAAACGGTCCTCGTAGAGCTCGAGCCGCACACCTTCAGGGCGCGAGGTGACCACCAGCCGATTGCCGGAGACGGCCACCTCCTTGTGCACAAACTCCTCGATGGCCTCCTTCATGCCAGCCGCCTCGTCCACGCCATCGATGAGGATGACGAGCGCGCGCATCTGGTGCGCCTGCACTAGCATTCGGCGCTCGGCACCCTCAAAGTTCCTCTCGATGTACCACAACAGCCACGTGCGCGTCTTGAGCAGGTGGGCGATGATCGCGGACTCCTCCCCTTGCTCACGCACCAGGCGCACGATGCGCTGCACGTACACGACCAGTGGCACGAGCCGCATCCCCCCGTGCTCACACGGCTTCGGCTTGTTCTCGCTGAAGACCTTGCCCCTGCACTTGTCGCAGTCGGCCGCGCCCAGCCGCTTCGCGAGCTTGTAAGCTGCCTGCTTGACCATCCACGTCTTGCCCGTACCCGGGCCGGCACGCACAAGGGTGGGCTGAGCGAGGTGGACGCCGCGAGTGCGTTTGTGCGAGGGCGCGAGGAGCAGGTCGACGAGCTCGTGCACGTCCTTCATCGAGTTCCATGTAGGGTCTGCATGTTTGATCGCCTCGCCCAAATTCTGCGTCGCGACGCAAATCATCTGGTCTTCGATGCGCAGCTTGTTGCCAGTGATCGCATCCTCAACCTCGTTCTCGGACGCGACGATGCCCGCGCAGTACACGCAGCGCGTCTCGTCGTACGCGGCTTCCGAGTCGAAGCTCTGCTGTGAATGGTTGTAGTCGTTCAGATCGCGCACCTCCTCCTCCGCCTCGCCTGAGGGTCCAGCTTCGTACCGAAGGCGGTGGCGCCCGCCGAGGATGACATCTTCGACGCCACCGCCCGCACCGAGCCACTCGATCACCGTCGTATCACGCATGGTGAAGCGCTGCAGCACGAGTAGCCGTGTGCCCGGCGCGTAGCTGTGGCGAGAAGTGCGCAGGGTCGTCTCCGGGCTCGGATCGACCAGCGTCTCCTTGTCGACGACGTCGATGGTACACACGCAACGGTCGTCATCAAGCACGCGCTGCACCGTGACGCAAGCGCCGTCGAACTCGTGCGCGGGCAACATAATCTTGAGGCGCGAGCCCGCCGTGCACGCGTACGAGATCCACGGCCACACGCGCAGCGCCACCGACACCTTCTGGCCGTTGTCGTCGCGTTTCCACTCGATGGCGACGTCGATGGTCGCATGCCGATCGAGCCCGTCGTGAACAAGCCCGTACTCGGTGCCTACCATCCAACGGTTCTTGAAATCGACGCGGTTCATAAAGGGCTCCGCCTTCTCGCGCGCCACCGTCACGCGCCCCACCGCCTCGCCTGTCGCAGTCTTGAGCTGCCCCTCATGCGCGTCTCCAAAGTAGCTCACGTAGTCGCCGTTCAAGAGCTCGACGCGGCTGTTGACGCAGTTGAAGAGGAGCACAGGATCGAACGTCTTGGTCCAAACCTTGGCAATCGAGTGCCGGCTCGGGTCCCCGTCGACGCGCGCTGGGTACTTGCCCGCCGCGCGCTTCGTCGCGTGCGCGGCCGACTGCTTCTTGGCGGCGGCGGCAGTGCGCTCGGCGGCGGCGGCGGCGGCTGTCTCCTCCGCGGTGTTGGCGGTGCTGGCAGCCTCGTCCTTGAGATTCACTGGCGGCGGTGGGTCGGCCTTCTTAGGCGCAGCCTTAGGCTTTGTCTCCGGAGGGCTTGCCGGCTTGGCCGCCGTCTCCGCCTTCGAAGCCGGCTCCGCCTTAGTCGCGCGCGGCGTGGCGTTCGTCTTCGACGGCTCCTTGCGCGCGCTGTCCACCTTGTCCACCTTGGCAAGTTTGCGCGCACTGTCCGGCTTGGCAGTTCCTCGCGGGCTTGGCTGGCGGGTAGAACTGCTGCCCTTGTCGCCAGACGCGGCGCCCTTGGCTGCAGCCACCCCGGTCGCGAGCGGCGGCGCCTTTGCCGGCTTGCTCGCGGACGCGGGGGGTGGCTTGGGCGCCATCGGAAAACGGGCTCTTGGCGCCGTCGCAACGGGACCGGGTAGCGCTTTGGCAGAGGAAGCGCACAGGGGGTCGGAGTTGGGCTTTAGTGGGCGAAAAATGCCGCGTCGTACCGGCAAGTTGAAACTTGCGTAAAATCTCGCGAAATCAGTCTGTCAATAAGTCAGTCAAGTCGCGCCCCCCCCCCCCCGCGCTCACCACTCCACCGTCCTCAAAGTACGGCTCCGCTGAGAACCTGAGCAAAGACGCCATCCCACCGGCGCCCACGTCATGGCGTTCTAAAGTGGCTCGTACTTGCGCAGGGGCGGGACAAGGAGGCGGCGCCGGTGCTTCGTGTGGAGGGTGCGCATGTGGTGGAACGCCTCAGGGTAGCGCGCGGGGGCGATGTCCGGGTGCCAGAAGCGGATGAGGAGCACGACGCGTACCGAGTCAGGCGCGCCCGACTGCCACACCTCGTGCTCGTACGAGTCATCAAAGATCATCAGCTCGCCCTCCCGGTACTGCCGGGTTTCGTCACCGCACCGGATGGACGCGCCGCCCTCGGGCACGAGAAGCGGCAGGTGAGCGGTCAGCCGGCAGTTGGTCGAGCCACAATGTGGCTTGAGGTGCGCGCCGCCGCCGAGCGCCGAGAAGGTCGCCTCACCCACCCCCCGTCGCGCCATGTCCGCGGCGCACTGGATGCCGTCGAGAAGCTTCGCAGTGATCGGGCACATCTTCCGGTTGCGTGCGACCATCGCGGCGACCTTCTCGTCCTTGTTGAGGAGGACGAGCTCCGTCCACAAGCCATGCTCGACCAGCTCGCGGTCGCCCGCGTCGTGGGTGCGTCCGACCTGGTCCCACCGCTCTGCACGCGCCTCGGCGCCCGCGGGCTGGCGCATGCGTACCACCTCCCGCCGAATCTCGTCAAAGTGCTCGATTAGGGTGGCGGCCCAGCCAAACTCGCTCAGCTCCCACCACGGCTGGGAGCGCAGCTTGGGATAAAAGTGCATCGGACGCTGGAGCGGGTGCACCCAGTAGCGGCCTGTCTTGCATGCCGAGCGTACCATGTCAGCGAACAGCCGCACCTGATGAGGGCGGCGCTCGGGAAGAGAGAGGCGCTCAGAGAGGCGCTCAGGGAGGCACTCGGAGAGGCAATCAGAGAGGGAAAGGGGACCTTGGCGTGAGCGTCGTTAGGGTATCGCAGCTCGGCGAGCATCTCGGAGTCCACATACGCCGAGTGGTGGCGAGGATCGAGGCGCATGCATTCGCTCAGCCCTCGCTCAATGATGCCCTCCAGCTCCACACGGCGCCTCTCGGGGAGGGTCGGCCTCAGAGGCTTCGCCTCATCTCCCTTGAGCTGGGGATCCTGCGCCTCGGTCGCGATGCGCATCGCAATCAGCGCCACAAAGTAATGGCGCGCCGCGAGCTCGCGTGCCGTGCAGTGCCCCTCGGGCGTCGCGAGGAGTGAGCGCTGCATCGCACGCAGCGCTGAGTCGAACTTGCGCGTGAGGAAGTCGGCGGACGCACACAGGAAGAGCGCCTCGGGGTCCTGTGGGAACTTGGGGAGCACGTCGTGGGCGAGGAGCTGCGCGAGCTTGCCCATTCGCTGGCCGAGCTGCTGCAGCTGCCCGAGACGGCGCGCCTCGTACCCCGCCTGACCGAGCGTGCGTTGCATGCGCCGCTCCTCATCCGCACGGGCCTCTTCCTCCTCCTCGGTCACGTCCTCCGCGCCGCTGTCCACGCGCGCGCCCGTCGTCTCGCGCACCAGGTCGAGCGCCACGGCGAGCAGCTCGGCCTCCAGCTGTCGGAACCATGGCTGGAACTTGTCCGTCTGCGAGAGCGCCTTGGGTGCTGCCGCGGCTGTGACTGGCGAGGTGATGGGCGCACTGCCCGACGCAGCGGTCGTTGGCACCACCTTGCCAGGGACGCACGTCACCTCCTTGTCGGCGCACGTCACCTCATTCCTGGCGCTGACCTCATTCCAGCGCGCGGCCGACGAGAGGCGCCAGTGCTGAATTTGCGACTGACGACGCGTGCATGTGGTCAGCGCGAGCCGTTCTCCGACGAAGCTTCTGTGCGCACGTCGCGCTAGTGGGGCTGGGCATGCCACCCTTGTGCCCATCTCCTGTCTCTCCTCCGCCAAGCACCTGGGGTCGTGAAGGACGATCGCAAGTTTGTCAAGTCTCACGCATACTGCACCCAAGACAAGAAGATTTTTTTTCAGGAGGGTTGGCCAAGGGGCTGGCAGGAGGGTTGGCGTTCGCCGGAATCGTTTTGGGTCTGGACGCCCTCCCTCCTGCGATGTCTCGAGGATTGCACGGGAGCGTCGCCGTGACTCGAGCCGTGACGACCTCGGCGCCTTCGCCCCCGAGCAGCCTGCACAACGGGCGACAGCTCGCGCACTCCACAACCATCGTGGGCTCTGGGTCGAGCCAGCGCCGTGCGCTGCAGACCGCGGTGAGCACCAGCGCCGGCCTGACCAGTGCACTCGCCAACACCGCCATCGGCCACATCGTCCTTGCACCCGGCACCTACTACCTCAGCGCCCGACTCTACATCGATAGAAGCGTCATCATCGAGGCGGCGGTGGCACGCTCGGTTGTGCTGAATGCACAGGGCAGCTCCGGGAGTCGTGTGCTGTACATCAACCCGGGCTCGTCGGACGTCGTGCAACTGATCGGGCTCAACATCACGGGAGCCAACACCAGCTATGGCGGTGGTGGTGTCATTGTTATTCGAGGCACAGTGGCCATCTCATCATGCACCATCAGTGGGAACAGAGCCACTTTGTCGGGCGGGGGTGTCTATGTCTCCTCTGGCACAGTCACGATTGCATCTTCCTCGATCACCGGGAACACAGCTATCTCCGATTCGGGCGGCGGTGTCGCTGTCGGGGCTGGCACAGTCACGATTGCGTCTTCCTCGATCACCGGGAACACAGCTATCTCCAAGTCGGGCGGCGGTGTCTATGTCGAGGGTGGCACAGTGGCCTTCTCATCGTGCAACATCTCTGGAAACTCAGCTACCTGGGGTGGCGGTGTCGGTGTCATCTCTGGCAATGTCTCAATCGTCAACTGCCAAGTGTATTCCAACACAGCTACCTGGGGTGGCGGTGTCTATGTCTACTCTGGCAATGTCTCAATCGTCAACTGCCAAGTGTATTCCAACACTGCAAATCATTCGGGCGGCGGTGGCGGTGTCTATGTCTACTCTGGCACAGTCACGATTGCGTCTTCCTCGATCACCGGGAACACAGCTACCTCCTATTATGGCGGCGGTGTCAATGTCTACGGTGGCACAGTGGCCATCTCATCGTGCAACATCAGTGGAAACTCAGCTACCTGGGGTGGCGGTGTCGAGGTCTACTCTGGCACAGTCACGATTGCGTCTTCCTCGATTTACGGGAACACAGCTACCTCCTTTTCGGGCGGCGGTGTCGATGTCGAGGGTGGCACAGTGGCCATCTCATCGTGCAACATCAGTGGGAACACAGCCACTGCGTCGGGCGGCGGTGTCTATGTCTACTCTGGCACAGTCACGATTGCGTCTTCCTCGATTTACGGGAACACAGCTACCTCCTATTCGGGCGGCGGTTTCTATGTCGAGGGTGCCACAGTGGCCATCTCATCGTGCAACATCAGTGGGAACACAGCCACTGTGTCGGGCGGCGGTGTCTATGTCGCCTCTGGCACAGTCACGATTGCGTCTTCCTCGATCAACGGGAACACAGCTACCCCCCGAAGCCCCCCCCGAAGCCCCCCGCCCCCCCCTGGCCCGCCCGGCTCGGGCACGTGCGTCAACACCTGCAACTACGCCTACGACGGCGACTGCGACGACGGCGGCAACGGCGCCGAGTACGGCGTCTGCGCGGCGTGCACCGACTGCGCCGACTGCGGCCGGCGTGCCTACTGCGACTTTGCAACCTCCCCCCCACCCTCCAATTGGGGCGGCGGTGTCTATGTCCGGCGTGGCACAGTGGCCATCTCATCGTGCAACATCTCTGGAAACTCAGCTACCTGGGGTGGCGTCTATGTCCAGGGTGGCACAGTGGCCTTCTCATCGTGCAATATCTCTGGAAACTCAGCTACCGCGGGTGGCGGTGTCAATGTCTTCTCTGGCAATGTCTCAATCGTCAACTGCCAAGTGTATTCCAACACAGCTACAGCTTCGGGCGGCGGTGTTTTCGTCGAGGGTGGCACAGTAGCCATCTCATCGTGCAATATCTCTGGAAACTCAGCTACCTGGGGCGGCGGTGTCTATGTCCGTGGCACAGTGGCCATCTCATCATGCACCATCACTGGGAACACAGCTGACTGGGGGCCCAATGTCTATGTCTCTGGCTATAATGGCACCGTCTGCTCCTGGGCAACGACCCTCACCGGCGTCTCTGGCTCTATCTCAACTTGCTCGGCACCGCCGCCATTACCGCCATACCCTCCTGGGGGAGCACCGTTGCCGCCCCCGCCCTCGCCCTCGCCACCTCCGCCCTCGCCGCCGCCGCCCTCGCCCTC
>Ga0210247_100701_pt1 | contig 30631 bp, 24 predicted proteins | sample ChrtobMetP3_16mM_FD_155449 | JGI IMG/M metagenome (GOLD analysis project Ga0210247, IMG submission 155449) | Chrysochromulina tobin associated microbial communities from unialgal haptophyte culture, Seattle, Washington, United States - P3_16mM | ecosystem: Host-associated > Algae > Haptophytes >... | reverse complement strand
GGGGGGTCGTGCTCGATCGTGGCCGACACCACACTCTGCCTCAGCGCGGTCGCGCATGCGGTCTGAGCGTGGGTGTAGACAGCGCGCGTGCGTGTGCTCACGGCTTTCAGACCTGAACCCCCGGGCGGTCGATTGTGACGTCGCGTCTCCGCGCGCGCTCGCTGGGCCGTGTGCCGATCGAGGTACGAGGATGACGTCGTGTCCGGCGTCCGGTCCGGTCCGGACCACCGGACAGTACCGCGTGTGCGACCTTGCGTTGTACCGTCCTTTCTATCTATTTCTTCTATCGGCTTTTCGAGCGCGGAGGGTTTCCGCCAACCTATCAGTACGATTTACATTACTGGTCGTTCGTAGGTCGTTCGCGAACATGCGGGTGGACAGGATCACCTCGTTACAAGACCTTGATCGGTACGCTAGCTCGCCCTGATGTCTCGATCCCGCCCCATGCTTCCAGTCGCGCTACGAAAGCCGAGCGTCCGTCGGTCACCGCACGGGACCAGAGCGCCCATCGTCGGCACTGCGCCACCTCCCACGCGACCAGCACTGCGAGCGCAGGGCCCAGCCACAGCGCGACGCTGTTGAGCACGCGCCGGCCGCGCTGCACCTTCTCACCGTTGGCGTGCCTCCACCAAGGCACAAACTGCGTGTTGAGCAGCGTACCCGATCGTTCGAGTCCATGATAGGTGGACACGTCACCTGATGAGGGAGGCAATCAGCATGCACTCAGAGAGGTCATCAAAGAGGCACTCAGGGAGGCACTCAGTCGAGTCCATGATAGGTGGGACACGTCACCTGATGAGGGAGGCAATCAGCATGCACTCAGTCGAGTCCATGATAGGTGGGACACGTCACCTGATGAGGGAGGCAATCAGCATGCACTCAGTCGAGTCAATGATAGGTGGGGCACGTTACCCGGGCGCTCGGTCATGCCGCCACCCTGCCCAAGGACGAGCTGACGCGCACGCGGCATCTCCGGGCACACGATGGAGTGATTCCGCCAGCGCCACTCGAGGTAGTGGTCGTAGCAAAAGTTGTCACAGTATGGGCAGCCACGGAGCGATGCATGCAGCGTGCCTGCGTCTGCATGCATCTGAAGCATCGAGTCCTGAACGTCGGCGACCATGGCCTCGTACACCTCGCGGCTCGCGATCCACGCAAACGTCTTGAAGGTGACGCGCTGCAGCCGCCATCGCCGGTACCGGTCGGCACGCAGCGAGATCCAATCTCCCGGCAGCCACCCTTTGAAGCCGTAGTCAGCGTGGCCCTTGCGCGGTATGCAAAACGTCGTCACGAGCTTGACCGCCTCGGGCGGCGGCAGTGCGCGCGTGGACTCAAGGAGCGAGGCGCCCATCTCCAAAAATTCAAGCGTGTCCTCCGCCAGCTCGACGTCGTCCTCCATCACGATCGCATACGCGGGCCCGTGAGCTGCATCGTCGTGATGGGATGGCGTGTCATCAAAGATGGCATGCAAGCCCATCAGCAGATTACGGAATGAGTTGCGCTTGGTGCCATAGCGCTGCGCATCGACCGAGTGCGTGCCATCGACCTCGTGCTCGGGCACCGTCGTCGGTCGATGGCGCACGCGCATGCCGCTGAGCGCCGGCGTGAGCGACTGCAGCAGCGTGGCGGAAGCGTTGGCTGCGGAGGCTTCAGAAGGTCGCAACGACTGCGCGACGGTCACGACCAGCTGTGACGCACCCCGCAACGATGCAAGCATACGAAGAGTCGCCTCGAGCTCAGGAAGCCGCTTGTGATGCATGATCAGCACGTTACTGCATTGGCGGCCAAGAGCTGCCGGCAAAAGCTCATCGAAGGCCGCAGACTGACCATCGAGGCTGATCAGCTGCTGCGCGCTCATCAGCTGAACACACGCAGCCAGCGCGACGAGTGTCCACACACATGTGCGCACCCACATGCTGAACACACGGAGCGTCGCCATGTGAAAGGCCCGGAACACCGAAGGCGCATGCAGACTGTGTGTATGAGCCCCTTTGTGACGTCGAGAAGATCGCCATATGTGTGTGAATGCAAAACGCCATTGACTGTGAATAGTGTGCCTGACCTGTATCAACCTGGTATGGGTGACCCACACAAGGATATTTTCCCCACAACGATCGTCGTTGGTCACGTCACCATATCGATTTTCTCCCGCCGGTCGTCGGTCGGTGGTGACTCTGCGGGTGTACCTACCGGCGGTAACTTGATTCGGAGATCCGCGTCACCGGGTCGGAGCGTGGGAGGGGGAGGGAGGGGGGTAAATCCGTAAATCCGTAATTACGTAACAGAACGCCCAAAACGGCGCCCAATGCACCCCCCTGGGTTGGGGCATGGTCGCCCGGCATGCTTCTGCCCCCCCAGTGCGTGGGTGACCGCATTTTGTGCTGAACTTGCGTTTTCGGCTTTCGCGCTTCCGTCGGACGCTCGGAGCACCTTCCATGGCACCACAGTAAAGGGCTAAAGGCTTCGAAGCGACAGCACCTCTGGCGCTGCAACGCAGTGAATCGCCCGCCGACGCGCGTCCCAGCCGGCCGGGCCCACTGACGCACGCCATAGCCGGCGCGCGCGCTCGCGCAGTCACCGTGGCCACCGTGCGGCCACCGTAACACCTCAATCACTCCAGAGGCTGATGTCTACAGAGAAGGAAGATCAGCCTAGGGCTGCGCGGCGCGCCGACGACGAGGCGCGCGTGCTTTTCCTTTAGGTACCGCTGCCACGCCGCGTTGCCACGCGTGCATCTCGCACCATTTCGTATCCTAAGGGCCTCCTCATGGTGACCCCTCGTGCCACCGACGTGACCGCGCTGTCTGTCACTGGCCAGATTCCAGGCTCACATCACGGCTGGAACCCACCGCCAGCTTGGCGGGCACGCCCAGCGCGCTGCACGAACGGCCGTGCGAATACGCCGGGACAGTTCGGGCATGCTGAGGAGTGTGAGAGCGAGTGGAGCATGGACTGGGTCACGCGACGCAATACACGACATGTAGTCGGAAGGGGTGGAGTCCTATGTACATCCAAGAGTGTCTCATGGTGTCCCTTTCATCAGGGCAGATCAGGGTCTGCTCTGGGCTGTAAAAGAGACGAAAATGTAAACTTTTTACGGATTTACGGAATTTTGGGGGAACCGGGAGGAAGAGGGGGGTGGTGACGCCGATCTCCGAATCAAGTTACCGCCGGCTATACTCTCGTCTCTTGAACCCGGTATCTGAGAACGCGCACACACACGTTCTCTACTCCGGTTCGTGAAGTTGATGCACACACATTTCCCCCGTGAAGTGGCACCAGGCTCCTGTTCCCGACTCGTGGGTGTGAGGTCCTCTCTTACGCCCGCGGCGCGCGCCTCTGGCTCCACGCCTGGCGCTCTCCACACTGTGTGTGCTCCTCGGCCAGCACACACGTTCTGTACACGGGTGCATGAAGTCGTTGCACACACGTTTCCCCCGCGAAGTGGCACCAGGCACCGGTTCCCGACTCGTCGAGTCGCGTGGGTGTGAGGTCCTCTCTCACGCCCCGCGCGCGCCTCTGGCTCCTCGCCTCGCTCTCTGCACTCGTGCACTCGTGCTGCCACTGACAGCCGCCGATGGATCGATCCAAGGACAGAGGACAGATCCGATCCGGCCCGCCTCCCGAGTCCCTACCCGCCTTGCTCCGCTCCGCTCTCTCTGCCTCGTCTTCCTCGAGCTTTCTCTGGCCGTCTGATCGGCGCGCCTCTCGCATCGCTCAGCGCCGGCCTCCGTACGAGAGCGCCGACCCGCCGATCGAGCCGATCGAGCGGTGCACCGGCGTGCTTTGGCGCGAGCTGGTCGTTGGTGTCGTCAGGTGCGCCAGCGAGCCAAAGCGCGAGACGCTGCCACTTGCTGCGCCAAGGCCAAAGCCGCCTCCGCCCAAGCTCGGCATCGACCGGCCGAGGGGCGCGGGCGGACCGGAGGACGTATGGTGCGACGCGGGCGAGGCGTGCCGGCTGAGGCCGCCGCTGCCGAAGCCGCCGCCCATGCCGCCGCCCATGCCGCCGCCCATGCCACCGCCTCCGAGAGCGCGCGGCGGAACGCTATGCGAGCGCATGGGCGACGTGCGCGGGTTGCATGCAGGGTTGCAGAAGCCGCCGATGCCGTCGCAACGTTGGCGCGAGCTGCCGGCCGCTCCGTGCTCGGGCGAGGCGAGCGCGCTTGGGTGCTGCGGCGATTCGCTGCGCTTGCGCTTCCACTCGATCATGCGCTCCTGCAGCATCCGCACCTTGCGCGTCTCCTCAGTGTACTTGTCCTCGAGCAGCTGCAGCTCCTGCTTGAGCTCGTCGCCGCGCGCGTCGGCCTGCTGGACTCGCTGGCGCTCGGCCAGGAGCTCCTGCGCGAGGCCCTCGTGCGCGATCTTGAAGCTCTGCTTCTGCTCGTCCTTGTTCTTCTTGGCCTCCGACCACTTGAGAGCGAAGAAGTCGGAGCGTGTGCGCTCCTGCATGCTCCAGAAGTCGAGCGCCTTGGTCGCGAGCTCGATGACGACGTCCGGGTGAAGCCCGCAGAGAGACCGGGTATCCTCCTTGCTCACGCGGAACCGCGCCACCTGCATGCCGCTCTTCGAAGGCAGGTGCGAGCCGCAGCCGGGGCATGTGGACTGCTGGATGCGTGGGTCGCTCTCGTGCTTCATGCAGAAAGCGTGGTTGCACGACGTGACGATGTACGGCTCCTTGATCACCTCCCAGCACAGGTTGCACAGCGGATCGCCGTAATCAGTGTTCATGTCGGGCAGTCACGGAGCTCGTGTGCGAACGGCGCCCGAGCGAGCCGAGAGGCCGAAGTGAACTCCGAAGTGCCCCGAGCGGTCGGCGTGATGGTCTGCTCGCCCAGTGAGCCGCGGCTTCGTGAGCGCCCAGGGCGCCGCGGCTTCGTGAGCGCCCGGTGAGGCGCGGCCGCACGACTCGAACTTGTGGTAAGCACAAAACTGTCACTTGAACTGTAAATGAAGCTTGAACTCTCGTTTTACGGGTTTTTTACGTTACTTTTCAGTCCTTGCAGTTGCGGCGGGGGAGCCGGGTTCGGAGCCCGGGTGCCTGCGGCGCGCACCGCCATGTCCCCGATAGATCGGTAACGTAAGGCGTAAGCCGCTTTCATACAGGTTACCGCCCCACAGAGCGAGCGCACCCCTCGAGCCTCGTGCTTGCGTAGCTACTGAGGCTATACACGCTCGCCCTCTCCGAGCCGAGTGGGCGTGTACTAGCTGTGTGACTGAGTGAGTTCTCTCGGTCGCATGCCACATCACCGATGGCAACCAGCGCATTCCCCCCGCCGTGCATCCATGCATCTCTCTCTCGTCACGCGCGCTCCATTACTCTCCGTGGCAGGTGCAGCTGACGCGCTCGCTCAGTCGGTCGCCCTGAGCAAACCCTTGAGCAGCCCACGGCACGTGGAGCCGTTGATAGTGTCCTCGTCGTCGCCCGGGAAGAAGGAGTTCATACCGCCGACGCTCGTTTCGTAGATCGCGAAGACGGGCGGCGCGGCCGGGCGCGACGTCGTGGGCGCAAGAGCAGACGGCGGGGGCGGCGGTGGGGGCTGCGCCTCTGCCTCAGCGCTGTCGTCAAAGATCATGAACGGCGCTCCGGGCGGCGGAGGCGACGTTGGCGGCGGAGGCGACTGTGCCTCTGCGCTGTCGTCAACAAAAAAGCGCCACGTTGGCGCTGCGTTCGGAGCTGGCGGCGGAGGCGACGTTGGCGGCGGCGGCGCCTCTGCCTCAGCGCTGTCGTCAAAGATCATGAACGGCGCTGCGCTCGACTGCGGCGGTGGCGCCTCTGCGTCTGCTTCCGAGCTATCGTCAAAGATCATGAACGGCGCTGCGCTCGACTGCGGTGGCGGCGGCGGCGGCGGCGCCTCTGCGTCTGCTTCCGAGCTATCGTCAAAGATCATGAACGGCGCTGCATTCGACTGCGGCGGCGGCGGCGGCGGCGCCTCTGCCTCTGCTTCCGAGCTATCGTCAAAGATCATAAACGGTGCTGCATTTGACTGCGGTGGCGGCGGCGCCTCTGCGTCTGCTTCCGAGCTATCGTCAAACATCATGAATCGAGCGGAGTCCGAGGCGGCGGCCGCGAACGCAGGCGGCGGCAGGTTGATGGTGTCATCATCCGCTAGCCCGCCAACAAAGCAAGGCCCGAGAGCCTGCAAGGCAATCTTCGTGTTGATCGTGACATCGGCGAAGTCGATCGACCCGTCTCTGCCGGGCGCGGGCGTCTGCTCAGGAAGACGCTCGGGAGGCGGCGGAGGCGGCGGCGGCGGCGGCGGCGGAGCGACGGCACTGGGCGCCAGCGGCGCGCGCGTCTTGACGACTCCGGCGTTCTCGAGGGGCGCGCGGGGCGCCAGGCCTCGCCCGCCCGCAAGAGCCGCTGCCGCTGGCCGCGGCGTGTCGTCGAGAGCGGCGGTGGTGCGCGCGTGCGGGCGTGGCGTGTCGGTCACGACGGGACGAAGCGCACCAACCGTGCGCGCAGCCGGCACTGCGGGGCGCGGCGTGTCCATCGCTCGGACATTGAACGCAGACTCGATTGGAGGCGGGGGGGGTGGCGGCACGGCGGCAGCCTCAGCGTCGAATCGAGCAGCGAGAGGCATCCGGGGCGTCGTCATTGCCGGAGTGCCCGGCGCAGCGCCAGCGCCCGCGACGGCGCCGTCGTCAAAGATGGCAAAGGTAGAGGCCGACAGGTCCGTTGGGGGCATGGGCGGAGGGGCAGCCGGCTTGGTAGCCGCGGCAGGGGCCTCGAGCACACCACCAAGCATGGAGAGTCGCGGCGGAGCAAGGTGAGCGCCGTCCCGAGCAAGGTGAGCGCCGTCCCGAGCAAGGTGAGCGCCGTCCCGAGCAAGGAGCTCCGCCGAGGCACCACCGGCGGCGGAGGCGGCGGCGCCCGTGGCGGTGCCCGTGGCGGCACCCGCTCGGTCGCCGAGCGGGTGTGCGCGCCCGTAGCCGTGGCGCTCGCGAGCACGCGCCTCCTCGAACGAGCATTCGACGCCCTGCCACAATAGCAGGTCACGCCGGAAGCTCGCCACGGGCGCCGCCGGTGGCGCCGCCGCCGCCGGTGGCGCCGCCGCCGCCGCCGGTGGCGCCATCTGCAGCTGCCGAGAAGCCTCTGGCAGCGCGACCGGCGGCGGCAGCGGCGCGAGCGAGGACGATGCGGGCGGCGGCGGCGGCGGCGCGGCGTCGAGCGAGCGCATCGGCAGCGCCTCGGCACCGAAGCGCGCGAGGGGGTGGGACTCGAGCGACGCGACTCCCGAGGCCTGCAGAAGTCCCATAGCGCTCAGCTGTGGTCGCATCTTCTCTCGTGCCGCGTCGCCGCCTTGCCGGTGCGCGTGAGCCTCGCCCTCCTCCTCCTCTCCCTCCCCATCCCCCTCCTGGTCGTCATGATGGATGGCAAATGGACACTCCGTCGACACTGGCGGCGGCGGCGGCGCGGCGCGACGGGGGCGGGCACCGCCGGGCGCACTCGTCGGCAACGTGGCGCCAGCCCAGGGCGTCGCCTCGCCCGTATTCTCCTTGGCGTTATCGGTGGCGGTGCCCATTTCCCACGGCTCCGGCGCGTCCTCGAGCTCGCGCGTCCCCGGAGCCTGGTTCTCATCTTCAAAGATCAGGAAGCCGTTGCCGCCCCGGCCCCCAACGGCTGCGGCAGCCGGCCGCGACGGAGGGGCGCGTGAGAGAGGCGCGGGGGCGCGCTGCGTCGTAGGGCGGTGCGGCCCTGCCGCCTCGCGCTTGGACATGCGGTTGAGTGCGCTGCGCTCCTTTGAAGGGCGCGAGGACGATGCTCCACCGCCATTGGACATCGCCTCCACCGCGTCCTCCGGGGGCGCCAGGATGTGCTTTCGCATGAGCCGCGCCTCAAACTCGGCGTGCTTCTGCTTGATGCGGCCGGCCGGCTGGGCACGCATGAGCTCACCGCGCGTGAGCACCTTGTCGGCCTCGTCGAGCTTACGCTTCGACTCGAGCACCGCTGCCCACGAGATCCAAAAGAGGGCGTGTAGCTGCCCGATGTGGCGCGCGTACAGGTAGTCGAAGATGGGCTCGGCGTCGCGTACGCGCTGGGCGTAGTCGATCCACACGCGAAGGTAACGGATGTCGTCCGCGTACCGAGCATCATCCTTGAAAGTGTGAGCGCACCGCTCTAGCATTGGCAGCAGCTGCTGCTGTAAAGGGCCGCCGCCCGTAATGGAGGTGTCCTGCTGCCACTGAATGTACTTGATCCACACGTCGAGTGGGTCGCCGCCGGTAGCCTCGGCGACCAGCCGCGCCTCCCACGTCTCGCGCTCTTGCTTCTGCACTTCGGAAACCTTGGCTGCACCCGCCTCGAGCCCTGCGTTGAGCGCCTCGACCTTGCGGCCACGACGGAGGGGCTGCGCGTTCTCCTTGCACGTCTCCCAAGCTGCGAAGCGGGCGCGGAAGAGCGGACCAGACAAAAGGTAAGTCGAGCGGGACTCGGGGTAGCTCGTGCAGTACAGGGCTGAGAGAAGCGAGGGGCGTACCGGGAGCTTCGTCCACCTCCGCCATGCTGCGTTTCAAATGATCGCGGGATTTACGCGCGTTGCCGTGAGCGTTTCTTGGCGAGTGAACAGCTGAACACTGCTGTTGCACCGTTGCGTTCCCACAGAACACAGTGGATGGACGTGAGTTTTGACCTTCGAAGTTGAATTTTGGCGCAAAGCGCCGTTACGATTCGATACTCAAAATAATGTCGGCTTATTAAGGCTTATTTTCACGCGACGTGAGCCGGGGCGCCAGAGGTCCGTGTTTCGTGTGGTTTGCAAAAAATCCAAAACGCGCGCTCGTCGCCGAGGCGCGACGAGGAATCATACCTGAGACATTAGATCGGCTCTGGAACGCTGATCGGGCTAGGACCGTGGCCGTTCAACCGTACCGATCAGTCGAGTTGCGAAACCGGTACGAGCCGACGCTCCCTCATGCACAGACCGAGCAGGTTGAGACCCGGACACGTGAAGCACCCGATGATCAGGCACAACATGCCAGCAGTGCTGATTTCCTCCACCTCCACGTACGCAATTTCCGGTGGGCCCATTACGCCGTCCGCCGCATAGACACGGCCCATGAACATGGTATTTGGGACGGGCATGCCCGAAGGGAAATTGTTGGGAACAGGCATGCCCGAAGGGATGGCTGCGCTGCTCTGTGCGCCGCATGCGTTGCCCCAAAACACAGGCACACCGGTAGCCGTCGGAGCTTGAGGAGCAAGGACCTGGATGAGGCTTCCTGGCACGCAGCCCGGCGGCACGATGACGTTTATAGGTATTCCGCCGAGGTAGGCAACAAAGGAATCCCCAGGCATCACATGGTCAGGCACTGTGACCTCGTAATGCATCGGACGGAGTGTGGAGTAGAGGGGTTTTTTACATGTCCCTCGAAGCCGTCGTTTGCGGACTCGACAAACTTGACAAATCAGTCAAGTTTTTCAAGTCGAGTCAAGTCTCCGCCCACACCCTACCACCACAGCTGGCTTCCGGAACACATTCAATAGGCTTCCGTATGGTTGTCTGTGATCAGATTTGACTGTTCGTGATTTGACAAACTTGCGATTACGCTTACTTTACACACCCTCGCGTAGGTATTCGAAAAGGGCGCGCTTGCGCGCGCGCGCCGCGCGTTGGCAACATGCTTTGACTTCACTTGATTTTTGACGAGAGAATTCACATTCACAAGTTCATGGAAGTGAGCGACGCCACTTGCTCGACGGCGGACGTGACACCGCCAGCGACAGCGGACAGCATGCGCATCACACGTCGAAGGCAGCAGCTAATCAATCACTGGCAGTGCCTGCGGGCGGATGACTTGGATCTGGGTCGGCTCGCACTCTGTGCCCGCTGTGGCGACGGTGCAGCACCCTCATGCTGCTTTCATCCGGACGCCAAAGCATACGCCTTCGGTAGCGGCCGCTTCGACTACGGCTTCACGTGCTTGTTCGACACGCCGCACGACCGGTGGTTTTGTTGCGGCTCCACCGAGGTCAGGGCAGCAGGATGCCTCGAGGAGGCGACACACACGACGGACCTGGACTGGTGGACGGCGTATGAGAAACAAAGCCCGCCATTGCCCGATGAAGATGGAGACGGCTCCGGCGAGGAGGATGCCAGCGTAGACAAGCAGTTGGCTGCGATGGAGATTAGGTGATAGAGCATGGTAACAACGAGCTAGGAGATCAGTGTCGAGAGCGTCGGCGGCGTGTGCGGTGCGGGCTGCCGGCGGCTTCTCATGCGTGAGGCGCGCACACCCACACAGACACGCACCACGAGGATCGCGCGACAAGACATCATCAGCGCCTCTGAGCCGTAGTAGTGGACAACACTGTCGTCTAGGTTCTGTTCTGCGCCCGACATTGTCACAAATATTGTCACACACACACGAGAGTCACCGCACGACGGCGCATACCCCATACCGTTGATCGCATTGTAATGCCTTGCGACAGACGCGCGGTCGCGCACGATGCCCACATCAGCGGGAAACACGCAAATACACCGTCTCTCATCACCGCGGCCCCGCCGTGCAACCGCCGCGCCTCTTTTGTAGTATCTCGACTTGACATATCATGGGATAGTCTCGCCAATCTGCCCTTCCCCAAACCAGTCCGCCCCCACGCGCGTCGACGCAAAGATGGGCAGGCGGTTTCGCATATGCACGCGGTCGATCTCCCACAGGAGATTCGCGGGCAGCGGCTCCGTGTTCTGAAAGAACTTGAGATCTTCCTCTAGCTGCGCCATGGAGGTGTGCCCAAGCAGCGTCGTGGTGACCGCCTGGCGCGAGCGGCACCAGCGCAGGCTGAGCTCGGCCAGAGAGAGGCCGTTGGCCTTCGCCAGCTGCGCATACGCGCGCGTCGCCTCGGTCGCTGGCCCGGACCGATACCGGTAGAGAGTCTGGCCCCAGCCCCTTTCGTCCATGCGCCCACGAGGCTTCTCGAGTAGCTTGAGCGCGTCGGCTTTGTTGAGCGAGTCGACGGCCGCCGGCATGTCGAGGTACTTGCCCGTGAGCACGCCCCCCGCAAGCGCATTGTATGCCATGAAGCCGCAGTTCTCATGCACCTGTGGGGAGAGGGGAGGGCGCCGTGGTGAGCACTTGCCTGCATAGCACGTGCGCGCTTGGATCGTCCACAGTTCTCATGCACCGGAGAGCTGGCCTCGCTCAGGCCATTCTCTTCGATGCGCCTGTTAATGATGGAGTAGTCGTTTTGCATGCAAATGGGCGGCGTGCCGCCGAGCCCGCGCGCCGCGTAGGCGCTCGCCGTGAGCCCAAACGCGTTGTCGTTGCACATGCCCCAGCCTCGGATCTTTCCCGCCTTGACGAGACCGGACATCGCGTCGGCGATCTCCTCAAACGAGGCTCGACCGGTACTATACAGCTCCATGTTCGGATTATACTCAAGCGACTGGCCCCAGTTGGACTGCGGCGTGTACCGCGCGGGCCAGTGCAGCAGGTACACGTCGAGGTAGTCGGTCCCCAACCGCCCAAGCGAGCCCTCGCAATCGGCGACGATGTTGCGTGCGTTCACGTTCCGGCCCCCCGTGATCTTCGATGCGATCACTACCTTGGAGCGGCGGCTCTGATCCTGTTTCAGCCACGAGCCAATGATGCGCTCGGTGTTGCCCTCTGGGCGTGCGAAGTCCGACGGGATCGGGTACTGCTCGGCCGTGTCGATCAAGTTGATGCCACTGTTCAAGATTGCCCTGTCCATCATCTTGTGGCACATCGCCTCGTCGGGTGCGTTGAAATCGGCCGAGCCCCAACGCTGCGTGCCAAGGCCCATCTCACTGACGATGATGTCGCCGCCGCCGAGGCGTTTCTGGAGAATTCCGTCCACCACACCAACGATCTCATTGGTCGCGCCGCCCTTGCCCTTCGGCTTCAGTGGCGGTGGCGCAGCAACTGCAGGGCTGCCGAAGATGTTGCTGAAGAAACCACCGGACATTGAGACTGCAGCGGCGCCGGTGGTCCGCAGCGCCATGCGCCGCGTCGAGGTGGCGTGGTAGCCGGACACGAACAGCGGAAGCACGAAGAGGCAGTATTTCATGATCTTGTCCGACCTCAAAGTCGTGTGAAGAGGAAACTTCCACGCCTTTTCGCACGTGCAAAACACGAGCACCCGAGGCATCGGCGGCGTGTTCCAGGCCGCTTCAGAACCGCGCACGGCACGCGCATGACGCCCAAACGAAGACACCACCATTCATCTCCTCTCAGCAGACGCCCGTGCCAGACCGCAGACGCCACCACCCCGGGGTCGGACCGTTCTAGGCTTCTAGCCCGCGCAATCTCCAAATCCTCCCATGAATCCTCATCGAGCTCCTTGCGCGCGCCTCATTGCCGCCGGACAGCGTGAGTTTTGCAAGATGCGCCGCCTCAGCCCCATCCTCAGGGGCGGAACTTCGTGCGCGTGCTTCGTCAGGGAGGAACTTGGTGCGAGCTTCACGCGCACAGTTCTCGCCGGCTGTAGCAGCTGCATGCGCACCTCACTGCAGCAGCTGCATGCGCACCTCACTGTAGCAGCTGCATGCGCACCTCACTGCAGCAGCTGCATGCGCACCTCACTGCAGCAGCTGCATGCGCACCTCACTGTAGCAGCTGCATGCGCACCTCACTGCAGCAGCTGCATGCGCACCTCACTGTTCACCTCGTGCTCCCTGCGCCTCGCCTCCGCGTGAGCTGTACGTTGAGCGACCGCGAGCTCGGCCGCAAGCTCGTCGTACGAGCGTGTAGGTGCAACCACGTCGACCAAGCCGTCGGGAAGCTCAAGCACGAGTACGCCACGCTCGGGACGGCGCGTCTCGGTGCCTGAAGCAGTCGGTGGCGCCCGCGACGGCGCCTGGCTGCTTGACTGGCTGCTGTCGGCGGCACTGCCGCCATTTGCGTGAGCGCAGTCGGCGCTGCAGCTGGGCGCAGGCCGTTCGTCGCCGGCGGCGGCCTCTGCTGCCTTTGGCGGCGCGCTCGCGTTCGCAACCAGCGCCTCAACGTCGGTCGCCTCGTCGATCATTGGGCCTCCGAGCATCCTGAGCATCTGCTGCCGAGCCACTTCGCCGCGGTGCTTGGGGTGCAGCTCCTTGAGCATGTGCCAATCGTACTCGTGGGGCGCCGCCATTACGAGCGTGCCAATCTCATCTGATTCGATGAGCATGTACGCATCGTGCGGCTTCGGCAGCGACTGATTCTTTTTTAGGAAGGGCAGCTCGTCGGCGTGCACGCGTAGCCAACGCTCTCGGCCCACCTTGATTATTGTTTGCGCCGCGAGCACGGCACCGCGTGGCAGAACGAGTAATGGATCGCCCTGCTTGGCAGGCGCCGGCCGGACTGCGACCTTTGCGTGCATCACAATCCACCAGCGCTCATTGGCCATCTCTTCGTCGAGTAGCAGCGATCGCTTGCGGCGCTCCAGGTTCTCAAAGATCTCAAACGCAAGGTCGTCAAAGTTATCAGTGGACATGCTTTTTGACGATCATGTGAAGGGCACTTACATCAAGCCACTTTCTCACGTGTGCAGGGTCGCCAGCCCGCATGAGCCCGCACACACCAAAAGGTCCGCGTGAATGATCTGGTGGGTTTAAGCCCCGGAGTGTCATACGCGACTTAATGTGTGATTCGACCCTATCACGTAACGACCGTTCACGCAGCGTCGACTCTCCGCTCGAGCGGCACGGCCTCCAGTGACGGTCGGTTCTTGAGGATCGCGTGCGGCCCGTAGGCTCCCCGGGGGATGCGGCTGAGTGGGTACGCGTGGGTGTCCGGCGCCAGGAGGCAGCCCGGCTCGAGCACTGACTGGCAGCCCACCTGACGAGGAAGACAACCAGCATGCAATCAGCACATGCTTGAGCACATGCAATCAGCATGCAATCAACATGCCATCATCATGCAATCCTCATGTGCTCGAGCACCGACTGGCAGCCCACCTGCGCCGCGTCGCCCACGACTGCCCCAAACTTGCGCCGGCCCAGCTCGAACCGCATGCCCTCAAGGTCAACGGAGGGCAAGCTGGACGGGAAGAGCGGGAAATTCGCGGTGACAGCTCCGCACCCAAAGTGCGCCCGATGCCCCAGCAGGCTATCTCCCACATAGCCGTGGTGGGGCAGCTCGACGCCATCGAGCGCAAGCGCGTGCTTCATCTCGCAGCCCACCACGCACCCCGGCCCCAGCAGCACGTCGCCGCGCAGGTATGCCCCACGCCGGAGGACGCAGCCCTCGCCGATCACGCAGGGACCGCGGATGAGCGCACCTGATGAAGGAGGCAATCACGCAAGGACCGCGGATGAGCGCACCTGATGAAGGAGGCAATCCGTGGTGATCAGGGGCCGTACAGGGGAATCGGAGATAGAAGACCACTCGCAAGGGGAATCGGGAGAGAGCGCACCGGGCTCGACAAGCACTCGAGCGCCAAGGTAAATGTCGCCTCCACTGGCATCGAGCGTGCCGCCCTGCACACACACGCCCTCCTCGACCATAATGAGCGGCACGCGGCTCGATGGCGCAGCGCCAGGTGCGGCCGCCGCACTGCCAATGAGCCGCTCCGGCGCAAACTCGGACGGCCGGTCGAGCAGCACCGCGCAGCTCCCGATGCAGATGCCGCCGTGATGGCGTGATGGCGCCGTGATACTCACTCCGCTCGACGACTTCAAGTGCCAAGCGTCCCTGTGTGCCGACAATGTGGCCGTCACGTGCGCGTGCAGTTCATCCAGCGCAGCTCCAACGTCGTGAGTGTGGAGCAAAAACTGAGCCGAAGCAGCGCAGAGGCCGCCTCGTTCGCGTGCACGGTCAAGGTCGAAGTAGAAGCTATTTTTCAAGCGCTCGGGCACAGCGTCTCGAGACAGCGTTCGCAGCTTCTGACGCCGCAAGCGGTTGGCGGAAGCTGCCGGTACTTGGACGATGGTGGATCGTCGGCGGCGTGAACGTATGTACCACGCGGCGCTGACGGCCGTTGCGGTCACGACCAATACGAGTACGTGAGACTGCATGTGTGTGTGGAACCGCGACGCGAGCTGTGAAATAATCGTGTGAAATTGCGATCTTAAGCCGTTAGTCTGGGCCTCCTGCCGTAGCAAACATGTTTCCTATGCTCGACCAGATTGTTTGTCTATTGAATGACTAGTACCTAATAATTGTCTAGATCCTGTCTCACCGTGAACCGGGAGCCGGGAGATACAGTGTCACCAGGACCTCACGGTGGGGTCAGAGTCACCCACCTACACGCACAGCCGCAGGAGGTCAGTAACAGTACCGCATCGTGGCAGGGTCCCTGCCTTGTGGCGTGGCGGGCGTCTTGGATCCGACGCCCGAGGGGAGACGAGCGGCTCCGACGTAGTCGCCTCGTGGCGTACCCGCGTTTGACCACGTCTCACCGGGCGCGTGCTCGTAGTGCCAGCCGTCCTGCGTAGTCGTGACGACCTCGTCTGGCCACATCTCCCCGGGCGCGTGCTCAAAGTGCCAGCCTTCTTGCGTGGTCGTAACAACGCACGAGGGCGACTCTCGCGGCGACTCCTTGTCTGCCAACTCTTGCTCGCTGCGATAGTATTCTGATCGCCGGCTGCGATAGTCCGCTGATCGAGGCGTTCTTGGCGCTCGATCGAAAGGCGAGCGTGCCGCGGGGCGGGGCCCGTGAAAGACGTGCGCACAGCGAGCAGCTCGGCTTAACGGGTCGTTGGGGCGCGAACGGGGGCTGTCATCGAGCGCTGCGGTGGCGGCGGCCGCAGCGGCTCCCTGTCTGTCGCGGGTGCTCGCGCAGGATGAGCGAGACGCCACCGCATCCTCCTCGAAGCTGACTCGAACCGCACGGCGGGGTGACATTGATGACTGCGGCAGTGGCAGCGGCGGCGGCTGATCCTGCTGCACGAGAAAGGGCGCCATCACGGCCGGCGAAACAGCCGTCGGCGGCTGCATCACTACTGCCGATCGCTGTGACAGCGCGCGCAATTCTGGGCGCGCAAGGGAGCGCGGCGTGGGCGGCTTTGGTGACGACAGCGACAGCAGCAGCGGCGGTGGTGGCGGGGGCGGCGGGGGCGGCGGCGGCGGCGGCGGCGGCTGGGGCGGCGGCGGGGGCGGGGGCGGGGGCGGGGGCGGCGGCGGCGGTGGAAGTAGCACAGGTGACACGTAAGCACGGGGGATGTGCTCCTGGTAGTACGAAAGCCGCCCCGCCGCGATCGACGCTGACGTACCCGTCGCGGCATACGAGCCTGACGACGCGAGAGGCGCAGTACGTGGAGTTGCTGTCGCCAACGGCGCCGCGGCCGGTGTCGCTACCGGCACCGGCATCGGCATCGGTGCCACGGCCGACGCTACCTGCGACGCTGCCTGTGACGCTACCTGTGACGCTGCCTGTGACGCTGCCTGTGAGGACGCCTGGGAAGATGCCAACTGGAGTTGGAGTCTGCGAAGCTCTTGAATCTGCGCTTCGGTCGCCTTCCTCTGACGCGATTCTTCCTCGAGCTGCTTCTTCAGCTGCTTGAACTCGTTGCTCAGGCGAAGCTCCTCGTTGCGCGCCTCCCGCCGGAGCGAATCGATGGCGAATCTCTGCTGCTGTTCATCCTGGAGTTGCTTCTTGAGCTGATTAAACTCGGCACTCAGGCGAAGCTCGCCGTAGCGTGCCTCCCGCCGTAGCGATTCGAGGGCCATGCTAGTTTGGCTGATCATTTTACAAGTCTCGAGCTGCAGCGGGGAACCATTGTCCTGGTTATCACACGAGACCTGGAAGACAGGCGAGCGCGCTCCAGACAATGGTGCAGATCGATGCGCTTGCCGCCGGCCATTCTCCTTCGCTTCACCCTCCCAACGCGCATAGACCGCTCTGCGCGGGTCTTCCAGATCTTCGTCGATGTCAAGAGTGTCATAATACCCAACAGGAGAGCGTGACGGCGCCCTCTCTGTGGCATTGCCCTGTATCTCATAGCCAGGCATGTCTTCCAGATCATCGTCGACGTCAAAGTCAAAATACCTAGCGGGAGAGCGCGCCAGCATGTGTGGGTCTTCCAGATCTTCGTCGATTTCAAAGTCGAAGTACCCGGCAGGAGAGCGTGCCGGTGTCTTTAGCCGGGCAGAGATGGGCTTGTCCATAGGTTTAGACCACCAGGCAGCCGTCATCGTCTCGACACTCGAGCGGCGCCAGCAGAGGAAGACAACAAGACCGCCGCAACATAGCAGCTGGAGCACGATGAGCATGCCCATGGAGGAGAAGAAAAAGGGCATGGACTCGCCGCCAGTATGTGCCAGGCCATTCATAGCCACAAACGCAGCCGCAAACAAGGGCGGCGGCGGCGTCGGCGTCGGCGGCGGCGCTTTACGAGTTTGCACGATGGTGAGCCTCGTGAGCAGCCCTGGTGGTGGCGAGTTTGGGGGATAGTGCTTGGCACGGAGCAGGGGTGGTGGCGGCGTTGGGGACGGGGGCGGGGGCGGGGGCGTCGGCGGTGGCGAGCTCGGTGGTGGCGGCATGGACGACGAGCTCGGCGTCGAGAGAGTGAGCAAAATGAGGAGTGCGAAGAGCATTAGCGGACACCTTGCAGATTCCATAGCAGCGGCACCGGAATCAGCGGACAACTTATTCCAACAGCCACTGTCTGTGCTGGCCACCAAGCCGCCAGTGCATCGACTACTTGCCAAATGACCGAAATCGAAGCTGCGTTCCATGAGCCTATCGAAATACCGTAGCGACTCCTGAGCCAGAGTCAAGGGCGATGAATACTCCCACCATGGCACATTCTCTGCAGGAGCCTCAGGAGCCGTTGCATGTGCAGCACCTTTCTGTTCTTCCGATCGCAGCCGTTCGTCAGCTGCGTGTACTTCTTCCGCTCTCAACCGCTCCTTGGCTATCTCCGCTCTCAACCGCTCATTTGATGGTCCGCGAGCCTTGCCCTGAGTGGAGCTCGCATCACCGCGCTGTTGCTGCTCTTGAGCTCGCCGCTTCTCTTCAGCTTCCTTCTTGTCCTTCGAGTGTAGTCGATGCTTGCCCTGGATGGATTTTGCCGCACCCGTCCGCTGTTGCTCTTCAGCGGCCGCCGCGGCTGCCGCGATGTTAGGAGCAGGCAGCGGCGTGCTGCCATTCCGATGTGGCTTCGAGCGTGCGACAGCCCCATCACCGCGGCTCACGACATCTCGACGAGACACCTGGCCGCGCGCTCTTGCCTGGATGTGGGTGGCCGCCGCGTACGCGGAACTAAAGTGTCCCATTCGGAGTCGCGGAGTCGTGCTCGCCGTCAACGCTCCGACCGGCGGAAGCACAGGAGGCCTTCCGTCTTCGACACTTGCCGCGATCGCGACGACGCGCCAAATTTTGGCGCGCGCAGAGGAGCGCTCCGCATGCGTACCCGGACCCGTCGCGCACGTGTCGACATATATGAGTAGAGCAGCGATGCCAAATTTACCGCATGATTTTTTTTGAATTCACCCTACACCACACGTGGTCTCAAAATCTCGCGCAGCGCGAGGTGCGTGCCACTTACAGGGCCACTTAGCAGTGAGCACTGTGCAGACTGGGTCTCGTCCGGTCTCGTCTCTCCACGTCTCTCGTCGACGTCTCTCGTCACCAGCTCACCACGTGAATGTAGAACTCGGAGCGACCGCGGTGCACGCGGAGGCGCGGAGCGCACGTATAGAACGCTCACAACCTCTTGCTCTCGATGTGGGGTTGGGCCGGGTTTCATGAACGCGCAACGCCACGGTGTCCCGGAGCTGTCCACCCGGTGTATGTGCACCCCTGCCGACCCGGGTGCACCGCGGGATCGGACCGGACGGCGATCACAACTTCCGGTCACTTTGTTTCGCGGACATAACTCTCACTGGGATGACTATGATGACATCAACAGCACCCACTAGCACAACCGCCCCAAGGTCGCAAGGTGCAAGGCCCCATGTGGAACGAGCGAGCATATAGGGCATGACCTACATAGTACCTGCGTGTTCATGGACAGCATGGCTTTCGGCACGCACGCAAATAGCCTTCATTAGCCGCCTTCGGCCGCCGCCGCCTTTGCTTTCATCCAAGGCCCCTTCTGACCCATGGAAGGGCCCACTCTGTGGCCATAGATGCTGACTCAGGCAAGGGCATTTGAGCCGCGAGGCACTGGGCGTTCATCTCGGCGCTGATCTTGGCTCAGACCACGGCTTTCAGGCCCTTATACTTGGTGTGGATCTGGTCGACGGAGAGGCTTTCAAACTCGCTTCGCAGCCACTCATCGGCCTCGGAGGCGGCCTTCTGCTGCTTGCCCGAGGCACCTGATTCCTCATCCATCAGGTCGAAGATCAGGTCCTCGAGCATGCGCCTTGCCTCGACCTTCTGCTTGAGGGCCGCGTCTGCGCTCGCGTACTTCTCCGCGTCAGCGACCATCCGCGCCACGTCCGCCTTCGAGTTACGCGCGGTGGTCGAGGTGATCGTCACTGCACCGCGCGCGTTCGTCACCTTATCGACGGCGGTGACTGAGAGGATACCGTTCGCGTCGATGTCGAAGGTGACGACAACCTGAGGCTCGCCGCGCTTGGCCCTCTCAAGTCCCGTGATCGTGAACTTCCCTAGCTCATTGCACGCGTCGACGGAGGCGCGCTCGCCCTCGTAGACGATCACGTCGATCTCCGTCTGCCAGTCCTCCTCCGTCGTGTACGTGTCCGACTTGCGGCACGGGATCGCGGTGTTCCGCTTGACGATCGTCGACATGACGCGCCCGGTGGTCTCAATGCCGAGTGACAGGGGCACCACGTCCATGAGGACGAGCTGCTCGGACGCCTTGGCAAGCGCCCCTCCCGCTGCGGCGAGCCCCCCGCTCAGCACGCCCGCCTGCACTGCCGCGCCGTACGCGACGGCCTCGTCGGGGTTGATCGAGCAGCAGAGTTCCTTCCCTCCAAAGAAGCTGGAGAGCAGCTCGCGGATCTTTGGGATACGAGTCGAGCCTCCGACAAGCACCACGTCGTCGATCGTCTCCTTCCCCAGGGCAGCATCTTTCAGTACCGCCTTCACCGTGGTCAAGCAGCTCTCGAAAGGCATCTTGTTGAGCTCCTCGAACTTGGCGCGTGAGAGGATGATCTTAAAGTCGTGACCATCCGCGAGCGCCTCCACCTCAACCTCGGCCTGCGTCGCCGACGAGAGCTGACGCTTGGCACGCTCGGCGGCCGCGAAGAGGCGCCGCTGCGCACGCTCGGTCAGCTTCGCGTCCTTGTGTGCTTTCAGAAAGGTCTGTGTGAAATACTTGACGACGTTCGCATCGAAGTCCTCACCGCCGAGACGCGTGTCGCCGCCGGTGGCGTTTACCTCAAAGATGCCACCTGGATGAGAGGCAATCAGAGGCCATTCGGGCGTCACCAGGGCGTCATCAGGGCGTCATCAGGGCGTCATCAGGGCGTCATCAGGGCGTCATCAGGGCATCATCAGGGCGTCATCAGGGCATCATCAGGGCGTCATCAGGGCGTCATCAGAGGCCATCGTAGGTCATACCCTCGATCGTGAGCACGGAGACGTCGAATGTGCCGCCGCCCAAGTCGAAGATGAGCACCCGCTTGAGCGCAGTATTGGCCATCTTGTCGAGCCCGTATGCGAGCGCCGCAGCCGTGGGCTCATTGATGATGCGCATGACCTGCAGGCCCGCGATCGTGCCCGCATCCTTGGTGGCCTGCCGCTGGGCGTCGTTGAAGTGGGCGGGCACGGTAATCACCGCCCTCGTCACGGGCTGCCCGAGAAAGGCTTCGGCATCCCTCTTGAGCTGCTCGAGCACCATCGCCGAGATCTGCTCGGGCGCGAACTTGCGAGGCTGCTTGCCCCACGCGTCCGTCTCAAGGCAGATCTCGGGCTTGCCCTCCTCGCTCTCCGCCACCTTGTAGGAGACGTGCTTCAAGTCTGCCTGCAAGCCCGGGTCGCTGAACGCGCGACCGATGAGGCGCTTCGCATCGTTGACGGTATTCGTCGGATTCGCGGCCGCCTGGTTCTTCGCGCCCTGCCCGACCAGCCGCGTACCGTCCGACGTGAAGGCGACCCATGAGGGCGTTGTGCGCGAGCCGTCCTCGTTCTGGATCACCTCGACACGCCCCGCGCCGGCGATCGCGCACGCGACGCACGAGTACGTCGTGCCGAGGTCGATGCCCACGACCGGCCCACTGCCGGCCGCCTCCTTGGGAGCCTCAGCCTTGGGCGGCGGGGGCGGCGGAGGCGGCGGTGGCGCACCCGGGTCGGCGACCGCCTTGCCGCTCGCCGTCGAGGTCGGCGGCGCTGCGGACTGCTTGAGCGCCGCGTTGGCGCTCTGCAGCCCCTGCAGCAGCGTCTCGTTCGTCGGATCGACGCTCAGGCCCTGCGCGTACGCCTTCGCCGCCTCCTTGATCTGCCCATTGAAGAAGAGTGCCGCGCCCAAGCGCGAGTAGCCCTTGGGCCAGTCGGCCTTGAGCGCGATGCACTTGTTTGCGTCCTCGATGGCGAGCTCATACTTTCGGAGCGACACGGCGCACAGCGACCGATTGGAGTAGTACAGGTGCAGGTCGCCCGGCTGCATGTTGATCGCACGGTTGAGCAGCAGCAGGGCGCCCGCATGGTCACTCGCCGCCACGAGGGCGTTCGCCCGAGTCTTGAGCTCCTCGGCCGTCTCGCTGCCCGTCTCGGCGGCGCCCGCTGCGTCGGAGCTGTCATCCTTCGAGTCCTTGGTCTTCTTCTTGCCGCTCGTCTTGCCCATGTTGCTCTTCCCGATTGACTGTCGGCGCTAGACTCCGCCTCGTCGCCGCGAGTGCCGTCGGCTTTCGCGCATAAATTCGAAAACGTTCACAGCTCAAGGCGGGGCGTCTCGCCACCCCCAAAGATTCGATCGCCCACGCTCTCTACTCCCCCTCAGATGGTTCATTCCAGCATACGCCTCATTAGGCCGATGATCACAAAGGTGAGCGTCTGATGCGGCCCGATGCGCAAGAAGTTGGCACTCGAACCCTTCCAAAACGCGAGCAGCCCCTCGGTGCTGCCCACGCGCCACGCGCAGTGCAGCACGCCGCGGTACAGCGAGCCCTCCGCCGGCTGCGCGTACAGACGAGTCCGGATGAGGTCGAGCGGGTTGATGGCGAAGGTGGTCGCGGCGGCGGAGCCGAGGGCGCACAGGGTGTCACGCAGCGTGGGCCGGCCGGAGAGGAGCGGCAGGCCAGCGCAGAGCTCCTTGAGGCGCGCGTTCACGGGCAAGGCCACACCCGTCGCAATCGCCGAGCGGCTCATGTTCGCCATGACGCCACGCCTCCAGAGCGCGAGGGCGCCCTCCTGGGTGTAGAGCTGCTGCAGGTGGCGCAGCGCGGATGCGTCGCGGCTGCCCTCCGCGGCCTGTAAGCGCGTCTTGAGCAGATCGAGCGGATTGCAAATCAACGCAGCGAGCGCGCCAGTCAAAGCGCCAGCAGCGACCCTGGTGCTCATGGGCGCAACGCGCTTGCCCGGTCGCGGCGGACCGTCGAGGACGGCGACGGCCGGTTCATAGAGACCCAGACGAAACGCATTCTTGCTCGCTTCACGAACGAGCACGAATGAGAGCCCGCGTTGCAACCCGGCGATGCCCTCCGCCTGGCCGATGCTACGAAGGCAGTCCATGACGCCGCGATAGCGAGGAACAGCAGTAGGCGGCAGTAGCTCGCGGTCCATGTTGAGGCGGGTCTTGGCAACGTCCGCAGGGTTCGTCACGAGCGCCGAGAGCGCTGGTGCCGCGGCCGAGGTGCTGACTGAAAGGAAGATGTCGCGTCGGTCCATCGCGAAGTGGCCGTCGATTCGCCACACGCTCTGCGAAATGATGCCGGGGTTTGTCCTTCACAATTAATAAGTTGCAGGCACACACCGTCACCACTTGCACTCCTTTTTCAACAACACTTAATGACGTTGATTGTGTTATTCCTCAGCAAGGTCGACACCATCATCACAGAGGCAGTCGCGGGCGCCGCCGACCCAACGCAGCGCAGCCGATGCTGCGCTATCCGCCCCAGCCGGTGAGCCCGATCGCCGGTACGCGCAGCAAGAGCTCCGGCGAGATCTTCTCGTGGGCATTCCGCTGCCGGCGGAACACCATCCTCTTTCTGCTGGTCGGGCAGATCACTCTCTCTGCACTGCTCATGCGCTATTCACGCACCAACCACCGCGAGGATGCGGGCCCAAAGTACCGTGCCTCGGTGGCGGTCCTTGCGACCGAGATGCTCAAGCTGCCCATTTGCCTCGCGCTCGCAACGTTCACGCTCGGCAGCCCTCGCCGCCTCGTCACGCTGCTTCGCTCCGACCTGCCCACCTACAGCACACTCAAGTGCGCGATCCCCGCGTTCGCATACACGATACAGAGCAACCTCATCTTCGTCGCCACGGCGAACCTCGAGACGCCGACCTTCCAGGTCACCTACCAGACGAAGACGCTCTTCACCGCCCTGTTCTCGGTGCTCCTGCTCCAACGCCGGCTAGTCTTCTCGCAATGGATGGCTCTAGGGCTGCTCTTCTTAGGCACGCTCGCCGCCACCGACCTGAGCAGCCAGCCGCCGCCGCCGCCGCCGCCGCCGCCGCCGTGGGTGCCCAAGCACGTCCACCGGCGCCAAAAGGGTTTCGTCAGTGATGACTTCTCTCATCCGACGGCTCATGCGGAGGTGGCGGCAGAAGCGGCGGCGCAGGCCACGCGCGATAGCCCCGTGCTCGGGCTCACGTGCGTGCTGGTCGCCGCGCTGCTCTCGTCCGCCTCCTCCGTCTATTTTGAGATGATGCTCAAGAAAGAGCCAGTCCTCTACTACCGAGACGATCGCGCCGTGTCGGCACGCGGCGGCGGCGGCGGCGAAAGCGGCGGCGAAAGCGGCGGCGGCGGAGGCGGCGGCGGAGGCGGCGGCGAGAGCGGCGGCGGCGGCGGCGTCGAGGGCGATATCGCCCTCTGGCTTCGCAACCTGCAGCTCAGCCTCTTCGCCTTACCACTCGCAGCGGCCGCGGCCGTCGTGCAGGACGGCCGACACATCGCGCGGGTTGGAGCTTTCGCGGGCTTCGACCGAGTGGTTTGGTCCGTGGTGCTCATCAACGGCGTCGGAGGACTCCTTGTGGCTGCGACGATGAAGTACGCCGATAATATCGTTAAGTGCTTCGCGACCGCGCTCGCCATCATCTTCGGCACCTTCCTCTCGGTCCCCATCTTTGGGTTCGAATTCTCCCGCGCTTTCCTCGTCGGTGCCGGGCTGACCGTGTTCGCAAGCACCCTGTATGCATGGGCACCCGTGTACGGCAGCGAGCGTGGCACGGACGCCAAGCCAGGGCTCGAGGAGCGCAGCGAGCTCCTCACGCACGAGCACTCGCCAGCCATCGATCCACTCAGCGATGGTGCCGAGCTCAAGAGCAGCGCACCGGCGTCCACTTCCTAACCACCTGTGACGCCCTATGAGGCCTGACGCCCACCGCACGCGCGCACGGCGCCAGAGCGCATGAGCAACATTGCGCCTCGGACAGCGCTGCAGGGGAGCTAATGCGCAGAGCATTGAACTTTGTTGTACTGAGTTGTTGTCACCGCGAGACTGGTACTGAGCGTAGGTCATGTGTTAGGAAGCGTTAGGAGGTATATCTCGCGCTGCGAGGCAAAGATGTCGACTCGGAACGTAGCCAGGTCACTCCGCACGTGGCTAGCACGTGGCGCGAATACCGAAGTCGCCGCACACAGACGCAGACTTCCCCGTACTACCCGACCTCGAACCTTAATTGTCACGACTCACGTAATAACATTTGAAACGTGATTCGAAGATCGAACACCGAAAGGGCAACAAAGGCGCTCCAAGGCCGCTGTACGCGACGCTTCGTGGTTGGTGACGCGCCGTGGCTCGACAGGCTCGAGACCCCGGGCGCACCCACGCTTGCCCTGCATTCGATCGCATCGCCAATCGGCATTGGCGACCCCATCGCCAAGCCGGGGTCTGCGGGGGCTATCCTGCATCGCAACGCCAGCCCCGTTCTATCATGTGCTCACGGAGGCTACCGGTACCTCTGCATGCACACGGCCCGCTACCGGGAGCCTCCACGCCACCTCTGATGGCCACTGATAGCCTCACTCAGCAGGTGCCTCGACGCCTAGCACTCACAGCACGTCCACCTGAAAGGTGAGCAGTTCCATCGGACGTAACGTCACTAGGCCAACACCGCCCGCGCCGCCACGGCTTGTGACCGCCGAAGCCCGAGGAAAAGGACAGGACGGCGGGAGTGGCGGACAACCCTCAACTAAGCAGCAGCAAGTGCCATCTGGCAAAGGCTCCTCGCAGCACTTCAAGCAGCCGAGAGCCGTTGCACTCGGTCCATGGGCCCCGGCCTGGGAAGTAGGGAAGCGCCGACGTGCGCGCCGCGCCGCCGCTGAACGAAACCCATCGAGTGCCATCTCGCGCGGCGAGCTCAGCTTGGTGGCGGAGGGCATGATCGAGGCGAGGAATTTGGGGAGATCGAGCTGCACGGGCACGCTGAGCGACGCGTCCTCGTGAGCGCCGTACATGTGCTGCAGCCGCACGAGAAGTGTGGAGCCGTTGGAATTGATCGCGCGCACACTCTGCAGGTGCAGCTGCGTCGGCAGCTCGTCAGTGAGCGAGTGCAGCGCCGGCGCGGCCCGCGCGGTCTGCGCTGTGGTCCGCGGAGTCGGCGCAGCCGCGAGCTTGCGCGCTGTGGGGTTGGGAGCGCGCGGCGCAAACGCGAGCACGGGCGGATGGTGCAATCTCGTCTTCATCGAGATCCGCTGCCGGTTCGTCACTTGGCGCTCCCCGAGCGCGAGCCACGTCTCCGTAAAGATCCGATCGACGTCATCGAGCACGACGGTACCCTCACCAGTCCGGAAGGCCCGCGCACGCCGGTGCAGCAGCACATCGACAGAGCCGTTGGTGAGCGCGGCGATGCCGTGCGAGCGATCGAGAGCGAGCGAGAGCTGCACGCCGGATCGCCCATCGAACAGCAGAGAGGAGGCTTGTGCGGGGAAGACGCGACGGGATACGTTGAGGCCGAGGGCGCCCGGCACATGTGGGACAAGCTCATACGCATTATCCTCGGTGAAGAGGGTACTCAAAGGGGAGTCCTCGGACTCGCTCAGAGTGAAGCGTGCTGCTACCTCGGAGAGCGGCGAAAGCGCGCCCACCCGATGGCCGAATTGGATCGTGCGCCCTAAGGCCGGGTCGCTCGTCTGCCAGATCCTGACGCGCTCGCGATGCTCCGTGGTCACCTGTATCCAAGCCTCGTGCAGCAACGGCCCAGTAGCAAGGGTCGCTCCCACCGAGGTGACATTCCGCACGCCCCCCTTGGCGCATTCGACCGCGCACGTGAAGGCGGGGCGATCGGGTTTACCGCAATCGGAGATCATGAGCTCCACAATCTCCCATTCATTCAGTCCGGTTGGCAGCGCACACTCGCAATAGCCGCTCACGTTGGCCGGTACGGGCCGCTCGCACGCAAGGTCCTTGGTCGGCTCGCGCGTGCCCTGCCCGTTGCATCCGCGCGTCTGGCGCCACGCGTGGCACGAGAGCGACTTTGGAGGAAAGGTTTGCACCCCCAAGAACGGCGAGCCGGTATCCTTCACACCCATCACATACGCCGGGCCCGCGCTCTCAAACGCCTCGTCGCTCATGGCGAACTCGACCAGCCCAGCCCGCAGGGGACGGTAGACGCCCGCAGGCTTGTCCATCACCCCGACGACGCCGCGTGTGGGGTCGATGTCCACACGCACAAACGAGTTCTCGAGCGACACGAGCGGCGGCGGCGGCGGCGGCGGCGGCGCGGGAGCGCGATCGTCACGGCAGCTGGACGCGTCACGGGAGCCCCCGGCGCACTCAGCCGGGCGCTTGCCGTGCACTTGGACATGGCTGATCGCGGTCGCTGCGCCTCCGGCACTCGAGCTCGGGCACCCCTTACCAAAATAGGCGCTGCCGACCTCGTTCCGAATGGGTGAGACCAGAAAGCGGCGGAAGCTGAGGGGGGGCAACGTGGGCACAAAGGCGAGCTCAAAGTCGAAATTCGGCGCCGTGCCCGAGCTGATCTGGAGTGTCGCCGTCGTCTGTGAAGGCACCGGCGTACCCGTCAGCGCATCCTTGAGCTCCACCGCGCACAGCGGCACCGGTACCGCAATGCCCTCCGTCAGCGTGTGCGCGTGCGGATTGAACACAAGTAACTCCGCATCGCCCCCGCCCGTACCATCGCCCATCAGAATGTCGCCGAAGGTCTGCAGATCTGCCGTGTACTGCGGCGCGGTACCCGAAGCCGCCGCCGCGCCGTGAACTACCGCGCCGGCCATGGCCGCAAAGACGCGCTGCGCACCGGTAAGTGCCATCTCGAGCATCTGGGTGTACGAGCCGAGGACGTCATGCGAGCCAACGTCCTGGTCCTCGCCTGCGCATCCCTCCGCGTTCGCACAGAACGTGCCCGTGATCGCGTCGTGGTGCTGTGCGCGACCGATCCAGAGGAAAGCCGTCAGGGGCAGCCAGAGAATAAAGAAGAGGCCCTCCCAGACAGAAGGCACTCAGAAGCACTCATAGGCAATCATATGCAATCAGGGGCAATCAGAGGCAATCAGAGGCCTCTCAGACAGAAAGCACTCAGAAGCAGTGAGACGCTCTCAGAGGCAATCATATGCAATCATATGCAATCAGAGGCAATCAGACGCACTCAGACGCACTCAGAGGCACTCAGAAGCAGTGAGACGCACTCAGAGGCAATCAGACGCACTCAGAGGCAATCAGAGGCACTCAGAGGCAGCCACGGAGCCCTCGAGACACTTACCTGGTAGATGGCTGCGTAGCGGCGCGCGCTCTCGAGCATCCCAAACAACTCGGCCTTGGCCGACGCGTTGAGAGCGCCCCCGTGTAGCCCGAAGAGCTGCTCGGCGGCGGCTAAGGCGGTATGCACGCGCTGCGAAAGACCTTTGAGCAGGGGGCGCGAGGTATAGTAACCTGACCAATCCTCGAATGGAAAGAAGGTCGAGCCGTTCTCGAATGTGGGGAAGGTGATGGTATCCGCCACGCGTGCATTTGCCGTCGCCGCCACTGGCAGCTCTTCATGAGGCTGTGCGGACGCGAGCACAGCATCGACATACTCGGATGCTGTGACGTACTTCGCCACCACGCCCCACGTGGCCGTGTTGTTGTTGATCGTGTCGATCAGCCAGTCGGTCGACCCAAACGTGAGCGGCGCGTTCTGGTACATGTAATCGCATCCCCAGGGGATGAGCACATTGGGCGTGCGGAACCACGCCGCCCGCTCGAGCGTCAGGTTGGCCAACGCCCACGCTTTGGGAAGGATGGTCGAGGCGTTCGGCACCGTCTCGGGCCACCACTCGAACTGGTACTCATGGGGCATGCAGTAGTAGCTCTCGAAGACGTGCGAGAGGATTTCGGTCTCATTGTGTGGTAGCGACGACGAGCCGCGCCAGACGAACTCGAGGGCGCGATCCTTTTTGCGCGCCTCGACCTCGTCGCCAGAGATGCGCGTGAAGAACCACGAGTCCATGCCCATCATCGCCTGCAGCACGGCCTGGCTCGCTGAAGGTCCAAACGGGTCGAGCGACCAGCCGACGCGTGGCAGGTACGCAGCGCCAATGTGCTCCGTGATCCACGCGTGCCCCTCCACCCAGTTGTTGAGCATCGAGTCGAGAGTTGTGCACCCCATGTCGTGCTGCGACCAGCCGTTATCGACCATCTCGATGCGTCCATCGAGCACGAGCTGGCGGAAGGCGGCGCGCTGCGCGTCCGTGGTGGCCGGTTGCTCCCACCATATCTGCAGGAAGGCCATCTCGTCCCATACAAACCGGCGGCGCGGATCCTGCTGCAGCGTTGCAACCACGCCATCGAGGATACGCGAGACGTTGAGGCGCGAGAGCGAGTTCACTGTCTGCAGCCAGCCGACGTCGGCGTGGGTGTGCGGCAGGATGTGGAGGGTGACCGGTGATGTTGCGGATGCGTGGGGGGTGGATGCGAGAAGCAGGGTCAGAAGCAGGACCAAGGCATGAACCAATCCTCTCATCATCGCGGGACGGAGACTCCGTGAGGTGCTCGAAAACCTTGACTGTGAACACTCGACGCGTATCTTGTGAAAAGCGAATCCCAGCTGGTACATGCCATCGTCAGCCTGGCGCGTGCTGATGTAATGCTTGGGGAAGTGGACAGTAAAAATCATCTACTACATGCTCATGCTCGGACGCACCCCCGGTGCCCGGAGATGCGCCTAGGTTGCCGCGCCCGTCGGCGCGCGCGGTCATGCGAGGGCTAATGCGCGCAGCCGAGCCCGGTGCCGGTGTTCGCTCTGCTCCCATGCTCCACGCGGGCTCTCATGTGGCTAGCTCTTCACTTCCACTGCCTTCTTGAGCACCATGTCGAGCGTGACGCCAAAGTCCTTGCCCTGCAGCAGGCTGCGCATCGAGGACTCGGCGACGGCATCGAGGGTGAGGATTATCACGAGGATGACGACGAAGGCGACCTGCGAGACGACGACCGTCTGGAAGGTCTGCCTGCGTGTCGGCCACTGCATCGCTTTCAGATCCTCCACGCAGAGCTTCCAGAACGCTGGCTTCCACCACTGCGTCGCCTCATTGGACCCGACGATGCCGAAGAGGGTACCGTCATCCTCCTCTGGAAGTTTGACGACCGGTGCAGCCGCCGATTCCGCCGCCAGGTACTCGAGCCGCTCGTCGAAAGTCATCGAAGCGAGGTCAACCTTCTTTGTAATGGCCGTCGGCTCCTCTTGCAAGCAAGCGGGCCGCGATCGCGCTGGCCGCAGCGGCCGCATGCTCGCTGACGTTCGCAGCGGCGCGTACGCGAGCGCGATCGGCAGTATCGCTAAAAGCAGCAGAGGCTCTGTGCGGGCGACCATAATCGCGAAGCGGAAGGCGGAGAGGCCTCTTCGGAGGTGTGGAGGTGAAGGGAGGTCAAACGCGCCGAATTGGGCAGGCTTCGAGATTCACATTTGCTGGGGCGTGAGGGGCGCCCCACGGAAAACCCCTTATCCTATTTTTAAATGGAGGGTTCACCCCCCCCACCGCGCCAGCTCGGACGACGCGAGCTCATTGTACGAGCGAGCGAGCGCTTGCAGGTCGTCCAGCTTTCCATCAGCCCCATCTTCGCACCCCTCGCGCCCCCCTCGGCGCAAGGACAACGAGGCCGCCAGGCTCGTGTGCAAGCCAGTGGGGGAGTGGAGGGGGAAAGGATCGCCATCCGTCCTGCTGCTTGATGTCGCCGCGGCACTACCAAGCTCGCCCACTGCCGTTGGGTTGGTGGGTGGGACCTTCCTACCAAGCATGCCCGCTGCCGCGAAGCTGCGGATCGATCGCGTGAACGACGACTCTGTCAACGCCGGCTCTCCAGTCCATGTGGCAGCAGGGGTCGCGCCCGCCACAGCGCTCGTGCTCGCCACAGCGCTTGCGCCCGCCACAGCGCTCGGCATCAGTTGGCGCGGACGGCTTGGGGTCGCGCCCGCCACAGCGCCCGCCATCACGGGCTCCTCCCAGTCAGAGTCCTCATCCTCATGATTGTCCTCCTCATCTTCCTCTGCGCGATGGCCGGCGCCGTGCTTGGCCTTACCTTGCTGCGACAACTCGGTGGCTGATGCGGCCTCGGTCTTCGTGACAAGGCAGCGCACATTGCTGGCGGCTATCGTAGCCTTCGTTGCCCCCCCCTCCTCCAAGTCCATCCCCGCCATCGCCACCGCCTCCCCAGCCTCCTCCTCCTCCTCCTCCTCCTCCTCCTCCTC
>Ga0210247_100698_pt1 | contig 30702 bp, 20 predicted proteins | sample ChrtobMetP3_16mM_FD_155449 | JGI IMG/M metagenome (GOLD analysis project Ga0210247, IMG submission 155449) | Chrysochromulina tobin associated microbial communities from unialgal haptophyte culture, Seattle, Washington, United States - P3_16mM | ecosystem: Host-associated > Algae > Haptophytes >... | reverse complement strand
AGAGTCTTTGAATAGGAGGCGTAGAGTCTTTGAATAGGAGGTGTAGCCAAGAATCTTTGAATACATCTAGGGCTGAAAAATTAATTAATTATGTCTTAGACACTTTCTATGCTTGATTCACACACTGTTCCGAGGGCCTACAATCGGAGGTTGATTCCAGGTTGATTCACAATTCAAGTGGTTTGGACCGTTTCGTGCAGGGAGGGGCTTTCTGGTAGTTCTCGCTGTGTCCTACTGTGTGAAATGCCCGGGCCTGGCCTGACCTCAGCAAGAAGAGCAAAAAGGATAACGGCCCCTGGTCCACTCCACGCGGCCCTTACGAACAGTACATAGTTACTACGCGATGACGGGCGCGGAGCCGTGCGGCCCCGCGTGCCGGCGTGCCGCGCGCCAAATTGTCGGAGAGTCGGACATGCCGCGGCGCGGGGTAACATCGTTGATTCGTAGTCATCATGTCTTCATGTGGCGATGCGATGTGCGATGTGGCCAGTCCTTGCTCACACCTGATGCCTTCTCCCTGTCGGTGCTGAGGGGTTTAATTGACAAGCAAGAGGACACGCCCGCAACGGCGCGTGCCTTTGTAAAAAAATTGCAATTGCCAAATGACGATGAGCCCGATGGAGGACGCCGCCACCGCCGCGATCAGCCCGAAAATTTCGCGGATGACCGAGGCGGCGCACGCGTTGCTGCTTCAGGCTCGGGCCCTACTTGCGTCAGCGGGCGAGGCGGAAGCGTCCTCGCACCTCCTGGATGCGTGCATTGCCTCGCTCGATCTCGAGCTCAGGCCACCGCCTAGGCCACCAGTGGCGGCACTCTCCGCGATGCCGCACCCATCGCCGCAGCGCTCCCAGGAGACGCAAACGCAGAGCAGCCTCTGGTCGCAGCAGAATGCGGGCACACAGGCAGACGGCCCAAAATCTACTGACGCCTCCTCGCAGGTGGTGCCCTCCTCGGCATCGCAGGCGTCGCAGGCCGTCGTGATGCATACCGTCGCCACGACGCAATCGGGTGCGCCCTTCGATAGCTGCGAGCTCCAGTTGAGCGAGCCCGAAAGCGACAACGACTGACGACCGCCGCAGCAGCTGCAGCAGCCGCCGGTACTGTGGCATCAACGATGCGCTCGCCGCCGGCGAGGAGCCGGCGCAGCGTGCCCTTCCCATACAACCATTCGATGGCCCATGAAGGGTGATCATGTGCCCGCACTCTGCTGAGTGTGGTGCTGGGGTGCTGACCTCTCGAGCACTCGAAACTCGATCGTCTTCTCTGCCGCGTCGCCGTCGATTGCGAGCCGCGACGATGTGTGTTTGGTCGTGTTTTCAGACGAGACGTGTGTTCGGTTGAGCTTGAGAGCGGTCCTGCCACACGGCGCTGCTCACGACAAAGCGCCGTGCCAAGCGCGGCGACGGTCCCGCGATGCTTTTGCGACTGCGGACACCATCAGCGCTATGGCGCGCCGCGCCGCACGCAACGCCAACCCGATGCGCCATACGAACGCTGTCGACACGTGGTCAGCGGCACGGCGCCGACCGTCAACATCAAAAGAAGAAGAAGCCACAGCTCACGTTCAAGGATGTGGTTCTGCGCGTGCCAGAGCTGTGCACGGCGGAGCGCTTCGCGCAGGAGCTCCGCATGTCGACTCCCAAGCTGCAGGAGCTCGCCGAGGAGCTCGGCGAGCACATCGATGCGCCAAGCCGGCCGCTGACGGCGGAGGTGATGGAGCTGCTCGCGATGGAGGTGGGTGCGACGCTGCAGATCACGCCCGTCGACGTGAGCCGCCGGCCGTCGCCCAGCGAAAAGGAGCGCGCCTCGCTGCCAGTGCGCCCGCCGGTGGTCACGCTCATGGGCCACGTCGATCACGGTAAGACGTCTCTTCTCGACGCCTTCCGCAACAGCGACATCGCGAGCGGCGAGGCAGGCGGTATCACGCAGGGCATCTCGGCGTTCATCGTGGACGAGGGCACGGAGCAGGTGCGCGATGGCCTCAGATGGCCTCTGATCGCCTCTGATCGCCTCTGATCGCCTCTGATCGCCTCAGTCAGCCCTTGATTCCCTCTGACCGCCACGCGTGGATGGCGGTACCGAGCAGGCGATGACGTTCATCGATACGCCCGGACACGAACTCTTCGCGGCAATGCGCCAGCGCGGCGCGCGCGCGACCGACATCATCATCCTGGTTGTCGCCGTGGACGCGGGCGTGCAGCCGACCACCGAGCAGGCCATCGAGTTCGCGCGCCAGATGGGCACACCACTCGTCGTCGCGATCAATAAGATGGACCGTCCCGATGCACAGAAGCTACTTCCAAAGATCACGCAGCAGCTTCTCGCGCGTGGCGTGGTGCCAGAAGACATGGGCGGCGAGGTGCCGCTCGTCGGTGTGTCGGCCACCAAACGGCTCCATTTGGATAGGCTGCGCGAGGCGGTGCTGCTGCAGGCCGAGCTGCTCGAGCTACGGGCCGAATCCCAGGGGCCCGCCGAGGGCGTGGTGCTCGAGGCCACGGTACAGAAAGGACTTGGCGTCGTCGCCAATGTGCTTGTGCAGCGTGGGGCTCTGAAGCCGTCAGATTTGGTGGTCGTCGGGACCACCTGGGGCAAGATCAAGACGCTCACGCCCACAGACGTGCGTGCTACTTTTGCGTTGCCACTGAGTGCCGCTGAGTGCCACGGAGTGCTACTGAGGGCCACTGAGTGCCGCTGAGTGCCACGGAGTGCCACTGAGGGCCACTGAGTGCCGCTGAGTGCCACGGAGTGCCACTGAGGGCCACTGAGTGCCGCTGAGTGCCACGGATTGCCACTGAGGGCCACGGATTGCTTCCCTCATCAGGGCACACGCCGTCTGGACGAGGCGGGCCCTTCGACTCCGGTGCGCATCTCGGGTCTGCGCGAGCTGCCGCGCACAGGCGACGAGCTCCTCGTGGTCGGCACGGAGGCGAAGGCGAAGCAGGTGAGCGAGTACCGACTCGCACGCCAAAGTCTCGAGAAGCAAGCGGAGCAAGATGAGGCAGCACGGGTGCTTGCCGAGACGGCGGCGGCCAAGCTGGCAGCGGCCAAGGCGGCGGCTGCCATGGCTGCCCAGGCTGGAAACGCCGATGCCGCCGCGGCAGAGGCGGCCGCGGCCGAGGCAGCCGAGGCGGCCGCGGCTGAGGCGGCGGCAGCGGCGGCTCCGAAGCTTGTACCGGCCGTGCTGAAGGCGGAGAGTGCGGGTGCTCTCGAGGCCGTGCATGCATCGCTCAGCCAATTCCCACAGGACCGGGTAAAGCTCAAGGTGATCCGCGCCGACGTGGGCGCGGTCACCGAGGCCGATGTGCAGCTGGCCGAGGCGACGAGCTCCGCGATCATTGGTTTCAATGTGGGCATTCCCAGCAAGGTGAAACCAATGCATGCACGCTCACCTTGAAACCAATGCATGCCCAGCAGGGTGAGCGTGCATGACTGCGATGAATTGCCATTCATTGTCCACGACTGCCACTGAGGGCTCTGAGGGCCTCTGGCGACCATCCATTTGACGACCATCCCTAATGGACTTCTACTGATGAGCCGTGATTGCATAAGCATGCCCTCTACTTGCCTCCCTCATCAGGTGAGCAGCTTGGCTGAGGAGCTCGGGGTGCCCGTGCTTCGTCACGCCATCATCTACGAGTTGAGTGACCGCGTCAAGGAGCTGCTTGAGAACGCCATCGAGCCGGTCCTCGAGGAGATCGTTCTCGGCGCCGCCCAGGTGCAGCAGCTCTTCACACTCACACTCAACCGCAAGGACCGGCGCTCAGGCATGCTCAAGCAGACCCAGGTCGCCGGGTTGCTCGTGAGTGAGGGAGAGGCGAGCGCGGTGGCCCGCGTGCGAGTCGAGCGCGGCGCGGGCAACGTGCTGCACGAGGGGCGCGTCGTCTCACTCAAGCACTTCAAGAACGAGGTCAAGACGGTCCGACGCGGCCTGGAGTGCGGCATTGTGCTCGCCAACTACAGTGGGTGCGAGCCGGGTGACATCCTCACGTTCTACGACATCGTGCCGAGGAAGCCGAGCCTCTATGAGGCCGCGGCGGGCAGCACCAGCAGTGGCAGTGGTGGAAAGCCCAAGGAGGATGGCTAGAGAACAAGGTGCCGCCGCACACCACAGGCGCGAGGCTGGCCCAGCTCACGGTACGCCTTCGCGTCGGCCCGGCCCCAAATCTCGCTTAAATCAGCTGTCGATAGAGTAAAAGTAGCGTTTTTGTCTTTTGCCCCGTACGTGGCTACGACCTACGGCTACGTCGCCCGTCCCCGAGCCCGTCCACCGTACGCAAAAAACTTTTTCGTTTGACGCACTTTCTTCACACAGTATCCGGATAGTTCTTCACAGGGCCAGGCCAAATACTCGCGGGTGCAATGACACTTCCTCCCTGCAGCAGCGGCGGCTGCGGCCGCGGCACGTGCGACGAGCATCGTGGTGTGTGCGAGTGTCCCATGGGTTTTGAGGGTCCGCGCTGCGAGATCTGGCTGCTCCCAGGCTGCCGGCTGGGCGACCATCCGATACCGATCCGATCGTGGGTTCTGCATGCCTTCCATGACAACAAACGCCGCCGTGCTTGGACCGGACCGGGAAAGTATCACCCCATCGGACCGGTGCCATGCAGCTGCTTGCTCCAGCTCGTGTCGACTCCCTATCTGCTCGAGCGGACGCGGCTACAGTTCATGCGCTCCTTCAACGTGCAATGCGTCGATCTGCCTACGGGCCTGACTCTCGCGCAGTTTGTCGAGGAGCCGAACGTAGCCCAAGGCGCAAGCCCGTGGCGAGTCTTCTCGTTCGGGGCGGTACACGACGCGCTGCGCCTCGGCGCGATGCCCTCACTCACTGGGCAGCCTCTAGAGGCCGGCCCACTCCCGCGTCTTGTGCAACGTCTCCAGCAGCTCCAGAAACAAGGGCTCCAACCGAGCCGCCGCCGGTTTGCGGGCTACCATGTCGAGACGCTACGTCCCACGCTCCCGCCGTGCCTACTTCCGCTCGATGCCGTACCAGCCAGGCACAAGCCACACCTTCCGCCCCTCGTACCATTGGCGCAGTGCGGCGCGGCGAGGTGCGGTGGCGTGGGGTGGTGCGAGGATGTTTTGGGCGCGCCCACATGCGGCTGCTTCTTGCCCGGCGGGCTTGAGGACAGGGTGGGCGGGCCTGCGTGCGGCGCGCTCGATCTGTGGCGCGCGGACAAGCAGGACAAGCAAGCCCCGGTGCACTGGGGCCCTCCATGTCTGCTCAACTGCTCTGGCCGAGGCCGGTGCGACTGGCAAGGCTTCTGCCGGTGCGACGAGGGGTTTTGGGGCATTGACTGCGCGCTCGGCCGGGGGCGGCACGGGCCACGGCTGCGTCTCGAGACATTCGAGGACATCATTGGGGGCGCAAGGGCGCGAGGGCGCGGACGCCCCCATACCCGTGCGGCTGTGGGGACTCCAAGGCACGCCCGTCACGACGCCACCCCACGGCCGCTCACACCGATCGAGTCCATCCTTGCCAACGCGCGCGCGCAGAGCCGTCCACGCGAAGGCTGGCTTGGGCGCATGCGTGGAGGCGGCCGCGGCGGCCGCGGCGGCGGCGGCGGCGTCGGCGGCGTCGGCGGCGGCGTCGGCGGCGGCGTCGGCGGCGGCGGCGGGGGCGGCGGTGGCGGCGGCGGGGGCGGGGGCGGGGGCGGCGGGGGCGGGGGCGAGGCGGCTCGCTCGCCCTTGATCTACGTGTTGGACATGCCCCCTGTCTTACGCTTCGGCGTCGACTTTGCTCCGGCTGTGGAATTGAAGTTAACGGAGCGGCTGCTGCGCTCATCACACCGCGCGGCCACGCCGGAAGCGGCCGATTACTTTTGGATGCCCGGAGCGCCCCTGGTCATTGAAGGTCATCGGCTACTCGCGCGGCTGTGGCTCGTGGCCGAGAGATGGCTACCAGATGGGCACGAGCTGCTCGGTGCTGGTGGTGGAGCAGGCCTCGGCTGGGCAAACAGCACGGGTGCGCGCTGGCATGGGGCCGGTTCGACCAAACCGGTTGGCGGCACGGGCGGAGCGGCCGACGCCAAGCTTCGGCCGCTCGTGTTCATGCCTTTGCTTACAGAACGCGCCTCTATGGACTCATTCCAGCTCTCGTACTCCGACAATGACCGAGAGGAATGGCCGGGGCTCGAGACGGCGTTGCATGTGCGCGGTCTATTTGCACACTCGCCCGCGTGCCGGTACCATCATGAAATGAAGATCGATGGCGAGAGTCACGAGGCGGCGGCGACGACGGACGAGGCGACAGAGATCGAGACCCTTTCGATGGACCTTCTTGAGCGGAGGCTCGCTCGCGCGCTCGCGGCGCGCCGCCGCCGCGTCAGTGCGTCCAGTCTCGTCGCTCTCTTCGGCGGCGGGGGGTACGAGTATTTTGAAGCCCGCGCCGCCGGAGGCCGCGGATGCTCAGACGACTCCACCATGCCCGGGAAGGTGCCGAGCCGGGCTTGTCGGCTGCAGCTGGCGCGTAACGCGCGACGCGACGCGAGCGGCGTCGGCAGAGGCGCGACGTCGAGCGCGCGTGACTACTGCACGCTGCCCGAGTCTTTCCTCGCCTGGTCGCCCAAGCGCTTTTGGGCTGGCGTCCAATTCAACGGCAACACCCGCGGGCCGGTGTGGTTTCAGCGAGGGCGCGACGTCGTCATTCCGCAACTGCTGCTACTCAAGGATGGAGGCTCGCATGCCGATCAGCCTTCGTGCGAACGGATGGCGCACACCTCGCCCTTCTCACCCAGCTTTGGGAGCGGAAGGGCGAGGGGTGTTTGGCGTCCGAACTTACTCTGGTTTGGCGGCCACCCCGGCCATGACGACGCTCGCACGCGCATCTTCCGGTTGCACCGGCAGGGCCTCGCCCTCGGTCAAGAGAAGTGGAAGCGCGGCATTGTTCTCTTCGACAGCAAGCGTGACGCGAAGTCTCCGAGATTGGACGCGATCAATATGAGCCTGACCTCTCGCTTCTGTTGGGTACCACGTGGCCAAGGGCAAGGCGACCCCACACGCCACATGGTGGCGATCTTCCATGGGTGCGTGCCCGTGTTCACGCTCGGCCCGCGCACCTCGGACGACGCCCTCCCGCTCGACGAGCTGCTCCCTTGGCCGCGCTTCTCGCTACGAGTGCCCACCGACGAGCTGCCGACGCTGCCTGATGTGCTCAACGGCGCCGACGGCGAGAGGCTGCGCGCGATGCAGGCGGAGCTTGCGTGCGTGTGGCGCTCGCTCTTTTGGACGTCGCTCCTCGGCAGCTGCTTTGGCGAGCCGCCGCGTGGCGACGCCTTCGATGGGCTCCTCGCGGTCCTTCGCCTTCGGCTGCGGCGCTTCACGAGCGGGCCCACCGCAGCCTCGGCGTGCGACGTGTCGCCCTGGTTGTTGCCCGCAGTCTGAATCAATGCCAGCAGGTGTAAGACTTCTGTTGCTGGTCGTGTGGTCGTGCGCCCTCATGATAAGGATCTTTGAAGCCGGCTTTTCTCTCGCAGTCGAGGGAGAGCCCCGGGAACCTCTGCGAAAAGGAACTCTTATGAAGTCTGCGAGGGTCGAAACGGCGTCCCGTCGGTTCAAATTCACGAGACAAACATGTGAGAGGAAGCAGACACGCGTGGATTGAGGGCTGTGGGAAGCATGCAGGTCGACAACGAAAATGCCGCACGCGCTGCCGCGACCAGCGACGAGACGACGTTGCGAGCCTTGCTGCAGCGCGGTGTGAGTGCAAATGCCAAGGTGCGATTCTCAATGCAGACTGTCATGAATGGTGTTCCAGCGAGGACACCTGCGGCACACTTGCCGTTGCTTCTGATTGCAGCACAGAATGGTGCAACACCGTGCGTGAGCGTGTTACTCGAAGCGCGGGCCGATCCGGCGGTGGACGTTAAGATTGCGGTCATGGGCACAGCTCTTGACTGCTGCTTCGGCTTTCAGCGCAGCCTCAATCGTCCATCGCACTGTCCCTATGCGTTGGATTGTGCCCATCTCATAATCAAGGCGAGGGTGAATCCGAGCGAGTATGGCCGCACGCCTGACGGCTGCACAGAGCTCATGCTGGCCTGCCAGGACGGCCAGGTAACGGTTGCACGCTTCCTCCTCGACCATGGTGCCGATCCCAACCTGGGCAAGCACAACGGCTCGACTGCCTTGTTCAAGGCGGCACAGGAGGGCAACACTGACATCTGCCGCATGCTCATTCACGCTCATGCGCACATTGACGCGCGCTTCTGCTCGGGCGCCACGCCCCTCGGTGCCGCCGCCTGTGGGGGACACGTGGCCGTCGCCCGGCTATTGCTCTCAATGGACGCCGACGCGACCGTTGTTGCTTCTGACGGAATGAATCCGGCAGATATGGCGAGATGCAACGGCCACGCTGCGCTCGCCATGATTCTCGCCAAGCCGCTCGTGGAGCCTCCACCCAACCCGCTGGCGTCTGGGGCGCGCGTGACCGTGCATGGCCTCCAGTCGAAGCCGGAGCTCAACGGCGAGCGCGCGATCGTTCTCGAGTTTGACAAGACGACCGGAAGGTACACGACGATGCTCCTGAGCGGCAAGGAAGTCGCTCTCAAGCCCGCCAACGTGCAGCCCGATCTGGTGGGCGAGGCCGGCGTGGGCGCCGGTTCGGGTGCCATAGAGAGCGGCCGTGGCCATGCCGCTGCCCCTCTCACAGCCACCACGCCGGTGCGACCTGATGAGGTATGGGCGCTGCTCAGAGGCGGGGGCAACGTCGAGCACTGGGCAGATCATCTCATTCGCCGGCGCGACTTCGATCTGTCGCACGCCTTCCCCACGCCGCCCAATCAGGAGGCCGCCGGAAAGACGACGCATCTGCTCATGCTCGCGGCCGGGAACCTGCGCGTTCAGAAGAATTCGAATGTCAATCCGACTGGACCCGTCGAGGAATATGGGCGACAAGCTACATGTCACCTTGTCGCCCAGCCTGGGCTGGTGCGTGCGCTGCTCGAGAGCCGTGCAGACGCAAACGCACGCACTGAGAGTGGCTCCACAGCGCTGCACATCGCTTGCGCGAACTGCATCGTGGCGCACGTGGCACTCTTGCTCGAGCACGATGCGGACGTGAACGCCACCGATGCTTGCGGCATGTCGCCGTTGATGCAAGTGGTGGGCACCTCCAAACTGGCCACCGACAAAACGCGCCTGGCCTGCATCGAGATACTGGCGGCTTCTGGCAAACTTGAGGCGCGCGACCACCTCCACGCCACAGACGACGCACGCCGCGGCTCCCTCACTCCGAAGACTTCCCCTTGGCCACGCCTCGCGCACATGATGACCACTGATGACCTCTGATGACCACCAATTGCCCTACGCACGTGTTCCTAACCTCGCATCGCGTGTTTATACATGCCACATGAGGCCTCAGGTGGATCGAAAGGACAACCATGGGTACACTGCTTTCGTGGCGGCTGTCGAGTGGGGCCGCAGCTGCGAGGTACTCCAAAGTCTGCTCGCGCACGGTGCGAGCGTGAACGCCGAGACGCTTCATCCCGGCTTCACAGCTCTTGCAGCGGCGGCGGCGGGAAACACGCCGGTGGAACCCACTGTTGTGGCATTCCTCCTCGCAGCGAAAGCAGATACTTCGATCACCTTCACACTACCCACCATCCCGAACTCAGCCAAGCAGACTGCGTGTGCGTGGGCGGCGGCGCAGAACCGCAAGGCTGTCGTCGCCGCCTTCGAAGACTTCTTTGAGACGTCCAACGACCTGGACGAGGACCTTTCGTCGCGAGCGCTCGCGAGTGGCGCGATCGATGCCGATTCCTTGAATGAGCTTCGGACGCGTATCGCAAGTGGCGCGACGAGCAAAGAGGAGGCCGTGGATGCTCTCAAGGCGCAGGTCAAGACGCACGAACGCACGTTGCGAACAAGAGAAATTGGCGAACGCGCCACGGCCGTCATGAGCTTGATCCGGGCTTCGCTGCGGGGGAGCAGTCCAGAGGTGCTAGCGGAGCAAGTTGCGAGCGCGGCAGCCGTCCGGCCACTACCAAAGGGCGAGAAGCAAGCACTGGGCGGTCGCTGCCTCTTGCAGGGGCTGAAGGGGGCTGCGCAGCTCAACGGCCAGGCGGGACACATCGTGAATTGGAATGTCGACGGCCGCAGGCGCTACGGCGTGCGTCTCGAAGGAAGTGGCAAGCTGGTGTCGTGCCCGATGCGCTCCGTCGTGCCACTGGACAAGCCATGGCTCGCCTACCCGCATGACTTCGAGTGCTCGTCGACCGAGATTGTCGCCACGCTGCAGTCTGAGCTGCGTGCACAAGGTTCGTCCCTCACTGTGCTAGATTGGACGCCGCTCGCGGCGGCGGTGAGTGACGTGGTCTACCTGCTGCACGTGGCCCATGAAATCAGTCTCATCGACTTCGTGCACTCGACGATGCAGGCGATCGCTGATGATGACGACGCCGATGGAGACATGCAGAGTAAAAAGCGTGCCGTCCTCGCCGACTACCGGGCCGCACAGGACGTGCTCATCTTTGTGCTCTCCGACGCTCAGACTGCGCCCTTCTTCCTCGCTCATCGCGAGTTCATCTCCCCGGGCGCGACCATACACTCCAACGCGGAGATTGCGGCGGTGCCGTGGCTCGCAATCGGCAAGGGCCTTACCATCGTGCCACAACCCTGGGAGCAAACCTGCAAGAAGGAGTACGTGGTGCGATTGTCCCTCAATCTCGTGCAGTCCGAGTTCACTTGCGTCATCTGTCATGAGGACTGCTTGTACCTCGATAATCCGTCGCAGCTCCCGTGTGCCCACTTTACGTGCACCAGCTGCCTGAAGCAGCTCTGCCCGCCGATCAGTGCGTTGGAACGCATCAACGCAAAGGCCCGAAAGGCCACTCCTACGGGAATCACCTGCCCGGTGTGCCGAACGCACTTTCCCAGGCATTCACTTGTAGAGCATGCAGCCGCGCCGGGTGGTGTCGCCATCTTTGAGCGCGCTGACGAAACGCTGAGCGGGTAGACCGAGTGAACATCGGAATCTACTCACTCAGAGATACTTCAATATGATTCACTGACACTGTCGACTGTGTCTTCACCACATTGACACACGATACTCTAACAATACTCGTTACTCATTCCAGCTTTACAGCAGAGTGATGTCCTCGAACGCTGAGTTGGCCCCGCCCGACGCGAAATTGGCTCGAGGGCCACAATCACGGGACGGAGGTGTGAGGGTCTCCCGTCGCGCCCGCGAACGCGCGCCCACGAAGGCGCTCACGGCGATGGAAAATAAAGGAAAGCCTCGTGTCACAGCAGAAAAGAGAGATCAAGCAGTCCACATGTCAAAGACACGCTTGAAGCAGATCAAACGCAAGAAGCAGGCTGAACAGGCCGAGGAGCAAAAGCTGTCAAAGGACCCGCAGCCTCAACCAAGGAGCTTGAAGATGTTGAAGATCAAGAAGAAGCGGCCTCGAGTGTCTCTGGCGAGGATGAAGGCGGGACGCAAGGCCCTCCTAGGCTACAAGAAAACCTCCTTGGCAACTTCATGATCACACTTGTGGCAGCCATCACCGGAGAAGCGCCCGCTGCAGAGTGTGTAGGCGCACTTGCTACGAGCACGGCTTTGCGTGGTTCAGCAGCTGGTAAAGTCCTGCCCATGTCTACAGCAATCTTTGCAACCCAACCTGCAACGCGCAAGTGGTCAGAGAGTACTAGGTCGTTTTGTATAGTGAGCGATGTTTCCAATCCTACTTGATGTTTGAAATCAGCCGATCTACAGGGCTAGGCAGCTATCGTGCAGTAGCTCTGCTCAGAGCAGACGGCCGCTCGGGATGACGCGCACGGTGAGCTGCGGCCGTGCTCTCTGCGCCTCTCGCACGGCGTCCTCGGAGACCTGGCAGTGCTTGAGCGTCACGTGCGCGAGGGCACATCCCGCGCACAGCGCATTGAAGCCTCGGTCGGTGAGCAGCGGGCAGCACTGGAAGCTCACTGTGTGCAAGCCAGCACAGTGCGAGGCGAGCGCGAGAGCGCTTTCGTCACTTGTGGTCGAGCAACCCTGCAGGTCAAGGAGTCGCAGCCGCTCTCCGCAACCGCGTGCGAGTGCGCTGACCCCAAGGTCCCCAAGGCGCTTGCAGCCCGAGAAGAGGACCGTCGCGAGCAGAGGGCAGCCGAGGCCGAGCGCGTCCACGCCAAGGTTCGTCAAGTCCAACCCACTCGCGTCCAGCAGCGTCAGGTTCGGGCAGTTGGAGCCGAGGGCGCGTAGAGTTTCGTCGCCTGTGGAAGCGGCGACGCCCTTGAGGCGTAGCGAGGTGAGCCGCGCGCCGCACGCCTGGACGAGCGGCACCAGGCCGGCATCCGAGAGCTCCGTGCAGGCGCGCAGGTCAGCTATGCGAAGGCCGCCTCCGCAACCTCCGCCGCCGCCGCCGCCGCCGCCGCTGCACCGGTGACGTGCAATGGCCGCCGAGAGGGAGATCAAGCCCGCATTCGTCAGCTCGTCCGTTGCCCACATGTGCAGGCGCTCGAGCTTCGGGCAGCCGTCCGCCAGGGCGGCAAGCGCCTCGTCACCCACCGCACAGGCCGAGAGATCAACCGCCGTCAGCGATGGCGCTCGACTCGCAAAAGTGGCGACCAGCGAGTCGTCGACGCACCGCACACCCGCCAAATTCAATTCGACGGTCTCCTCGCACACGTGCTTCTCGGCCAGAGCGAGCAGCACACTGCGCGCCACACGGCGCTTGTCGCCTAGCATGGCGCGGTCCACGATAGCATACAGCGACGGGCTTTGGGCGACACTATGCCAGTCGGTGCTCACGCATGCGGCTCGCCTTAGCGCTGTTAGCGGCAGGTTCACGAACACACTCATGAGCAGATCGCTGGGTAGTATCCCACCGTCTTGCATACAACCGTCGGCTCTCCCTTTGCTCGGTGAGTGGCAACCCTCGACGACGCGGAAGGCACACCGAGCGCTCACCTCGACTAGCCTCCGCTTCAGCGCGAGAGCTTTCCACCTGGCATCGGAGAGCGCGATGCGTGTGCGCCGGCGCTGGCTCGCCACGAGAGCTGCGATCGCAGCCATTGCTGCCAACGTGATCAGGCAGGCGATACTCCTAGGCATGACCGTAAATCATGGGCTTACTTGTTAACAGTGAAACGAGACACAGAGAAGAACTGCAACCAAATCTCTTGGAATCTCAGGAGCTAAAGCGGTGAGAGTTAGAGCAACCGGTGCTCCGCGAGCCCACCCAAATAAATCCTGGTCCCCTGTGAACGCGCCCGCGGTTCACAGCACGGAAAACGACTCTGAAAATGGAAGCCACAAGATTATACCCCCACATAAACGACACATCTCTGGAAAAGCCCTACGTGCTCACCGTTCCCTATCTGAAGGCGAGATCAAATGCGTGCTCAAAAGTGCGTGATGGAATGATCACGCCGCGCTCTCGCTTCTGAGGGGCGCTTCGTGACGCGCCTCTCGTCGGTGCCTTCAGTGCCGTCACGCCCATTTGGACAGTTCGGAGCAGTACCCGATGACCTGCTGCCGGCGGTCGTGCCGAAGCGAGGAGATCTGCGCCTCGAGGCCGCGTTGCATCATCCGCGACGCTTGGCTGTGCTCGGACATCAGGCGTCGCCCCTCGCCGAGCTCCGTCTGCAGCTTATTGCGCGCTTGCTCGGCCATCTCGGCGCGCCGCCGCTCGCTCATGAGCGTGGAGGACGCCTCCTTGCGCTCCTTGCGCTCCGAGTCGAGGGCCGCCAGCAGCTCCTCCCGCAAGCGCTCGAGCTCGACACACCGGTCATCGGCTCGTGCCGCATGGGCTCGCATCGTCTCCGTCTCACTCTTGAGGACACGCACGACCTCTTCCATCCCTCGCCGCTCCACGTGAAGGACTTCGATGGTGCGCTGCAGCCCGGCCGACTCCATCATCCGTTCTGAGTACATGGCGGCCAGCCGCTCTTGCAGCGTCCGAATGGTGGAATGCGCCTCGTCGAGCTGCATCTCGAGCTGCATGCAACGCCCTTTGAAGGTGTCGCCCTCGTGCTTGAGGACCTCCTCGAGCTGCGTGGAGCGCCTCTCGACCTCCTGCCGCCCGCGCCGCTCAAGCTGCTGAGCGAGCAGCTCACTCTCGTGCTGCGCCGACTGAGATTGCATCTCGGCGCGCAGATCATCAATCTGGCGGCCGAGCGCGTCGTTACGTTGCTCCGAGCGGCGCATCTCGTCGTGGAGGAGCTGCTTCTCCATCGCCGCCGCCTGCTTCAGGTTCGTCAACGCCGCCGCGTGCGTCGCCGCGGCGTCCGCATTCTGCCGTTGCGACTGCTCGTATCGCTCGCGCAGATCGGAGAGCGCCTTCTCAGCACGCTGTCCGTCCGCTTCACGACGGCGACGCTCCTCATCGAGCGCGTGCGCCGCGCGCGCACGGTCCTCCGCCTGCGTCGCCTCGGCGCGTGCGGCGTCCTCCTGCCGACGCCGAACGAGCTCATCGGCGCGCTCTCTCTCCTCCCGACGTCCGGCGGCCTCAGCCACGACCTGTGCCGCCGCCCTTCGGGTCTCCTCTCGCGCAGCTGCCACGAGCTCATCCTTGCGCATGTTCGCCTCGTGCGCCTCTCGTAGCTGCATCTCGAGGTCCTCGAGGATCGCGCGGTGGCGCGCCGCCGCCTCCTCATTCGCCTCGGCCCCACGGCGCACGAGGTCCTGCTGCCGCTTCGCTTCTCGCTCGGACGCCCCCAAGGTGGCACGCGTGCTCTCGAGCTCGGCTCGAGTACTCTCGAGAGCGGCCGCCGTGGCCGCCCACCCATCCTGCACCTCGGCCTTCTCGGAGCGCACGGCGTCCACCGCCTGCTCGAGGGCCGCCTGGGTGAGCTCTGCAGTTCGCCGAAACTCCGCCGCCGCACGCGCCGCACTCGCCGCCGCCTCCGCCTGCCTCTCGCGCTCTGATTGATGTCGCGCCTCGACGACGCTCATGGCCTTCGCATGCGTCTCCGCCGCCGACGCCTCCGCCGCCTTCAGCTCCCGCCGCGCGATCTCCACGTCCCGCAGGCACTGCACCTGCGTGGCCTCGAGCTCGGTGCGGCTCGACTCGATCTCCGCAGAGAGAGTCTCAATCTCGCCTTTGAGACGCCGCTCCATGGCCCGGCTCGCGTCTTGGAGGGTCTCGATCTCCTTCAGCTTGGCCTGCATGTCTGCATCGAGCGCCTTGTTCTCGGCGCGAAGGTCCGAGGACACCTGCTCGGCGCCTTCGGCGCGCGCCAGCAGCTGGCGAAGGCGAAGGTCGCCGTACGTCACCATCGTCGGCTGGACGCCCTGAGGGTCCCAGACGGCTTCTTTAGGAGGCGACCTTGGGCGACCTGGCGACCTGGCGCTGGCTCGCCCGGTCGTAGGAGGAGCGGGCGAGGCGACCGAGTGGACCGTATAACCCGGGCTCGGCGGCGGCGGCTGGTACGGCGCATACGGCTGCTGCTGCTGGTACGGAACATTCCGCAGGTCTGGGTACGGAACATTCACCTCGAGCTGCGGATATGGCATCTGCACCTCGAGGTGAGGCACGCCGCTGGATTCCTCCGCCGTCCAGCGTCCAGCGGCGTCCTGCGGCGTCCAGCCGCAGACCGCCGCAAGCCGTGGCGCGCCCGCCCTGAGCAGTAAGTCGGACGCCGCCTTGAGCTTCGCCGCCGTGATCGTCGTCTTCTCCGCCTTCTGGAGCAGCTTTTTAGAGGGGGACTTGGGCGTCACCACGCCGTAGCCGCTGGACCCGCCGCGCGGGGACTTGGGTGTGGACGGGCGCATGTCCGCGCACAAAGTGCAGTCCGGATCCGACGCCCAGAACACCCTTGAACTTCGTTTCGGGTCTGAGGCAGTTACGGCCGCCATATTGGGCGTTCGAGTTCAAGACCCGTGCACTCGGAGAGAACGGAGAATTTCGATTCCATTTGGGGAAACTGTCGGAGTAGATACACAGTGATAGAGAGAGTGAGGCCCCTCACTCGCGCGCGCCGCCCCTCTCACGACTCTCGGCGCGAGGGCCCGCCTGCCTGCGCTCGCTCGTTCGTGTCCGGTGCGCGCGGTCGAGCTTCGGCGTCGTCAAATATTGGATCATGGTGCCGCTCTTCACGGGCGTACCACATGATGAGGAGATCGCTCCTGTGCTCGTCAGGGAGCAGATCCACGGACGTACAGAATGGCGCTGGCAAGTTCTAGAGTCAGAGTCAAGGCTTCGAGACAAGGAGAGTGCAGGGCACGACGTCGCAGTCGCGGAGATCCCTACGATTTCAAAGCAAACCCTCGAGCAGGCAGTCGCTGCTCTGTCAGTAGGAGCACCGGGAGTCAAAAGGATGGCCGATCTCTTACGAACGCACCGCCCACATATCGAATTCACAAATCGTGACCTCCGTGCCATCATGAGCACTTCGAATACTGCTCGTGACGTAGCTGTTGGCGGCAACGCCTCTTCTGCATCCGCACGCGCACCACCGCACCAAGCGCCAGACGTGGCGTCGCGGCTCGCCACTCACCTCAAGACATTTGTCATCCGGTCTGCTGGTGAGAGCGGCTTCGGCGCCTTTGCGACGCGAGCGATCAAGCGCGGCGAGCGCATCCTGTGCGAGGCTCCACTGGTAATGTGGACAATTGTCAAAGGTGCCAGCACTGCCTCTCTCGAGGCCATCGTCGCGACCCTCGACCCCGTCGACCGCGACGACTTCTTCGGACTGTGCCAAAACGACATACATGGACCCACCAAGTCCGCATATGGGATTTGGCTCTCGAACGCCTTCCCAACCGAGTCTCCGCTGGCACGTGCGCGCGACGCGCTCAGCGGCCATCTCGACCAGGATGCCGATAGGCAAGGCGCGTGCTTTGCGGCGGCCTGTCGTTTCAATCACAGCTGCTCGCCCAGCTCACACCTCGCATGGAACCCTCGGCGGGGCAAAGGGACGATCCATGCATTGGTCGACATTGCGGCGGGGGACGAGATCACAATCTCGTACCTCGGCTCCGAGCAGTGCTCGCGCCGTGACGAGCGTCAGGCCAAGCTACGCGATGATTTCGGTTTCACTTGCGGCTGTGCCAAGTGTACGAACATCACGCCTGAGGCCGTCCGACTGAGCGACGCGCGGCGCTCGAGGCTCGGCGCCCTCTCGACCCTGATCTCCATAGCTGTGAACGGCATCGCCATAGACGCCAGCGGCGGCAGGTTGCCCCGAACACGCACGAATGCAATCGATCTGGTCGAGGAGCGGCTCAGCCTGTTGGCCCAGGATGGGATAGGGAACACGTGGGACACGATGTACGCGGCCTGTGCGTATAGTCGCTCGGTGGGCGACAGGGCGCAGGCCACGCACTGGGCGAGCCGTGCCGCTGAGAGCGCGCGCGTGGGTCTCGGATGCGACTCTGAGGAGTACCAGAAGTATGTTGCGCTCGTCGGCACGCGGAAGGTGAAGTGAGCATCAGCATGGAAGTGAGGCGTTACGCGTTTACATGTTTTTAATTTAATTCCCCGTCGTACACCCCGAGGTCCTACTCTACATCTTTTGCGTACCGACGCACGGTACAGCCGACTCTCTGCGAGACTGCTCACGATACTGAGCGACTCCCGGCAGCCATTGCCTCATGCGACACCCACAAGAAAGCACACAAATGTAGGATATCGATTTCAACCATGTGAATCTCGATCCGGAAACTCCACACTTCTCTTGATGTGTTCCATCGGAAGACCCTGACTACTGCAGCTTTTGCTTGACCGCCGCGCTGACCTTATCGATGACGCCGCTCTCTTCGAAAGCTGCAGCCGTCTGACGGAATGCTGTTGCCGCCGCGCGACCTGCCGAGCGCACGGCCTTGCCCGCATCGTCATCCTGGAAGCCCGCCACGTAGCCCATCAGGCCACCACCCACAAGCGTGGAGAATACAAGATCGAATGGTCCGTTGCTGAACGTCGGGAGAACGTACACAGCGATTGCGCCGATTGCCACGGCGCCAGCAGTGGCATCCTGGTCGCTTTTCAGGGCCGCAGCGCGTGCACGAGCATTTGCTACCACATTATTCCAGCCAGGGTTCTCACCAGCACTCATGCGCATGGCGGCAGCGCGAGCAGGCACCAACGCACACGCGCCGCCGTCGATCAGAAGCAAGACGAGGAGTGCGACGATGTTCATTTGGAGATTTCGCGTCGTACTGGGCATAAATGTCGCGCCCCGGCCGTTGTCGCGCGTAAGGTACGGCCCGTTAACAAAACAAAACAAAAAAACTGTTGTAGATCACATATCTCGATCAGATAGAGACGTGTGACCGCTTGAGTTGCTGGGGGAGACCGGACAGAAAAAAGCAAAAAACACCCCCCGCACCCACAGACTTGCTTGCCGACCGCAACTTCCTAGTCAGTGTGACATAGACTCCCGTAGGACTCGTGATTGTACCTCGCTCAGCCTCTCACCGCTCTCAGTCAGTGACACTGTGACCCCCTGATCCGAGGAGTCTAGAGAGCGCCAGCACGCCTTGGCTGCTCTCCGCGGATGGGAAGAAGACCTCCGCCATCAGCCGGCGCACTCGCCCGTTCTTGATGCCCGCGACCCGCGTGTGGAACTGGTCCTCAACGCTGTCAGGGTCGAAGAAGAGGATGAGGGAGTACCGGACGCCAGAGGTCATTCGAGTGACCGCATGGAAGAGGTCCGATGAGTGTACCTGATGAAGGAGGCCATCAGAGGCCATCAGAGGGGCACCAGAGGCCATCAGAGGCCATCAGAGGCCATCAGAGCCCATCAGGGGACGCAATGGAAGAGCTCCGATGAGTGTACCGTCGCCTCGCCCTCGTCACGCAAGATGGTATGCAGTGCGCCATTGTAAACACCGACAAGGCGACCACCCCCGTGCGCCGCGTCCGAGGATACGGCCACGTTGACCGTGATGCGGGCCTTGTCCTGATGGAATGGATTCCAAGGACGCGTCTCGGCCGAGTAGCGCCGTATAAAGGCTTCCTGGAGAGTCGCAAAGCGCAGCGCCATCGCTTCCTCGACCGGCTCGCCCCCCAAAAGGGCATTCTCGGCGTGCACATACTCAACCGGCAGCCTCATCAGACGAGAGTACCCATCGGCGCCCACAAGCTCCTTGAGCGAGGTGTGGTCCAGCTTCAGCTGATGCTCCGGCAGGGCGTCGACCGAGTCGGGCAGCGTACATCGCTCACGGTCGACCGCCTCTCGCAGCCGCGCGCACGAGTCACACGAGAGCGCACCAGGGACCCGCATGATGTCAAACCCCTTGTACGCCGCGCGTTTGGCGCAAGCTTCGAGGCGGCCAATCGCGCCCAGCAGCGAATCGACGGGTACGCTCTCCGGCTCCACGTGCCCCAGCAGCACTGCCTGCACGAGCGGCGCCAGCTTCCGCACTCGGTCGGCAAACACTGGGGCCAGGTCATCCGGCAACGCTCCGATGATGGGTGCGTCGGTGGCTGTGAGCGCAGGCGGTGGCATCGGCATGTCGTTGCAAGCAGAACTACCGGGCGGGCGGCATGGGATGATCTCCGCACAGGATTCAGCGATTGCCGGAGCCCCCTTGTGAGCGCCATCGTCGTTGCCTTTGCCGTCATCTTCATCGCTCACACTTGCCTGTTCGTCGTCGACGTCGTTCTGGTTGCTGTACAATGATTTGAACATGGCCGAGAGCTCTTGCTGCTTCCTCAACCAATCCGCCTCGTCGAGCGGACCCGACGCCTCGGTCTCATCAGCGGCCGTGCCATCCTCCTCCTCCTCATCATCATCACCCTCGCTTCCGTTGCCACCGATCAGCGAATCGCTTGCGGGAACCTCGTGTGTGGGGGCGCCAGCGCCCAAGGAAGCCTTCATGCGCGCCATGAAGCCTTCATAGCGTTCGCCATCCTCCCTCTCTGGACCGTCGTCTTCCATATTCCTCTATTACCGGTAGCGTTCAATTAGCGGTTAGGTTTCGTCTCTGGATAATCACGTTCACGTTCACGTTAAATTGCCCTCTCGGCAAGACGCATACTCTGGATAATCGACACCCGAGGGGAGAAGATTGGAGCAAAAGGGAGTGAGAAAGGGGTGCTGTGCGGAGGCACGACTCAAAATCGTCTTTGCGGATTTCCCACTGATTTCCCCAAGAGGCGAGCGCCCGAAGGGTCCCCGAAGGGGTTCAATTTTCGCCCCGATAGCAAAATGCCGAACAGCGAAGAGGCGCTCTTGACCAGCCGCAGCGACGAAGGTCTTGAGTCCTGGGTTGCCACACCTCGCGACGCGAACGCGACGCGAGGCGGCTTCCGGTTCAAGGCTCAGGCCAAGAGCCTCGAGCAAGTGCAGATGATGAAGAAGGTTGAGCAGCAGATGAGTGCGCGCAAGCCTGCGACGACGCCGCCGAAGCCAGCAACGGAGCCAAGCAAGGCGACCGATCCCTGGGCAAAGGCAAATGCGGCTCGAGCTGCGGTGCTCGATGCCGAGGCTGAGTTGGCCGATGCTGACTTGACGCAGATTCAAAAGATCAAGTTGCAGAGGCGGGTCGATCGGCTGAGAAGAGAAGCGGACGAGGTCGAGGCCGAGGCGGCGGCCGCAGCGCCGAAAGGGCCCTCCGCCGACGCCCCAGCGGCGGCAGCCCAGGCCCCTGATGACATGCTCGCCGCCGGTGCGCTTGTGCGCATGATCGGCTTGGTAGCGCGTGCGGACCTCAATTGGTGCACGGCGCGCGTGCTCTCGTACGACGAGAAGATTAGCCGTTACCATGTGCAGGTGGATGGGACTTGGGAGCGCGTGGCTCTGAAGCCGACGAACATCGATGCGATCGACGAATCCGAATACGGAGACGAATACGGAGACGAATACGGAGACGATGAGGCCGTCGTTGGCGAGGCTGACCTGTCGTGGGCTTTCAGCAAGGACTGGGCCGTCAGCAAGGACGTGCGCGCGCCAACTCCGGGCGCGCCGACAAACACCCCGGTGGTGCGACCGGCACGTAAACTCGCGTGGACTGTAGCCAATGACGAGGGTGTCCATGCCAAGGCTGACCTGGCGTCCTGGTCTTTCGGTGGGTCAGCCTTTGCAAGAACTCCGAAACACACCCCAGGGCCAAGGGCGCGCGGTACGAAAGGCCCAATGCGCCTGGCCACCCCTTACTACCCGCGCACGCCCCTGCTCACGTATACGTCCACGGGCGGCGCGGAGGACTCGGCACCGCCGCCCGCGCCCATCGCCCAGCCCTGCGATGTGAATTCACAGCCCTGCGTCCATCCGGCGCGCTCGACGCTGGCCGAGATGGCGCGTGCGGCCGCCGGAGCTGCCCACGCCCTCTCCGCAGCCCTCGGTCATACCCCCAACACCGCGAAGCTCGTCGAGACGGCCGCTATCGCGGGCGCGGCGGCGGCGTTCTGCCTGCCTGCCGCGCCGCCCGCTGCCCCGCGCACGCCGGCACCCACATTAGCGGCGCTCTTCGGCTTCCGCACGGCGCCTGCGACGAATGCGGCCGACGCCATCGCCGACGCCGCTGAAGCGGACAGGCCCGATGGCGGCAAGCGCTCCGCACTTGGCGAGCTGAAGGCGAACGCCTTCTTTGCCTCGTGGCGCCACGAGCCGGGGCAGGGCGAGGGTTTCGTCGCGCCCGGCGATGAGAATTCGTCAAGTTTCGTCGCGCCCAATCGGCCGATCGGCGCCGCGACCTTCAAGGGCAAGGGCGCGGCCAAGAAGGGCAAGGCCCACAAGGACGGAGAGAAGCCAGACGAGAACGAGAAGCCGGCCAAAGGAGGAAAGGACAAGGGGCAACACGTCAGCAAGGAGCTCCTGAGCGCGAGGAAAGGCGAGAAACGACTCAAGAGGGGCCGTAACTTTAAGCGCAACGCGGTCGCCGTCTGAGGCGCCCACGAGGCTTGCACTGTGCCAGTGGCGCCGATTGCAAAGTCTATCAGCAGATGAGGAGCCGAGCCGCGCCGTGACCGTGGGCTGAGCCCTGCGGCAGGCGCTGCATCTGGCCCTGCATGCTTGGCTCGGTGCATGCATCTGGCCCTGCATGCTTGGCTCGGTGCATGCATCTGGCCCTGCATGCTTGGCTCGGTGCATCGCGCCACCTGTCGTGCTCGAGAGCTCTGCTGCGTCAACGCGCGAGCCTCGAAGCTTCCTCGATGAGCGATGCAATCAAGCGTCCCCGAGGAGCGATTCAATCGGTCCGTGTTCCTCTGAGCCGTCACGTCCTTGTGCGATGAACTATCCTATCTATTGATGCCGTGGCTCGTCCTCGTCCTTGACGCGTGCGTGGACACATCTATGATGCAGATGACGAGTCCGCACCCGGACGGTAACCCGCAGAGACGAGATGGTCCGCCGCGGGCCGCCGCGCAAAAGCGGTGTGCGGCGTGAGTCAATCGACGATGTGCTTACGAGTCCGATAGAGCCAGAGCGTATTGCGGATGTGGGTATGGATTGTTTGATGAGCACGGGTGCGTCAGTCAAGAGTGGACGCAGTGCCGGATATCGCTCCACACATGATTCACACATGATATTACTCAGATCCCTCAACGCGATTGCGTCCGTATTCGAATTCGTACAGTAAACAGCCCCGGTGCCCCGCCAACTTGCATTCAAACACGCGATGCGGTTGTTACTTACACGCGACCCCGACGCCCGGCCACGCAACAACTGAGCTATCAGGATGCGACGATGGCCTTATAGAGCCCCTGCAAGAACTCGACAAGAGGCACATCCGGATTGAGCTTCTGCACGAGGTAGCGCGCCTTGGAGCCGTACTGATCGCACTCGAAGACCTCGGGCGCCGGGAAGCGTGCCGCGGCGAGCGCCTCGAGGTCTTTGCGCCCACTCGCCACGATCGCTTCGAGCTCCGGGTCGGATGAAGCGCCGTGTTGAGCGCCCGGCTTGGCGCTGGCCGCCGAGCGCCGCCATTGGGCGATGTGTGCGCCGTGGCACAGGATGAGCTTGGTGAACGTATCCAGAAGCAACGAGCGCTCCGGCAGCATGGCGGACGGATCGAGCTGAAGCGGGGTGGCTTGCCGGCCGCGCTCGTAGGCGGAGAGCGTGGGCTGCACGAGTACCAGGGCGGAGAAGACCCCGAGCGTGCCCACGAGGTGCCGAAAGTAGGCCGTCTCATCCGGCGACAGGTTCGTGGTGCGGACGGCCGGCGAGCGACGTAGGTGAAAGATGAGCCCCGGAAGCATGCCCGCCTGCGGCGGCAGCGCCACGCTTGATGGCTCCCCCTTGGCAAAGGCGCACAGCGCGCGCATCACCTTGATGAGCCTCCGGTCAATCGACGTGAGGAGCTCGGGCGTGGTGGCGCCGTCGTGGGCCTCACCAGCCGCCTGCCGAATCATGAGCGCCGCGGCGGCTTGCTGGTCGAAGGCCGGGAGCAGCTGGCGAGTGGGCACACCCGATGGCAGCCGCGGCAGCCGCAGCGTGCTCACGCGCACGCGCCGGCCGCCGTCCGCATGCATGTAGCTGGCGGACAGTTGGAGGAACTGGGAGGCTTCGGGCGCGCCCTTCTCGGTCGAACGCTTCAGGGTGGCCGCGGTCGTGTAGTGGGGCGCGAGGGCACCTACCGACCAGCGGAAGGTGCGCGCGCGCCCCGCCTCTGTCATCTCGACGCCGCCGCCGCCGCCGCCGCCGCTACCGCCGGAGCCGCTGCCGCTGCCGCCGGAGCCGAGGACGGTGATTTCGGAGCACTCCTTGGAGGTGCGAAGCTCGAGGGCGGCCCGAAACCCAAGCGCGAGCTGCCCTCGCTCATCGCACTGCAGCAAGCGCGACAGCGAGGCGCGAAGGTGCGGCGCGCCAAAGGTCTCCGCTTGGAGCGCCACACCCCCGGTGAGTAGCACGCAGCTCGCCATCTCGTGCAGTCCCGTCTCCTCCAGAGACGCCGCGATGAGGTCGATGGCGTGGCCGCATTCGGTCGCACGCTCGGCGATCCGACGGTAAAAGGCGCCCACACGGGCGCGCGCACCCACGCTCTTCTTATTCTGGATCTCGTGGTGTGAACGTAGGGGCACAGCCAGGTCGGCCTCGACGATGGCCCCCTCGCCGCCCACGGAGGGCCCCCCAGTGAACAGCATCGCGCGCGCGCCGCCATCGGGCAGGCAGCTCTCGAGGAGGGCCGCCGCGGCGGCGAGCGCGCCGCCCGTGCACCGAGGTGGCCGCTTGCCGTCCTCGGCGCCAACCTCCGCACCCTGTGCCGCCTGCTTAGCGGCCGCGGCCGCGGCGGCGGCGGCGATACGTCCGCCGGGCTTGGGTGGTGCGACTGCCCAGCCTGGCTGCTGCGCCGCCGCCCAGGCATTCGGGTCGGCGGCAGCGCCAACGCCCGCGGCCATGCCGCTGCCAGCGCGGCCGCCGCCCGTGTTGGCGGGGTTGGGCGGCAAGTGGGGGTTGGACGCGGGTGCACCCGTCTCTGCTGCGGCATCGGCGCTCGGCACCGGCGGCACCGCCCGCCCGCCCGCCGCCGCCGCCGCCGCCGCCGCCGCCGCCGCCGTTGCACGCGTCGCTGCGGATCGGGGGCTGCACGTGTCATGGCGCGCACCGAGGGCAGCAGCGACGTCAAAAGAGGATGCGGGAACGAAGAAGCGTTTGGCGGCGGCGGCGGCGATGGCGGCGAGGTTGGGAGCGGTTGGGGCGGTGGGATGCACCGGCAGGCCGCTGCCGGGATGTGGCACCTGGTAGGCACCTGGCGCGTCGTGCCCCGGCATCCATCCGGGCGGAGGATAGCCAGCCATGCCGCCGCCCATGCCGCCCATGCCGCCTCCCATGCCGCCTCCCATGCCGCCGCCAATGCCGCCGCCCATGCCGCCTCCCATGCCGCCGCCCATGCCGCCGCCCATACCGCCTCCCATACCGCCGCCCATGCCGCCGCCCAACCATTCCTGTGCAGAGCCGCCTCGCCAGGGACCCGTGCCAGCGACATCAGCGGCCCATCCATTTGCATGCCAGCCGGGAGCCATACCAGCGCCCGGGGCAGCGCCCGTGGGGCTCAGTCCAGGGGCTCCGGGGAAGCCGCCATGTGGGGGCTGCTGCTGTCCCCAAGACGGCGGCGGCTGTGGGAAGCCCGACTGAGGCGGCGGCGGCTGCTGCTGCTGCTGCCAGCGCTGCTGCTGCTGCTGTGGCGGCGGCGGCTGCTGCGGCTGCTGCTGCCACTGCTGCGGCGGCGGTGAGCGCACTGGCTCAGGTGCGACGGCGACGGGCTCGGCGGCGGGTGCGGCGATGCCGAGCGTGGCTTGGAGGGCGGCCGGCGCGCCCTCGGCCATGCCGAGCGGTAGCCGCCACAGCCGCGGTCCGAGTGGGTGCCCAAGCTCATGCACCTCGACTGCGTCCGAAAACGTGATCAGTCCGACGAGCGTGGCGGGAGGGAGCTTCGCCACCACATTCTCGAGAGTCGTCTGCAACTGCTCGAGCTCCTCCGAGCTGAGCGAGCAGTCGACGACGAAGAGCAGCGCGGCCGTGCTGCAGCTCGCGCCGTCCTGAGCGCGTTCTGGCAGCACGTACTCGATGGTGGCGTGCGCAGGGTCGAGCTCAGCGGGAGGTGCGTGCGTGTGTGAAGCTGCGGCCGCGAGCGCGGGCGGCAAGCGCGACCACTCGCCGCAGATCGGGCAGCGCCAGCGCTGCTGCTGCAGGTCCACGTACGCAAACGGGTTGAGCACGGCCGCGCAGTTCTCGCAGCGCACGGGCTCCTGCGGCAGCCGCTCGAGCTGCTCGATGGGCCGCAGAGGCGTGAAGAGCAGGCCGACCGGCGCGGCGAGTGCCTCCTCTGCCTCGCGTGACGAGGGCCACGCGTGCCACGAGAGGCGCACGCCCGTGCGCTCCTCGAGCAGGCCGAAGTCACTCCCTGGCCCTGGCTGGGGCGAGGGCGGCAAGCGCTGCTGCGGCTCTGGTGGCCGGCGCGGCGGCGGCATCGGCCGCGAGCCTTGCGGCGCCGGAGGCTGCGGCCGGCCATCGGGAGGCGGCCTCGGGGCGCCGTCGCCTTGCTGCTGTTGGCCGCCACGCCAGCGCAGTAGCGCGGGTCGCGCGTGCGCACCAACGAAGGCGCAGAGCATGAGCACAACGAGCCGCGTCCTTGTCATCGTCGATCGCACCGAAAAGCGACTCCAAAGCGTCGAGGAGGAGCAACGCAGCCTCTGATGACCCTGCGGCACGAGATGACGTGTGTGGTTCGGATCGCGCTCGGTAAGTCTCGCATGCAATTGGGGGGATGAGGGGAAAGGGGGGACATGTACGTAGGTGGGGATTGGTAGCCAAGACTGTCGAGGCCACTTTTACTACCGCTGAGCGCGCGTCATAGGATTTCCATGGCTCCTCGCACGCGGGGCTTTCGCGGCCATACGCCGACCGTCCGTCAAGTGCGAGGCGGGGAGGGCGCGAGGCGGGGCGCGCGCTCGGACATTCTGGTCGAGCGGCGGGCTGGTGAGGGTGGTCAAGCGCTCTCCAGCTCGGAGCGTGCTCACCCATCCCCGGTGGCGTGCGCGAACGCCAAACGGGCTGTTTGGGCGGCCGCGGCCCAAGGTGGGCGGCGCAGACGGTATGGGTATGGCGCGGGAGCGCCGGCGCGTCGCGCCCACGCACGATCGTACGAGCGCGGCAGCGCGCGAGCGTGCGTCCGCCGAAGGCTCTTTCGCGAACGACCTCAGCCAGGCAGCGTTCGAACGCGCGGGCGCCGCAGCCTGGCAGGCTGCCTTGCTTGATGTTCGCGAGCAGCTCGGCTTGATCTAGCGACATATATCTCGAGTATGTTTTCGGCCTCGGCTCTCCATTCGTCCTTGAGCGTACAAGGACAAGCCCATCAGCTTTTGCAGCTGCCTCGGCCTCCTCCATTGTGAACGTGTCGCCCTTCCTGCTCTCCCTGCCGCCCGATGGGCGAAATTCCAAGAAACGCGTAAAGGCTAGACGACACTTGTCATCTTGTAGGTGGGCCGCAAAAATCGGATAGAAGAGGGCCAGGCCAATGATCAGTATGCAGATGACCTCCCCGGGGCCTCGTATAGGCCGACGTCGACACCCTGGAAGGCGCGTGCGATCTTATACGTGCGATGCGCGCGCAGCAGCCGGCTGCCATGCTCGTCGACAAGAAGCTCGCCGAGAAACTGGAACACGAACAGGTCGTCCTTATGGAAGACGTGGCCATCCCTCGGCAGGTGGCCATCCCTCGGCAGGTGCGACAAGTCCACAGGCCATCCCTCGGCAGGTGCGACAAGTCCAGTGCAGGACTCAACCTGAGCATTGTTACCGTGAATGAATAACTGGAAGGCGTGGGCGAAGCCGTCCGCGCCGCTCTTGTCCGCCGCCCGATGCGCCATTTGTGCAAGGGCCGCGCCGCGCGAACTCACGGCTTGCATGTCGCATCGTCCGCCATGGGGTCGCATGGTTAAGGTGAGGTGCCAGCCATGCACCACAGCCTGAGGGCGTGCTCGTATAGGCCGACGTCGACGCCCTGGAAGGCGCGGGCTGCGGGGGGGGTTGTTATCGAGTTTGGGGGGGTTTGTTATCAGGATACGTATCCTGATGTATCGTGATGTATCCTGCGTGTATCCTGAAGGATACATGTATCCCTCATGTATCCTGATGTATCTCAAATGTATCTTAAATGCCCTGTTACATTCCAAGAGAATACATGTATCTTGATATTTTGCATGTATTTTACACGTATCCCAAACGAGTCCAAGATACATTTTGGGATACATATCAGATACATCAAGATACATGTATCTTGGACGCTTCCTTGGTGTCACACTGGATACATATCAGGATACATCAGGATACGTGTATCTTGGACTCTTCATCACGATACATCTTATGATACATCAGGATACACCGAGATACAAAATCACGATACATGTATCTTGGATGCGTCATGACGAGGTACGTATCTGAGATGCAAGATACATTTGGGATACATGCGAGATACATGTATCTGCAAGGGTGATCAAGATACATGCGGGATACATCCAAGATACATGATGAGATACATGTATCTCAAATGCATCCAAGCGCCCCCGCAAGTAGGGCTCGAGATACGTATCCTCGAATGTATCCCTTTGTATCTGACATGTATCGTGCATGTATCTTGTGTGTCATGTATCTGAGGGTTAAGATACATTGTATTCTAAATGTATCCTTACTGTATCCTAAATGTATCGTAAAGAAGGATACTTATCCGTAGGTAAGATACATTTCCTATGATAGCCAAAGTGACAGATACAAATGTATCTTGTTGTATCTCGATGTATCTCGATGTATCTTGACGGGACACATCAAGATACATGCACGATACATGCACGATACATATTAGATACATGAGATACGTATCCTGATAACAACCCCCCCCAAATTCGATACATGTAACAAACCCCCCGTCACCCGATTGCAGACGGCTTCTTGTAGTCTCTGTGTCTGATTTGAATTTCTCGAGTTGATCATCGGATATTTGAGTGCATAATGCCTTTAGCTTCACAATTATTTCGTTGATTTGAAAGCCAAGAATAGACATCCTTTAAATTCAGCGCGCGCGCCTTAAAATAGGAACCGCCGCGCTTCATAATTATGTGTCTCGATTTCTGTGTACGAATCTGTCTGTGACCGGATGCTCAGCGATGGTCGCCTCACCGACGAAGGTGCTCGGAACTTGGCGAAGGTGCTCGGCTTCTCGGCGAGGCCGCCCACGAGCTGGGCGGACACAGCCGGCCGGCCGCTATCGCTGCCCGAGGTCCCAACGCAAGGGCTCGCCGCATGCCTCGAGTTCATCTACACGGGGAGCTGCGCAGTCGCCGATGAGGCAGAGCTGATCGTCGTGCTCGAGGCGGCGGCCTATCTGCAGATTCGACCGCTCGTGGACGCCGCGGCCAAGGCGATGAGTGCACACCTGAGCGCGACCACTGCCCTCGCCTTTTGGGCCGTCGCCGGCCGGCAGGGTCTGAGCCAGCTCACGGCCGACGCGGTGTCAGCAGCGGCTCGCCACTTTGAGCAGATCGCAGCGACGCCCGCGTGGCTGAGCGCGCCGAAAGAGATGGTGCGTGTGCTGCTCGCCTCCGACCGGCTCAAGGTGGCTGATGAAGAGGCTGTGTACTCGGCAGCGGTCAAGTGGCTGCACGCCCAGGCGCCTCCACCAGCCGAGGACGACGCGCTGGCACTGCTTCGGCTGGTGCGCTTCGCGCTGCTGAGTCGCGAGTTTGTGCAAGAGACGGTGCTCAACGAGCCGCTATTGAGGACGTTTGCTGGCATGCAGATGCTGAACAATTCTTTTTTCGGCGCACTGCACGGCGACTCGGCGCGTCGTCGTATGGGCGTCGTTGAGAAGCTGACGTAGAGGTTTCCAAAACTAGGAACCAGACCGGCGCGGGATCACATCTGACCGTCTCTTGCTTTTCGGACAGCTTTTGAGATTTGAGACTGCTGTATATCCCAAATTTATCACAGCACGCTCAAAGTAAGATCTCGTGTCGACTTCCTAGATCCTACAGCCCAGTCCGTCGGAAGAGGACGCGCAACAGTCCGGGCAGCTCGGACACGCTCGGCCGCATGAGCTCCCGGACGTCGTCGTCGACGAACACAGCCTGTACCGGTGTCACTCGCTCTGGTGCACGCGCCGCGTCGTCGTCGTGGGCCTCGTACGGCGATACTCGCGCCTGCTGGCTGCCCGACTTCAGGCTGGGCAGCACCTGGACCATCACGTCGGCCTTCGAGGCGCGCTTGGGCACCACACACACGCGCGCAACAGCTACCCCCCGCTGCTCGAGGAACGTGACGATCTCGGCCTCGTGCGGGTTGCGAGTGACCACGTACACTGGGTATGTGGTGCACAGGCTCGCAAGCTCAGGGTCGACATTGTGCAGCCCCAAGAGTGGCGAGCGACCCGCCTTGGTCGAGCACAGCGTGCGGTCAAAGTCGAGGAACACGGCTCGCAACCCTCCGCCGCCTACGCCCGCGAGGCCGCCGCCCGTGCCGCCGCCGCCCGCGAGGCCGCCGCCCGTGCCGCCGCCGCTGCCGCCGCCGCCGTCGCTGCCGTCGCCGCCGCCGCTGCCGTCGCCGCCGCTGCCATCGCCGCCGCTGCCATCACCCGTCTCGAAGCCCATCTCGAGGCCGATCTCCGCACAGATCTCCACGCATCGCTCGCCGTCACCACGTGCGAGCCGGCAGAGTGGGCACGGCAAGAAGCCACTGTCGCACACGGCGCACTTGCGCTGGTGAGCGCAGAAAGCATGCGTGCTTGCGGCACGCCCATCCCGATTCGATCGGGCGCTGCTATCGTATGGGCACGCGCCACGCGCGCGGATGGCCCCCTCACACTCCCAGCAGACGCCGCTGAACGACCAATGCTTAGAGAAGCGCCGGTTGCAGCTGTGGCACGCGAGCACGCCGCCCGTTTGCACTCGCGTGCGGCGCGCACAGAGCGGCGGCGGCCATCCCTCGCTTGCTATCTTCTCGTGCATCATGCCCGCCATGTCGCGCGCCGCTGTGTCGGCAGCCGTCAGGAGCGAGCAGAGCGCTGAGAATTCTGGGGGAACGAAGAGCGAGCGAACGCCTCGCGCGCCGTCCCCGGCGACGAAGCAGCGGCTCAGTTGCTCAGCAGCGCCCTCGTCCTCGGCTGCTGGCTGCTCGGCTGTGGTGGATGCGGTGGCGGCGCCGGGCGCCGTCTTCAGCAGCCGGATCATCGCGAGCAGCAGCGCATTCGCCTCGCGCACCCCGCTGAGCAGGTTGAAGTGCTTAGTCACGTGAACTTCGCGAGAGCGTAGCCTGCTGAGCTCGATTGAATCTGCCGCCGTTGCTTTGGGACCACTCGCCGCCGCCTCGCCCGCCGCCGCCTCGCCCACAACC
>Ga0210247_100691_pt1 | contig 31002 bp, 17 predicted proteins | sample ChrtobMetP3_16mM_FD_155449 | JGI IMG/M metagenome (GOLD analysis project Ga0210247, IMG submission 155449) | Chrysochromulina tobin associated microbial communities from unialgal haptophyte culture, Seattle, Washington, United States - P3_16mM | ecosystem: Host-associated > Algae > Haptophytes >... | reverse complement strand
CACCCCCCCCCCCGCCCCCAACCCCGCCGCCGCCACCAACGCCGCCGCCGCTCCTTCCACTTCCACCGACACGTCCACCGACACGGGCGACCCGGTCGATGACGATGGCGATCGCAGCACAGCTGCCGAGCGACGGAAGGTAGAGAAGACGCTCAGCTTTGCTGGTCCCGACAATGGTGATGAGGTTCGATGCGAGCAAGAAAGGCACGAGGCCCAGCAGCAAGCTCATCAAGAGGCGGCGGCGCAGCCAGGGCAAGCCCGCGCGCGGCCATCCCGGCCCACTCGGCGCGAGAAGCCAAACGCAGCCGCCAATGCAGCCAAGAGCGACGGCGCCGAGCACGGGTAGGCGTGCATCATTGAGGCTCGTGATCGGTGGAAGGGCCGGGTACGACCAGTCGCAGCACAGGGGCGACGGCCAGAGTGCCACCCAGGCGTACTCGACCCAAACCCAGCCGATCGAGAGCCACCGAAGCGCTCGATTAGGGTGGAAGGCGGACGGGTTGGCAAAGGGTACGAAGGTCGGAGCCGTGCCTCCATTCTTGGAGAGACGCCAGGCGCCGAGGGCGCCGCCTCCGGCGGCGAGCAGGGCGCAGCGCACGAGCATCCCCCGTACTTGCCGCAGGTGGCGCCATCGCGGCGGCGGACGGACGACCCCAGGGCGGCACAGCGGGCACGCGAGGACGTAGACGACGAGATGGATCACCTCGAGCGGGTGCACGCGGCACGCGATGACAACGTCCCACGCGGCGCAGAGCAGCGGCAGCGTGATACCTGTCTCCTTGCACAGGAGCGCCAGCAGCGTGCAGCCGAGCGCGAGCACCAGCCCCGCCGCCTGACTCATGATGTTGCAGCGACGCTCCGGCGAGCTGCCTACGCCATGCGTGTAGCAGAGGAAGCCACACAGGAAGAAGAAGCTCATCATGAGCTCTGCGCGACCCACGATGTTTTGGACCGCCTCTACGTGCACGGAATGCACCGCGAAGAGGAGCGCGGTCACGCCCGGCGCGAGGTCGCGCTCCTTCGACGCTGTGCCAAAAGCCGCACGAGTCGCCGGCAGCACCACGGCCGAGACGGCCGCATGGATGGCCACGTTGACGACATGGTAACCGAACGTCAGCTCACCGTGGCTCGCATAATTGGCCGCGTAGGACAAGGTGACGAGCGGCCGCCACGACTTGTGCGAGTCCGCAGAGCTCATCGGTGTGCCCCAGAAGTCCACCTCCCATGCATGACTCAGCGGCGCCGTACCGACCACCACTGGCATTTGAAGCACCGCGGCCTTGTCATCATAGAGCAGTGGTCCGTGGAGCGCCGAGTCGCTGCCGAAGATGCACGCAATGCATCCGAGCGCGCCGACGAGGAGGGCCGCGTCGATCGGGCCGTGACACATCGGCCCTCCACGAACTCCTCACGTGTGAACGTAAACACGACCACGTGTGAACGTAAACGCGACACCTAAATTGCCAACGTGCTATTATCAGACCGGTTCACATTGCGATGAAGAACACATTGTGTCGATGCTCGATCCGCCTCTCGCCAACCCCGAACCGCCTGCTCGCGCCGTCCGCGCGGTCTCCGGAAGTCGACGCTCTGACTCGATGACGCGGATCGGTCCATGTCGATCGCGGATCGCGGGATCTTCATCTTGCAGAAGGGGGATACTGGTACACGTGTCAGGTGGTCAGATGGTACCATGAGACGCTCTGATCCAAACCACAGCGTCCTACACGCGCGCTCCCAGAATGGAAGCGCGGTGCACAGCGCGCGGTGCACAGCGTAATACCGACGCAGCGCGTACGCAGCGCGTCGTCACACACGCGTGCTGCAACAGAACAGGGAGACCTTTCACCCATGCGTTCCCCGTGACCGGCACGTCAGGTTCGGAACGCGCGCGATCATATCAACGCCACGGCTGGCGCTGCCGCGGACCTGGACTCCTCCATCGCCATTCTCGCCGGTCCGTCGCGGATATCCACGCCGAACACGGCATTGGTTGACGCGTCAGAGGCCAGGGCAGCCGCAGGCAGGAGCAGCGGTGCGGGCTGCTGAGGCGTCATCGCGTCATGGCCCAGCATCGAATACTGCGTCGACTGCTGGCCGTCGCTGCCACCCGCGCGCCGCTTGGCGAGGCTGAGGCGGCGCGAGCATAGGAGGAGGTAGGTCGTGGTGATGTGGTCGTGCCGCTCGGATGCGATCGATGCGTCGATGGTCTCGGGTGGCAGTCCCATGCGTACCATCGTCTCGCGCACCTCCATCTCGGGCTTGATGGCGGCGGAGTGCTCGGTGATGATCTCCGCCTCCGACGCGCGCCGCTGCGACATCCACAGAGGCATGCAGAGGCGTTCGGGTCAGAGGCGGTCGGGTCAGAGGCGTTCGGGTCAGAGGCGTTCGGGTCAGAGGCGTTCGGGTCAGAGGCCAACCAAAAGTACACTCTGTCAGAGTGGCCTCAGAATGGCACTCAGAAAGGCACTATAGAGACCATTCAGATGGGCACTCAGAGGGGGCGTCCGGACTTGTTGGCCTGGGTTGGAGGCGTGCCTCACCTGCATCCACGGGTGTACTCGCACGTGCTCGATGGTGTAGCGTTGGTTCGGATCGAGCACCAGCACGCGACGCAGCAGCGACTCGGGCTCGCGCGAGAGGCCCGAAGGCGACGTGAAGGTGCCACGTAGCACGTTCCGAGAGAGCTCCGCGCGGGTCGCGCCCTGGAAGGGGAAGCGGCCGGCCAGCATGACATAGATCAAGATGCCTAGCGACCACACGTCCGCCTGATGGCCATCGTACTCATGTGCGAGAAGGATCTCGGGAGCCGTGTACGCGGGCGAGCCGCACGGCACGCGCAGCTTGCCGCGTGAGAGGATGGCGAAGCCGAAGTCGATGAGGCGCACGTCGCACTTTTCGTCCAGCAGCACGTTCTCGAGCTTGATGTCACGGTGCGCGATCGCCCGCTGGTGCAGGTAGGCGAGCGCCCCCACCAGCTGCCGTACGAGCCGGCGCACCTCATTCTCCGGCAGCCGCTTATGAAGGGTGAGATGCCGGTGCAGGGTGCCATGACTCACGTGCTCCATGCACAGGTGAATCCGCTTCGGCGACTCGAAGACCTCGTACAAGCGCACGATGTACGGGTGGCGGATGCGCTGGAGGACGCGGATCTCGTTCTCGAGACGACGGCGCGAGGACGAGTCTCGAAGGCGCACCTTTTCGAAGGTCTTGACGGCGATCAGCTCGCGGGAGAGGCGCTGCTGCGCCACGCGCACGAAGCCGAAGGCGCCCTCGCCGATGGCCTTGCCTAACTTGTACAGCTCCGACAGGCCGACAGGCATGCCGATGCCCTCACCCACGCCCGTGCCACCCGCCTTGCATGCTCGCAGCGTGAGAGCGAGCAGGTGCTGACGAATCACCTCGTCGTCCTCTTTTGGGTGGCCCGAGCTTGGGCCGAGCCCAAGCTGCTCCATGTACGCGGCACTCCCGGGCGCGGGCATCACCGCGCCGCCGCCCGCGCTCTCTCGAAAGGCGCTCGCGCCAGCGTCGCCAGCACCGGGCGGCGGCTGCGGGAGCGGCGGCTGCGAGGCCACGCGCTCGGGCATCGCCGACGATGGGCGTTGGATCGTCGTGTGGGGAACCGCCGCCGCCGCAGCCAGCCCGTTGGGCGGGTGCCCCGTCGGAACCCGCGCCGCGCCGCCGACCAGCGTGGCTGAGTCGCTCGGCGGCTTCGGCGGCGCGACGCCCGCCGTCAAGTATCCGGTACAGATATGGACCCCGTCGCTCGCTGCGCGCGTCACGGCGGGCGGTGCCGACACGGCACTGGCCGCCCCCGCGCCGGACTGAGCGCGCTGCGACATCGGGTGCGCGGACTGTGAAGGCGGACTGTGAATCGCGTGCGCGGACTCGGATCGCGACGGCACGGCAGCGCCGAGCCGTTCGCCGTTGGGCACAGCCCAGCCGTTCGCCGCCGCCATGGCCGCCATCTCGCGACCCACCGCCTGCGCCGCCTGTTGTTGGAGGTCGCGTGCGCTGGACACGGTCGCCGGGCGCGCGCCTGCGGGCGGCGCCCCACCATCCCCAGCTCCGGCCCCGAAGCACGCTGCCGCAGGGCTCATAGCTTTGGCTGCGGCGCATGGACCGTTGGTGAGCGGGTTGGCGGTGGAAGGCCTCTCGTAGGCCCCCCCCATGCGCTGCGGACCGGCAGACGAGGCGCGACCGTTACACGGACCGCCGCTCGCATACGCCGATGGCGGGACGAGGTGCGGCGCTGGGGGGGCGGCAGGTGGTGCGTAATGGTGCATCCCCGGCGGCGGCGGCGGCTGAGGAGGCTTGAGCTGCTGTGTGTAGAGCTGCTTGTGAGCATGCGAGGCGGCGGCCGCGTGTGCTGTCTGGTGGGCCTGCTGATAAGGTGCCCCCACAGCTGGCTGGATGAACGCCGTGCCGGTGTAGCCCGTCCCGCTCGGCATGGCGCCCCCAACGCTGCCGGAACCGGATCCAGCCGACGGCGCCCCACTCCGTGTAACGGCCGAGGGCGCCCCACTCCGGGCCTGCTGCTGCTGCTGCTGCTGCTGCTGCTGCGGCTGCGGCTGCTGCGGCTGCTGCGGCGGCGGCTGCTGCTGCTGCTGACGAAGCGTGAAGGGCCCGGCGCCGTTGGCGCTCGCGCCGGCGCCCGCGCTCGTGCCGCCGCCCACCGGCCCCCCCGGCTCCGAGCGCGCGTAGCCTGCCGACGTAGGCCTTACGGTCGCATTTCCGGCCGTCGACGGCCGCTGCACAGGCTTCGGCGGGCACACGGGGGCCCCGTAGCTATCGCCGTACTCGGCGGCGGCGGCGGCGTACGCAGCCGCCGCACCATGCCGCGGGCTCAGCTTGGGCGGCGCCGGCACCGCCCCCGCCCCCCACGCCGCCTGGCGTGTCGGCGACTTGGCCACTTGCGGGCCCGACGTACTCGCATGCGCCGCGCCGTGCGGCGTGGCCGAGCAGGGCCGCGAGCCGCGAGCGGGCGGCGCTGCTCCATTGGCCGGCCGCGCCTGCGGAGTGGCGCTCGTCGCCTCCGATGGGAAGATGAGGCCTGCGGAGCACATTCACGGCCAACGGCCAACGGCTTCGAGTGAGCGCAGGTGTGGAGGGGCGTTGAGCGGCGAGCGCGCTGGCAGCGGTGCGCACGCGCACCTGCGGAAAGCATCGACTTGTGCCGATTGGGCGCGCGAAGGAGCATGCGCTCCGTCTCGTTCAGCATAGTGCATGTCACCTTGGGACGCGTGCCCTGCCCAGCGGTGCCCGGCCGCGATCGGGGTGAGTGTGGGCTCGCCGGCTGCGGCCCGCGCTCGCGCTGCTGCTGCTGCTCTCGTGCGAGCTGTTCTTGCCTCTGCTCCAAAATCTGGTTGCGCACGCGGTTCTGCATGGCCCCAGAGGCCTCCAGCAACAGGCTCTTGAACTGTGACCCCTGGACTCGCCGTTTGAAGATCTGCCAAGTTTGGTTTGATTGCGCGCAATCCAAAATTGTAGCAGGCGTGGAGGATGAGCGCAACGAAAAGCCAAGCTGTTCAAACTCTTCGGCAATTCCCATCGTCGTGAAAATTGTTCCCGTTCCCCCCTACCATGCGCTGCGTCATCGCCCTCGTGCTTGCCGCCGCGGCGCCGACCCTCGGCGGCCAATTGAACGTCTTCACTGGCCGCACTCGCGGCGTGCCGCCGCCGATGGTTCAATTGGGACGCGGGGGCAAGCTCGACATCACCACTGGGCAGGCTTCCTTGGACACCCTGACGCCGCCGCCGTCCCTTTGTACCACCGGTCAGTCCAACGGATGGGAGTTCTTGATGCAGGACGGGTCCACGTTCTTCTCCTCCTTTTACACCAACGCGACCCAGTTCTTTGTCGCGCGCGAGCAATGCCCCGCAGACGCCAAAAAGGCGCACGTTGCCGTGCTCCAAAGTTACGGCATCATTGGGCTCAAAGGCGTTGCCCCCATCGACAAGGTCAAGGATTACCAACTGAGGCGGCTTGCGCTGCTCGACCCGGTGCTGAACTGCCCGGATTCCGAGATGAACTGCACGGAAACCGACGCCATCGCTCACATGATGTGGGACGGCACGTGCAACTTGATCCTCTCGGTGCACGGCGGCAACGCGACGCACTCCGTCCTCACGCGGCACGAGGTCTCCGAATACGACGGCCAGATCCGGCCGGAGCCGCCCGTGGTCTACGAGCGCGCGCTGCCCGGCTACCGGGCGAGCGCCCCCTGGCTCGCGGGCCTCTCGACCGGCGACGATTGGGGCGACGATTTCGACGTCTGGGGCGCGTTTCGTCAAGTGCACAAGGGCACCCAACCCGCGGCGAACGTCAGTGCGCGAGAGCTCAACTGCCCCGAGTGCGTCGAGCATCTGCTCGAAGATTGGGAGGACGCCGGAGATTGGGAGGACGCTCAGGAGGACGCTCAGGAGGACGCCGGGGCGGCGGCCGTACCGGTACAGCGCCCGGGACAGCGCCCGGGACAGCGCCTCGTCGGTCGCAGCAGCCTGGCCGGTAACGTCGTCTCGAACGTGAGCGCGAGCAGCGTAGGGCTCGCGAGCGCGCTTGCCTTCCTGCCGCCGAATTACACGGAGATCCAGGCGGGCGGTCGCGGCGTCTTCTTTGGGCTGGGCGTCTGTTGTCCCGCTGTGGGGTCTCTACCCGACTGCGACGCGAGCCCCCGCTGCGACGCGCACGGCAGCGCTCTCACTCTGGTCGCGTATCGAGTAGGCGATCCCATGGGCCTGCAGACTCAGCTCGTGCTCGAAGGCTCACACCAACAAGACCTGCAATCCCGGCGTCTCGGCGTCGCCATCGACCGCGCGACGCGCTACCCGACAGTCGACCCAGCACGTCTCACCGTCTGGGTCTCCGGCCGTCTGCGCACATTCCAGATCGAGCAACAGGGAGCCGAAGGCAGCTTTCAAGGGCTCACGCCCCTCTTTGACGTGCCAGAGCCAGATCTTGAGGACGGCGAGGCCCCCATGGCGTGGGGATATGTGCGCTCGTTTGATGCTGCCGTCCGTATGGGTGCCCGGGCGCCTTAGTCCTTAGTGCGGTGCGTGTGCGGCCACGCTTATGTTGAATGTTCAAAAATCCACAGTGCTTCACCTAGACGAATTCCATTCACTATATATGACTATTCGGCTTAATATTCGGCCGGATGTCCATCTTAGTCCATCGACGGGTGCACAGACGTGAGACGAGCAGAGGGGTCAGAAGAGCGATCATGATACAACCTACTCTCTTCGGTCTTTGCGGTACCTCAGATTCGTCTTTGAGTACCTCTTCGTCTTTGAGTACGTACTCCTTCCAACCCATCGCCATAGTTATGGTGTGGCACGGAGACTTGCGGGTAAGGTGCGTACCCACGAGCAGAACCATCGATCAGACATGGTCAAGCAAGAGATGTAGGAAGCCTAAATGGTCGCTCAGTCGCAGGCTCGCCGCCCACACAGTGCGCCATCACTGATGCCCGCCACGGCCTCCGTCGTCTCTTTGCTCGTCCGAGGCGCGATGGTGGGCAGCTCCCATAGCGCCACCGCGCATGACGTGTGCGGGTCGAGAAGCATCCACGCTTGACCCCCTCGAGTTGCATGGGCACACCATGATGGGGACACTCACGAGATCTCGAGGCACATTGACGCGAGCAGGTACGAGCACATTGACGCGAGCAGGTAGCACACGAGCACGCCAATAGTCGTGCACGTCGTCGAGTTCTCAGGTACGCGGCCGAGTCGAGTATGTGAGCAGTGATGCTGCCGTGAAGAGCGCAGTCAGCTGACCGCCGACCCTCATGAAGTCCACACTCATGGGACACGGCCTAGCCCATTCGGGAAGCGATTTGAACAAGCGCGCCAGTGGTGTTCCCAGCTTATCCAAGTGCGCCCAGTCGCCACCGTAAGACCAGCGCATTTAGTCCGGCAGCGTGGAGGATTCCGCGCGTGAAGGAGTCGAAGGAGAGGATGACTGCGAAGACGGAAGGTGCGTCCTAACTTGCGTCCTCAGGTCCTACTCGTCGCTGATCTTGACGCTTGCGGGCTGCGTGCCTGCACTTGAACTTGAACTTGAACTTGACCTGTCGTTGCGAGACCTCTCAAAAACCGCTTAACACGGCGCCTCGAAAGAATCGCCCCTTGATTACTTGCACCGCGACTGCACACCGCGACAATGCTTGCGCTATCACACAAAGCTGCGCGGTCGGCGGTGGCCGCGGCCCCGCTCGCTGCGGCGTCCGTGGTGGCGGTCCGCCACATGAGCAGCGGACCGCCGCCGCCGGCCGTGTTTAAGGACACGAAGGTCATCTGCCAGGGCTTCACCGGCAAGACTGGCACCTTCCACTGCCAGCAGGCGATCGATTACGGCACTAAGATGGTGGGCGGCGTGAACCCGAAGAAGGCGGGCGAGACGCACCTCGGCCTGCCCGTCTTTGCGAGCGTGGGCGCTGCCATGAAGGCCACGGGCGCCACAGCGACGGTGCTGTACGTGCCGCCGCCGGGCGCAGCGGCTGCCATCCTCGAGGCCGTCGAGGCTGAGATGCCGCTGATCGTGTGCATCACGGAGGGCATCCCGCAGCATGACATGGTCCGTGTCAAGAGCGCGCTGATGAGCCAGTCCAAGTCGCGACTGATCGGGCCCAACTGCCCGGGCATCATCAAGCCCGAGGCCTGCAAAATCGGTATCATGCCCGGCTACATTCACAAAGCGGGTAAGATCGGCATCGTGTCGCGCTCGGGCACACTGACGTACGAGGCGGTGAACCAGACGACGAGGGAGGGCCTCGGCCAGTCGATGTGCATCGGCATCGGCGGCGACCCCTTTAACGGCACCAACTTCATCGACTGCCTCAAGTACTTTTACTCTGACCCGGAGACGGAGGGCATCGTGATGATCGGTGAAATCGGCGGTTCCGCCGAGGAGCAGGTACGCTGACTGCCGATGTGTGCCTCTGAGTGCCCTTCTGACGGCCTCTTTGTGGTTCAAGTACCCTGAGTGCCCCTGGGTGCCGCTGCTTGCCGCTGCGCCGCTGCTGCGCCGCTGCTCGCCGCTGCTTGCCAAGGACTGCCACTGACTGCCACTGACTGCCACGGACTGCTCACCTCCGCCGCGGAGCAGGCCGCTGAGTTCATCGCGAGCCAGACGGTCAAGAAGCCGGTCGTGAGCTTCATCGCGGGCACCACGGCCCCTCCGGGCCGACGGATGGGACACGCCGGCGCCATCGTCGCGGGTGGCTCCGGCAAGGCGGAGGACAAGATTGCCGCGCTGAAAAAGGCGGGGGTGTACTACTCGCCCTCGCCTGCCCAGCTGGGCAAGACGATGGCCGCGGCGTACAAGGAGTTTTATGGCAAGTAGGAGACCTTGCCGAAGAAGAAATGAGAACACCATGAGCTAATAGGAGAGCAAGCTTGCCCCTCCAAGTCTGCGGAGCAAGGGAGGTGCTCAATCTCGGCTCAATCTCGTTGGTGCTCAATCTCGGCTCAATCTCGTTGGGCACGCCCTCCATCGATGACGGCGGGCGTTTACTGGCAGCTCTTGCCACGCGCCCATGCCTGAGGAGGACATCCTGTGTGTACTCACGGGTGGCTGTGTGGAGAGAGGGGCGGCGTGCCATCAGACCAGAAGGGGGCGCGCGTGGGGGGCGTGGCGGCGCTGGCGGGAGCTATCTAGCAGAGCTACGCAAGCGGACGAGTGAGGCGGAGGGGCCACGCCTACAATGCGGCGCCGCACGGACTTTGTCCTCGACTATCAAGTGAATGAGATACAGATAGAGATGTTTGTCTGTGTATGAGACGCGTGCTTCGTGCCGTGACCGCGGACCGGTGAACTGGGACGTGACGGTGACGCCGGACCGACCTCCACCTCGAGTCGCGCGTGATGTCACCCGCGACCCGCGCGACCGGACCGATGAGAGACGGCGCCGCGCAGCGGACGACGGGTGCGTTACCTTGTCAATCTTGAACGCGGGTATCAGCGTATCACAAAAACCATCTTGATCTTCACAAGTGCCAACAAGCATTGGCCATTGCCCGCGCGGCTAGCGGGGGCATAAGCTAGCTTCGCGTAGGCCGTACTACGGTAGTACCACAAGCACGGATCATACGCATACAGAGCCGTTTGCCATCGCAGTGTTGACTGTTGTGCCGCGCTCATACATCACTTTTTTGAAGGTTTCGTGGCGCTCGCGCCGGGCGCGGCCTTCTTTTTGCTGCTGCTCTCTTTCTTGGCACCCGCCTTCTTGGCACCGCCGGCTTTCTTGCCTTTCTTCTTCTTCTTCACCTTCTTGACCTCCCTCTGTGAAGAGCTGGCGAGCCCTTCGCCAAACTCGGCGAGGTCGTCGTCGTCGTCCTCCTCCTCGTCGTCCTCGAGGCCCTCCTCGTCGTCCCCAGCGACAGCCTTGAATGTCAGTCGCTTCGACTCTTCCCACGACGTCTCCATCCAAACCATCCACTTCTCCGAGATGATCTCCGGGTGGCTCGCCGTCGTGTCCACGAAGCCCCAGCCGTTCTCATTGCCCGGCACCGGCCCGATGACCCACCGGGGCACGCCGCCGTACGCCGAGTTGACATGGAACAGATGGACCATTTGGCCGTTAGGTGTGTGATGCTCGTAGTGCGCATGGCCGCCAGAGATCTCCTCGCCTTCCGAAAGTAGCCACAGACCCTCAAAGTTGTGCCTCTGGAAAATGCCAGAGCCGCCCGTGCACTTGAGGGTGCGGAAGCAGCGCACGCCCTGCACCTCGATCATTCCACCGATCTGTGCCGGTTCCTCGAGCGCCGCCGCCGTTTCTGCGAGGTGCGCCGCCTGCGCTGAGGTCGTCTCCGCCCGCGCGCGCGCGGCTTGCGACGTCGCGGCCTTTTGGTGAGCGGCATGGGCCGCCGCCTCCGCCTCCGCCTCCGCCTCCCATGCGGCCGCCTCCGCCTCCGCCTCCGCCGCGGCCAACTCGGCCGCGGCAATGGCGGCTTCGGCCTCCGCCTCCGCAAGCGCCAACGCCTCCGCCGCCTCCAATTCCGCCGCCTCGGCCTCCGCCTCCGCCGCAGCCGCCTCGGCCGCGGCCGCCGCCGCCTGCGCATCGGCGCTCATCTTCGCCCTTCGCGCCTCCTCATCACGTATGCGCTTCACCGCCTTCGCCTGGTCCTTCCTTCGCATGCCCTCGGTTCGGCCCACCTTGGCGCGATACGCCGCCTCCACCTTGGTCGCCGCCAGCTTTCGCCTTGCCTGCGAGCGCTTACTGCGCCGCTTGAGCTTGATCGCGACATAGACTGCGATGAAGATCGCCTCCTTGCGCCGGCGCGCACGCTCGAGGATCTCCGCCTTGATGGCCGCCTCGAGCTCGGCCAGCAGCGCCTTCTCGGCCTGAGTCAATGACGTGCCCTTGGCTTTGAGACGGCTGACCATCCGAGGTCGGATCTGGGCCACCGGGGTGGCTCGGAGCTCATCGAGTACGCGGCCGGCCTCTCGGGTGAAGAAGACGAGCTGCTTGCCCAGCAAGTACTCGTGCGGCTCCGCAGACGTGCCATACAGCAAGATCTCCACCTGCTGCGCGGGCGACGTACCTCGGATCGATTTGGGCAGTTCAGTGCCGAAGACGCGCAGCAGCTCCTCATAAGTCGAGCGAGACGGGTAGCTCGCTTGCATGAGCTTGATCGCCTCCATCAGGCCCGACGCCTGCATCTGCTGGAGCACCTTCTTGCCGTCCATTTGGCGCGGCGCGAGCTCCTCATTTGGCTTGAGGCAGCGTACGAAGTGAGGCTGCGTCGCCTCGAGCTCCCGCATCAGCTTGCGCAGATCGTTGAGAAAGGTCTTCCCAACGGACGAGAAGCCCGAGCCGGGCAGCATCGGCGGCGGCGCCATCTTGCCACCGCCACCGCCGCTCGGCGCGGCGAGGTTGGGCACGTACGAGAGCGACGCGCCGGTCGCGCCCGCGCCTTCACTCTGGATGATGGCTGCTATGTACGGCTGCTTCGACAGGCGGAGGGAGGCCTCGAAGGCGTCCGACAGCTTGTTGTCGTTCTTGTCGAGGAACCCGTCGACGCAGTACACGACCGACGCGGCGAAGTGGTGCACGACGAACGCCTCGTCGATGCGCAATTTGAGCTTCGCAATCTCCTCCGACACCTTGCCGTCCTGGGTGCCAAAGTAAGTGTTGGCGCCGTGCGACGCGTACAGCTCACGGCAGAAGGCGCTGTCGTTCGGCTTGGGCGCGCGGCTCTGAGAGTCGAGCAGATCAAAGGCGCCGACTCGCGGCTTGTCGAAGATCTCGCACACCTCGGCATTGTTGGGCGGGTTCACCGCGGGCACTGGGATGCCCTCCCTCGTGTACAGCGCCAGCTCGTCCACAAAGACCTGCTGCATGAAGAAGGCATGGAGCCGCTCGTTTGCGTAGTTGATGCAGAGCTGCTCGAACGAGTTCTTCTTAAACCACTCGAAGCCGAAGACGTCGAGGAGGCCGATCGAGCTGCTCGCCTTCTTATCTTGCCCAATCATCAGCGCGGCATTGATGGCGAACACCATGTGGTCGAAGACGCGCGCGTACATCTGCTTGATGAGAGCGTCACGCGTCTTCGCCGCGTCCGCAGGCTTCAGTGTCATCTCGATGGACTCCCCGGCGGTGACGATCGTCTTGGTGAGCAGGTTCTTGCGCAGCTGCTGCACGCCCAGGTAGCGCTCAGCGAGCGCGAGCGACGGCTGCGTCGCCTGCGTGACCGTCGCCTCCTCATCGCCCTCGAAGGCCACGTTGCCTAGGTACAGTGCTCCCGCGAGCACCTGCCACAGACCTTCTTGCACGGTCGCCTCAATACCGAACCACCCGAGTGCGACCTGCAGGTTCTTGAACTGCGCCGCATCGTTCACCCCGGGCACCGTCGTCGTGCCCGAGAGCGAGAGCGTCCGAAAGTCCCCACAGCTCTTGCCCGCCATGAGCGGGTGCCCGGCGACCAGCTGATAGAAGACGTGGTAGGAGCGCTCCTTCTCGGCGTCGGTGTTGGTCACGCGCGACTTTTCGAGGAGGAAGGTGTGGATCTGCGCGCCCACGATCGCGCGCGCGACGTCGAATTGCAGCGTGATGTACTTGCCGAACCGCGACGAGTTGTGGTTCCGCTGCGTCTTCGCGTTCCCGAGTGCCTCGAGCAGTGGGTTCGATTGCATGATGCGTGTGGTCAGCTGCTCGCCCGCGGCACCGGCCACACCGGCCTTGGAGTTCTCCGAAGAGCGCCACACGAGGTAGTTCATGGTGTACTTGATCGACTCCGTCTTGCCCGCGCCCGACTCGCCCGAGATGACGATCGATTGCGGCTTGCCCTTGGCCTCCAGCTGTCGATACGCCTGCTCGGCCACGTCGTACAGGTGCGGCTCGAGGCGCGGATCGCGCAGGTCGGCGCCCTTGGTGTGTGTGCGCGTTGCATCCGTGTATAGCTCCGGGATCAGGTGGCCAGGGTTCACGGCCACCAGCATGTTGGCAGCGCGCGTGTAGATCCGGTTCTTGAGGTAGCGCTCGCGCACGTTGTTGAGGATCGTCGCCTCATTGAGCACGACCATCGTGGTCAGATCCGGCACCGCCGGACCCGGATTCACTGGCAGCACGTCCGCAGCCGGCAGCAGCTTGCGGCTGCCGTCGCCGAGCTCCACGCCGATCTTGCCGCCTTCCTCGCCGCCGTCGTATCTGCCCTCTGCATACGAGCCGTCGGCCATGAGAGCCCAGACGGGCCCGCTCATAGCCATGATGCTGCAGCACGGCTCAGGAAGAGATGCGACGCGAGCGGCGGCTTCGGGCACCACGCCCAGCTCCAAGCTGTTGGGATGCCGGCGCTCGCGACCCAGCTGGAGGAAGGCCGACTACTTTTTGGTCGGGCCCTCACCAGAGTCCACAGAGGCCGACGGTTTCGTTGTATGGGAGTTGAGCTCAATCAAGGAGTTTGGGCTGTAAGCTGGAGGCTTTATGCAGCACGAGCTACAGCCTTCTTAGGAGAACCCGCATTCAGTCAGTTAGGTCGCGGTCCCCTCCCGCGCTCAACACGAACCGTCGAAACCGGTAACCGCTCGCGGTCGCGCCGGTCCCGGGGTGCCGCCCGTGCGGTCTACCCGCCCGGCGCACCGCAGGGAGCCGCAAATAAGAGCGCATATCAGAGCGATCCATTATCAACCACACAGTCACTGTGAGTTTTGAAAGATACAATGTCGGGTACACGCATTTTCCATGGAGCATGCACCTTGAGCAGACTGTGGCGCGTGTGGGGCGCGACCCAGGAGCCAGGAGGACGACTGATGCACGTATCTCGAGTGTATCTCGAGTACGCCGCACCGTGTCCGTTCGAAACACCCTGCGAACGAGCATGAGTGTCGTAGCATGCGTGCTCGGCTGCCCATATCGTCGGCCCGCAGCTTATGCCCACTCAGGGGTTGGCCCCTTCACGCCCATCCCCTTCACGCCCACCCTCTTCACGCCCATCCCCCAGTCTTGATCGTGCACGCCCACCACCGCTGCCATCAAGCATCATCGGGTCCATGGTCATCACATGCACAGGTGCGTATCCACAGATATCAATAACAGATATCATTCACGGGCCGCCGCCTAGGCCGTGCCAAGCGCCGTGTCGAGCGCCTCTAGGCGCCGTGAGTGGCGGCGCCATGGCCGGGCAGCGAGAAGCCGTGCAGCCGGCCACCGGTGGAGGTGATGGCCACGTGGAGCTTCTGCTCGGTTTCGGAAGGCACGCATGCAATCGCGTTGAGCGAGACGCCCACGCGCGGCTGGAAGCCGTCCACCTCGATGTCTGCCGCGATGGAGAGGCAATCATCTTGTCCCCACTTAGCCATGTCTACTCGAAGCACCTGATGAGCGAAGCAATTCGAGGCCCTCAGATGCACTCGTATTCAAGAGCAGAAGCAATCAGAGACGCTCATCGCCTTGAGTGACTTGTCATCAGAAGCAATCAGAGACGCTCATCACCTTGAGTGACTTGTCATCAGAAGCAATCAGAGACGCTCATCACCTTGAGTGACTTGTCACCGAGGACCGCAGGCGACCCTTCAAGCTCAATGCATGCGGAGAGGTAGTTCTGGAAGACGCGCGTGGTGAACATCGCCTTTCGCATCACATCCTCCTCGCTGATTTCCTCGCGACCCGCCGCCTGCGCCGCCGCGTTCTTGCGCTGTCGCATGAGTAGAGGCGCCGAGACGAGCACCACGTACCCGTTCGCAAGCCCGATGGAGAGCACCTCGTTGTTGACCCACACCATGCCGACAATGTGGCCGTAGTCGAGCGGGATGAAGAAGCCTTCCTCCTTGTACATGCCCGAGTAGTCCATGATGGTGACCACCTTGTCGCCGAGCGTCAACGCGATGTACGGCGGGCTGCCCTTGGAGACTCCGAGGTAGTTGGGAGTCGCATCGTACGAAGAGCCTCCTGACGTGACCATGGCCTTTGGGATCTTGGACGTCATCCCGTCGATGTAGAACTTGGCGTACGTGGCCCACGTATACGGCGGGTCTACGTGGACGCCGTCGATGGGATGGGAGACCTTCATGCGCTCACCGGAGGCGACAGCGAGCTGGCCCTCCTTGAGCCAATCACCCGCGACGATCTGGACGTGCTTGCCGGGGTGCTTGCCGTCGGTTTGTTGGGTGAGCGTCGCCGTGTGCGGTGTGTAGATCATCACACGGCCAGTGCTTGTGCCCACGGCGAGCAACCCAGGCACCGTCGAGGAGAAGCCGGTCCATGTGTACTTGGCGGATTGGGGACCGTCCCCGAGCAGCAGAGCGTCCGTCACCTGCGCCCGAGGCGACGCGCGACAGCGCCGTGAGCCCAGTACGACGCGAGAGCCCAGTACGACGCGTGTGCCCAATACGACGCTGGGAGCGGCCGGGGGGTCGGCGGCAACGGCAGGCGGATGGTGAAGGAGGCGCGCAGCGACGGCGGCGGCGGCGGCGGCGGCGGCGGCGGCGGCGAGCCAGAATGAGGGTAATCAAGTGTGATCAAGGGTGATCAAGGGTGAATCGGAGGCTCATCAGAGGTCATCAGAATTCAGCAGAGGTCATCAGAGGGTGAGCCAGCGTACCTGCCCATCCGCGTGCACCTGACACAACCAAAACCCAACCCCGGGCCGATGCACTCCGAGGTGCTTGCCGCTGCAGTCGAAGCCCATCCATTTGGGTGGTTTCTCCGAGAGCATCTTCATCTTGCCATCCTTGTCCATCTTCTTCGCCTGAGGCGGCAGGCAAGCACAGGCAATGGGGGGGGGGGGGGTACACCGAGGCCATCCGAGGCCATCCGAGGCCATCCGAGGCCATCATCACACACCTTGGCCTCAATATCCGGCGGCAGCTGCAGAATGACCTGGCAGAGCGGCTGGAGCTCATCGCCCTCCTTGACACCCTTCGCCTGCCAGATCGCGAGCTTGCCGTTGACGCCGATGGATGCGTGAAGGTCGCCAGTCGATGCGATCGCCACAGGCCCCTCGCCGTGCAACTCAGCCGCCTGCGGGAGCCGTGTGCGCGGCAAGGCGCGTGTGGGCGTGGGCGCGTCGCAGAGCCGTCGCGCATGGCGAAGTGCAGACTGAGCGGACGAGCGCTTGGCTTGGGCACGCACCGAACCATACTGCCCTGTGACCGCCTCCTTCCGGCCCATGGCTGTGCGCGGCGTCTCCAGGACGGAGTCCATACGGGCACGCGGCGACTGCGGGATGTCACCGGTCTCGAGCTTGTGCTCACCCGACATGCCTGCAACCGGGTTGAGGTTCAGCTTCTTGATCGCTGGCATCTCTGCGCGGAGCACATTACGCGCCGATCATTTCGGGAGCAGAGTGAGAGAGAGCCATGGCGCTGCTGAGAGAGGGAACTCAGAGGCGGTTCGACACAGAGGCGGCTTGGCACAGAGCCCGGAACACAGAGGTCGGGCATGGGGCCACCGGGCTCGCCGGGGTCGGCCGGTAATCTCGTACGATGCGACGGCTGCGCACCTGGAGGCGGCGGCGGAGGCAAGACGATGTCTGCCATCTTGGCGCTCGACGTCTCCAAAAAAACATAAAGACAAGAAACGTGCAAAGAAAAAGAGAGATCAACCTGCTGTCCCCTTGCGATGTACAGGATGATTCTCCGCTCTTTACGTATTTTTGACGAAATTACTTGGCTCAAACTTGTGCGACGCTGGGCGCAGTTTTTCTCAGGCAAAATCGATGTCCGCTCATGCGAGCGCAGCCGCGAGGAGCAGCGGCGCGCGCCGCGTGCGTAGGCGTGCTCCGCCGCAGCGAACCACGTCCAACACCCGTGCGTGGAACGTGCAGAACCGCATCGAGATCGAGAGCGCGCTGCGGCTGCTTCTTCTGGCCGCCGAGCCAGGGGTACGCATCGAGCGGGTGTGTCTCCTGGACCATTCGAGCCCTGGCTACCGGCCGCGGCATCTGCACGTGCAGTGCATCTTCACCGACGGCTCGTTCTCGGTGTGGCTCACCGTCGACGGCACCGTGCCCACGCTGCGGGAGGCGCTGCGCGCCGTGCAGCCCGGTCGCGTGCGCATTCACGTGCACGAGGAGCTGGAGGAGGAGGAGGAGGAGGAGGCGCCCAACGGGGGCGCAGCGAGCGCACGCACCATCGCCGCGCTCCCGTGCCTCACCCTCGAGAAGCGCAGCGCCGACCACCTCGCGGCCGACGGAATCGACGCGTGCCCGTTCTGCCTCGAGGGTTTCGTGACGGGGGACGAAGTGCTTTGCATGCCATGCCCAGGGAAGCACATCGCTCACGCGCCATGCATGCACCAGTGGCTCCAGATCGCGTCGACGTGTCCCTCATGCCGCTTCATGCTGCCCCACGGCTTGCCCAGCGCCGAGCTCCACACCCTCATCGACCCGGCCCGATCGGAGCTCGCCAAGCTACGACTCAGCCCGCGCACGAGTGGCACGTGTGGGGAATGCGAGACGGACGATGATGACATCACAACGAGCATGCCAGCCGCCGGGGGCGCCGCCGCCGGGGTGGCCGCCGGGGGCGCCCCCGGCAGCAGCGCGGGCGGCCTCCCGATGGACACAGCAAGGGAAGGGGACAAGTTTGACGCTCACAACGACGCTCAAAAGCTAAACGTAGCGGCCTTGCACCGTCCCGAGTTTGAGTACCGGACAGCGGCGGAGGCGGTGGCGTCCGCGTCCGCGTCCGCGATGGCGGCGGCCGCGGCCGCGAGCGCGGCTGCTGCCGCGCGTGCCGAGCCGTACCGAGATCGCTTCATCGCCGCCGCCGCCGCCGCCGCCGCTTCCCTTGACGAAGCCCAAAGTGCCGAGGCGCGAGAGATGGCTGAGCTGCTTGAGCTCCTCCGATCTGGCTCGCAGAGCCCGCGCCATCTCTCGACGATCTCGACGAGCGCGCTGATCAGTGGCGGCGTGAGCGCGGCGGCCTTCGCCGCCAGCAACCGAAGCACTAGCAGCAGCAGCTCAAGCAGCATCGCCCTACCCACGCCGCCACCACTCATGCCACCGCCACTTCTCCTCCCTTACAGCCTCTCTCCCACCACCGTCGTGCAGTTCAGCCGCATCGGTCCTGCCGTGGTGACGCAGTACAACTCGCCCAGCACGGCGCCCAGGCTGAGCACCTACGACTCGCCCAGCACGGCGCCCAGGCTGAGCACCTACGACTCGCCCAGCACGGCGCCCAGGCTGAGCACCGCGCCGCCGGCCGCACGCCCCGCCGCTCGCTCGAGCATCGAGCCATCGAGGCTTCGCCTACCCCGCATGTCGTGGGGTCGGCGAGAAGCGCCCAATTGACGAACCTGACGAGGCCGAGGCCCATGTCTCTCGCGCGCTGCGGACATTCGCCGGAACGTGTGCAGGCCCTCTTTGTCTTGACCGAGCAGCTATCTCGACCGAGCAGCTATCTCCACCTAGGAGACATTAGCCGGAGAGGGTGCCACTGTGGGGCAATTAGCCGGAGAGGATCCGGCTTGACTTGACTTGGATCTGGAGAGGATCTGGCACTGACGTTGTGGAGTCCCTTCGGAGTTCCGCGCTCGAGCGGAACCGCGAGCTGTGCACTGTGCACGCGCACGACGACGCTCTCAAACCCGCAGCGAGCAGTATGCGTGAGGTTTACGTTGTTGCGCCCATCCGCCGCCATCGTGATCGGTCGATCATAGCGGACCGGATACGACGTACGTGCTACGTCGCGGTCAGCCGGTCTATGTATCATTTCATTCTGATTCTCCTGTAAACATCTCTGACACCACATATCTACATTATCTCATCATCAACACTTCAGCTCTGATGACTCCGAGCCGAGCCGCGACCGTTACGGCGGCGTCCGAATCGATCGCATCACGCGAGCGGCGCCTGCACCACGCCGCCCTCGCCGCCCTCCTCCGTGAGGAAGACAGTGACGTTCTCGTCGCCGCCGCCCGCCGGGCCGCCCCCCTCCTCGGGGGGCTCGTGATCGAGGAGCAGCCGCGCAAGTGACTCGCCCAGTCGCCGCTTGAGCGCGCGCTGTTCGACCTGCTTGAGGACTTTGTACACCTCGTCGTAGAACTGATCGAGGTTGACGATCCGTCGGAAAAGCATCACAGCGGCGTCGACGCGCCTTCGATAGTCGATGAGCGTGATGAGTTGGCGTGCCTGATGAGGGAGGCAATCAGAGGCCATCAGAGGCCATCAGAGGTCATCAGAGGTCAACAGCGTGATGAGTTGGCGTGCCTGCGTCGCGTTCCAGTAGTGCGTCGTCGCCGACGCTCGCAGCATCAACAGCTTCGTCTCCTCCGACAGCGCTGGGTTGGCGAGCTCCTTGCGGAACGACTGGAAGACTTCCTCGCGCTGCGCCTTCGCCTCCTTGGGGACCCGTTTCGTCGCCACGTAGTCAAAAGTGAGCCTGCCGCTGGGCGGCGCCTTCCACGCCTTCAGGTCGTCACACACTACGTCGGCGCCGTCGCACTTGACGTTGATGAAGTTATCCATCCCGCTCGCCTCATCCATGCGGTCGAGCTCCTTGAGCTTGTCAAAGTAGCTCATGTCGATCGCATCGGCGAGCTCGAGGGAATAGTGACCTGTGGGATTCTTCGGGTCGAAGAGCCCATCAGCGCCGCGCGTCGCGTGCACGTTCCCCATCATCTGCGTCGAGCAATCCTGCAGCCCCAGATCGCGCACCGAACAGTTCTGCGCCATCGCCTCGATGACGAGCACCACGCCCTTGTCGGTGATCGGGTTGCCATTGAGCTGCAGTGAGCGCAGCGTCTCGTTCGCCTTGAGCCCCTCAGCGATGCCCCGCGCGCCGTCGATCGCGATGCGGTTGGACGAGACGTCGAGGAACTGCAGCACCGAGTTCTCACCGAGTGCGCTCCCCATCGCCGCCGCGCCCCTGTCGCCGATGCCGTTCCACGCGAGGTTGAGGCGGAGTAGGGACGACATTTTGAGGCCGCTCGCGATCTCAAGCGTCCCTGCGACGCGCACGGCATTCCACGAAAAGTCGGCCTGCTTGAGGCTCTTGTTCTCCTCGAGCAGCCTGCCCAGCCACTTGCCGCCGTCCTCGCCGATGCCGTTGTCGCTCACGTCGAGCTTGTGCAGCCGTGTCGAGCTCGCAAGGTTCTCATGGAGCGCCTTTGCGCCCATGTCGCCCATATTGTTGCCGCGGAGCGAGACCTCTTTGATCTTGGTGTTCTTCTGGAGCGCCTCAGCGAGCAGCGCGCAGCCGCGCCCCGCAAAGTTGTTGTACGACAGATCGAGGTGCGTGAGCACGTCGTTGTCGATCAGCGCCGCACACACCTGGTTGAGGGCGCCCGCCTCGACGTCGACGTTGAGGCCGAGCTGGTTGTCCTCCATGTCGAGCGCCTGGATGTGCTTGTTGTGCCGCAGGCACTCGAAGATCGCCTTGCCGCCTGCTGAGCCCACGCCCCGGTGCTTGAGCGACACCACCTCGTGGTCGAGCATCGAGATGAACTGCTGCACGGGCACCACGTTGGCCTCGCGGCACATCTTCATGTAGACGTGCACGCCCGTCGACTGCACAAACTGCGGCGAGAAAATGCCATCCCTCCGGTCCTCCTCGTCGCTCTCCGGCTCCGATTCGAGCGGGTCCGGAGTGAGCACCGGGCGCTCCGGCTCCGACCCGCCCTCGACGCGGTGCGCCGCGGCGATGGAGTCCCAAAACTGCGCAACGGCGGCGGCGAGACGCGGCATACGGGTGAGGCAGGCAAGCTCGCGAGTGTGGGCGGTGGTGCGGCGCTACGAAATGGGTGTGAGCTGCGGCGCGCATACATCCTCGAAAGGCATGAGTGCCTCAGTACACTACTCTACTCCGCTCCCCTCCGGGCGGCAGAGAGGTGCGCCGAAGAAACAGCGGCCGAGAAAAGGTCAGCTTGAAGAAGTTTGGACAGCGCGCGCTTGTGCGGCTATGCTGTTTCGCGAAGTTCGCCTAGGAGGCGGCTACTTTCTGTGTATGTTTTGAAACGAAAGGGCGTCGACGACGACATTTGCGAGCATTGCTCCCGGTAGCCGCGAAAGAGCGTCCTGGGTCACCGCTGTACCGCTTCCTGCGAACCAGGAAGCGTCGACGATGTTTGCGAGCACCTCTTCCGACGGCCGTAAGAGCGTGCTGGTCACCGCTGTACCGCTTCCCGCGAACCATCGGTGCCACCTGAAAGAGCTCGTGGCCGAGGCGCACGAGCTTCAAGCCGCGTTCGGTGAGCAACAGACGCAGGTCCTCCTCAATCCGACCTTGGACATGTTCGGGAAGGGGCTGGACGGCAAGGCGGTGTGGTGGTTCGGGGGTCACGGTGACATGCCACTCGATGGCGAGAATGTGCCCGCGTTCTGCCACGCCGACGGCACCCCTGAGGTTGTGACCCTCCACGCGCTCGCGGAGACGGTGCGGCCTCACGTCGTCCACGGCTGCCTACAGCTGATCGTGTTCACAGGCTGCAAGACGCTGGCGCTGGCGAAGAAGCTACGCGAGCTGACGGGCGTGCCTTGCGCCGTCGGCTGGCAGACGCTCGTTGAGGATCGCGCCTCACGACAGTGGGCGCTCGGATTCGCGACCGCCATAGCCGCTGGCAATGATCCGCGTTCTGCGTTCGATGCGGGGTGCGTTGCCGTGACGACGGTCGTCGAGAAGACGGTGCCGCACGTGCAGCGCTACGAGCTGTTCGTCGACCCAGAGGACGAGGAGCTCGTGCACCCCATCACGGATGATCGCACGCCTCCCCACCTCCGGGGTCGCCTCAGGAAGTTCGAGACGCCGGCGCAGCGCGGTCGCATCTGTGCGGGTGCGCTTCTGGAGCTTGATGGCCTCTTGATGGCCTCTTGATGGTCGTTTGATGGCCTCTTGATGGCCTCTCAACTGCTCCCTCATCATGATGACCTCCCTCATCAGGTACTCCCGTCCTGCTCGATGACCATGCTCCAGTGCGCGCGGACGTGCCACACGAGGCGCCCGCGCTTGACAGCGCACGCCACGTGCAACGTGTGGGGATGTATCCGAGGCTCGTCGACGCAATCACAAGCGGGGAAGCCACAGTGAGCGTCCTCGTGGGCGATTAACTCTCTGAGGACCCTCTGATGACCCTCTGATGACACTCTGAGGACCCTCTGAGGACACTCTGTTGACGTCCGATGGCTCTCTGATGACCCTCTGATGACCCTCTGAGGACACTCTGATGACCCTCTGATGGCTCTTTGATGGCCACCCAATGACCCTCTGATGATCCTCTGAGGACCCTCTGAGGACGTTCTGATGACGTCCGATGGCAGGTGATCGTCCTCAAGGGGGAAGGGGGCGTGGGCAAGTCACACATGGCCTCGATGGCCGTCCGTGAGGATACAGTACGGCGCCACTTTGCCGACGGCGGCATCCTTTGGGTCAACGCTCGATTAGAGGGCGCGGACCCGGTGGCGAGTGTCGTGCGTGCTATCGCGTCGGACCTGCATTGTCGCCTGCTCTCTCCCCGTTTTGGAACACGCGAGCCCCCACCCGCGGGTGGTGGTGACGTGGCAGTCAGTTGGATCTCGGCGCGCGTCAGAGGTGACTTTTGCTCCTGTGTGCTTCTGAGTGCTCCTTGATTGCTCCTTGATTGCTCCTGATTGCTCCTGAGTGCTCCCTGATTGCTCCTTGATTGCTCCTGATTGCTCCTGATTGCTCCTGAGTGCTCCCTGATTGCTCCTTGATTGCTCCTGATTGCTCCTGATTGCTCCTGAGTGCTCCTTGATTGCTCCTTGATTGCTCATGATTGCTCCTGATTGCTCCTGAGTGCTCCTTGATTGCTCCTTGATTGCTCATGATTGCTCCTGATTGCTCATGAGTGCTCCTTGATTGCTCCTTGATTGCTCCTGACTGCTCTTGATTGCTCATGAGTGTTCCGGAGTGTCGCTGAGTGCCGCAGAGAGGAGGCTGAAAATCCTCGTAGTGCTCGACAACGCGGCCTCGACGGACGTGGTGGCCACGCTAAGCAGCTGCGGTCTGAACCTGCTCGTCACGACGCGCCGCTCCCAGATCGCGCCAGATCGGGGCCAGCTCGTGCCAGATCGCTCCCAGATCGCGCCAGGCGGCCGCGGGGCCCTCATCATCGAGGTCGGGCCCGTCGACGACGCGACCGCACGGCAGATCCTCGAACGCGGCGCCTCGATCAGTGGTAAGGAGGCGAAGTTACCGGTAGAGGCCTCCGCCATCCTCGAGGCTTGCGCCGGCCTCCCCCTCGCCCTCGCGCTCGCTGCAGCGCTCTGCCGCGGGGGTGACGAAGGTGCATGGGTGGCCCTGGCCGCCGAGTGGGCCGATACGCGTCGTAAGCTTGACGAGATCTTGCCAGATGAGGCCTCCACTCAGTTCACTCAGGTGTGATGGTGACCTCTGATTGCGTCTGATTGCGATCCGAGGGCCATCTGATTGCGTCTGATTGCGATCCGAGCGCCATCTGATTGCGTCTGATTGCGATCCGAGGGCCATCTGATTGCGTCTGATTGCGATCCGAGGGCCATCTGAGTGCCTCTGAGTGCCCTCTGAGTGCCCTCTGAGTGCCATCCGAAGGCCCTCTGAGTGCGCGGCGCCCGTCGGTCTGCGCCTCCGCAGCACACCTCGCTCCGCGCGATGATCGAAACCTCCATGCGCCAGCTGCCCCGCGAGGTGGCCGACGCGTACCGCGGCCTCGCGCTTGCCCCGAAGCGACTGCCGCTCGACATGGCGCTTCTCGGCGCGCTGCTCGGCGCTCCAGATGAGGAGACGGCGCTGCGGTGGCGTGCACTGCTCGCATCACACTCGCTGCTCCACCTGACCGAGGATGGAATGTGCACTGCGCATGACTTGCAGCTCGACTATCTCAAGTTGACGAACCCTGCGAAGCTTCAGACCACTGCCGCGCGCCTCGCTACGCTGCTGGTGGCGCCGTCGACGCTCGATCGGCTCCGCATCCAGACCAGTCGCGCGCTCGGACCCTATTGCCTCGGGCTGATGGCACTCTGGAGGGAGGTCGAGCGTGTCCAAGGGTTGCCAACGGCCGGGCCAGCATGCCTCGGAGCGGAGGCAATGAAACCGCTCCCGGTGCCGTTGAAACCGGTGCCAAGAGTCGGCTCGAGGCAGACGGGCGGCTCGAGCGCGCCGTCCAGCGCGACGGCAGAAGAGGAGGAGGTGGCGGAGGCGGCGGCGGAGGCGGCGGCGGAGGAGGCGGCGGAGGAGGCGGCGGAGGAGTCGCGCGCGAGGCGCCAAAAGGGTGCGGCGGTGCTGCTGCGGGAGATGGACCGTCTCGACGAGTCCTATGAGCTCTTCGAGCGCTCCCTCGCGATCCAAGTACGGCTCGGGGAGCGAAGCCACGCGAGGGCACTCGGGGCAGCTCCGCCTACGTCGCCGGAGCGACCCATCCCAGCGGCGAGCGCCCCACGTGGCTGTGACCTCCCTCGTGCGAGTGACCTCCCTCGTGCGAGTGCGTATGCCGTGAGCCAGGCGGCCATCGGCTCGACGCTGCACCATATGGGCATTGTGCGCGAGAAGCAGGGGCGGCTCGATGCAGCCATGGAGCTCTACCGCAGCGCTCTCAACCTTTGGAAGGCGGCACAGGGCAGCGAGCTACTAGCGAAGAAGCTCCTCCATCCTCTCGAGAGCGCTGGCCACTTGCATGCGGAGGTGGCGACGGCGCTGGGGAGCATGGGAAGCGTGTGCGAGAAGCAGGGCAAGCTGGATGAGGCGATGGCCCACTACGAGCAAGCGCTCGAAATCCAAGAGTCGGTGCTCGGGGGCGAGCACGCCGCGGCCGCCCGCACGCGACGTGGGATGGGCATCGTGCGCCAGCGCCAGGGTCGTCTCGACGAGGCGATGACCTTCTTTGAACGTGCGCTCGCCATAGAGGAGGTCGCGCTTGGCACGGGCCACGTGGAGCTCACATCGACGCTCATGAACATGGGTCTCGTGCGACGGGACCAGGGGCGCCTGGAGGAGGCGCTTGAACTCTACGCGCGCACGCTGCGGATTCGGGAGGCATCGCTCGGGAGCTCGCATCGCCTGACGGCGATCACGCTGGTGGCGATGGGACGGGTCTGGCAGCTGCAAGGCCGATTAGACGAAGCCATGGCCCAGTACGAGCGAGCGCTGCCCATCTTCTCTTCCCCACAGGTCAAGGAGCACTCAATGCTAGGCTGGGTGTACCGTTCGATGGGCAGCGTGCGCGAGGAGCAGTCGAGGCTGAACGAGGCGATGACACTCCTCGAGCATGCTCTTGCCATCGAGCAGGCGGCCCTCGGAGGGCGCCATCCGTTCGTAGGCAAGACGCTCATGTGCATGGGCAGTGTGCTCGAGAAGCAGGGACGCGCGAGGGAGGCGATCGTCTACCTGCGCCGCGCACAGGAGATCTTCACACAGCCGTCGCTCGGGCTGCGGCCGTCCCCCAGCCAGACGGGGCTCGGCCACGCGCATCCGCTCGCACGCCAAGTGACCACGTCGCTCTTCCGGCTCGGGGCGGAGGATGAAGAGGATCCCCCGGCTCGTCACGACCCCCACTCTCGCGGGGAGGGGCGAGTACGCTTCTGGTGTGGCGCCGCGCTGCTCGTGGCGGCCGCCGCTGTGGGCGTCGCCATCGCGCTACGTCGTGCCGGCAGCGCCCGCGCGCCCGCATTGCCGCACGTGCTGCCCTTGGTGCCTGCATTGGTGCTGCCACTGTGGCCGCCACTCGACATTGCTTTTGCCGTGCCTCAGAATAGAAATACTAGGCGAGGGTAGGACGTAGAAGTGGTTCTCACGTGTATCCGGCTCCGTGGGTGTCGCACAAGGCCCCGCGCCGGTGACGAGGAGGACTGCACCCATAAGTCTCCACTAGCCACGGAGCACAGCAGGTTCACAGTTCTCAGTTCACAGTTGAAAACAAGTCCTGTCCGGGACCCTCATGCTGCTCTCCCTCCATTGCGCGGTCGTCATGATGACGGCCGCGGCACCGCCCTCGGGAGCATGGGCGGTAGTGACCGGTGCGTCCTCCGGCATCGGCAGGTCGATTGCCCTCGAGGCGGCAGCGCGAGGCTACAACGTGGTCGTGGCCGCGCGTCGCAAGCGTGAGCTGGCAAAGCTTGTCGCAGAGATACGGAGATACGGCGTCGATGCGCTGCCCGTCGTGGTGGACCTTGCGGCGACTTCGGGCGCCGCCAAACTCCATCGTGCGACGCGGAGACTAGGCGCATCGGTTGAGCTCGTGGTCGCCAACGCTGGCTTTGCGTCCGCGGGCGACGTCATCGACTCTGATCCGTCCTCAATCACCCAGATGGTGGCTGTCAACATGGGATCCGTCGCCATCGTCTCTCGTCTGTACGGTGCTGATCTGGCGGCCGCGGGCAAGGGCGCCATTCTGCTCACGTCGAGCCTCACAGCCCTGGCACCGCTGCCGCGGGCGGCGGTGTACGCAGCCAGCCGAGCGTTTGTCCACAGTCTAGCCGACAGCCTGTCGTCCGAGCTGACGCCGTACAATGTGCGCGTGCGCTGCCTCCTGCCGGGTTCGACGGACAGCGGCTTTGCGGCGGCGAGCGGCACCGAGACCTCGCTGGCCTTCAACGGCCCATTCTTCCGGCCGCTTGGCGTCATCTTGTCAGCCAAGCAGGTCGCCGTCGCCGCGCTCACGAGCGTCGATCAGCGCCCATGGCCACCGCTTAGAGCGCCGTACTGGGCGCACGACGACGTCGAGGTGTATGCGAGCTTTTTGCAGCGTTGCTACGCCTTTGCGGCGCGGGCCCTCATGCCGCGCAGCCTCGCAGGCGCCTTTGCGAGCGCCTTCTTTGACGCCGCGTCGCCCCTCGCCTCCGCCTCTGCGCTGGCCGCGTCGCTGCCCGTGATGGTGCCCGCGGCGCTCAGCCTCGTCGTGGCGATCCCTCTCACGGCGCTCCAGCTGCTGCTAACGAGCCTGCCGTGGCCGCTCTTCGTGCTGCTGCTCATCATCCTCATCAGGCGCTGGAGCGTCGCGCTCGTGTGTGGGATTGCCAAGCGAGGACGATGACCGCACGGCACGCACCGGCTCTACGGTACGCTCGCCTTTTCGCTCGCCTCGGCTGAAACCGGCTCGAGGCTAGGTTCGGTTCCAACGACCGCGGGTGACTCTGGAGTCTCGACTCGTTATTTTCTGATTTGTAGACAATTTAAACCCACCTTGCTAACTAAGTAAAATTGCACCACGCCCACGACCGTGCCGAAGAACTTGTCCCCCCAAGGACGACGGGCTGGCCGTTGAGCGTGATGTTGGACATGACGAGAGAGGTTGGGAATGTTGACCAGGGACCGAGTGGATCAGGGAAGTTGATCGGCACGGGCACGTGGACCGAAATCTTCTTCATCGGGCCGCCTTCCTTGGGCATGGGCACGGCCGCGAGGTCGGATGTGCGCGACGCCTGCCGCATGGAGCGGAGAATCTCGCGGTACGCATGCAACAACTCGGCCTCGTCTCTCGCCAGCTTCAGCTGCTCCTCAAACACCTCCTCCGGCGCCTGAGCGAGCAGCTGCTTCATTCTCGAATCGTCGCGCCCCAGACGCAGCGTCTCTCTGTACTTGCGACGAAGCTCCACCTCAGCGGCCGCCTCCGCCTCCGCGTCCACCACTTTGGCTGCTTCGGCGCTAAAGTTGTGGATTGTGGGCAGTGCAGGACGCGCGAGCGCCGCCTCTGCCTGCTTGACATCGGTATCTGCCTTTGCGAGGTCGGCCTTCGCCGCCGCAGTCGCCGCCTCCTTCTTCTTCTCGTCCGCTTTTTCTTGTCCTCTTCTAATGATCATCTTCGTGGCCTTATCGAGGTCAGCTAAGGCGGACTCTCGCAACGCCTTTGATTGCTCGAGGTTCGGTGCAGTGCGGAAGTGCGCGTGCGCTACGGAGAAGGTGAGCTTGTCTCCGGGATTGACGTTCACGGGCAGTGTGAAGGTGAGCGTACGCACGGGCAGCGGCATGCCGGACCGCGACCGGGGCACCGGCGTTGCGTGATCGGCGCCGCGTGAAACGTCCTCACCCTTGCTGTCGTGCGCGCGGCGCGGCGCGCGGATCGGGATTCGTGAGTGATTGCGATTGCGAATGTTGCATGAAATCGAGCTTTTTGAAGCTGTGTGAATTTGAATCGGCGGGACAACCGCTCAATTCGAATCCTTCCGAAAGGATTTGGCTCTGCAACCGCAGTGCCATGGCACCGAAGAAAGACACGGGCAAGAAGGACATGGGCAAACTGCCATTATCAGGTAGTGACTCGCATCGCGGCGGGACCCCGAGCCATCGCGGCAGCACCCCAAGCCATCGCGGCAACAGTCGGAGCAAGAAGGAAAAATCCAGCCGCGGCAAAGTCAAGAAAAAGGGGAAGTCTGCGTTGAACGCTGTCTCAGAGGGAGCCTTGGAAGACGACGGGGACGACACCAACCTCGACGACATCGACGACGACGACGATGCTGTGCGCCGTACACCGCTGCCGCCAAAGCTGCATCGGGCGCTCACAGAGCTCGACGAGATCGTCATACAAGTCCTCTTGTGTGGTGCGATTCGGTTGCTGTGCGTGGAGTGGCTCCTGATGCAGCCGGACAACTTCAAGATGCCCAATCGGCAGGCGCTCGAGGCATCGGAAAAGAGCGGGGCCTCGCCATCGCCGCTGCTGAGCCGTGAAGCGGCCGCAGCGCTCGTTCGTCGTGGAGATCGGAGCATCGGCACGCTTACCTATGGCTGGCTCAGTCCAGGCGATCCAGATCCGAAGGGCTCGCGCATCCGCGTGCTTCGACGCGCTCTGAAAAGGCTGAACATCAAAGCCTTGTTCTGGGACTTTGGGTCGTTGTATCAGGCACCAAGAACACCGGAGCAGAAGGATTTGTTTGAGATCGCACTCAAGAGGGGGGCGATGAATCAGCTGTATGCGTCGATCCTTGCAACAACCGTGCTCCAGATCGAGGAGATCCCACCCCGGCCAGCTGAGTTTGATGGGGTTGTCTGCTTGTTCGAACTGAGCTCAAACGCAGACGAGAGCGTGGTACGCGCGGCGCTCATCAGGTTCGGAACCATTGAGAGCTGCGACCTCAGCCGCAGCCCCCCTATTGTGCGCTTCGCCTCGCACTTGTCTGCCGTCAAGGCCAAGGAGGCGGGTGCCTGGCCCGGCCTTTGCGAGGGGCTCGATACGCTCTACAACGAGACGCCGTACTTTTCTCGCGGATGGTGAGCGCTGCCCATCCTATTCTGCAGATGTGATTGGATCTCCTTTCATGACCCTCACGCGCCTGCCCCACTCTCCCACGCAGGTGCTGCTGCGAAGACTCGTTGAGCCGAGAGCTCATGAAGCGGTTGACGGCCTACCCCGCGCTCCGGGAGCCCCTCGATCAGCTGCAGCCCAAGGTCTTTGCGCTGAGCAGCGACGCGGACGCGACACCCGTTGAGGTTAAGGCGATCGAGCTCGACGTAGCTGCTGACATTGAGCGGATCAACCAGTCCAAGTTCACGAGCAAGGGCGATAAGCCCAAGGTCATCAGCCTTTATAAGGAGTACGTGCACAACACCGTTGGCGCGCTGACAAAGACGCTCGGGGCGCTTCAGATGGCGTCGCACAGCGCGACGGTCGCGCTGGCGGAGCTGCTGCCGCAGGTTGATGCACCAGCCGCCGCAACGCTGCGCCTCGCCGAGGGACAGCCGCTGCTCTTGCTCTCTTGGCAGGGCAGCGGCGCGGGCGGCGGGCCGCGCTTTGGCGTCGTCGATGCAACCGGGGGGCGCGTCGCCGCCGCCGTTTTCGGCGGCGACGAGTTAGAGCTCGCCTACGACCGATGCAGCCAGGCGGTGCTTCCGTGGCGGCCGCCCGCTGCCGGCTGGGACGCCGCGTTCATCGGCGATGCGCATTCGCTTCGCGACCTCGCCGAGCCAGCACGCCGCCTGGCGGAGGATGCTCGGCGGTTGGAATCGGCTTTGAGCATCGAATCGGAGTCAGCTCTGCGCGCCATTGGAGTGCGGGCGCGCGAGATCGCCCACAGCGCGGTGCAGTGCGAAAGCATCGCGCACACAGCGCGCGAGGCGGGCGACGCTGTGCGGTCGTGTGTAGACGCGGCGGTGGCTGAGGCGGCAGAGCTCTTCAAAGGACAAACACGGGGCGATCTGACGCAGCTAGAAGCCGCGCTCGGCAAGGTGCAGCTCGAAGCCGCGCTCGGCAAGGTGCGCGTGGCGATCGGCAAGGTGCGCGAGGCGGTCGAGAGGCTGCAGCCCGAGGCCATGGTCACTACGGCGCTGCTCTCCAGCGGTACGATAGGATCCCGGCGCTACGCCGCCGGCCAGCCGCTCACCGTGCGTACGACAGGCGGCTGGAGCGATGCCGACGTGGCAACAGCGAGCGCCGACGGCCTCTGCCACGGCCTCACCTTCTCGGAGGGCAGCGGCGAGCCACCTGCCACGCTCGCGCTGCACCCGTGGAACCACGCGCCGCGCGAGCTGCCGCATGCCGCCTACGAGGCGCTGAGCGGGTGGTGGACGCGGAAGCTGCGCAAGCAGCACACGCAGATCTTCGATGCGCTCTCCGGCAATCCGATGGATGCGCTGCAGCAGTGCGTGGCCATCGAAGTGATGGGAGATGCCGATCTGGCTGGCGTGCACGATGTGCGCGG
>Ga0210247_100685_pt1 | contig 31188 bp, 22 predicted proteins | sample ChrtobMetP3_16mM_FD_155449 | JGI IMG/M metagenome (GOLD analysis project Ga0210247, IMG submission 155449) | Chrysochromulina tobin associated microbial communities from unialgal haptophyte culture, Seattle, Washington, United States - P3_16mM | ecosystem: Host-associated > Algae > Haptophytes >... | reverse complement strand
TTGTGTAGCTCTGATGAACAGCAATTCAAGTCAAACACGCGACCAAGTTTACTGCCGCTTGACCCCAACAGTTAAGCGGCCGTGAACTCAACGTGTGATGAGACTGTTGGCAGAGCTACCACAGGGGCCCAACCAGGGGGAAGGGGTATTGGCGCATATGGGGTACCGTGCGGACGCATACCGGGAGATATGCTGCTCACGTTTCAGATTCAAGGGAATCTCGAAACTGTTTGATGCGCATCCCGATTTAATTCCAACGGAAGGCACGGACTGGGTGCATACACCTCGTTGGGGAGATCCTCGAACGATGGTCGCATTCTCGTCTGGCTCTCTGATGAGAGCGGAGTGGTCCCGCCCACCCACCGCGATGTAAGCCTGGTCTAGCTTTAGCAGGGACCGGGTTGTCGCGCTCACCAGGCTGCTTGTGTAGCTCTGATGAACAGCAATTCAAGTCAAACACGCGACCAAGTTTACCGCGAACGTGACCGTGGGTGTATTCACAGTCCAATGATGTCGTCGGCGTGGTCTAGTTCGGCGCCCGCTGCCTCGCCGCGCTGCTGCCAGTTCGAGCTGCGCGACGCTTGTGTCGCGTACGAGCACGACAGACCGTCGCGACGCCGTGTCCTCCTCATGCAGTCGAATGCAAGCGACCCTAGCAGCGGCATCCAAGCGCGCTTCGCTGGTGAGTTCGTTGAGGGCAGTTCAGTGCCCCGCGTCAACCGCACACGCGACGCTCCAAAGCCCTCGGATGGTGCATACATCTTGGGTTCGCACGCCTTCGAGCGAGTTTGGCACCCGCCGGATCGCGTCGGGCTTGTAGTCGACATTTCCATGGACAATTTGTGGCACGTCCTCTTCCACGCGCTCCCGACCCGAGAGCTCGTGCTCGAGCAAGGCCTCGAGCTGAGCTCCATCGACTTCTTGCCACGTTACACGACGTTATGGCCGGTGGCAAATGCGCGCGATGTTTTCGATGCACAAGGGCGGTTGATCAGCGGTTACCACACCGAGCGGCTGAAGCCGGTGCTTCAGTGGCCTGGGTGGGAGCTTGTGATGCGAAGTCTCATCGGCGGCAGAACGGACGTGCACTGGCCCGAGCTTGCGGCGCGCACACAGGAGCTGATTGCACCACGGCGTTGGAACTGCTACAGGAGGCTGACCGGTGGTCATGTTGGTTGGTGGCCGGGATTTAAAGGGAGGGACCTATCGAAGTTACTGGCGGCGCGTTCGTCGGTGCTGAGCTTCCGCTCGGTGGTGCTGACCAACGTGGGCGCTCTCGAGCGGCCGCCGGAGCTTCGGGTCGTCTTTGAGTTGCGAACCGGCTCCAGATGCCTCGTCAACCAGGATGATCTCATGCTCAACGTGAGCGCCGACCCGTCACTGAGCAGCCAAGTGCGCTTCGTCTCCCTCGCGACGCTCCCGCTGGCCGAGCAGCTGAGGCTCGTGGGTACCTCCGTCGCTCTCGCGGGCGCGCACGGCGCGGCGCTCGCGATGACCGCATTCCTGCCGTCGGGGCCGCAGGTGCGCACCTCGGTGCTCGAGATATTCCCTTACCGCATGCATGTTCAGCCGACGCATGCACGGTACGACTACAAGCGATGGGCTATCATGAACTCGGTTGACTACTACATGATCGGCCGGCAGAAGGATACCGAGGGGCCCGATGGCTGCAAAGATAGGGATTTCCGCTTATGCGGCAACATGACGGTCGACATTCCCTTGGTCACCGCTCGGCTGCGACACATGCTCGCGATAGCGCGACCTTCGGCATCGCCGCCGCCGCCTGCTCTCGATGCCAAACACAGCTTACATCGCCGTCAGCTACGTTGAATTCTGGGAGTCTGCAGGCGCCCGCATCGCGCCCATCCATTATGACTCGTCGGACGGCGAGCTAAAGGCTCTCTCTTCCAATCTATCAATGTGATCCTCTTACCTGATGAGATGGCAAGCTAACCATCGTAATAACTTCCAATCCATCAATTGGGCCCTCTTACCTGTTGGTGGTTCCGACCTGTCCAACACGACTCGCATCCGCCACAGCGGCCAAGTTTTGGACTACACATGAACTCACGATCGCCGCCAACGATGCGGGCGATAGCTTTCCTCTCTGAGGCACGTGCATGGGTTTCCAGTTTCTCCTTGTGCTCAGATGGATTCGGTGCTGTTAGGTGCTGTGCGCAAACTGCTACAACAGCGAGGGTACGTCACTTCCCCTCGACTTTGTCGAACCGGCCGCCTCCTCGAGCCTACCTGCTTGGCAAGCTTCAAATGCAAGAAAGTGGAACATGCCAGAGATGGCTCGAGCATTTTTGGCAAATATGCCGACCGCCCCACTACCGTGCAGCCGGACGAGGTTGTAGGCGTGATGGCGCTGCTCATGTCGGGATTCAGCCGCGCCGAGGCCATGGACAAGATGGAGACTTTAAGTTGGCGGAGGCTAAGGCGCAGATGGGCAACGACGCCATCCATGTTCACCGTCCTGATGGCGACTACCAGACGCTGGCCGAACATGAATCTTAGAGGGAAACACAGTAACCCAAACTTCACATTTCACACTTAAACTCGAACTATAAACGCGCGCCGCGGCTCGGTGTCCGCGTATGTCGGCCTTCGGTGGCGGTGGCGGTGGATATGGCGGCGGTGGCGGTGGATATGGCGGCGGTGGTGGACGTGGCGGAGGTGGGTATCGCGGCGGTATGTATGGCGGCGGCGGCGGTGGCCAAACCAAAGGCGGCGGGCGCGGTCAGCAGCAGAATTCTCAGCAGTATTATCCGCCGCAGCAGCAGCAATATGGTGGAGGGCGCGGTGGCGGTGGCGGGGGCAAAGGCCCATCCGTCTTCGGGCAGCAGCAGCAATCGCCTGACCAGCCGCGCCACGGTGGCTGGGCGAAGCCGCAGCATCAGCCAGCTTTCGGGTCGCATCCGCTGCAGCAGCAGCATGGCCACGGACGAGGTGGCGGCGGTGGGCGAGGTGGCGGCGGTGGGCGCCAGCAATCGGGTTTTGGACAGCCGCAGCCGCAGCCGCAATCTAACTTTGGTGGCGGCTCCGGTGGGCGCCAGCAATCGGTTTTTGGACAGCCGCAGCCGCAGCCGCAATCTAACTTTGGAGGCGGCTCTGCGGCGCACGTTTTCGGCCCAGCAGGGGGGCGCAGCAATGTCGCCACATCTGGCAGCGCGATGGAGACGGACAACACCGGCTTCGGCTCCGGCTCCGGCAAGGGCAAGGGCAAGGGCAAGGGCGGCGGAAAGGGCGGCAGTGGGGGCACGGGTGCTGGCAAGGGCGACACCATCTGCAGAGATTTCGCTAAAAATGGCCAGTGCAGATACGGCGACCAGTGCCATTTCAGGCACGACAGCGGTGGCGCGGCAACCCACGCAGGCGGTAGCGCGAAAGGCGGCGGCGCGAAAGGCGGCGGCGCATTTGGAGGTGGCGGCGGCGGTGGCGGCGGCCCTTTCAGCAACGTGACGGCAGATTCCTTCGGGGCCGGCGTGTTTGCTTCAAACTCCCCATTTAATACTATGGGTCAACCCCAGGCTCACCTGCCGCAGCAGCAGGCTCAACCCCAGGCTTACCTTTTTGGCGGCGGCGGCGCGGCGGGAGCACCGGCTCCGGCCTTTGGTAGCCTCGGAGCCCCCGCGGCCGGCAACCCTTTTGGTGGAGCCGGCCCTGGAGGTTTTGGTCCCCAGCCGGCTCTCGCTCCCGCGGCCGCCGCGTTTAGCGCTCCAGCTGCCGGCGGCCTCTTTGATGGCTGCTCGCCGCAGCAGAGCTCCCCGCCGCAGCAGGGAGCCGTCTCGATGGACCCCATGAGTGACGACCAGCTTCGTGTCTTATGGAGCCAAGACAAATTTGTGTTTGGCCAAATCCCCGAGACGCCGCCCCCCGACGGTCTCAAGTGAGGGCTCCATCTGAGGCTGTGAGCCAGGCGCGGCCGGTGGTGCGAGCGAGCGAGGACGATGGATGGGGAGCAGACCAAAAGAGAGCTCGCGCACTGCTCGATGCACCGCACGCGGGCCACCCTGGGCCCACACCACATGAACACGCGTGCGAATTCAGCGGCTGCGAACAAGCATCAAGCTTTGACCTGACAATGTGCGCGTCGTGTGTACATCTGCGTTACCGGTACAGAGACCTGTGGGATAGATAGTCGAGTGGTGAGGTGCGGGTTTTTCACTCAGAGCCGTCGCAAAGCCGTCGCACCGACCCGAGCGCCGAGCGAGGCGCGAGCGGGAGGCCCTGCGACGTCCATGGCGCGACGTCCGACCACAACCAACCTCGAACCTGACACCATCCCCCGCTCTCGACGATCGACGAAAAGCGCCGAGCTGGGGGGAGCACTGTGCGGTCACACCTCCGTCCATCTGATGGCGTACCCTCGAGCGGCCCCCGTGCTTGAGCGCCGGTTTCGCGTTGTGTTGAACAAGAGAAGTGAGGCGATTCGCGCCCGACCTCTTGCTCGTGAAGCGATGGTCCCAACCCGACTCGCGTCGCTACCGCTTCCACCGTCTGTACTGCAGCGCCTCGCGCTCGCTGGCTACGAGACGCGCGCCGACCTCGACGGCCTAACGCCCGACGAGCTCGGCGTCGACCTCGGCATCGAGGCCAGCTCGGCGACGCTGTTGCTGCGCACGGTGCGTGGCGAGTGCGTGTCGGCGGGGGGCGGTGGGCCCTGGCTGATGCCACGGGAAGCACTCAGCATGTACGAGGAGGAGCGTGCCGAGCAGCGCATCTCCACCTGCGCGGGTGAGCTCGACCGGCTGCTTGCCGGCGGCGTGCAACTCCAGAAGCTGAGCGAGTTCTCGGGCGTGCCGGGAGTGGGCAAAACGCAGCTCGCAATGCAGCTGGCGCTGGCGGTGCAACTTCCCGAGGCACTCAACGGCCTCGATGGCGACGCCATCTACATCGACACCGAGGGCAGCTTCTTTGCGCCGCGCTGCCTCGCGATGGCAGAGTCGCTGCTTTCGCAGATACAGGACGAGGCAAGTCGCCACGGGTCGCCCGAGCAGCGCGCGGAGGTGGGCGCGCTCGTGAAGTCGGGCGCACGCGCCATGCTCGGCCGCATCCACTACTACCGAGTGCACGACCTGGCCGAGCAGCTTGCGGTGTGCCATGTGCTGCCCGAGGCGATCGGCGAGATCGCGCGCAATGCGCCTGGACGACCCGGCCGGTGCGTGCGTCTGGTGGTGGTCGACTCGATCGCGTTCCACGTGCGCGCGAGCACGGAGCTCACGTACGCCAAGCGCCTCCAGCTCGTCGGGCAGATGGCACAGCTTCTCAGCCATGCCGCGCGCCGCTCACCGTGCGCCGTCGTGCTCATCAACCAGGTGACCACGCGCGTCAACGAGGTGCTCGGCACTAGTGGGCTGGTGCCCGCGCTGGGCGAGGCGTGGGCGCACATGTGCAACGTGCAGGTGAGCCTCGAATGGCGCGATGACGTCCGCCTCGCCGCCCTCTCCAAAGGTGGCGAGCCCGGGGAGGCGCAGTTTGCTGTCACCGCCGACGGCATCCGATCTGCCGACCCGAGCTCAAAGCTGCTGCCGCCGCCCCAGCCGGTGGTGGCGGCGCTGGCACCACCGCGGCTGCAGCGCTGGCCGGATGCCGCTGCTGCCCCCTGCGCAGACGGGGGCTACGGCCTTTTCGAGCCACTGGCGCACGGCACGAAGCGGCTGCACGAGCAAGCGAGCTCCAGCAGCAGCGCCGTCGAGAACCTGCAGCCGCAACAGCTCGCACGGCATCGGGGCGCGCCGACGGAGTCACGCCCCGTGTGAGCTGCGACAAGCGGCGATCGGGGATCCTCGGAGTTTGGGAGGAATTTGGTTCCTAAGTAAAATCAAACGTAACATCGAACCAGAGAATTCAAGAGATATTCACAGCGGGAGTGCGGGGACTGACACCGACAACACAGGGTCGGACCCGCGCGGCGATCCGCGAAGCCGCGAACCATGGCGCGAAACCCGACCGCCAAGTCCGCACGCCACGACGCGAGAACGTTACACACGGTGCTTCGAGGTGTGAACGTCGAGTGATAACGTTCACACCTCGAGTCTCGAAACCTTTTTTTTACGCGAACTCCCCCTCCCTCCGATGGCCGTCGACGCCGAAGCGGCCGGCCGTGACGTAGCATACGTGTGCGTCGGCCGTTGTCAAGAAGAGTTGGCCGAACGCCATGCCGCTCACCTCCGAAGAGAGAACACAAACCTACGCTTTCATTTGGTGACGGATCGAGTGAAACGGACGGCAAGCCGGTGGGCCACGCAACACTTGGTGTCAACTATGCCATCCGACGCCATCTCGATGCACGCCAATCTGACTCAGCAGTGTCAAGCGTCCACGTGCGCCACCAATCTCGCGGGTGCATTTCTGTACAAGCCGCTACTCCACAAGTTACTCCCAATGCGCCGAGTGCTTGTCCTTGACACTGACACTGTGCTGCTGAGCAACGCGACCGAGGTCCTCTGGCAACAGTTTGATCGATTTGTAAGCGATGCCGTACTCGGAGTTGCCCGCGCCCAGTCACCCGTCTATGCACGGTCCCTTGGTGCGACCGGGACGAATGGCGGCGTGCAGCTCTTGGACTTGGATCGCATGCGCCGTAGCGCTTTGTACGCGCAGGCGCTGCTCGACTGCGTCCACCAGCAGTGCCTGAGAAAGTCGGGCAACGCCCGACTAGGCGACCAAACGCTGTACTCCAGCTTGCAAGCGGGCCGCTGGGCGCCGCTCGTGCACGTGCTGCCTTGCGGCTGCAATCGGCAGCTGTCGGTGTACTTTTGGCACGACCGCAGGTTCAGGCAGATGCACGCATGCAACGAGTCATGTTGGGTCGTACATGGCAACCAGCCCTCGTTCAAAGGGCTCGTTGCAAGCTTGCTCACGGCCGGCCGTGCCCCGACATGTGCCGAGTGTCTCGAAGCAGCGCGAGCGTCGCCAAATGCGACGATGCGCTCGTCCGTTCGATACGCTCTTCAGGAACTTGCCAGCTGCTGCTGCCCGCGCACTGAGCCACGGCGGCGCCTGCAACAAGCACTGCCACCGCCCCAGGAGCCCGCGAGCGCCGCACTGCGCTTCGGATGCATAGAGCCCGGCGTGTGTCTTCCCCCGAATGTGACCATCGTCTTCATCGGAGATTCGCTGACGCGCTACCAGTACCTCGACCTCGTCTTCACGCTGCACTTTGGCAGCCGTGACTTTGAGCACAGGGCCCAGCGGAACCCACTCACAGCCTTATCGTTTGCAACATGGCTGGCCTTTATGAACCACACGACCAGCGAGCTGCATCCCTGCGAGGCGTGCGACTGCTACCGCGCGGGGCGCAGCGTGACGTTTCGTCCCGATAAGATCTGCGAGAACCGCCTCTATCGCTACGCTGAAGCCGATGCTGCTGCACACGGACGGCATACCGCTACGGAGAGCGGCAGCAGCAGCTTGCAGGTGGCCTTTTTTAATGTCTTTGGTTCGAGCCCCGTTTCTGGGCACCTTCCCAAGAGCGGCAACCTGTGGCAATGGCACCCTGCGGCCCCCGTCCTGAGCGCCGCGACTTGGAACCAATCTCTCTGGCAGCACGCCAAGTTAGAAGGCCTCCTCGACACGGTCGTCGCTCGCCTGCAGCCATCGGTGATCGTGCTCAACGCTGGGCTGCACCCGGTGGACGGCCTCGACCTCGAGGCTGTGCGACGCTCTGCTGCTGGCATCGCTCCGTGCATCGTGTACAAGACGACCACGCCAGCGCGCCCAGACGTCGACACCCCTGCCCATCGGCAGCGTGTGGCCGCTTTCGAGGCCAAGGCGCGTCGGACGTTTGCGCACGACATCCTGCTGGACTCCACTGCGCTGCTCGAGCGAAGCGGCAAATTGAATCGGAGCGACTCGTTCGTTGACGCGTACCACTTCCGACCCGCGTCGGGCATCTATCACGTCCTCAACGTAGGGCTCGTGCGTGAGCTCGAGAGGAGGCAGTGCCAAGACCAAGGATGGCAGGCAGGAGAAGCCAGGGTTGGTCAAAAGAAGATAGTACACAGCGGGACACGTGTGGCTTCTCTCCCGTAGGCCCCGATCCGATACCGCAGCAACTGTGGTGCGTGGGTGTGTGGCGGACTGGCGGAGCCCGGGAGGCCTCGACGCGTGGCCGCCCCCCTGGGGTGGCGGCGTGCTGCCCGCTAGCTGCCCGCCAAAACGCAACAAATAAATAACCGTTAAAATTACCGCCGCCCGAGAGCTGTCGGAAATTATTATTTATTTGAAGTTTGTAGTATGGACGTAGTTTCGGAACACACTCGGCCGCACTGGCAAGAACGCGCGCTTTTAATGTTAAATGCGATCCGCGGGCGCAGACAGACCCCGGCCCAGTCGGCATCCCGATTCCCGTCCCGGGCGCCCGCCGCATAGCACTCTACGGGAATGTGACGGTTGTCCTGGGCGGGGGCTACGATATCGTGGAATCTCACGATATCGCGACCCCCCCGTCAACATCGCACAAACCGATGAGTGGTAATGGCGGGCCCCGCGCCGGCCGCCGCGCCGCCGCGCCCCGCCCCCCGGGCGCGGTCGACGGCTGTCACATCGTGACATCGCGTCCGGTCATCGCCCCCGCGCCGGGTGTCGCTCCGTTCCGAATGGGTGCGCGCGCCGGCGCAGTGCTACTACTGTGTGGTGTGTTGTGTGTTATGCGGAAAGTTGACCGTTGTGCGGTGGCCGCGAGTCTAACAATGAAAGTCCGTTAACGAGTCTGGAGGATCATCAGTGAGTACAGGAGTACACAGGAGGCCGGAAAGCGTCCGGTACTTATCCGGCCCACGACCGCGAGAAGACGCGGGCGCGCTGGGCGTCATGCCGCCGCCGCTGCGGCATGCGTCTGGACCACTGGAACAGCGCCGTCGGTGCCGGTGTTGGTGGTCCACTGGACGGTCTCGGATGAGCGCTCGGCAGCCGTCTTCACCCTCCACACGTGCCCTGCCCCATGCGGCAGCGCTCCCTCGGCCACCTTGGCCTTGAACGCCTCGGAGGCTGAGCGCTTCTCGCCATACTTGGCCTTGAGAGCGTCGCACGCGGGCGTGAGGAGCGCCTCGGCTGCACTCACGTGCTGCTCGCGTTCGGGGCCCTTGGGCCGGCGCCGCGCCTCGTTAGTTGCTAGCTGCTTCTGACGCAGCTGCGCGTCGCACGCGGCGCGCTGCTTCTCGGCATCGAGGCTCTCGACGGCCGCTTCGATGAGCTTGCGCGCCTGCGCGTCGGAGTTGACGAGGGTGGCTGTGTCGGTGGGAAGAAAGTAGGCAACGGCGGCGCCGGCGGTGCGCCGCTCGTGTGCGTATGTCGCATCCGCTTGCAGACGGAAGGGCGCAACAGTCGCGTCCGCATAGCTTGCGAGGTAGGCAGACGGTGCGCTCGCGCCAGCAAAGAGGATCACGAGGGCGGGCAGGTTGAAGAGGACGAGAAGGATGAGCCGGTCCTCGGAGAGAAGCGCGTAGCGCCGGCGCCGCGTGCCAAACGTGAGCGACATCAACTCGTCTATGCTCATGTACATGCTCGAATCGGCGGCGGCAGAGCTGCCGCCAGCGCGCCGGCGGCTGCTGCAGTTGAAACGCTCGTCGTCGTCGTCGTCGTCGTCGTCGTTGAGCCTACCCGTTTGATCGTAGCGCTGGCGTCGCTCCGGGTCCGAGAGCACCGAGTACGCAGCGTTTACCTCCTTGAACTGGCGCTCGGCAATCTCGCGCTCCTCGCTCGTGCCCGTCTGCTTGTCCGGGTGAAGTTTTAGCGCCAGCCGACGGAAACTGCGCTTGATGTCGTCCTCGCCCGCATCGGGTGGGAGGCCTAGCGAATCGTATGGCGAACGCTGCTTCATGGCAAAAAAGGCGAGTGAGATGTGAATGTGATCTGTGAATCGTCTTCATTCACGCGAACATTGGAATTTGGCTCGCACACGCTGGGGTCGTCGTTTCCCCCTCAGTCGAATGGTTGAGGAAAGAACTTACACTTGACTTGACTTGACTTGACTTGACTTGACTTGACTTGACTTGACTTGACTTGACTTGACTTGACTTGACTTGACTTAAACTGAAACGAAGATGCGCCGTGTTGAACGAAGATGCGTCATCTTTATCACTTGATGGCGGCAATCCTCTGCGCCGCAACGGCGAGTGGCTTCGTCATCGGCCGATTCCATTCGCCGCTACCGGTCGTGCTACGCTGCCAAGGGTGCCACCTTGCCGCCGGTCTGCCCATCGATGCATCGAGCACCATCGCTGAGATGCGAGCCTTCATTGCTGAGCAAGGCCTCGACATAAAGACAACGGGCAAAGGTCGCACCAAAGATGTCATATACGAGGAAATCACCAATCTCTCGCGCGATGGCGCGCCCGCCGCCGCCGGTCATGCAGGAGAGCCTTCGGGAGCCGAGGCGACGCCTCCAGAGCCGGAGCCGGAGCTGTTGGCGCCGAACGGCTTTGTATGGGGTGGCACGTTCTAGGGCATGCTCTTCCACCCACATGGCGAGGCCGACAGCGCTCACACTCTGTGGCACTCGGCGGAGCAGCTACGTAGGATGTTCCTAGGGCGGCGTCTTCGCGCTCCTGCATGAAAGATGAACACATTGCATGGAGATGTTGTGGAAAACTAATTGGTGCAAATCAGCAGTTGTCAGCACAACCATGGCAAGTCCCCGTTGGCCTATGGCCATGTCGCGGCATGTACTGGGGGCGTACACTGTGATGGCGTCAGTGGTGGCACTTCCGGAGCGCTTTGTATGTTGAACATTTTCAGAACAAGTTAGTTGGAATTTTGCAATTTTCACATTTGTATGTCACATTCGACATTGAATTTTCAAGGATTTCACTGTTTCAGCTTTGTGTTCAGACCACGCGCACGATACGTATTTAATTTTTTTTAATCCACTTCCAAGCTTACCTTAGATAAAACTCACCTCCGACTCACAATAATTGAACCACCTCGCTTTTCTCGTATCTCGTTATTTTCTCGACGCGAACCGGCCGTCTTGCTACTTGTAATATGACTTGTCACTCTGAGCTTCTCTTTCTGTGGACTCCTCGAGTCTGAGGGAGCTAAGGGTCTCGGTGGTCTCGGGGGAGCCTCTCGTGAAACGGAGCGCTCGCCCCGTTCACTGACACACACGAGCAGCGGAGCCAGGCGTCGTGCATCGGCCCAGCATGCTCGTGGCTCTTCTCCTCACCAGCTCCTTGCTGCGCCCGGTGCCCCGCTCTGGCCCCGTAAGTTGCAGTTTGCGTACTGTCGATGACAATGTTTCTCTTGAGGCACTCATTCGGCAAACTGCCAACTCAAACGCAATCGTCGTGATACATTTTGAAGACCCGGTTGACCCCTCGGGCGCATCTTCGTCTTGGGACACGCCCTCAAGGGAATGGCCGCGTACGTCGTTCCAAGATAGCTTTGCGAGCGGGCTCGTGAAGCGGGTAGCGGAGACGTACTCGACTTCGACCCTGTACGGCGGTTCTCCGCTCATCGTGCTTCAAATCGACCGAGATGTTGCACCTACCATCTGCAGCGCTCGTGGCATCGTGAGCTTCCCGACGACGCAGATCTGGGCACGTAACACGTGCACCGAGGTCAGCTCGGTGGAGCTTGAGAAGAAGTTGCTCAGCCTCGGCGTGGCTTCTGCCTCCAAGGCGATGAAGGGCGGCGTGCGCGACGGCACTAATAACCGTGTGGGGCGCAACGTGGATGACATCGACTTCACTGGCGGCGCGGGCGGGCGCGCACTCTTCGAGAAGGGTGACCGGGGCACCACCGGTCGCTTTCAAAACTTTGGCGACGGCAGCAGGAACTCGAAGGATGCCAAGAAGCCCGGCGACTTCGGCTATGTGAGTCACTGCCAACGAGAGTCGAATGCGCTCCCCAACAGTCAGTCAGACTCGCACCCGGCCCCGCACTACAAGCGCTTTGACTGATGACTCATGACACGCCATTGCATGCACTTGACCATGCGCGCTCGACTTTTCGCGACCGCAGAAGCCCGGCGACAATAAGGAATGGCTAGATGGTCTATGAGGCTTGAGAGACGTTGAGAGAGCGTCGTCGCCGTGTCCGCGGCGGCCTCACTGGTCCAGTGGTCGAGCCTATGGTCCGCCGTACGTGTTGTCTCTTCCACTCTGTTGATGATGGTATCGGTTACTTTTTCCGTCGAGTCGGTTCGTATATAATAGGTTTTTCGTCGCCCGCCCTCCAACGCCCCGGCCGCCCGCCGCGGGAAAGCCGACGCTGGGCGCGGGCGCTGCGCCTTAAGCGCGCGCAAAAGCGCGCCACCCGGGGGGCGGATTCTACATTCTTAGGGGATTCGCCCCCCGGGGTGTGTCGCCGCGCGCGCGCGCGCGCCGCGCGACCGTGCCCAACCGCCCAACCCGTGCCAGCGCGTTGTGAATGAGCAATGAGCATAAGAATGAAGTTAAATGAAGCGGTTTTCACAGAATCCGGAACCAAGTGCAAGTCCGGAACACGTGGAATCCTTGTGCTACGTTGGTGGGTTGGGATGGTTGTGAGGTTCGTCTGTGTGCTCCGTGTGCCCGAATCTCCCCCGGTGTCTTTTTACCGCATGGAATCCTTATTTGGCTACTTTGCTGTGTGTGTGGAGCTCTCGTGAAAATGGCGGAGCCTTTGTCGAGCGCGGCGCATCTAACCTCGGAGCTCGCGGCGCTCCGCGCTCGGCAAGCGGCGCTGCTGCCAGTTCTTCGGCACCGTAACCAGACCGATCAGTCGCTAATCGACAATGTCGACGCTGTTTTTGCGCGGGTCCCCGAATACATCGCCAAGCTTGCGGAAGTGCAGCATTCGATGGACATGCTTGCGGCGCGGACGGCAAACATGCGAAGGAAGTGCGAGAATTTAGTCTCTAGCGATTTGTGAACCCCTCATCGTGGCATGCACACCTCCAAACGTACGTTCGAATCGCGTGGGGCATGCAGCACGACGGTATCCTGCGAGAAGCTGCACGCGTGCAAATAGCACTTCGTTGTTTGTGCAGCAACTATAGATGGAAGCGATTGCAGCCTGCGTGTCGTTTGGCGCTTATGAACAGCTCGAGCACACACACAAAAGCTACTTTCTTTCACTTTCTTTCAAATCTTGCCACCTCCAAAGGGCACGTTCAGATAGAAAGGATCATCGCCGCTGTCACCCAGACTCTTCGGAGCTTCAGGCAGTCCTCGCGGCTGTGCCTCAGCGCCGACACCCTGGACTCTGCCACCCTGGGCGCCATCACCCTGGGCGCCGCCCAGGCTGCTCGTGCTCCCGGCGCTCATACGCTCCACAACGGCTGCCGCCTCGGAGGCCGCAACCAGCAGCGCCGACGGCTGCATGGCTGACTTGTCGCCCGCCTGCAGCGACTGCACGAGTGCGTCGAGCGTGGTGACGCTTAACGACGGCAAATTGGCAAGCTTCTTGCCGCTCTGCTGCTCGTACGTCCTCTTCAGATCCTGCAGCCGGAAAAAGTACGGCCGTTGCGCTGTACCGTCGACAGTGAGCAAGAGTGAGACGTCATAGTAGAGCGGCACGTCGTCCGGTTTGAGCGTAGCGTCTTTCTCGCGGTCGGCGAGCGCGGCGGAATCTTGCAGCGGCCGCAGGCGGAAAAGGCGCAGATCCGTCGAGGTGCCCGCCGTGGGCTGCGGCGCCGAAGCTGCCTCGACTGCCGATTTGGAGATGTCAAAGTATACGGATTCCAGGCTCACAACGGAAAGCGAGGCTTTCGGATCAAAGGCCTTGATGTCATTGAGTGCGGCGAGCGCCTCCTGTGGCCCGAGGTAGAAGAAGCCGGAGCGGCGCGACTGCTCATCCACCTCGGTCAAGTACGGCGCATCCTTGCTATTGGTCACCACAAACACGGGCACTCGGGAGAGCTTGCGCAAAACATCGTCACTCGGGGCGCCGGCGGCGCTCGCTGGCAGTGCGAGCAGTGGGGCATGCAGCGGCGACGAGGCGGCGAACGTTGCCAGCGCGAGCGCCACTCGGCGGGTCATAATCGGGCCGATTCGCATATTCATACAATGGTACCTCCTCGACACTCGTGATCTCCTCTCTCGTCGCGGCGCGAGATCAAGGGAAGAACGTAACGGTCGAAGTCGACGGGGGCCAGGTCGCAATGTCATTCTGCTCTTGTAGTGGAATTCGGCAATCGTGGTGGCGCTTTCTCCGCAACTTATTCACAGGATCGCGACTATTCACAGGTTCACCATGTCTCTCGCGAAGCGCGACCCGAGCGACTTCCTCAAGACGGTCATCGGGCGGCCGGTAGTCGTCAAGCTCAACTCCGGAGTGGACTACCGAGGTGCGCGCCACGCGCGTGCTTGCTCGATGCCCTTGCTGTGCGCGCGACCGTCGACTTGCATCTTTTGGGTTGTGCTCTCTCTCGCAGGCGTGCTTGCCTGCCTCGATGGTTACATGAACATTGCAATGGAGCAGACCGAGGAGTACGTCAATGGCCAGCTCAAGGCCAAATATGGCGATACTTTCATTCGCGGCAACAATGGTATGCCACGGAAACGCGCCCTGAGCACACCACACATGCACTTACTCTGCGTTCGGCTTGCTGCTGCGCAGTCCTGTACATAAGCACACAGAAGAAGTCATGACGCGGGAGACCGACGTATGGCCTGAGGCTATTGAAGAGCTGCTAGCATCTCGATGCGCAACCGTACTTGCGAGTTCGTGTAGTTGGCCTGTGTCAATCCGCGGGGTTCCCAAGTCCTGTCGTGTGACGATGTGAAAGACTGAGCCGAGCAGCGTCGAGCGTGGGAGGACTGCGAGTGCGGGTGCGAGTTATAACTTTTAACTTGGTCGAGATTTATATGTTTGGATTATGCCCAGGCACCTGGGCCCGGCTTGTCCACGGCCTCGGATGATCGGGCATTTATTAGGCCATTACAATAGCCTACCGTCTCTCATCGCACTTGCACCCCAAGCGGCGAAGCGGGCGCATCCATGGGGCCATCGCCCTTCAGACGACGCCTTCCTTGCACGTTGGTTATGCGGGCCGTGGTGTCGGATCAGAGGGCACCGATTGAGCTTCTCTCGTGTTACTAGACGCCGGCTGGCTCGTTGGCTTCGTGCATACATGCGCGTGCCCCAAAGGCGAGCGCCTCGGAGGCGAGACTGCTGCCACCAGCATTCGGCATGCGCGTTGCGTCCGACGACCACTGCACCTTGTTGATGGGCCTGAATGCCTCGGCGGCCTCACACGCGCATGGCATGTGCATACATGCATACGTGCATACGTGGGCAGATGTGCGTGCTGATGCCAAGCCCGAGCGCCCCGCCGCCGCGCTCAGCGGCCGTTGGCCCTCAGCGATGCGACGAAGGGATTGGGGGGGCGGCACTCGCACTCGTCGACGCAGCCGCACGAGAGCATCTCTCCGATGTCCTCGGAGTCTAGGCCCATGCGCCCGCTGATCATGCGGTCGGCGACGGTCTCGTCATCATCAAAGTATTCGGCCATGTGCGGTCGGCGGCCGCGCGCCCGCCTGCGGTCGGCGTTGATGGCCTCTTCCTCGTCCTCTTCCGAGTCGGCTCCTGGGTCGAGGGCGTTGGGCGCGTGGTGCATCTGGACGTTCGGGGCGCACTCGATCTGCGAGAGGTTCTCGAGGACCTTCTGGAGGCGCGCCTCGAGCTGCTCGGGCGTGTTCTCGTTGCGCATGTTCGAGACGGGCACGTGCAGCTTGTAGTCGGGCAGGTAGTAGTCCATGAACTCGTGCCAGGGCAGCTGGTCCGCGATCGGCGTGCCGAGCAGGCGCGAGGTCTCGTAGCACCAGCAGCGCGCGACGTTGCGGATGGAGTAGCCGCCGCCGCCGAGCACGAGCATCGGCAGATTGAACGTCTTGACGAACTCGAGCACCGCCGCGTGCCCCTTGATTGAGAGGTTCCAGCAACCCACGCGATCGCCCGAGAGCGAGTCGGCGCCGCAGCAAAAGACGACGACAGAGGGCTGGAACTTTTCCATGATCTTGCGGATCACGGGCTTGAAGATAGACTCGTACGCGACGTCGTCCACCCCCGCGAACATCGGGAAATTCACCGAGTAGTTCTTGCCCGCTTTGCCGCCGGTGTCGTTGATGTGGCCGGTGCGCGGGAAGAAGGAGGTGCCTGACGTGTCGTGCGAGGCGTGGAAGGAGAGGGTGAGGACGCGGTTGGTGAGGTAGAAGGCCTCCTCGACGCCGTCGCCGTGGTGGATGTCGATGTCGATGTAAAGCACGCGCGCATGCACCTTGAGCAGCTCAAGGATCGCCAGCACGATGTCGTTCGTGTAGCAGAAGCCACTCGCCTCACCGCGCTTGGCGTGGTGCAGGCCGCCGGCCCAGTTGATGACGATATCGGAGCAGCCTTGATTGATGCGCGCGGCGCCCCCGATTGAGCCGCCCGTGTACGCCTGGCAGTACTCGTACAGCCCGTCGAAGATTGGGCAGTCGTCGCAGATGTTGAAGCGCTCGAGCACAGATCTGAAGTTCGGCTCCTCCATGTTCTCGGGCGTGACTGTGCGCAGGAAGTTGATGTACTCGTCCGAGTGGAAGGTCGTCAGGTCGCCGTACGTCGCCGGCTTCGGCCGGAATATGTTCATCTGCTTGTACAGCCCGTAGTTCACTACCAGGTGGTGCGTCATGCGCACGCGGTGCGGCCGCATCGGGTGGTGGCGGCCGTACTCGTAGTTGCCGATGCCCTCGTCGTAGAAGTAGTCCACGCGCGGCCGCGCCGTGCTCGCGTCCGCGCTCTCGTCGTGCCGCGGCTCGGCCAGCATTTTTACGCGCGCCTCCGCACTGCTCGCGGGTCGCCTGCTCTGTGCACCGTGGTGCACAGAAAGGCAGTCTCGCGCGAGGAACCCAAATCGGGTCGTTTGAGGCACAGGACCCGGAACAATCGGGAGAGCGTCAGGGTGAGATTTCACGCACAGGGCACACAGGTAACAACGCCCCGAACGAAGAGGTAATTTTGAGAGGCTACACGATGTCTTTGGCACCACGTACGAAAAGTGCTACTGTACATGTCTATGAATAGTGAAAAAAAGCGGGAGGCACATGTATTAGGCAAAGAAGAGAGTTTGTGACTTTGCGCTTCGTTTTCGACGAATTCGGGGGACGGAACGAAATCGCCTCAGGCTCGCAATTCTCGAGCGCCTTCTGGTGGCTGTCGCGAGTGTCGCGTATTTCACATGGAGCCACTCCTCGAGGTCTCCACCCGCCCAAAGCGCCGGAGCGAGCGTGCACGAGAGGCACGGCTTTCGCTGAGTGCCGGCTCCGCCCGTGCTGACACGAGGCCGGCGATCTCGGCGACACCAGCAGCGCCCCGCCCAGAAGCACCGGTAACGCCAGTGCCGCCGACGTCGCCACCGCCACCGCGCACTGATGAGCGCGGCCGTCCGATGAACATTGAGCCGCCCGTGTCGGTCAACGGCCCCCCGCCTGGCTCGCCACAGAATCACGCTCTCCCGGAGCAGGACGTCGTCGAGCTCTTCTTTCCCCAGCGTGCAGGAAAGCGCGAGGGACCCCTGCGCATCGCATGCGTGCTGCTCGCCTATGCTCTCGTGGCGGCTGGCGCGGGCACGCTTGTGATGATGTACGCCGTGTGCTTTGCGGCCAAGGGGCCGGCTTGCCACGCGTACTGGGAGAGGCTGAGCCCGGGACGAACGGGCATCGGCGAACGGGGGTGGAGCCTCCTCATCGCCTTCGTCTTCACGCTGAGTTTCATCTCGCTCCTGTGGGCGCTGGGCGAGCTTTGCACGATGCTTCTGGACTGTCGGCGGTCGGCGCGGCTCCGCACGCGCGTGCGCGAGGTGTTGGACGGCGTGACGACACGATCCCAGGCGGCACTTAAGATGCATGCAGGCCTAGGGCGCGTGATGCATCTGGTGCACGACGCCTCGCTCGCGGTGCGACTCTCGTTTGAGTGCATCTCGTATCGGCTCAGTGACGGCACGTACGTGCTCTCGGACGCGTCGGGCGTGGTAGAGCCGGACGAGATCACGGTGGTGATGGGGCCGTCGGGCTGTGGAAAGTCGACGCTGCTCTCGCTGCTCAGCGGCAAGCTTCGGCCGACGCGCGGCACGATCTTTCTGAACGGCAAGCCCGGCTCCGTGCGCGAGATGTACAAGCTCATCGGTTTCGTGCCGCAGGAAGATGTCATGCTCACGTCGCTCACGGTCATGGAACTGCTCTGGTTCTCCGCCATCTGCCGGCTGCCTCGCGACTTGCCGCGCGCGACACTCAATGCGTGGGTGCACATGGTCCTGGACCTGCTCGGGCTCACGCAGCACCGGCACAAGCGCATCGGCGACGCGCAGCGTCGCGGCCTGTCGGGCGGCCAGCGCAAGCGCGTCAACGTGGCCATCGAGCTCGTCGCTGATCCGTCGCTCATCTTCCTCGATGAGCCCACGTCGGGGCTCGACTCGACGGCGGCGCTCGAGCTGATGCAGTGCCTGCACCGGCTCTCTAGCCACGGCGTCGCTGTGTGCGCCGTCATCCACCAGCCACGCGTCGCCGTCTTCGAGCTCGCCCACTCGCTACTGCTGCTCGGGGGAACGGGCAAGACCGTGTACATGGGGCCGACGCTCCAAGCTCTCGCATACTTCCAGTCCCTCGGATTCGTCTTCTCCACGCGTGAGAATGTCGCCGACCAGCTCCTCGACGTCGTCTCGGGCGCCCTCCAGTCGACGCAGCAGGACATGTCGCCCCTCAATGTTTGCTGGAACGCCGCGCGCCAGCGTTACGCTCGCGACGACCACGGGCTCAGCGGCTGCGGCAGCAGCAGCGGCGGCGGCGGCGTTAGCGTTGGCGTTGGCGTTGGCGTTGGCGGCGCGCGTGCGATTTCCGGTGCTCCCGTCGTCTCCTCCACCAGCAGCTCCCCGACCGACCGTGCGGCATGTGCACTCGCCGAGTGGGGCGTCGAGGTGTCGCCGTCGGAGCTCGAGGGACGCAGCGGCGGGGCAGCGAGCGGCAGCGGCGGCGAGGCGAGGCGAGGCGAGCGTGGCCACCGGCGGCACCCCTCCTCTGGTAACGGCGTGGGCATGCTCGGCAAGTGGCTCCGGAATGGCGAGGGGCCTACCCGAACTGACCTGCGGCTCAAGCACGACGGCGGGCGCAAGACAGCGCGAATGGTGCGTCAAGTGAGCCTGTTCGTCTGGCGCTCATTTGTGCAGCTCGAGCGCGGTGCGGTGAACATTGTGCGCGACCTGTTCATCATCGTGGTCGCGGGCCTCCTCCTCGGCTTCCTTTTCGAAGGCACCCTCGAAAAGGTGCGCTGCGATGAGGGTTTCCTACGCCCGCTCGTCGGCAGGCAGTTTGAGGACCCACTCGGGCGGTACCGTTTCAACTTCACGCAGGCGCACGCGGACAATTGGGGTGCCGCATGCCGGGAGCAGCTGTGGGAGAAGCGCTCGTGGTTCGCGCGCCCCGCCTGGTTCTGCGCCTCCGAGCTCTTCGCGCCCTTTGCCGATCTCTTCCCTGACCAAGCGCTCGAGATCGAGGTAGACCAATTCATGGGCGTGCGCATGGGGTACGCGCAGGCACTCACGCTCTCGCTGCTGGCGATGGCGATCGTGTCGATCCAAGTGTCGCTCAACCTCTTTGGCGCCGAGCGTCCAGTCTTCTGGCGCGAGTCGCGCCACTTTTCGATCGCAGCGTACACGCTCGGCAAGAACCTTGCATTCCTGCCGCTCACGCTCGCGTACCCCTTCTTCTTCCTCCTCTTCTTCTTTCAGCTGCTTCGGCCGTACGCGCCCTTCCACGCGTTCTACGTCGTCTTTTTGCTCGTCGAGTGGGCTGGCGAGGGCGTCGGCCAACTCATATCGCTCCAGCTCAATGCGTCGCGTCAGCTCGCGGGCGGCATCGCCGCGCTCATCTTCACAGTGCTCACCGGCTCCTTCCCGCTCCTCTCCAGTCTCGGGCTGGGCTTCGAGATCATCTCGTACACCTCCTTTTGCCGCTGGGGCATGCAAGCGCTCCTCTCTCTGGAGTTCACGCCCTGGTACGTGGGCAACGGCGGCGCCTACCAAGACGGCACTCTCCCCGGCGGCCATGGCTTTCGCGGCTGCTGCCGCCAGAGCCTCAACGACACTATTGACATCTTCCTCTTGGCCACGCCGCTCCCAAACACGTGCGAGGCCTCGTGCGTGGGCGTTCACAGCTTCGAGTGCACCGGATACACGGGCACCATGCCCACCTCGAATACGAGCGTCTACAATGTGCTCGCGGGCGACTCGACGGCGTACGGCTACGTTTCGACTCCGCTTGCGTGGTGGTACCCGGGCACGAGCGGCTATCCCGACGTGTTCCCGCTCTACCCGACGCCGCAGGTGGGCGATGCCCTCGTCGAGCCACCCGACAACTACACGAGCGGCGACGTGCGCTTCTCGCAGACCTCCCTGCTCATGCTCCTAGCGATCGGCGTCGTGGCGCGCTTCCTCGTCTACCTCACCCTCCGCGTCAGCGACCGCAAGAAGCGGCGCTGAGCACATGGGTGGTCAGGCGCGGTTAGGCGTAGGGCATGGCGGAGGTTGGGTGGGGGGGGGAGCGGGCGCGATCGGAATGGCGCGTCCCATGATGGTAAGAATCTCGAGTGGGGTGGTTGGTGGCTAGTAGTTGTTCCGCCGTACCACTGTGTGCACACTGAGAGTCGAGGTACGAGTTGTGTCGTTCAGTCGAGGCGAGTGCGATAGGAGTGCGAGCGCCACCGTGTGCCCGGGGCACCGCCCCCCAACGAAATCTTGCGTCTCGCACGGGGCGCCACCTCTCGGGACTCGGCGTCGGGACTCGGCGGACGGCGCCCGGCCGTCGGTCGCCATTAGGTCGCCATCAGCCGAGCATCCGATCACGCGCGGGGATCTCAAGTGTCATAGGCTTAGAACCCGCGCGCCGCGCGCGCCGGCAAAGCGCCAGCAGTAGGGTTTTAGGAAAATGAAATCGCGACGCCACGAGTGGCCACGACCTGACCAAACTGACTGTGGATCTGTTAATTTATATGGGAAAGCTGCCCAGGTCTAGAACAGCTCTGAGGACGACACGTATGACGCGACCACGAAATTTGCTATCGAGTATCGTGTTACATGTAGCGTACTCGCTTTCTGAGCCTTCCCCCCCAAGCACACTCGCGGAGTTACATCGTACTTCCCTTTAAGATGAATGCACGATAAAAATGACGACGTTCACACAACAACATAAAAATCCTGAGACATGACGGTATAATCGTCTTGACCCCCCCCCCCACGAGCGCGCGCACACAAGAGCGGGCAGTAACAGTGCCGTAGCACCGGATGTCGCGGCCGTCGTGTTAACGTTCACACTAACGCCTCGTTTGTCTCGTTAATGCAGCAGATCCTCTCGGCAGCAATGAGCATTCCCTATGGCTCGTGGTCGTCGCCGGTGACGGCCCGGCTAATCACCACCTCGACCGTGCGCCTCGGCGGCTGTGCTGTCGACGGCGCAGGCAAGTTGCACTGGCTCGAGGGCAGACCACAGGAGAAGGGCAGACAGGTTGTCGTCAAGTATGCGCCGGGCGCGCCTGGCGCCTCGACGCGCGGCGCGATAGACGTGAGCCCAGGGGATGTTAACGTGCGAACGCGCGTGCATGAGTATGGCGGCAACTCCTTTGTCCTCGAGCCCGATGGCAGCCTGATCTACTCGAGTTTCACAACACAGCGCCTGTACCGGCTTCCAGCAGCGGGCGGTGAGCCGATGTGTCTCACGCCGGGCGAGTGGAAGGACGGCACCTACCGATTTGCCGATGGAGTGCTCGAGCCGTCTGGCGCACGCCTCATCTGCGTGCGCGAGGACCACACGGAGCCCGAACCTTCCAAGGTCGTCAACGAGGTGGTGGCCGTCAGCCTGGACGGCTCGGGCGCCATCAGCGTGCTTGCGCGTGGCCGTGACTTTTATGCGCACCCGCGCTTGTCGAAGGACGGGGCGACGCTCGCGTACGTGTGCTGGGACCACCCAAACATGCCCTGGGATGCGACCGAGCTTCGCACGCGCCCGCTCGCCGATGATGCGGCTGCGGCGCCAGAGACGACGACGCACACCCTCGTAGCCGGCGGTGACGGCGACACCTCGGTGCTGCAGCCGTGCTGGCATCCAACGTCGGGCGCTCTTTGGTTCGTGTCCGACGCGTCGGGCTGGTACAATCTGTATCGGCTCGCCTCGCGTGGCAGCACGCCTGAGGCTATGCTGCCACGTGAGGCCGAGTTTGGCGGCGCATCGCCCGGCTGGGCCCTCGGCCAGCAAGGATATGTATTCCTCAGTGACGGCAAGGTGGCTGCGCACTGGGTGGAACGCGCGACAGGAGAGACGAAGCTGTCAGTGCTCGACGATGCGCCCGCGCCCACGCCGCTCGTCGAGTACGGCGCGGCGGACGGGCTGCCCCATACGTTCGGGGGGCTGTGCGCGGCGCCTGATGGCACCCTCTACATGACCGGCGGCTCTCCCTGCACCACGGGCGGCGTGTATGCGTGGCGCTGCCTCGTACCCGGCGCGGGCGCCAGTGCGCCCGCGGAGCTGCTCGCAGCGGCCTCGTCCGTCGCCGTGCCCGAAGGAGTCATCTCGACGCCCAAGTGCATCGAGTTCCCCACAACACTTGGCACCGCGTTCGGCTACTACTACCCGCCGCGCAATGAGGGCTTCGCGTCTGACGAGGCGACGCCTCCCCTGCTGGTCAAGGCGCACGGCGGGCCGACGGGCGCCGCCTCGACGAGCTTCAACGCCAACATCCAGTTCTTCACCTCGCGCGGCTTCGCCGTCCTCGATGTCGACTATGGGGGCAGCACCGGCTACGGTCGCGACTATCGGCGGCGCCTGCGCGGCGCGTGGGGCGTGGTCGATATCGACGACGTGTGTGCGGGCGCGCAGTATCTCGTGAGCGAAGGGCTTGCCGACCCGAAGCGGCTTTGCATCGACGGCGGCTCGGCGGGCGGCTACACGACCCTCAGTGCCCTCGCCTTCAGGGATGTCTTCACCGCGGGCACGAGCCTTTACGGCGTCGCCGACCTTGGCACGCTTGCGGGCGACACGCACAAATTTGAGAGCCGCTATCTGGATGGGCTCGTGGGGCGGTACCCCGAGGACAAGGCGCTGTACGATGCGCGCGCGCCGATCAACGCCGTAGACCAGCTCTCTTGCCCCATTCTGCTGCTGCAGGGCACCGAGGACAAGATCGTACCGCCCAACCAGGCGGAGCTCATGCACGCGGCGCTCCTCAGCAAGGGGCTGCCTTGTGCGCTCAAGATGTACGAGGGCGAGCAGCACGGCTTCCGGCAGGCGCCCAACATCGAGGACGCGCTCAACTCGGAGCTCTACTTCTACAGCCGCGTCTTTGGCTTCGCGCTCTCCGACGTCGACCGCGAGACCATCGTCCCTTTCCCCATCGACAACCTCAACGAGTGAAGAGGCGAGGTGCCGGGCGCCAAGCGTGCCGGAGCGCAGGTGGCGAGCGTCGGCCTGCGCTGTGGCGGATGGCGGGCGGGCGGGCGTGGGCGCGGGCGTGGGCGCAGGCGTACGCGGGGAGGAACGTTTGCTTGCTACGTGGACCCCAAGTCGAAATGCGGCAGGGTGGGGCATGAGCGGCACCTAACAAATGTGGAGGGTGAATTTATCCGAACTCGTCCCGAATGCGATCGGATGTGGACGTGACGCTGACAGGGGCACGGCGCGGGGCGAGCGTTGGCGCCGCACAGGTCGCGGACCGGGACGTGTGAGACCGCGGGCTATACATGATGTTTTTAGTTTTACATGTCGTCCGTAACGCGCATGTACGAGAGCCGCACACGGCCCCCGTCGCGCTTGGCTTGGCAATCCCGAGTCCGCCGCTCCGCCCCGCACGCCTGCGGAGTCGAGGACATTTTTTTTTACGAGTCCGCACAGCTTGAGCTTCCCCTGGCCCCTGGACCGTCTTTTTACCGGTGTGTGTCCCGGCGGCTCCCCGCGGTGACTTTTTACCGGTAACGGTATACAACAAGGTGTGTATTCTGAGCGGGCAGTAACAGTGCCGTAGTACCGGTGAGTCGGCCGCGGCTTCGGTCGTCGCGCTGACGTGCTGGGTGTGTGTTGTTGGAACTGGGTTTGGATGGTGTGAGGTTCGTCTGTGTGGTCTGTGTGCCTTTGTGCGTCCGCGTGTCCCGTGTGTCCCGTGTGTGTCCCGGCTCCCCCCGGTGTCTTTTTACCGGTTGTCGCGTCTGTCGTGTTAACGTTCACAGACTCATCACACGATGGGCGCACTGCAAGTAGACTTGGTGTTGTGCCGGCTAGCTGCTGAGGATGTGTCGTGGCTGACCGGAGCATTCACCAAGCAGGTGCGCATTTTCGTGTACAATGCCGGCCACCAACTCCAGATCGTCGGGCAAGAGGCTACCGGAGGCGCAGTCGTTGTAGAGCTGCTTCTGCCGGGTGCGTCCCACGAGACGCACTGCTACCTGAATCATATACAGCGCGCGGTCCAGGAGCCGTCGGCATTCACTGTCTTCGCTCCTGCTCAGCCGCGTTGCAAGGATTCCAACTGCAAACGGCGTCTGGTTGCTGTGATACGTGCCCTCAGCCGTGGGCACGCAACGCTCGAGCCTAATGGATTTGCGCCCATTGAGCCTTCCCCGCTTGTCGACTTTTGGCACGACTTGCCACGACATCTCATCTGCATAAAGCGTGACTATGAGGAGCTAAGCAACGGGCGTGACTTCTTTACAGACGTGGAGTTCACCTCCTTCTCACCTATGGGCGCCTTTGCCGTTGCACGCAATAACCTCAAGAGCGTGCCACGCGGTTGGCTTCGTCGCGCGGATGCGGCGATTACGAATGTGACACGGGCGTCGACGCTGGCGACGTGCTGCTCGCAAGGGTGCAACTGCGTGCCGTGGCTGATGGAGCGACTGTGGCCGATGTTGCTCGGGACGGCAGCGACTGTGCGTTCGCCCTCACCTTTGGCACCTGTGGTGAACGTCTCACGATCGGCGAGGCTCATCGCAGCAGCATTGGGGCGGCCGCCCGTGCAGCAGCCCGCTGCGGCGGCCGAGACGCCGCACGACTCACCGGCCACTATCAGGCTTCGCTTAGATTCAAGCCGCGTGGCGCGCGTCGCTCGGCTGGCCAACTCGTTGACGGACGACGAGCGCACGGTGCTGTTTGAGCAGCTCGACTCGTCGATAGGCGCGGCGGAGAGTAGCTCTTGCAGATCGCAGCTGTGTGCCATTCGCGAGCTGATTCGAACGGCGCGTTCCTTGTCAGAGCAGGATGGCGACTTTGCACAGTACCTCGCGGCGGCCGTCAACACCTCGACAGTAAGCGAGCGAGGGGTTCGTCGTTGCCGTGCGATGCTCACAGACGTCACCCTCATGCCACGCAGCGTGGAGCGCATCCAGGTGTGGCGGACCGACGATGCCCGCACTATGGACGATCGACGGGCAGGTGAGCTCCTACACACTGCCATCGTTAAGGTGTACCGCGCGTGCGTGGATCAGATGGTGCAGAATCCAAGGTGGGCGCAACGGCCGTTTGTGTACGGCTTTGCGCGCGCGCAAGCTCAAGTGGGTGGCTAGACACGAGAAGTCAACATCCAAGCTGCACCTTGATCAGATGAGCGATTGCGCATGGAGGCAATCGTCTCCTCGCCGTCGCTCGTCGGCGCGTCGCGGCCGCCGGCTATCGGAGGGCGAGGGCATGCGCACACATGTGCGTGTCGACGATGACGCCGGCACCGGGGACCTCGCACGTCGCGCGACTGGGGCGACACGCCCGCAGACACCTGCTCGGATACTGCTCGGATATCTAGCACGCCGTGGAAATTCCACGAATCCTTCGCCCGAGAGTGTCGCTTGCCGTTTTGCGCTCTCTTGGTCTTGCAGTTGCACCCGCGATCGAGTTGCGCCTCTTACTTCTTTGCGGTTCGCTCGTGGCGGCTCGTCCGGTCTCGTCTCGGTGGGTCCCGTCCACACGGTCGGTGCCCGTTCGCCGCTCGGTCGGTCTTCTTGTGGTCGGTTCCGGAAACTGCTAACTGGACTTAGAACTGGACAAAGTGACCGATACAAAGATTTACAATGATCAAATAACGACGTACGGTAGTATTTGGCCATGCGATGCGCGATGCATGGCGTGCGACAACGGTGACATGCGCACAACCCCAGCCTGCACGCCTGGGGCGACCGTGTGCTCCGACGACGAGGCTGCGACGTCCTGCTACCTTGGTGGCGGATGCCTGCGGGCTGGGCGTCGCCGCCGGGGCCATTGGCATTGCCCATGGGGGCTGTAGAGCGTCAATGGTGCATGCAGTGTCTTCATGTTGAACGGCTGCTGCCCGCTGCTTGCCCGTACTGCGTACGTGCGATGTGCTCCTCGATGAGCTTGCGCAGGGCACTGCGGTTCGCAACCAGAGATACACACACAAACGCTTAGCGAATGGACGTCGCGGCGGTCGAACGATCACGGCTTGATGGCGCATAGCCGGATGGGAGCCGGGGGCGCGCGCACTGGTTGGGGATGAGGTTGGTGGAGCTCAGGAGAGCACCCGTGAGGGGCGAGGTGCGCTTGTGCGTGAGCCAGCGCTGAATAGCTGCCTTCTCATATGTATGGCCGTCCGTGGTGAAGACCGGGTCGACCATCATCTCCTGCGTGATCGGGCAAAGGAACTCGACCGGCGGCGGGGCCACCCGCCGCGCGCGCTTGGGAGGCGGCAGGGTCGCGTCGGCCGAGGCTGGCACTGGCGCGGCCGCTGATGCAGGCGGGGCAGCTGTGGGCACATCTGCAGCGGGCTGGGCGTTGCCCGCTGCCGCCACCGCCAACGAGGCGGCTCGACGCTCTGCGGCCGCGCCCGCCGCCGCCGCTGCCTCGGAGACGTGGCCTCGTGCCGTTAGTCCGTCATCGTCATCGTCATCGCTCTCGTCGTCGTCGTCGTCATCGCCCACCTCCCCGTTCTCGTCCTCGTCCTCACTGGATAAGCCCTGCTCCGCCGTCGTTACGGCCGTTACGGCCGTGCCGCCGGCTCGATTGGCACTGGCGCTGCTGCCGCCGCCGCCATTGGTGCCGCTGCCACTGCTGCCGCTCGCCCCAGCCGGAGTGAGGTGGCGCGCGACAAGTTCTTTGGCCTCGAAGATCGTGAACGTGCCCTTGCCAACCAGCCTGCGCGCACGCGCGCGCGAGAGAGAGAGCAGTGAGAGAGAGGAGTGGCGCGTGCAGCTGTGCGGCAAATAGCCGCGTTGGGGAACGGCAGAGCGGTGGGCGGGGCGGACGACAGCGCGCACTCGGCCAGGGCGGCGTCGCAGTGGATCTTGCGTCGGTCGGTGGCGTCTCGCAGCCCTCGGCGCGTGATGTACTTGCCGAGCAGCCGGAGCGCCTCGCTGTGGCTCACCGTGAGCTCTCGCGGGCCACCGCCGCCGCCATTGGCAGAGCCGCAAAGCAGCGACGTGAGAGCGGGCGAGAGCGTCACCAACGTGTGCGAGGAGGACTGTGCCAACACTGAGGAGGAGAACGTGGATCTTGCCATGCCCGCGGCAGAACCGGCCGCGGCCGATGCGCCAGTCATGTGCTTGGAAAGTGCGCCGGCGATATCGAACATGCCGAGGCGGTCGCAGTCGAAAAGGCGCCGCATGTCGTCGTCGCAACGGATCTCCCGTCCATCCTGCAGGCCATGTGCGCGGGCATGGGCCCAGAGCCCCTTCACAGCCTCGCCGAGCGTAAGCCGGAGCTCCGACCGATGGCCGCCCGAGAGAAGGCGCGCGAGCGCGGGCGCGCACACGCGCGGCACTTGCACGCGCGGCGCCGCTGTCCGTCGCCGCTTCTTCTTCTTCTTGCGACACGGCATGAAGGGCGCTCACCTGTGAAGACCGCAGACGCCATCTGTGAATGAAACCGTTTGAGTGTGGGAACTAATGGAATGTGTAAATGACTGTGGAAATGATGAACTAGCTGAGCGGTACACGCGCCTCGGTTTGACAACTGTGTGTAGTTTGTGTGTACATGCTGGAGCTCATCGACGCATTCACAAACGACCTGTCGCGCGACCTTATCCGCGACCCGGTGTTCGCGACCGATGGCCACGTCTACGATTGCTCCTCGCTCCTCAAGTAGTTCCTTGCCGCACACGTTGCACGAAGAGGACATCGAAGATAGGCACGAAGAGGACCGCGAAAGGCGGAGTGAGTGAGTTGTCGGCGGAGCGTGACGCTGTGGTGAATTCGGTGTTTGTCGAGTTGGAGGCGCAGTTGCATGCATCAACTCTTGCATCCTCCTCTTTAGCCCAAAGTGCTGCGTAACTCTGAGGTTAATGGATGCGCATGCAAGTATTTATTGAATTGAAAAACTGTAGGTCATTCCATCTTCAATACTATCCAGACTAGGGCTGTGGCACCGTCAGCTTGAGGATGGTTCAGAGGCCGTTGGCGGAGACGCGCAGCCTCGACAAAGGGTACGCCGGGGCGCTGATGTCCGACCCGAGGATCTGCGTCCCAGCCAAGGACTTGAAGCACTTCAAGACAGCCAAGCTGGCGCGTCAACGAAAAGAACTCCTCGGTGACGAGCGGAGCTTCTTACCAACCAAGCCGACATTGGTAGGCGACATTGGCTTCGGCTTCATGGCCGTCGCGCCCTCTGCGACCTCCGCACTGACCAGCGAGGCGGCGTGCCTCGCAGGCGAGCTCCTCGCATGCGCAATGATCACGTGGATGCGCAGCCTGAGCTCCTCGATGGGCAGGCCTGCGACGGTGGATGCCGTGGCCCTATACGATTGCACGGTCATCTGCGAGAAGGTACGAGAAGGCCGTGCTCACACCGCGAGGACAGCAGTGGTCGCCGGGCCCAGATTGCTCGCAGGACGCCGATCTCGAGGCCCTGAGAAAGTGTAAAGACGGCAGACCGTTTTGTCGAGGAAAGCCGCGCCATCTGCCTTTCTCGTTCGTGCCACCGCCGTGGCTCGCGTCTCACGAGGTGCTGCACAGTGGCTTCAGCGCCCTCCGCCATTGTGCGCAGTGGCCTCTGTGCGCAGCCGCCTCCGAGACACCCAGGCCCCGTATCTTCCCGCGTTGCTTCTGGGGACGAATCCGCACGTTTCATGGGAAGTTCAAGGAGGGTAACTTTACCACCACTGATGGCCGCTGTTCAACCTCTGATGGCCTCTGTTGGCCTCAGAAGGCCTCTGATAGCCGCCGCTGGTTCCCTTTGATTGCGTTCGGTTGCGTCTCCCTCATCAGGCAACCATCACAACTGGGCCAAGGGTGCGGCCATCTTCGAGGCGATGCTCGAGGCACTGCCGCGAAAGCGTTTCTATCTCAAGATCGATCTCGACTCTATCGTGGTGCCGCGCGCGCTGCTGCGCCTGCTGCATGGCTTCGACCGGACCGTCGGCAGTGACGGGCCGTTGTACTTTGGGAACGGCGCATACATGCCCCCGTACTCAGACGCGCCGTGGGTGTCGAGGGGGCCACCGGATCCTCTGCCGGCCCATCAGAAGGAGTATCGCAAGGAGTATCGCGCGCCGCTGCGTGCGACGGCGACCTTCCAGGCTCTCTACCGTGCGTTTGACGACGAGTTTCAAATTGGATGGGAGACGGAGGCAGGGCGGCGCGTGCGCAAGGACACCCACAGCATCCCCTATGCTCAGGGCGGCTTTGAGGGGTTTTCCCACGCGTCGCTCTATGTGCTCGTGAAGAGCAAATGCATCGAGCGCGTGGCGGCCATCGCGTCGCCCGATCGCACGTGCCCACGCGTCTTGCGAGTCGATCGCAAACTTGGTAACGCATCGTCGAGTATCAACGCATCGAGCTCTCCTCCAGTCACGCCGCCGTTCATGCTCTCCGCGTCAGGAGGTCTCAACACCGCTTGGGTGCTCAAGAACGAGAGCATGAGTCGCGGTGCGCGGTGCGAGTGGGCGTCCGACTTTGAGGACTCAGCCCTCGGCCTTTGCATGCACCTGCTCAACATTCGCTTCATGCAGTGCACGTGCGTCACAATGATGCCCTTCCTACCCTCGATCCCCTGTGAATGTTCGCGTTCACGCCCCGTCGGGTTCGTCATTAATACGAGACGGCGCAAGTGCAACGAGCTTCTCTACAGTCCAACGGTCGATCCGGGCTTGGTCACCTTCGACGCGCGGGACGGCCGTGCCACGATTCCGTCGTCACTCTTCCGAAACGGGACGGTTGGTCGAAATGGGACCGTCTGGACTAGTGCGGCTACGCTCATCGACCGCAGCACGTGCCAGTCTGTGTACATGAACGCCACGCGCTGCCCAGTGCCCATCTCGCTGCACCCAGCGAAGACACCGCTGCAGTTCCTCTCATGGTGGACCTTTCTCATTGAGCAGGACCGCGATAAAAGCGTCGAGTGACGGATACTCGGATAGCTTGTGACTCAACCTCATTGGAAATGCTGTTCGAATCAACGCAAGACGTGATGGCACTCAGCAAGAAAGGACTTTCCCGCTCGCGTGTTAAAAAGTAAGAGGAACCATTGTAGAACCATCGTGCAACACTCTTGACTCTACACTGTGACCCGCCTTGTGATACTATGTCCGAGTGATACTATGTCTGTTACTATCAGGGGGTATCGATAGCATCCCGACGTAATCCCGACGGACCATCCCGACGCCACCGGGCTCATCATCCCCGCCATCCCCGCCGCCGCCACCGGGCTCATCAACCCCGTTATCCCCGCCACTGCCACCGGGCTCATCAACCCCACCATCCCCGCCACCGCCACCGGGCTCATCGCCCCCGCCATCCCCGCCGCCGCCAGCACCGGGCTCATCATCCCCGTCATCCCCGCTCATCATCCCCGCCATCCCCGCCGCCTAAACACAACGAGTTACGAGAGTACAGACCTTGGCTCCATTTGGCTAGCTTTGGTAAAATATAGCGTAGCGTCCAGGGGTCAAGGGCGGTGGAGACCCGCGTTTCTTTCATACTAAAAAAGCCGATTCGTTTCCGCCGAAGTTTTACGGTGTCCCACACCGACCCGAGGAGGCCACGATTGGAGATCCGAGGCGGCAGAAAGGTCCGTCGGGATGCTATCGATACCCCCTGATAGTAACAGACATAGTATCACTCGGACATAGTATCACCAGGCGGGTCACAGGGTTAGGGTTAGGGTTAGGGTCATTTCTTCTCTCATTCTCCTCTTTTGACCCCTAACCCTAACGTCCTCTCCCGTGAGCATCCATGCTTCCTTACTTCCGTAAGGAACACGGGAGAGGCGAGCTAGCCAAACACCCACCCTAAACCCCTACGTAGCC